>Ga0335075_10019445_pt1 | contig 10043 bp, 7 predicted proteins | sample Lox_Sample_24_FD_206723 | JGI IMG/M metagenome (GOLD analysis project Ga0335075, IMG submission 206723) | Soil microbial communities from Loxahatchee National Wildlife Refuge, Florida, United States - Lox_Sample_2.4 | ecosystem: Environmental > Terrestrial > Soil > Wetlands | place: USA: Florida...
GGAAGATGCTAGGCTCTGGTTAGAAGGCTACCCCGAAATTTCAATGGTAACTATGGTCAAGTTCCTCGAAACACCAAAATATCGCCGACCAATCGAGTTTGATGACGATGGCGATGAAGACAAGCTGGAAGCCCTAGGGATTCCCTTAAACATGCAAGACATCAAGCAAGTGGACGTGACCATGGTACGGCAATCTGGTCCCGCCACATACCAAGGTTACCAATGGGTAGGCCAGATCACAGAAATCTACATGGAGAATTGGATTCGGGACAACAATGGAAGTGCAATAAAACATGGTAATCGCAGAAACATTCTACGAGCTGTTGGTAACATCAACATACCGGTTGGAAGCTTCCTGCCTGCTGGTTATCCCCAGACAATTGTTTTGGACACAGATTACTTCCGTTCCACGTTATCACTCAAAATAAAAGAGTTAGCTGTCAATCGATGCAGGGAATGGGTCAAGGAGTACACAAAGCATATGGAAAGGAGAGAACATGACGGAAACTGTCAGCCATAGAAGCTTCATTTAGACCAATCTGGCATAGAAATAGCTGCTCGCTGCATTCACATGCACCTTAGCTAGTAATACACCCTATCATATCCTATTCTATTCCTATCCTACTATTAAACCCTTGTGTTCATGAAAGCTTCTTTTGCAGTGAGTGTGAGTGTACGGTGTTTTGCTACCGAAATTGTGGATCCTCGGTTTTAAGTTCCGGCACCATACCTCTCCGGTTACTCCACGCGCTAGGTCAACGTTGTTCCGATGTTTGCAATGTCCCGAATGGGATGGGAAATCCGAGGTGGCGAAGCGAAAGAAAAAGGGAGGTTGGCTATGGGACCAGTGCTGCCAACAGTCAAGCAAGCCTGATGAGGTGTCAATCAGTCCGAGCGTCAGTCAGGCTCGAGTCCAAGTGTTGCCCGCGGCTTCGCCGCGGCGATGCCCGGCGTTACCCATAGGTTTCCGCGAAGTGTGATCCCGTTGCCAGAAACCGTTGGAAGAGGACAGGCTCGTAACAAGAAGGAGCTCTTTACCAGACCTCCTCCTCAAATAGTTCTATGACAATTAATCAACTTATCTCCCGAATATTTCAGGACCTGAAATCCGCCATCCAGCTCCTACCATCCATCCAGTTCCTGCCCGCCATCTAGGTCCTACCCGCCATCCATCCAGCTCCTGCCCCATCTAGCTCTTGCCAGCTCCTGTCCCGCTCTCTACCTTTGCCCGCAATCGCTGTGCCTGGGCTTCTCCTTCTCTTCCCGCTTGATTGTTCTTGTGGAGGTGGCGCGCGCGGAGGAGGTAGGCTCGTCGGGGAAGGTAAGCTTGTCAGAGACGGTCGTGCTAGTGCTTTTCGCCTTCGAGATAGGTGCCGTCAAGGAGTGCTCTGGTTCTTGATCGTGCTATCACGGCGTGTCCATCAACGTGTGTGTTATCAAGGCGTGTGCGGTTTCTTGAAGTAGGTCACGCGGGCACGTCAGATCTACCTGTGTCGTCAATAGATGTAGAACGTACATAGGCAATAGAATGATTCGCCGTTCCAGCCCCTGACATCAAGACCTTGCTGACCACGTCTATGACGGTCTGAACATTGATATTCATCCCGAGAACTATTTTAATGATCGCACCATCCTAGCCACCCGCAACGACATCGTCATTAACCTCAATATTCAGCTCATACAACGAATGCCAGGCCAGGCTATTGAGAAACTCTCTGCGGACAACGTCATCGATCCGGCAGACGCAAGCAAGTATCCCGTCGAGGTCTTAAATCAATATCCGAATCTGGACTTTGCAATGGAACGAGGCTACAAGTATTTCTGACCACGTTCTCTTTTACACGTACCTTGACCGTAGGAGGGCTGGACCTGCCGCTCCAGCAGATGGTATTGTTCTGTTGCCACGCATCTCTTGCAGATCTAGCGATGACAACAGTTTCGTCGAATTCAACTGCAGGCAGTTCCCGATCCGGATGTGTTTTGCCATAACAATCAATAAAAGCCAAGGCCAGTCCATGGGGAGAGTGGGCATCTACATCAACCCAGAAGTCTTTCTCATGGACAGCTCTACGAAGCGTTGAGTAGAACTACTAACCCCAAAAAGTTATGGCTTGCTGACGACGGTGCTGGTGAGGATCCGGATGGTAGAGGCTTGAATTCAGTGTGTCCATCAAACAAACCAAACCACACTTCAAACCGGTTCAAAAATTGGTCGGGAAAACCTGAGGTTGGTGGGTGGGCCCCAGAAAGTTTGGCGGGTGTGCCTTCCAAACTGCGCACAATTGAAAGCATTTCCACCACAACGCACACGATAAAATATTGTGTATGATGAGGTGATTTTGTAGCCAGACTTCTCAGTAATATTACCAGTTTTGTAGCCAGACTTCTCGGTAATATGTACCAGTAATATGTACAAGAGCCTTACCGGGGGGGCGCTGGCGCCCCCCCGGGAAGGCTCGTGGACTAATAATTAAGATAAACCCGAGGTAATCCCGATGGATTGTTCGCCTATCTGGAGGGCAGACTCTACGATTCTTCCTACTACAACTACGTCTCTTTCCCGTTGCAGACTCTGAATGAAGTTTTATTTGTCATTCCTAGTCTCTAAGTGCTGCTCAATCCCCTCTTTGAATTAGCTAAGCATGGCCTTTTCCATGAGACAAATCGTCACCGCATTAAGCATAATAGTACTCTTTTCCCTGAACTGGATAGAAACATCTCTAACATAACTACAGTATCTACTTGGCCTCTTAGTAATGAGCAGCATCTGCCTCCATAAAATCCGTACCCACTCACTCCCCATCCCCACTACCCTCGGCGCCTTCACCCTAATTCTCCCCACTATCGCAGGCCTCACTCTGGAGATGGTTGTCAAATCTGCAGCAAGGTCCCGTCAGCGTGGCAGCCAACAGACTCTACGGCGTTATTATCCATTAATGCTGTTCATTCTCGTCGTCTACGAGACAGTCATCGCTACGCTGTCAGGCACTTATCTCGCGCCCGATAGTGCTCTTGATTGCGGGTTGGAGGAGCGCTGGCGAAACCTGTGGCGCCAACATGATGGAGACGCGATTCGCAGCATTCAGGAAGCATTCCAGTGTTGCGGACTGAGGACCAGTGTTGACATGCCATGGCCGTTTCCCAATAAGAATACGGATGTGCATGAGTGCGCCAGGAGATTGGGTACGAATAAGAGCTGCTTTGAAGATTGGAAGAGGGATGAGGGGCTTGTGGCGGGGTTGATGCTCACTGTCGCTTGCTTGGTCTTTGTCTGGAAGGTCAGGGTAACATATCCAAAGAGTACTGCTGGTGCTGATATGAATGCTAGGCTCTAATCGTCTCTCGCTTATTGGGTGGAGAGTCGTGGTTGAACGATTTCTCAAGAGTCGAGGAGATACATGATAATGATGATGAGAATCCAACAGTGGGTGGTCGCAGAGCAATCGGATATCCAGAAAGGTATCAAGATACTCCTCGACCTGTTGATGGTGCGGAAGCGCCCGCGGATCCGTTGGAAACTGTCCAAGGTGGTCAGGAGGCTCAAAATGTTTTGCAAACTGAAAGGCATGATGATCATGAGCAATGGGCAACTGAGAGGGGGACCTGATTAGACGTAATGCCTCGTTCCTTCTCGGCTAGAACCACCCCGATCTATGAAGTGGCTATATGTGAACACTCAAAGGTGAAGAAGAAGAAAGAGATGTAGAACTGAAGGCTCTGAAATAGTGTGCGCAACCTGCACAACCCGAAGTAATACCATAACACTTCATGAAATGCTATCACACTTGACAACCGTCACAATAACTAATTTACATAGCCGTACTACTCTACAGGCTCATAGACCCTGAGTTCTATCTCAGTCTCTTCATCGCCATTCTCTATATCAGAATCTTCCTCATCAGCAATCACCTCCGGGTCTGCGAAAGGCGCAGGAGGTGGTATGTAATCCCTCCCTCCTGTTGGAGACGTACAGAGACTTAGGCCCTCTCCATTCCCACTCTGCATCTGTCGCTCAATAGCGTTGCGGAGGCGCAGATAGGCGTCTTTGTGAATCCGCTGGCCGGTCTGTAAAACCACCTCCTCGCCACTGAGATTGCCATATCCCCATGATTGAAGCTGAGCGCTACACCAGGCAAGTGTATCCCGCGGCAGGTACTCGTCAATATCAAACCCTCCAATATCGGCTTTGAAATCAGCGAGAAGATCGGATGAGATAAATTGTCGAAAGTTTTGAGCATTCTCAGGATAGTAGAAGAGAACGTATGGTTGCCCAGGAACGACGTGAGGCCTATTCTTCTGTCGTCGAATGCGGTGATGGTTCCATTGATCCACAAATCGATGGAGTATTCGGCGAAGGATCGGCATGTATACAGCAAGTAGCGCAATCTTGCAGCTCAACAAGTCCTCGTCCCATAGTCCATCAGCCTCAAGCTCTTCAAAATAATCTCTCCAGCGACGAAGGGCAGACTTTGACATTTGCTGCCACCAAGATTCCACCCGCTGGTTTTTCTTGCTTGTACCATATCGATACACCCTCGGGAAGCTGGTGCTTAGATCGAATTTCTTATGTAGCGCTAGATGTGCGTCTGCCACCATAACCGTCTCAACACCACGGTCTGATCTCAGAAGAAATGGGAAGTATCCATGCTCTTCGACAACCCTAATATACTGGGCAAAGACTGCGAACTGCGTATGTGCCGACACTCCGCAATAGCACCATGTTATGTAACGAGCATACGAGTCAATACCTGCATAAATCTCAAAGCCGAACCTCTTCAGCTTGTCGTGTGCGTCGATTGACCACATGAAATTTGGCCCGGGAACTCGAAGCTTCCTCCTCACTCGTATATGTTGAGAAAGCTGTCGGCGAACACCTTGAGGATTGGCTCTTTTAACTGCGTCGAATAAACGCCTTTGTGTTATAACGACATCGCGATGACCAAGAGCGCGGAAATGGTAGTAGAGATGTGTTCGGCCAAAGTCCTCAATTGTACCTTTCTCTAACTCTTCCTCCACGATTTCTTGTAGCCTGACCATCTGTGCTTCCTCGTCGGCTTCATTCATCCATCGCGTTGAACGCAGTAGACGAACACCCTCCTCCAAACGAATCTTCTGAAGTCGACGGGGCTCAATTGTGAAACCATCCTGACGGAGTATGCGAAGTATATCGCGCTCACATGTGCCCAAGAGAAAAAGGGTTACAATGCGCTCTCGCAGCTCATCTGTAACCACTGACTTCTTCCGGTGACGAGGAACTTCCCACTCCAATAACCGACGTTGTATTGTCCTCTTCGAGCAAGGTAATCCTGTTCTCTTCTGAACATCGTCTGCGATAGCCTCCGGCTGCGCGCCATCAACGTATAGGTCAATGATATGCCGTTTCCATTGCTCGAGGTTAATGGAAGGGCGAGGCATGGCGAGTTCCAGCGACAATTCAACAGCAAGATCAATAAAATAGACTGAGATTACAAATGAAATGGTAGAATTATTATAAATTTTGCACCCGTTGGCAGAGAAACTGTTAAATCCGTGATCGAATACTGGATTTTGATCGTGGTTGGGCATTGAGTTTTGCTGTGTGGTGGGGCTCGGTTGGGTTTTGGCGCGAAGGTACAGGTGAACCGCCGTACCAGGCTACGGGAGTGTTACCCAGCTTCAATGGCTGTGAAGCTTTAGGCAGCAGGCTCTCATCTGCGGAACATCCTTCCTTCTCATCCAATTCCTCGAAGCAAACGAAGTTGGGTGCAAATTGCCGCAGCAACAGAGGTCTTGGACAGAGTCTCTTGGCACTGATTCGGCCGCCCCGCATTCGCGCGACATCATTCAATTTGAGATCCTTAATCACCTTACCATCGATTTATAGCTCCTTAGATATGTCTAACCAACACGGCCGGGGAGCCAGATATCGAGGTGACGCGCGAGGAGGTCGAAGATTTGGAGAAGGCCGAGGAAGCTTCGGGGGAGGTGAACGACGAGGAGGCCAGTTAGGAGGCCAGCGAGGAGCGTTTCGAGGCGGTGATGGTGGTTTCCGCGGCGGATACGGTGGACGCGGGCGAGGTGGTCCGCAGATCCAAGTCTACTTGTGGGCATTCTTTTCCTCCTAGCTGTGTGCAAATGCTCAATTAACGTCCTGGGATCTAGGCCACAAGATGGAACGGTACCTGCCCCTAATGCAGTTGTTACAAACACCGAAGATGCCGTTCAAAAAGCGGTGAAAGAGGACGATCTTACTTTCCTGGGTGACTCTAAATTTCCTCGCCGCCCTGGATACGGTACAAGAGGCGATCCTGTAACACTATGGGCGAATTATGTGGAGCTACTCCCGTCCCCGAAACTCGTCCTTTACCGATACAATGTTGCTGTGTCTCCTGATGCTTCCGGAAAAAAGCTTAGCCAAATCGTCAAATTAGCCCTAGAGACGGCTGAAATGAGTCAACTTCAATCAGATATCGTCACTGATTTTAAGTCTACTCTCATATCGCGACAACGGCTGAACAAGGATGACATGATGATTGAGGTCACATACCGCACGGAAAACGAGGATGAACCGCGACCGGGTGCTACGAAGTACCGAGTCCACATTCAGTACACAAATACCCTCCGTGGTTCAGATCTAATAAATTCTTTGACATCCACGAACCTTGGCGAATACTATGATAAGAAGCCTATGATTCAGGCTTTCAACATATTTTTGAACCATTACTCAAAGTCGGCTGGTAACCTTGTCACAATTGGAGCGAGCAAGAGCTTCTCACTCAACCCCGACTCGAGTAAATGGAGCCTTGGTGCTGGACTGACGGCTATCCGGGGTTTCTTTTCAAGCGTTAGAGTCGCTACGTGCCGCATTTTGGTCAACGTTAATGTTAGCCACGGGGCTTTCTACGATGCTGAACGGTTAGATCAGTTGATTCAGAAGTATCAACGCAGTAACGGGCCCAGCAAATTCAAGTTGAATAAGTTTCTCGCGAAGTTGAAAATCAAGACCACTCATCTCACCGAAAGGAAGAACAAAGCAGGCCAAATCATTCCCAGGGTAAAAACCATCTACGGCGTTGCCACAAGAGACGATGGCTATGGCCTCCAGCATCCGCCACGTGTCAGAGAACATGGCGCAGGCCCGAAAGATGTTGAGTTCTGGCTTGATTACCAAACCCGCTCATCTTCGGCGTCAACAAGGAGCATAATGGAAAAAAAAGGGAGTAAAGGTTCCGGCTCTTCTGCTGGCCCTGCGTCAACTGGTAAATATATCAGTGTGTTTGAATATTTTCGGACGAGTAAGTGCTCTGTAGTCCTCTAAAATATCAAAGAAAGTGTACTGATATTGTTAAAAGCACATGGAAAAATTACCAACCATGCACTTCCTTTGGTCAACATCGGAACGAAAGAGAGACCAAGCTATCTCCCAGCCGAAGTATGCGAGGTAATGCCTGGGCAGGCTTATAATAGGCCGCTTGACCCAAACCAAACGCAACAGATGATGCAATTTGCAGGGCGCCGGCCTTGGGAGAATGCAAACTCAATAGTTAACCAAGGATTCCAAACTGTCGGCTTGTCCCCAAAGGGAAATACACTCTTGGTAAGACCTCGAATACTACGATTACATACACACTGACTCCAGTAGGAAAATTTTGGCATGCGAGTGCCACAACGACTAATCACAGTAGAAGGCCGTGCCCTTAAGGAACCGAAAGTCGTGTACAAAGGAAACGATGCTGCCCGACTGCAATCTGGCTCCTGGAATATGCTCGAAGTCAAATTCAATTCCGCAGGCATGAGACTGAAGAAGTGGTCTTACTTATTTGTCTCCACTACTGGTACCCCGGATGCATTTTCGAGCGAGCCAAGTCTAGCTGCAGTCATGAACGAGCTTCATATGGCTTTAGAGGCTACCGGAGGACTGGCAGACAAACCGGCCAGAGGCAAAAGAATAGTTGTAAGTGACGCAAATGATCCGATAATTGATGATACTCTCAAATTGGCCGCTGGGAATTTTGATCTTCTATTCATCATCTTGCCGACTGCAAGCCACCCTCTATATCCTCAAATCAAACGACTCGGCGACGTCCAATATGGGATTCAAACTATATGCAGCGTTGGCGAAAGAATTGCCAAAGAGAAGGGCCGGGACCAGTATCTCAAAAATCTGGCGCTTAAATTTAATCTGAAATTGGGCGGAACCAATCAAATCGTTGACAGCCTCCGTCTCAGCATTATCAATGAGGACAAAACCATGGTTGTCGGCATTGATGTTACCCACCCATCGCCTGGTTCCAGTGCCAATGCTCCAAGCATTGCAGGCATGGTTGCCAATATTGACAAGTCGCTTGGGCAATGGCCAGCAACAATACGGATTCAGTCAAGGGCGCGCAAAGAAGAAGCAGATAACTTGACAGAGATGTTAAAGCGTCATTTAGACCTTTGGAAAACAAAAGGCAAGCATCAGTCATTTCCCGAGAACATCCTCGTCTATCGTGACGGCGTCTCCGAAGGTCAATACGACAAAGTCATTGATGAAGAATTGCCGCAACTCCGGCTAGCATGCAAGGATCGCTACCCCCTTACGGACCAGAACATGAATCTCCCACGCTTCACAATTATCATCGTCGGCAAGCGCCACCATACACGCTTCTACCCCACAGCCGAAAAAACCGCAGACAGATATTCAAATCCTAAGCCGGGAACCGTGGTTGACCGCGGCGTCACACAGGCTCAGAACTGGGACTTGTTCCTCCAGCCACACGCTGCCCTCCAAGGCACTGCCCGGCCTGCGCACTATTATGTTCTGCTTGACGAAATCTTTGGGCATCGCTACAAGTCAATACCTTCGCCGTTTAAGAACATTGCAGATGTCCTGGAAGACCTGATTCATGGTATGAGCTATGCTTATGGGCGCGCCACAAAGGCAGTCAGCGTATGTCCTCCCGCAAAGTACGCGGACATGGTGTGCGAAAGGGCGAGATGTTATTTGAGTAGCCTGTTTGAGACTCCCACTCACTCGATTGGGACTGGTTCGCAAGGAGAGGCGTCAGCTGGCAACGATGATGTGCTTGTGCATGAGAAGTTGAGAGATACCATGTTCTATATTTAAGCATAGTGCGGTAGAGATGTTCCGGGAACTACAAGTTTGAGTTCGCTGTTAATTCCATGAATCACCGGATATACTGTGGCGATGTCCTCCGTTATCGAAGGAGTCAGGAAAAGGAATGAAGTTGTGCTGCTTGAAGTGGATTTGTAGTGCTAAGTCTCTTTGCTGAAGCAGATTTAACTTTAAGGAGTAGGAGTATCGCTTGTCGAGCGTTGATGATTGAATTTTAGGGTGTCACCCAATCCAATGGCTGAAATACATTATCGAAACAACTTTTAACGGCCTGAGGCTCGCTATTCATACTTGTATGCCATGACATACTAACAAAACTGTCTTAGTCGCCGTGGATACACTTCTTCACGAGCATACCCATAGTATAAGAAATCATATCTTCCCTAATTGGTCCTCAGACATGTAATGAGACCCTCCCTCGCACCGATATCCGCTGGCCTGCTTGATCCATCGGTAGCCGACCGGGCAGACTCCCATCATCTCCAGCTTTTTTCGCATCTCAGCCTCCGCTTTTCGACGGCGTTCTTCCTCCAGCAACCGCTTCACAATCTTCTCTCTCTGCTCCTCGCTAGCCTTTTCCTTCTCTTTTAGCAGCTGCTGGTACTCAGCTTCTCGTTCCTGCTCCGCCTTCCTGTCTTGCTGCAGCTGCTCCCAAACCTCATCGCTTACTCCAGCGTCACGCTGCGCAAATGTGTTTGATGGTTGTTCTGGCTGCTTTTGAACCGGCTCGGCTTCTGCAGACGGCTGCGTAACTTGCTCCAGTGGACTATCTTCAGATTCTCCTTGTTGATTCTTGTTGAATGTCGTGGTGGCGGTACTGGTAGTACTTGGTGTCAATTCTTTTGGTTGACGATCGGGAAGCATCGGGACGCTCTTAGGAGAGTTATATACGGTTGCGGGCTCCTGGACAGAATTACTGCGGCTCGCGCGTTCCTGGAGCATAGCT
>Ga0335075_10019446_pt1 | contig 10043 bp, 8 predicted proteins | sample Lox_Sample_24_FD_206723 | JGI IMG/M metagenome (GOLD analysis project Ga0335075, IMG submission 206723) | Soil microbial communities from Loxahatchee National Wildlife Refuge, Florida, United States - Lox_Sample_2.4 | ecosystem: Environmental > Terrestrial > Soil > Wetlands | place: USA: Florida...
GCGAACGGAGGCAATCGCAATGTACAGTGAGATTCCGCTGCTCATCGTCGACGACTTAGGAATGCGCAAGCTACCTGCCAACGCCGCTGAAGATTTGCTCGAGATCGTGATGCGCCGCTACGAGCGAACCTCCACGATCCTCACCTCGAACCGCCCGCTCGACGACTGGCCAAAACTCTTCGGCGATACGCCGGCCGTTGCAGCGTTTCTCGATCGACTCATGCACCATTCCCACTTCATCGAAATCCGAGGCAAGAGCTACCGCCTCCACGAGCATAGCATCACCGCCCGAAGCCGGAAGGCTAAGGCCACGGCTTAAACTAACCTACGACAGCATTCACTACGCTCGGGCTGGTACACTTTGAAGTGGCCGCGCCCGGTACAGTTTCAAGTGGCCGCCGGGGCCGGGTCCTGGGTTTGCCGGCTTGTCGGCCATGGAACACCTTCCTTAGCGATATTTTCGCTTCAGCAGTGTCCAGCTCCGCGTGGGGTCACATCAGTCTCGCAGACAAACATTCCGTCACACTTGCCGCAGATTGCGCCCTCGTCGGCAAATATTTCCCGGTTGGAACTTTTTTATCCCAGTAGCCTTACGAAGCGACGACGTGTGCCCTGAGTTATGCCGACGACGGGCAGACGACTTGGCGGTGGGAAATCAGTCGCTGCGTCTCTGTTCACCTTAGAGTTTTTTGTGGGCCCAGGCCATCAGTGCGGCGCGCGAGGTGACGTTGAAGGCTTTGAAGATCGCTTTGACGTGATTGCGCACCGTGTATTCGGCACGCTGCTGCGCAAGGGCGATCTCTTTGATCGGCATACCGGCGATGAGCAGATCGAAGACCGCGCGCTGTGCAGGCGTGAGCAGCGCGAGTTGTGAGGATTCCGAGAGCGTCGAGCGCCGCTCGCCCGTGACCAGCCAACTGCGCGGATATTCACGCAGTTTCTCTTTGGCGCGCTCGCGCCATCCGGCGTCGCCGGTGAGTTCAGCCAGCGCCAGCGCCGTGCGCCCGGCGCGCCAGTCATAGCCGATCGCGTCGTAGACAGTCCATGCTTCCCGGAAGAGACGGATCGCCTCGCTCAGATCGCCGATGGCGCGCTGCACGACGCCGGTCGAATAGGCCTCCATTGCGCCGACGCGCCGGTCGTTGCTCGACGAGAGCGTCCGGTTGTAACGCCCGTTGTTGCTGCGGTACTGTGCGACGTACGAGAGCGCGAGCGCACTGTCACGGGGCGCGTAGAGCTCGGCTAGGAGCAGCAACGCGAAACGCTCCTCGCCATCGAGCGCGCTCCAGGTGATCGTACTCGCCAACTCATGTGCGTCGCGCAACTCTTGCTCGGCCCAACGCGGCTCGGAGAGAGCCGTCGCGAGGTACGCGCGGTCGCAAAACGACATCACGCGCCACGCCGCGCTCGGGGTGATCGCGGCGGCCTCTTTGAGACGCCGGAACGCGTTGAAGTCGTCCCCCTCGAGCGCATGACACCACGCGACGGCGCGAAGCATGCGGTAGCGAAGTTCGGTGAGGTCGTTCGTCCAAGGAATCTTCGGAAGCTCGCTGAGCGCATTGGAACGCAACGTTGCACTGGGCAGCTCTCGTGCGAGATAGGCGATCTGGCTTGCGACGATGGCCCAATGGAGCGTGCTCGGGTCGGGCGTTGCGTGGATGAGCCGCAGCGTCTCGATGAGGATCGCTGCCTGTTGCGAGATATTGCCGCGCGCCGCTTGAATCGCCCCACGCAAGACGCGAATCTCAATCGCCAAGGTACCGGTGGCGGTCTCTTCAATGGGGCCGAGGATGCGCTCCGCTTGATCGAGCTTGCGATCGATCCACAAGGCGGCCGCACGCTGATAGACGATTTCGCGGGCGAGTTCGCTCGCCGGGGCGCAGAGAGCGGCTGCGTCTTTGAAGCGTGCGGCCGCGGAGCGCGCATCGCCCAGACGTGCGTACGCAACGCCCTGCAACATGATCGATTCCGCTTGCGCCGCCGCGGCAGTCGTGAAGAGCGCCGTGCGGCGCGCCAAATATTCCAGGGCGGAGGCTGCATCGTTCTTGAGCGAGATACGCGCGCGCAAGAGGGCCGCGGCGGCATCGAACGATGCCTTCTGGCTCGCCTCCGCCTCGTCGAGCATCTGACCGGCAGACGAAAACTCCGCCCGGTGAAAGGCGGCGAGGGCACCGGCGTACCAGGAGCTGGACGGCGCCGGTACTTTCTGTGGTGAGCCCATGGTATGCCCTCTTTTGAGGTGGGAGTGCGGTTAGCCTTTTCATTTACAAACTTGACCCAGTTTAGCTGGGAAATCGGTCGTACCCGGAGAAAGGCAGCGGGCCGAAGATCGTAGGCCACGGGGGGTGTCGTGCTGAGATCGTCGTTTTTGGTGTTGGTCTGCGCCGTCAGCCTCTGCTTTGCCGTCGGCTGCGATAGCCATGGCGGGATCGTCCCCAGTCAGGGAAGCGCGCCGGGGCTCGACAATACCCCCCTCCCGACGGCAGCCGCCTCGTCAGCCGCGGGTTCGCCGACGCCGCCGCAGACCGCCCCGCCGGAGACAACGGCGCCCACAGGCGCTCCCCCGCCGACAGAGCCTGCCACAGAAGCCCCGCCGCCGACAGAGCCACCGACGGAGCCCCCACCGCCGACAGAGCCTCCGACGGAGCCCCCACCGCCGACGGCGTCGCCCATGCCAAGTGCCGTGGCTAGCCCAACTCCGTTGCCGACACCGCCGGCAACCGCTGCTCCCTCACCGACGCCGGTCGCCTCGAGCACGCCGCGAGGCGGGGCGACACCGACGCCGCAGGCAACGCCGACGCCGAAGCCCACGCCCACACCGACGGCGAAGCCGACGCCGAAACGCACGCCGACCCCCAGGCCCACCTCGAGCCGGACTCCGGGCGCATCGCCGACGCCGAGCTAGCTGGCATACCCGCGGTGGCGGGGCTTTCGGCGTCGAACGCGGGGCGTGTGGAAGAGCGCGTCGGCCTGGCGTATTGCGATCGACGGGGCCGGATTTTTTTCGACGAACGCGTGCAGCCGCTGGCCGATGGCGGGTTGGTTCGGCGGCCGTCGCGCGACGAACTGATCGTCGCGCCGCCGGGCACCGTAACGACGATGTTGCCGGGGCGGCATCCGTTGCTCGCCTCAGGCGTGGCCGCGCACCGGCGGACGGCGCTGGCGGCCCTCTTGCCGGCCGGGTACACCCGGCTCTTGGTGCCCGCCTACACAGCCGAAGAAGATGCGCCGACCCTCCCGCTCTTCGGCTACACGTTTGCTTGCGTCATCGACGACAAGCTGCACGTCGCGGCGATGCGTACCGATGCGAGCGACGATTGGAGACCGCGCTATTTCGCGCCGGGAGAACTCGAAGCGAGAATCGCCGCGCGCCGCGGTGACGATCCGCAGAGCCGGGTTCTCGCGCAGCTCGAAATCTGCGCACGTGAATACGGCTGCTTCACCGCACAGAACACGTTGCTCGTACAGGCCGAAGCGGCGCTACCCGTCTCGCCCAAGTGCAACGCGCGGTGCGTTGGTTGCATCTCGGAGCTCGACGCCGACGCCGGCATCCCATCGCCGCAGGAGCGCATCGCCTATGAAACCGATGCTGACGAACTCGCTCGCCTAGCCGTTTATCATCTCGAACGCGTCCCCGACGGAATCGTCTCCTTCGGCCAGGGCTGCGAGGGTGAGCCGCTGCTGCGCGCGACGACGATCGCGCGGGCAATCGAAAAGATCCGCGCGCGGGTAACCACCGGGACGATCAACCTCAATTCGAACGGCAGCCTCCCGCTCGCGCTCGGACGCCTCATCGACGCGGGGCTCGATGCGGCGCGTATTAGCTTGAACTCGTTTCGTCCCGCGGTGTACGCAGCGTATTATCGTCCGCTCGGCTATGATTTGGACGACGTTTTCGCAAGTATCGAACGCGCTTGCGCCGCGGGCTTGCGCCTCTCGCTGAATCTGCTCACGCATCCCGGTGTCACCGACGAACGCGCCGAGCTCGACGCGATGGAAGCATTCCTGATGCGTCTCCGTCTGCACATGATTCAGACCCGAACGCTCAACATCGATCCGGCACTCTACTTCGCGCGCGCCGGACGCCCGCGCGAGCCGCTAGGAATGCGCTATGCGATCGAGCAAATCGCTCGCAGCGGCGTTCCGGTAGGAAATTTCACGCACGCGCACTGACGATCTCCCCGGCGCGGTGGGCGCCTGCACCAGACCGAGGTTTCGATGCCGTTCCGCCTGGCCGTGTGCCGGATGTTCCCTCTCGCGCTCATTTTCTTCGCGGCTCTCGCCGGCGTGCGCCCCGCATGCGCGCAAAGCGCGACGCCTGCGCCGAGTGGCAGTCCACAGCCGCGTGGGCTGCAATTGAATGCGACGGCGAGCACGACATTCATCGATCAAAGCACGGTTGGCCAAGGGCAGGTCGGGCCGGAGGCTGCGGGCTTTATCCAAGGTTCGCCGCTCTCACCGAATACGCCGTACGATCTCTTCTCGAGTGCGCCGGAGGTACCTGGCGTCGCCGGCATTGCCGAGATCACATCGCATGAAGGCTACGACTTCGCGCATTGGGACGCGAGTCTCACCACCGGCTTCGGATACGTGCGTGGCAGCATCACCAACGCCTCGTACTGGGGCGAGAATCTCATGCCGACGCTCAATCCGCATCTGGGCTTCGCCACCTTACCGTATGGGATCACGTTTCCTACACACGCGGGGCAAGATGACGGCACCGGCGTGCGTCTCTCGGTTCTCGGAGGCAGCCTCGTATCAGCAGACGGCGCACTCACCATCCGGGGGGGCTGGTTCGATCTTGCGCAGACCGATCGATTCGTCTTCGCGCAACCGGCGCTCACGAACGTGAATCCGGCGATCGCGTATGCTCCGGCGGAGTCGCTTTCGAACGGGTTGGCGGGCACCGACCGCTGGCAATCCGATGCGAGCCAGCTCCCGCTCAGCGGCGTCGATGTCGTGGCAAAACGCGGGCTCGCCACCTTCGAAGCCGCGAGTGCTGCGTTGCCGGCATTGGTGGGAGATACCGCGCGCCTCAACATCGCCTCGCTCGTCGTCGATCACGGCGAAGGAACGCGCTTCTCGGCGGAGGTGCTGCACGCAACGCAATCCGGTGCGCTCATCAATTCGACGGTTCCATTCGGTGCCAACCCGATCTACTTCCAGACGCCGCAAGGTACCCTACCCGTCAGCACGCTCGGCGGCGAGCAGCAGACGATTGCCGGGTTGCGCGGCGCCTTCCACGTGCTCCCGGCACTCGGCCTCGATGGCGTCGCGGAGATTGGCCGGGCATGGTACGACGCTGCCTCCGTCGTGCATCCCGGGACCGAGCAGCCCGGCGGGTACTACCATCTCGGTCTGGTCAAGAAGACCGGACGGGCTACGGCGTTCTTCGATCTCTTGCGTATGGAACCGCGCTACGCAACGATGATCCTTCCCTACGGTGTGCCCGAGAATCAGTGGAGCGCAGCCTTTGCGTGGCCCGGGCAGTGGTTGAAATCCAACTATCAACTCGTCGACAACTCGGTGCTGGGCGTCAATCGCCAAGGCTTTCGCTTACGCTATTTCGTCGATGGCGGCCCCTTCGAGATCCACCTCGAATACACCGATTTGCATCAGATCGCATGTGAGACGACGGAAAGCGCCGAGCAAGCCGGTTTTATCGATGGCTACTATCTTCCGCAACTGCCGCAATATGCAACGCTCGGAACGCAGCAGCGCGAAGCCTTCTGGATCGCGTGGCACCCGAGCTATGGGGATCTGACTTTGGATGTCGTCAACGACACGCTGAGCCGGCCCCACGCGTTGTCGCAGCCGCAAGACCAAGTCTCGTACGACGTCCCGCAAGCGGTCTTGACGTACGCGCGCCACCTTTCGCCGGCGGTTGAAGCGGCGACGGGGCTGGGCCGCTACGGAACCAAGGGCACCTTCTCCGAACCGATCGACTTCTCGCAGCGCCTCTTTTTTGCGGGCGTCATCGTACAAGAGGCGCCCGCATCGTCGCTTTTGCTGAGCTTCCGCCGGACGGCGTTTGCGGGAATCACGACCGATCCGCTCTCACCCCTCTCGCCCGATTTCACCGGCTCCGCGCTGATCGCGGAGCAACGTGTGAGCTTATAGGCGCGTTGCGATGAACCTGAGTCCGGAGCTGTTGCTCATTGGTGCGGTCCTCGCGGTCGGCGTTTTGCACACGATCGTGCCCGACCACTGGTTGCCGATCATGCTGATTGCGCGGCAAGAAGGCTGGTCGAAAGGCGAGACGGCGCGTGCCGCGTTGATCGCCGGCGTGGGGCACACGCTCTCGACGCTCGGAGTTGGGCTGCTCGCGTGGATCGCCGGGTCGGTCATCGCTGTGAAATTTGGAGCCCTCCTTACGATGCTCTCGAGCGCCGCCCTCATCGGTTTCGGCGGCTGGATCGTCATCGCGTCGATCCGGGAAATCCAATTGGAGATGCGGGAGGTTCATGCCGCCCCGGCGGCCGCGGCTGTGGCAACTCACGTGCACGTTCATCGCCATAGGGGGGGCCTCGTGCACACGCACCGCCATGCGCATCTCGCAGACGGGTGGCACAGCGTGACTCCGGTACTTGAAAACGAGCCTCCGCTCCACGAGCATGAGCACGAGCGATCAAGGCGCACGGCGCTGCTGCTGATCTTGGGCTCGTCGCCGATGATCGAAGGGATTCCCGCATTCTTCGCCGCGGCGAAATACGGCGCAGCGCTGATTGCCGTGATGGCGGTCGTCTTCGCCCTCTCCACGATCGGCACGTACGTCGTCCTCTCCCTCTCGTCGGTCGCGGGGCTGCAGAGCACCCGCGTCACTCCGTTCGAACGGTATGGCGAGGTGCTCAGCGGCGCCGTGATCGCGCTCGTGGGGCTGGTCTTCTTGTTCGCTCCTGCCCTTTAGGGAGCGGGCGTGCCGAGGAGGTGGATAGGGAGCGTCTGAAACTCGGGATCGCCGAGTTGCCAGAGCAAGAAGCTGTACTCATCGGTCAAGAGCTGCTCGGATTGGGTGCGTGAAGCGTCGAGAAAGCCGTGTCCGGCATCGTAGTCGACGCGCAGCAAGATCGGGCGTCCACTCGTCGTCGCCGACTGTAGCCGTGCGGCGAACTTGGCGAGTTCCCACGGTGCGACGCGCGGGTCGTTGATCCCGGTGATCAGCATGACGGCCGGATAGGGGACACCGGGACGGACGTGTTGGTAAGCGTCCATCGTATAGAGTGCCTTGAAGCCCGTCTCCGTCGTCACGCTGCCGAACTCGGGGATGTTCGAGGGGCCATTCGCACTGAACTCCGAGCGTAGCGCATCGCTCACGCCGACGACATCGAGCGCGGCGGCGAAGAGATCCGGCGCCTGTGTGATTGCTCCGCCAATCGTGATTCCACCCGCGCTGGTGCCTTCACCGGCCAGATGCGACGGCGACGTGTAGCGGTGATCGACCAGGTACCGGCCGCAGGCGATGAAGTCTTGAATCGTGTGCTCTTTGGTGGCGATCATCCCCGCACGGTACCAAGCTGCGCCGTACCATCCGCCGCCGCGCACGTGGCAGACCCCGAAGACGCCACCGCGCTCGAGCCACGCGAGGCGCGTCGCCGAAAAGTACGGCTCGAGGGTGATACCGTAGGCGCCGTACCCTTCGAGATACGTCGGATGCGAACCGTCGAGCGCGAGCCCGCGGCGAAAGACCAGCGAGAGCGGGATCATCGTACCGTCGGCGCTCGGCGCCTGCACTTCGAGCGACGTGTAGGCGGAGGTGTCGATCGGCACGGGGGGCTTCAATTTGGTGTCGGTTACCCTGCCCGCAGCGTCGGCGACTTCGAAGAGCGCTGACTTCGTCCATGAGGTGATCGGGAAGGTGACGCCGGCGACGCGCGCATCGGTGATGATGGTGCTGATCGCACCCGGATAGGGGGGCTGCACGTGGGCCGGTGCTCCGTCGATCGTCCCATCGGCGGCGAGCGCAAGACGCGTGATCTCTCCGAAGCCGCCGTCACGTGCGAGGACGTAGAGGCCGTCCTTGGCGACGGCGACTTGCTCGACGACCGCACGGCTCGGCGGTACGACCGTCGGCGCGTGCGCGAGGTCGGGCGCGTCGAGGCGCAGCGCGATCACCTTGTACGAGGGCGCATCCTTGTGGGTGAGCAGGTAGATCGTCGAGCCGCGATAGTCGGCGCCGGTAACCTGATCGTCGACGTCGACGATCTTCTTCCAGGGCGGATGCGGCGAGTTCACGGTATTGGCCGGTGCAACGTAGATGGTCTCTTCATTCTGCACGCCGTGTGCGACGATGCCGAGGGCATACGGCGAGACGGGTGAGACGATGACGATCTCGATGTCGTCGGGTAGGAGATGAACGGCCGGGTCGACGCCGTAGCCCAGCACCGGTGTATCCTGATCGGGGTCGCGTCCCAAGATGTGGAGATAGGCGACGCCGTCTTGCTCTTGTTCGGTAACGGGCGCATTTGGCGGGAGTTTGGGATAGCGGAAATAGTAAAACGAGGTGCCGTCGAGCCGCCAACTCGTCGGGCCCACGAATTTCGCGCGATCGATGGTGTCAGGTAAGACGCGCCTGGTTGCCGTCTCCATCACGTGGATGGTTGCGTTCTCCGAACCCCCTTCGGAGATTCCATAGGCGACGTACTTCGCATCCCATGAGGGCAAGAAGTAGTCGATGACGTAGTGCTTCCCGCTCCGCGTGGGAATGGCCGATGGATCGACCAGAAGGCGCTGGGGCGAGCCGGGCGCAGCGGCGCGCATATACAACTCCGGCGTGTTGTGCCCCGGAGCCAGCCGCTCGTAGAAGTACGCGTTCCCAACGCGCGCGACGTCTGAGATGATGACGCCGGCATTGCTCAGTTGGTGGATGCGCGCGAGCAGGCGGCTGCGAGCGGGCTCGAGGCGGGAGAGCACCTGACGCGTGTAGGCGTTCTGGCTGGCGAAAAACTGTTGGACGACGGGCGATTGCAGGTTCTCGAAGTAGCGGTACGGATCGGTGACCGTCGTTCCGTAGAATCTCTCGGTGACGGGGCTTGGGGCCGGAAGCGGCGGGGGCGTCGGGAGTGCCTGTGCGCGGGCACCCGACGGCATGAGGACGGCGCCGCTCAGCACGGCGGTCAGCAGAACGAGCGCCGCACGCGCAACCGATCGCCGCTCGCACCATATCGTCATACCCACGTTCGTGTCCCCCGCACTTTCAAGCCAATTGATGAGTTCTGCGCATGTTAAGCAAAAATCGGCCTTCACATGCTGCGCGGCCCGGACAATGTGAATCGTGACACGCCTGCGAATGTGGCCGGCGATGGCCGATCTCAAGCGCGAGCAAGCGTGGGGGGTGGCGGCGCAGCGCGAGCCGCGCTGGCCCGCATCGCTTGCCGTCGTCGCTGCCATCGCACTCTACGTGACCTTGCCCTCACGCTTTGTCCTCGGGCCGAGTTGGCTCATCCCGGCGCTCGAGGCTGCGGTGCTGGTTCCGCTCTCGGTCTTTGCACCGTTCCGGGTCACCAAGGAGAGCCGCTGGGCGCAGGTCCTTGCCGTCGTCCTCATCGCGATCGTCAACGTTGCAAACGTCATATCGCTCATCGCGCTCGTTCAGGTGATCCTCACGCACAGCAAGGACCTGACCGGGACAGAACTGCTCTTCACGGCAGCCTCGATCTGGCTGACCAACGTCATCATCTTTGCTCTTTGGTATTGGGAACTCGATCGCGGCGGCCCCGACGAGCGGATGAGCCACGATCACCGCGCTCCCGGCTTTCTCTTCCCGCAGATGTCCACCCCAGGATGCGCCAACGAGATGTGGACGCCGTCGTTCTTCGACTATCTCTACGTCGCATTCACGAACGCCACCGCCTTCAGCCCGACCGACACGATGCCGCTCACCGTGGGGGCGAAGATGCTGATGATGATTCAGTCGATCGCCTCGTTACTGACGATTACGCTGGTTGCCGCCCGCGCCGTCAACATTTTGAGCTAACCGAAGGGCGACCAGCCCGTATGCGCTCGAGATCAGGCAGAAGAGCGCCAACGCACCGGCGAGGGTGATG
>Ga0335075_10019447_pt1 | contig 10043 bp, 10 predicted proteins | sample Lox_Sample_24_FD_206723 | JGI IMG/M metagenome (GOLD analysis project Ga0335075, IMG submission 206723) | Soil microbial communities from Loxahatchee National Wildlife Refuge, Florida, United States - Lox_Sample_2.4 | ecosystem: Environmental > Terrestrial > Soil > Wetlands | place: USA...
ACGGTGCCGGCTTCGCGTAGACCATCCGCCTAGCTTCGGCCGCTCGCGTCGAGCACGGCCTGCAGCGCTCGACGCAGTTCGGCTCCTCCGGCATGGCCCAGGGCGGCGGTAAAGGCCTGTTCGACCTGGGTACTGCGCTGCTCTGCCCGCTGGAACATGCTCCGCCCGTCCGGGGTGAGTTCGATTACATTGCGTCGGCGGTCCCGTTCCGAGGGCTTGCGCACGACGATTCCCCGGCGTTCGAGCGCGTCGAGGAGGGCGACCATGGAGGTGCGGTCAACGCCGAGGACGGTCGCGACCTCCTGCTGAGATCGCGCCTCGTCGCCCGCGATCACTCTCAGCACGCCGAGATCGCGTGCGGTCAGGCCCATGTCGGCGAGCGCGGCGTCCGTTCGCTGTTCCAGTGCCAGGTGCGCGTGCTTGAGGAGGTACCCGAGCACGTCGTCATGAGCGCGCACCTGGTTCGCGGGTGCGGCGTTCGGCTTTGACATGCCATCACTTTATCAATAACCTGATCATCAGTAATACTGATGATCAGTCAAGCAGATGAAAGGTGCATCATGATCCTCGTCACCGGAGGTTCCGGCTTCATCGGCTCCCACACCGTCCGCGCGCTGCACGACCTCGGTGAGGCGAGCGTCCTCGTCCAGCGCCGCAGCGGCCAGGTCCCCGCGCACCTGGCGGACCTGCCCGTCGTCGCCGAGCAGGCCGACGTCGCCGACCTTGACGCGCTGCGTGCCATCGGCGCTCGTCACCAGATCTCAGGCATCGTCCACCTCGCCGGGTATCCCGCTCCGCGCGGTACCGTCGGGGGCATCGAAGCCACGCAGGGCCTGCTCGACGGCCTGCTCAACATCGCCCGCGTGGCGCAGGAGTGGGGCGTGCGCCGGGTGGGCCTCGCGAGCACGATCGGGGTCTACGGCGGCATCGAGACGGGCAGCCCGCTGACCGAGGACCTGCCGGTGCGCCTCACCGCTCCGCACCCGATCCCGCGGTCGAAGAAGGTCGGCGAGCTGCTCGGCGAGGAGCTGGCCGAGGCGACCGGCACCGAAATCATCAACCTGCGGATCTCCGGCACCTGGGGACCACTCGGCCACGAGGACCCGTTCTTCGCGGCGCCCGCGCTCATCCACGCGGCGGCGAGCGGCAAGCCCCTTGACCTCTCCGGCCTGCTCGCCCAGCCGCACCTCGGAGACGGGCTCGACCTCTGCTACGTCAAGGACACCGGCCGCGCGATCGCGCTGCTGCAGACCGCCGAGCACCTTGGGCACCGGACTTACAACGTGGCGTCGGGCCGGCTGACCACCAACGCGGACGTCATCGCGGCGATCCGCGGGACCGTCCCAGAAGCCGACCTTGAGCTCCCGGCGGGTACTGGCTACCCGAGGTCGCCCCTCGATATCACCCGGATCCACGATGACACCGGGTTCGAGCCCGAGTACGACACGGCGCGCGCGGCGGCCGACTACATCGCCTGGCTGCGGGCCGGCAACGAACGCTGACCGCGGTCGCCGGCCTGCCTACCGACGATGAGCGGGGTGACGGCCTGATGGCCGAGCCCGGCGCGACGACCAGGAGCCGGCGCTCGTCCAGCCCGGGCTTGTCTCCTTTCTTAGGTACTGAACGGGTTGTTGCTTCGATGTTCAGGTACCGCCAGGCGAGCGGGATGCCGGCGACGCGGATGCCCTGCTCAGCTTGTGCTGGCGGTGAAGTGCTTGTTGACGAGCTCGTAGGACTGAACGCGGGCGCGGAGGTCGTGGACCGGCGTCCACAGCATCAGTTCGTCCGCTCCCGTCTCATCCGCCAGCTCCGCGAGGCGCCGCACGACGTTCTCGGGTGTTCCGACATGCTGCGCGCCGAGATCGGCAAGCACGCCTCGCTCCGTGTCGGCAGGGGGTCTGGTGCGACCTCGTCCGCCAGCAAGGACAGAACCGCTGCCACGTCCTGCCGGTAATCCGCGTCCGTCGCCGGGCCGGCTCCACGGCGCAAGGCCCTTGCGGCCTGGATCATCGCGATTTCCAGCGCAGAAAGAGATAGGTCACTCATATTGCCAACATTATTAGGCCGGTGCTAGACGGCGTCCAATGCCAATTCTGCCTTTTATGATAACCTACAGGAATGGATCAGTTGGAGATCAGGGAGTTGCGATACTTCGTGACGGTCGCCGAGGAGCTGCACTTCGGCCGCGCCGCCGCCAGGCTCTCCGTCGCGCAGCCCGCGCTGTCGAAGACCATCCAGCGCATCGAGTCACGGCTCAGCTTGCAGTTGTTCGACCGCACCAGCCGCAGCGTCGCGCTGACACCCGCCGGCGCTGCCCTGCTCGAGCACGGTCGGCACGCGCTGAACGCGATGACCGTCGCCGTGCAGAACGCGCAGCGCGCGGCCGACGACGAGCCACTCAGGTTCGTGATGAAACCAGGCGGGGACGCCAACCTGCTCTCCGGTATCCTCGCCGCTTACTCCCGGCACCCGCGTGCCCGGCAGGTCGACATACTCTTCAGCGGCCCCGCCGGCGGGGCCGGGCATCTCCGCGACGGACGCGCCGACGCGGCGCTGCTCCACGCGCCATTCAACGACCTGACGGGGTTCGCCGCCGAAACCCTTCACGTCGAGGACCGGGTCGCTGTCCTCCCGGAAGGACACCGGCTCGCCGCCCGCGGCAGCATCAGCCTCGACGACCTCGAAGACGAGGCCTTCCCCCGGTGGCCAGGCGTCGCCGACGGCGGCAACGGGCCGGAAATCGTCGATGTGGCCGAGCTCGTCTCCCTGGTCAGGGTCGGCCGCGTCGTCTGCGTCCTGCCGCGCTCGCTCATGACGCCGGCGCCGCAGGGCATCGCGTGCGTGGCCGTCCCCGACGCGGGCCCAAGCCGGATCGTCATCGCCCGCAGGGAAGACGACCACCGCGGCCACGTCACAGCGCTGATCGCCGCCGCGCGTCAGGTCGGCACCGCGCAGAACGCCCGGCTGGGACAGGGCAAGGGAAATGATTAGCTGAGCACGGGAGCCTGCTGTCGGGTGATCAATTCCTGCAAGTCATGGATCATGGCCGGATTTGTATTGGACGCAGACAGCGGTATGGTGCTGGAATAGACCGCATGATTAGCCACACGATGCTTGTTCGGTTCGCCGACGAGATTCCTGATGCAGAGCTAGAGCAGTTTCTGACAGATATCGAGAAGACGGCAAAGGCGACTGGCGCGCTCCAGTCGTTCGCGGCGCAGCGTCACATCCCCGTCCCCGGCGAGGAGTCGATCCCGGCGTTCATCGCCAGCGTCGTCGTCAAGCTCGGGGTCGCCGACGTGGACGCGCTCGCGGTGGTGTTCGAAGCTCCCGCAGTCGGCGAGGTCTTCGCAACCTGGCGTGCCCGCCGCCCGTTCGATGTCGCCTGGGTCAACCACAAGGCGCTGGCCTGAGCGAGGTGGATTACCGTCATTAGGTGATCTGATCTTCTCGGCCCGGACAAGATCACCCGATCCGCGTGACCCCGCCTCACCCGGCTCGCAGCGACTATTCGGTCGTTACCAAGAGCTATCGAAGAGGTCACGGTGGAGATCACCGACCGCACTTGCCGACCTCCTGAAACGCCGCTCCGCGGCGCTCAAGAACCTCCCTGGACGCTGACCGGGGCGGAGGGCGGGCGTCATGTCAAGCGCCGCCACTGTTTGCCAGTCACTCAACGTCACCGCCATCACCTGCGCCGCCCTCGCGGGCAGCATGGCCGCGGACCGTGACCGGCACGGAGAAGGGGGCCGCCCTGGGCATTGCCCCCTTTTCCGCCATCCTGCTTGGCATGCGGAGGCGGGGCTGGTCGGCGGCACCGCCATCGGCGGCGTTCTCTACCTTGTCGCTCGCTGGGCTGGCCCTGGCCGGGTCGGTCCCGGTGGCCTGCTCGCCCCTCCAGAACGGCGCGAGCGGCACGCTAACGGCGCCGAAGGCTCACATCCGTGAGGCTCTCGTGGTGGTCTTGGGTGGGTCGGCGTTATCGCCGCCCTGGTCCCTTGACCTCAGTGTTTGCCGGGGACAGGATGGTGGTGGAATGCCGCGCAGGCAGCAATGGGGGTGCGGGCATGCCGAAGACCCCGGCCAACAAGGCCATGGAACTGACCGACGAATCGCGCCGCCTGGCCGGCCTGGGGCGGCGGGAGGAGGCGCTGGCCGCGAGCGAGCAGGCCACGGGCATCTACCGCCAGCTCGCCGAGGCCCACCCGGACCTTTACCAGCCCCACCTGGCCGCGTCGCTGAACAACCAGTCCCTTCACCTGGCCGGCCTGGGGCGGCGGGAGGAGGCGCTGGCCGCGGTCGAGGAGGCCGTCACCATCCGCCGCCGGCTCGCCGAGTCCCGCCCGGACACCTACCGGCCCCGCCTGGCCGCCTCGCTGGACAACCTGGCCGACATGCTCTCGTCGCTCAACCGGGATGCGGAGGCGTCGGCGGCCCGCGACGAGGCGAATGCCGCGCGCAGCGGCGTCGGGCGCTCAGGCAAGGAGCCGACCGGACGTCGCGCGGCGCACTGGCCTTCGCAGGTCTTCCGGCGTAGGTCTGCCCCTGGTCATCCCTGAGCCAGGGAAGGCCGCCAGCGGGAGTGGGTTAGATCGGTCCACCGCGCTGCCGGCGGTTAGCGGCTTGGCTGCCAGCTGTAGATGGTGTATGTCTCGGCGACGGTGTCCTTGGGCTCGCCGAAGAAGCTGTGCTCGTCGTCGTTGGTGGTGAAGTTCAGCAGGAGCTTGACGGTGCCGTTGCCGTACTGCTTGATGAGGGGCGCGAGCTCGGCTTGGGTGGCGGCGAGGACGAGGGGCTGGTGGCCGGAGTCCTTGATGGCCTGGACGGCGCTGATGATGGTGGAAGGAAGGACGGTGGTGCCGGTGTCGGCCTGGTACCCGCCGGGGGTGGTGGTGTGGGCGGCGGCTACGGGGACGTTGCAGGTGCCGCGGATGGGCTGGGCGAACTTGAGGTTCGTGTTGGGGTCGATGATGAGGACCGCGGTGCCCTGGGGGATGCCTTCGCAGAGCTGGTTGACGGCGGCGACCTCGCCCGCGAAGGTGCGCTTGAATGCGAGCCCGGTGACGTTCCCGATCGCCGGGGGGAGGGCGATGCCCGCGGCGCAGAGGGCGATCACGGCGACCCGCGGTGCGGTCTTGAGGTAGCGGGGGACGTCGACCATGCGGATGGCGCGGGATTTGCGGGCGAGCCAGGCGGCGAGCCACACGGCGAGCAGGATCACACCGGGGAGCACGGCGGGAACGAGGCGGCGGCTGGCCATGGGCTGATGGGGGGTGATCGCGGGGCGGAGCAGGAAGATCAGGGTCGCGCAGGCGAACACGAGGATGGGGAGGACCCAGACGGGGGCCTCGCCCTTGACGCACCGCCGGCCGAGTATCGCGTAGGCGATGACGGCGAGTGCGATCGTGGTGGCGCCGGCGTACCAGTAGATCCAGTGGAGGCTGAGCGGCGCGTAGGCGTGCGTGTAGTCCGTTCTCCAGGCCCGTTCGAGGTAGGGCCGGACGGCGGACACGGCGAGCACGGCGAGGGGCAGGACGGCTGCGGTCGTGACGAGCCAGGGTTTCGGCGGGGTGCGCAGTTCTGAGTGGCGTCGCCGGAGCCACCGGACCGCGAGGATCGTGGCGATGAGCATCAGGATGACGACGGCTGCTTCCCCGACGACCGACACGGCGTTGAGCCTCAGGTAAGGGAGGCTGAGGGCGAGCCCGTCGACGACGCCGTACAGCGTGCCGGCGGCGAGGCCGACGATGAAGGCGATCACCTGCCGCTGTCGCCGCAGGACGAGCAGCCCGCAGTAGGGGATGACGAACAGGATGTCGGCTGGGCCGTCGATCCTGATCAGGAGGATGAGGCCGAGCGTCAGGCCGGCGGCGGCGGCGAGGACGTGGGAGCCTGACCGGGCGTGGTGCCGCCAGTTGGCGCGCCATGGCGGGGCGTCTTCTTCGCCGCGGTCGGTGCGCTGGCTGTCGATCCACAGTGAGAGCCCGCTGACGAGGAAGACCAGCGCTAGCGGCTCGCTCCAGGTGTCGCGGCTGACGTACTGCATGGGGACGGTGACGGCGACGGCGAGGGCGGCGAACGGCGCCCAGCGGGGGCCTATCAGCCGGGCGGCGAGGCCGCCGAAGGTGAAGACGGCGAGGGCGCCGAGGACGGGTGCCCAGAACAGGGCGAGTTGCTGGCCGCCGGCCCAGAAGCCGAGTGAGAGGACCATCGGCATGCCCGCCATGAACTGCGGGACGACGTGGCCGTCCATTTGGAAGAAGGCGGCGCTTGCGTAGGTGATGCTGGCGGGGTGTCCGCCGAAGAACTGCGAGTTCTCGGCGATGACCGCGGTGCCGTGCTGTGAGATCCAGCCGGCGAATTGCATGTAGGAGGCGGCGTCGTACTCGACGATGACGAACTGGGAGTGGAAGACGGCGTTGAAGGCGCCGAACGCGACCGAGATGGCCACCAGCGACCAGAGTGCCCAGCGGGGGGTGGGCTTGGCCCGGCCCTGGGCGGTGGTGCCCCAGTCGGGTGCCCCGGTCACGGAGGGGATGCGCCGCCAGGCGTAGGGCAGCACGAGCGCGGTCAGCGCCAGCCAGAGCACGATCACCGGGATGGGCTTGAAGTAGCCGATCAGCAGCAGCGGGAAGCTGGTCAGCATGAACGGCGCGAGCACCAGGACGGGCAGGGCGGTCAGCCGCCCGAGCAGCAGCCCGGCGGCATCCTTGGGATCGCGCTCAACGGCGCCGGTGCCGTTACGGACGGCGTGCGGCTTGCTGTCGACGGTCAATGAGGAACCACCCATCTGTTCGGGACTCATGTCAGATCACTCGCTCGGCACGCAGGGTCTGGCGTGATCGAAAGGCGCTCTGAACATTGCTGCGTCCCAGGCGACGAGCGCAGGCAGCCGTCCTTCACCTCGAAGGTTATCGGTTCTCAAAGGCTTCGTCCCGAACTCACCCGCCGCGGGCGCCGATGACGCCGCGTTGAAGGCGCCGTTGGCGGTTTTACGAGGAGGCGGTCAGCGCCTACCTGGCCTGGTTGTCCTCGGCGAGGAGGACGGCGTGGACCCGTTCGAGGGTCTGGCGCCGGCGGAGTTCGAGTGCCGTGCCCTGCCGCACGGCGGCGACGGGGGCGCCGGTGGCGCTCCACCGGCAGAGCAGGCTGAGTGCCTGCTCCTCGCCCTCGTCGTGGTCGAGGTTGAGCAGCAGGTTGGACACGCGCTCGGGGTGCGCGGGCCAGCCGACCTGGAGGATGACGGGTGAGAGGTCGTCGGGCTGGGGCACGACGGACCGGACGCGGAGTTCCGGCCATTCCAGCGCGGAGGTGGGGTCGGGGTAGGCGACCTTCTCCGCGAGTGCCTGCGCGTCGAGGTTGCTGATGCGCAGCAGCCTGGCCGTCCAGGTGATTGCGATCACGAGGAACGCGAGGATGCCGGCGAATGCGATCGCGAGGACCACGTATCGACGGTAACCCCTGGAGATGCTTGGCGCCACTGGCCGGTGCGCCGGCTGGTGGCTACGGATCGGGCAGCGGCGCCTCCGCTGCCTCGGAAATATCGAGAAGCGCGCGGCATATGTCAGTGATGTCCACGATGCCGACCAGACCTGGGCCCCCCGTGACCGGCAGGTGCCTGAACCGCCCGCTCGTCATGACCCTGGCCGCGTCACGGACGCTTGTCGTGGTGCTGACGACGGTCGGTCGGGCGGTCATCAGCTGGTAGATCCGTACGTCGTTCGGGTTCTTCCCGTCCGCGACCAGGTGAGAAACGTCGGCCTCGGTGATGATGCCGATCGGCTCGCGGGTCTGCGCCTGCGTGACGACGAGTGCGGTCGCGCCTGCGCGCTTCATCAGGTACGCGGCCCCGGCCACGTGGTCATTTTGTTCAACCGTGGTCACCGGCGGGCGCATGACGTCCGCGACCGTGGCAGGGGGCGGCGCCGGATGCGGTGTTGAGGCGTCTGCCATGATCTGCTCCCTCGGAGATCCGAACCGTTGTTAGGTATTCGATCACACCGCCGGGCCGCGGTGGTGGGCGCTTGTGCGGCATCTGCGGCACGGGCACGCTCAGGCTCTTGGGCGGCTTGGCCTCCATCTTCCTCTAGCGGAGGATCGGACGGTTGACCACCGGCGTCGGGCTGCCCGGCCCGGAGACGGTCGACACCTGCGTGATCACCGTCTCGACGCCGTCGCGCACGTAGCCCGTGAACAGGTGGGTGCCGGCGCTGAAGAGGATCTCCGTGATGCCGTCGGTGAACGGGAAGCGGAGCGCCGTGTCGGCCTGACCGGTCACGTCCGTCACCTGCCGGACAGTGACTCCCGGTACGTCGGCCAGTATCAGGAACAGGTTGGGTTGCGTTAGCCCGCTGTAGCTGGCGTAACCCGCGAGGATGTTGGCGGTCGCGTTGACGGCGTTGCAGTCGCCCGCCACCGCGGTGCATCCCGTGCTGTAGGTGTTGAGCGTGGCGAGCAGTTGCGGCAGGCTGTCGTAGGGCAGGCCCGGCCCGCGGGCCCCCGTGAACGGGGGATTGAACTGCGCGTAGCTCGGGCCGGCGGGCATCAGCCACGGTGTCGACTTGGCGCACGCCGCGGAGCGCGAGCAGACCTGGAGCTTGCCGTTGACGTAGCTGGCCTGCGCCGAGTCGTCGGCGGTGGCCCAGACCGTCTGCTCGCCCGCGGCGGTGACCAGTTTCCGCATCGTCCACGTGGTTGGCTCGATGTACGGAGGCGGGGTGCTGCCGCCGTAGCTGTTGGCCGCGGCCGCCTGCTCGGCCAGCAGTTCGGCCGCGGTGGGCGGGGTGAGGCTCGGCTTCGTGCTGCCCGGTGCGCCGACGATCACCGTCTTCACCGTCGCGAACTCGGCAAACTGGGTGGCGCTGCCCCACGCCCCTTGGGCCAGGAACCGATAGGTGGACGCGTCGAGGATGATCTCGAGTTTCTCGCTCTGCGGGGTCGGCGGCAGCACGAACGCGACCCCGCTCTGGCCGTCGATGGCGGTGACGTGGCTGTCCACCTGGATGCCGGGGATGACGGCGAGCGCCTGGTACATCTCTGCCTCGAGGGCCGGAGGCAGCACGTAGTGGCTCAGCATCCTTTCGATGCTGGAGAACGCCGACAGGCCCTTGATGTCCGGCGCTGGGTTCGAGTTGGGGTAGACGCGGTGCGCGAGGTACGCGTCAAGGGCGGCCGGATCGCGCGGGAGCGACCCGAGCTGCGAGTAGCTCGGCAGGTCGCTGCCCGGGCCGACGCCCCCGGTGCCGAGGTGGCCGTAGGTGACCGTGCCGTCGGCCGTTTCCCAGCCGGCTTCGGTGCCGGTGCTCGGCACGCCCTTGCGAAGATTCGGCAGGTTCCACTCGACCACCCGGTACACCCACTGGCCGGGGCTCACCGTCGGCCGGGTGAGGGCCGCGGCGGACGCCCGGTCGGCGAGCAGCCTGGCGGTCAGCACCGTGGGGCCGGAGGGCCGGACCGCAATCACTATCCCCGCCGCGAGGGCGGCGGCCACGGACACGATGACCCCCAGCCGCCATGGCGACCGGATCCGGTTCAGCGGGTGGCGGTGACGGGAAACCGCCACTCGTTCCGGATAAAGCTCTTCTCGCAGTGCGGCGCGGAACAACTGCTCGGCACCCGGCGTGACCTTGAGCGGGACCGTGTCCCTGAACCGGGTGAGCAGGTCCATCTCGTTCATGACTCGGACTCCTCGTGGAAAGCCGCTGGGTTCGTGTCGCCGAGGATCCGGCGCAGTTTGCTCCGGGCCCGGCTCACCCGCGACCGCACCGTGCCGACGGGGATGCCGAGCGCCGTGGCTATCTCCTCGTAGCTGAGGTCGCCCCAGGCCACCAGCAGCAGCGGGTCGCGCAGTTTCGCGGACAAGCCGGCCAGGCCGGCCGCGAGCTGGCGGCCGGCCGCCGCGGCGCTGACCCGGTCGTCCACCAGGTCGGTGAACGAGTCCGCGACCGGGTCGGCCCCCGTCCGGGCCAGTGCCCGGTACTTCCTGGTCTCGGCGAGGCGGTGGCGGCCGATGAGGTTGGTGGCGATGCCGTACAGCCAGGGGC
>Ga0335075_10019448_pt1 | contig 10043 bp, 7 predicted proteins | sample Lox_Sample_24_FD_206723 | JGI IMG/M metagenome (GOLD analysis project Ga0335075, IMG submission 206723) | Soil microbial communities from Loxahatchee National Wildlife Refuge, Florida, United States - Lox_Sample_2.4 | ecosystem: Environmental > Terrestrial > Soil > Wetlands | place: USA: Florida...
CCAGCCCAAGAACACGCAGGCGCACGACCCCGTCCATGTCACGCTTGTCACACCAGCAACACTGCCCACCGCGCCGACGGGCGTGCACCTACGGATCCTGCTGCCTATCGGCGCGATCCTGGGGCTGCTGCTGGGCATCGGGGCCGCATACGTCCGCGATTACCTCGATCACCGGGTGCGCGACAGCGCGGATCTGGAGCGGTGCCTGGATGCGCCGGTGCTTGCCGCGATCCCGGTCGTCCGGCACTCGCAGGACGTCTTCACCCGGCGCCCGCTCTCCGCGGCGGCCGAGTCCTACCGCTATCTCAGAGAACATCTCCATTCACATATCGCCATCGCCCCGGTGCCTGATGGCGGCGTGGTGCTGCTCGTCGCCGGCACGCAAGCCGACGACGGGTGCACGAACGCGGCGGCCAACCTGGCCGTGGCCCTGGCTGAGCCAGGCGCGAAAGTGCTGCTGGTCGAGGCGGACCTGTGGCACCCGTCGCTGGGCGCGGTTTTCGACGCGAGCCGCAGGCCGGGCTGGAGCGATCTGCTTGCGGGGCGGGTCTCGCTTGACGAGGCGGCGATCCCCGTCCCCCGCGTGCCTGGGCTGAGGCTCGTGACCGCGGGCTACGTGACCGCCAGGTCAGTCGAGATCTTCCAGGACGCCCGGCTGGTCCAGGCATTCCGGGACATGAAAGCCCAGGCAGATTTCGTCGTTGTCGTCGGCGCGCCGGTGCTCGAGATCTCGCACACGATCGCGCTGGCGCGTGCGAGCGACATCGTGGCGGTGGTCGCGGACGCGCGGCACACCACCCGGGAGGCCGTTAACACGGCCGCGCAGGAGATCCGGGCGACCGGGCCGCGGGCCATCGTCGGCGTCCTCACCGGGGTGTCCTCACCCGTCAGCGGCCGGGCACAGCCCGCCCGGGCGCACGCGGAGTCGCTGGCTCCCGCATCCGAGGCCCCGGCGATCCTCGCCGGCGTCGTGCCGCCGCGAGGTCCCAACGGAAAGCACCGGGAGCCGTTCGGCGCGGCGCATGTCTATCCGCGCCAGCTCAACGAAAAGGAAACCGATCCCGGCGATGATCCCGGCCCAGGGGAGTGATTCTGTTATGCCGGCAGTCAGGCGACGCCCTGTACGTGTGCTAATCCTCAACCAGAATGCGACGGTCCCGCCGGATCAGCGCGTCTGGCCAGAAGCCCAGGCCCTCACCGCCCGCGGATATGAAGTACACATTATCTGCCCGCTCGGCAAAGGCTACCCCTCGCGCCGGGAAAACATCGACGGTATCCGGGTCTACCGCTATTCGCCGGGACCCGAGGGGCGCAGCATCACCGGCTACCTGAGGGAATACACGGTCGCGATTCTTTCCCTGCTCTTTCTCTCGCTCGTTATACGAGCCCGGCGCCGCATCGACGTGGTAATGATCTGCAACCCGCCGGATCTGCTCTTCGTCGTTGCCCTGCCCCTCATGGCGCTTGGGGCGCGGCTTGTTTATGATCATCACGATGCGTGTCCTGAGCTGATGATAGCCAAGGGTTTTCGCGCGGGCAGCTGGGCAGTGCGGCTGAATACGCTATTCGAGCGTTTCACCTACCGTGCCTGCGATGTTTCCCTCGAACCCAACGAGAGCTTCCGCGATATCGCGCTCGAGCGGGGGCGCATGCGCCAGGAAGATACGTTTGTGGTCCGCAACGCGCCGAGGAGCACACGCTTCGCCGAAAGCCGCGCCGATGACAAGTATCGCTACGGGCGTCAGCACATGGTGGCATACGTGGGAATGATGGCCATCCAGGATGGCCTGGACTACCTTATCGACGCAGCGCACGTCATCGTCGCCGACTGGCAGCGTAGCGACATTCAGTTCGTCCTGGTGGGATCGGGCCCGGAACTCGAGCGGCTTCGCGAACGTGTACGCGCCCTGAATCTCAGCGACTACATGACTTTCACCGGCTTCATTTCCGATCCCGTGACACTCGGCTCCGTGCTGAAAACGGCGGACGTATGCGTAGGTCCGGACCCGGTGAATCCGGCAAACAATATCTCTTCAATGCACAAGACTGTGGAATATATGCTGCTGCGGAAGCCCATAGTCCAGTTCGATCTCTGCGAGGGTCACGCGACGGCGGGCGAGGCCAGCCTCTACGCTGCTCCCAATGATGCTACCGATTTCGCTAAATCAATAGTCCGGCTGGTCGACGATCCGGAAATGCGTGACCGGCTGGGCGGCATCGGTTTCCAGCGAATCACCACCGAAATCAACTGGGACGCGCAGGTTCCCGGCCTTCTCGCCGCGTTCGACCGGGCGCTGGCCAAGCCGCGCCCGTCAAGTACCGCGACGGGATCAGCCGGCTGAGGCGAACCGTATCCGCCCGCTGGCCGCGGCCGGCCCTTCGATACGCCAGTCATCACCGGCTCCGGACACCACCGAGCGGGCCCGCTGGCGCCACCAGGCAGCGACCTCGCTGGGCAGGGCATGCCAGGCCGTGCCGTCACCGCGAAGGCCTTCGAGCAGTGACCGGTAGCCCTCCGCCACCCGGTGGTCGGTGGCATAGTCCGGGTGCGTGAGAGCCAGCGCCATCGCGTGGCGCTCGCGCAGGAGCTGAGCCTTCCTGATCCACACGTCCGCGTCGGGATTCTGGAGGATAGCGAAAAGGGTGTGATCCTGCGGAAGGGTTATCGGGAGTTCCACCATGCCCGCGTTGAAGTACGGAAGGTAGCTGCAGCAGCCGCCGGGCTGCGGCTCGTACGGATCGGTATCGCTGTAGGACGAGTCGTACTCGAACCCGAGAACAGGCATCAGCTCCCACTGTCGCTGGGTGGCGGGGGAGCGGAACCCGACTGCCTGCCAGCGGTCCGCGTACTCCCGGATTGCCGGGAGCCGCTTCGCCACCAGTCGCCGGGAGCCGAGGTCGTGACCGTCGTGCCGGAGACCGTGGACTCCCACCTCGCATCCCTCCTCGCGCAGCTTGCGGATCGTGTCCTCGGTGACCGTGTAGCGCAGCGGGACGAAGTTCCACGATGACCGGTAGCCGAGTTCGCGCTCTGGTCCGCGCAGCAGGTCGAGGCTGCGGTAGCCGGCGTCGGTTTCCACGTCATGGGTCAGCACCAGCGCCCACGATCGGCCCGCTGGCCACAGGTCGATGAACGGCACCGGCCGGCCGGCTAGCCCGGCCATGAGGCTGAACAGCCACGCGTAGAGTTCGTGCAGGCTGTGCTCGACCGGCCAGCGGGGGAAGGATGCCCGGGCCTGCACCCGGGTGAACTCGCGCCGTAGGCGGAGTTGCACCGCGCGGGGCAGGGCAGGACGCGCCAGGTAGTAGGCCCGCACCAGGGCAGCGCGGCCCTTGAGCGCCACGGGAGAGCGCCCGACCTGCCGGTATCCCTCCGACCAGAACTGCTGCATCACCTCGGCCGGGTCGAAGGGCAGGAAGACGCTGCCGTCGCTGTCGCGCCAGACCGCGGCGCGCGGATGGCCCGCGCAGTCGAAGATCTGCTCGGCCGGATGCCAGCCGTGACCCAGCTGGCTCAGCGCGCCGGGAGCCGTCGCGCCGACGGCGACATGCCCGAAGAAGGTGAAGTCCCGCAGCCGGTAGCGGCCGAGCTGACAGTTCGCTGGCAGGGCTGCCGGGCCGGCATCGGTTCCCAGCCACAGCAGTGAACGCCGCGCCGCGCCGGCTTCTCCAGTCATCCGTATCTCGTGCAGGGGCGCAGCGGGGCGGTCGCCATCGGCGATGGCGAGCCGCGGCCGCACGGTATAGGGGACACGGAAATAATCGAAGAAGGCAAATGGATGGGAGGATTCAAACACCCGCAGCTCCTTTGTGGTCATCCCCCGGTTCTGCAGCCGACTGGACTTGGCGTGCAGATACTCAATGAATTAGCCTGGAGTCCCTGGCCGCCCTGCCATATTTCAAATCCGGCCTCTATATCCATGAGGTACCAGGACGGGGACGGGATGTAGCCCCGGTTCACCGCATCCTTGATGAAGTCTCCCAAGTCAAGGTTCTGCACGTGCGGATTAGTTAGGCTTGGCGTGCTTATCACGTACCACATGGTCTGGCCATCTTGCCAGAGATTGAAATTGAGGCCGTCGACGGTGACCTGAACGGAATTTCCCCCGGGAATGGCTGGTCCGTAGTGGCTCAGCCATATCATCATCTCCCGGACAGGCTGCGTATTCTGCGTGCAGCCACTTGCGGACTCGCCGTGATCATCGCACGGAGTGAAAAAGATATCGAACGCATCGTCCCAGACTCCGCGAGCCGAGACCTGCGTGTCGTACGACAGCCTGACTTGACTGGTATTTTTTTCCAATGATGAAACCTGTATGGGCAGTCCGCTGTCCTTGGTGCAGTCACCCCAGTGGCAGCCGCGGTAGATTGACGGGTAGCCGCCAGGGGTCTCGTTGCCGGCCCCGCCAATTTGAGATTCGGTGATTTTAAAGTCCTCGCCCCCGTCGCCGCACATTGCGAATGGAGCGTTCGAGCTATATTCATTCGTCTGCATCGCGTAGACGCCCCCGTCCAGCGGGGTAATAGACGAGTGCGTGATCGTATACTGCGAATTACACGTGATCGCGGCGGACGTCCCAGGCTGGGCCGGTGGCCTGACAGCACGGTAGATGTGCACCGCCACCAGGACCAAGAGGACCGCTAGGGCCGCCGCGATCGCGGCTAGCGCTGCCAGGGCCTGTGCCTGCACTCGCCGGCGCTTCAGGAACCGCGGACGATTGCCGCTCACCTTTGCGTGCTCTCCGGCGCGCTGGACCGGGATGACCTGGCGAGCGCTTCGCCGCCGGCCGCCGCGCCGGGCTTGACCCACTCGGCAACCACGTACACCGACAGCAGTTCCTCGTCCTCGTACTCCTCGAGCTCGCCAGCCGCCCGCAGGGGAGCCAGGGCACCCTGGATCGCCGGATCCGGCTCCGGACGCAGCCGGAACCCGACACCGGGCCAGTGCCGCGAGAAGAGGTCTTTCCACTGTGAAAGACGGATCTCGTTCAGGTAGCTGTTGGGCTGGACGAGTTGACGGCACTGGGGCCGCAGGTGCGCCCACGGCGGAATGGACTGCCGTCGGCCGCTGAAGATCCGAACGTCGTGACAGCCGCTGTCGCTCGTGTAGAGGTGCGCGTCGGCGTGAGCGAGCCCGCCCGGTCGCAGCACCCGGGCCACCTGCCGGATCACGTCGCCAGGCTCCGACAGGTGCTCGAAGCACGAATGGGAGAAGACGCAGTCGAAGGAGCCGTCAGGGAACGTCATGGCGGCGGCATCCATGGTCACGATCGTGGGGTCGTCGTCCATGGTGAGACCCGCGCGCTCGACCTCGAGGCGAAGCGACCGGTCGTAGCCCATCGCTTTGCGGCCGATGGTCTTCAGCGTCCTGATGGCGCCGTTGCGCCGGAACATCGTCAGGTACTCGCTAACCGACGGGCGGCGCGGTATGACATCGAGGTCGATCCCCGTGACGCGGTTGCGCCGCGCGAAAAACGACATTTCGACCAGCTGCTGCCCCGGTCCGACGATGAGGATGTCCTTGTCCTCGAGCCGCTCGCCGAGCGCGCGCTCCATCTCGGACTGGCTGCTCTCCAGCTGGGCCAGCATCTGGCGGGCCTGGCCGGGAACGTCTTGGCGCTTGCTTTGCCAGAGCGTGCAGAACTCCCGTGTCCGGCCGAGCGCTCCGAGGCGGCGGTCGCTGTAGGAACCCCTCACCACGCGTCCTGGCCCAGATCTCGCGCCACCATGCACACACCCCTAGCCTCGCCGCCAAGGTAGCACCCGTCTTCGCCCGTGGCAGTCACTGCAGGTGGGAGTACTCCTACGTCACTTGAGGGTGACCTGGGCAACCCGTTGACGGCTACGATCAGGCGGCGTCGCGAAAGGAGTGACATGGCGGCTTCCGGAACGGGCGCAGTCAGCCGCATTACCGTAATCGGCACCGGCTACCTGGGGACGGCACACGCCGCATGCCTGGCCGAGATGGGCTTCCAGGTGCTCGGGATGGACGTCGACCCGGCGAAGATCGACGCGCTCACGCGCGGTGTGCTGCCCTTCTACGAGCCGGGACTCGAGCCGCTGCTGCATTCCGGCCTCAAGTCAGGGCGGCTCTCGTTTACCACCTCCTACGCGGAGGTGGCCGCCTTCGGTGACGTGCACTTTGTCTGCGTCGGCACGCCGCAGCGGCCGGGCTCCTACCGGGCCGACCTGTCCCAGGTGCATCGCTGCCTGCGCGCGCTCGGAACGCTCCTGGACCGGCCGTGCCTGATTGTCGGCAAGTCCACGGTCCCGGTCGGGACCGCGGAACTGCTGGCCGAGCAGCTGTCGGCCAGCTGTCCCCCCGGCCTGGCCTGCGAACTCGCCTGGAACCCGGAATTCCTGCGGGAGGGCAATGCCGTCCACGACACGATGCGGCCGGACCGGATCGTCGTCGGGGTGACGTCGGCGCGAGCGGAAGCCGTGCTGCGCCAGGTGTACGCCGGGCAGATCGCGGCCGGCACGCCGTTCCTCGTCACCGACCTGCCCACCGCTGAAATCGTGAAGGTGGCGGCGAACGCCTTCCTGGCGACGAAGATTTCCTTCATCAACGCCATGGCAGAAGTGTGCGAGGCGACAAACGCCGACGTCACGAAGCTGTCGAAGGCACTGGGGCTCGACCCGAGGATTGGCGCCGCCGCCCTGCGGCCCGGCCTCGGCTTCGGGGGCGGCTGCCTGCCCAAGGACATCCGCGCGTTCATGGCCCGGGCCGAGGAACTCGGGGTGGACCAGGCACTGTCGTTCTTGCGTGAGGTGGACGCCATCAACACGCGGCGCCGGGCCCGCATCGTGGACTTGGCAAGGGAACTGGCCGGCGGGTCACTGCGCGGTCAGGCGATCGGCGTGCTCGGGGTGGCGTTCAAGCCCGATTCTGACGACATCAGGGACTCGCCGGCGCTTGACGTCGCGGCGACCATGCACGGTCTCGGCGCGGCGGTCACCGTGTACGACCCGGTCGCCCTGGCCAACGCCCGCCGGGCGCACCCCGAGCTGAGCTACGCCGGCTCGGCGCTGGAGGCCGTCGCGAGCGCTGACGTGACGCTGCTGCTGACCGAGTGGCAGGAGTTCCGCGACGCGGACCCGGAGGAGCTTGGCGGGGTGGTCGCCAAGCGCAACATCGTCGACGGCCGGAACGCGCTGGACGCGGACTCCTGGCGGTCGGCCGGCTGGACCTACCGAGTCCTCGGCCGGCCATCGTAACGGCTCGCGGTTCGCGTGCCCGGCCTCACGCGGCGTACCGGTAGAGCACCTCGCCGGCGGCGCGGCAGACTACCGGCGGGCCGTGGCGGATGACTGAAGCCAGCCACTGTCCGGCCTTGCCGCCCGTCGGCGGCGCCGGCTCCGGCCCGGCACTCAGCGTTCCGTAGCAAAGCGGCTGCTCGACCGCTCCCCACGACCGCTTGAAAACGCTGAGTCCCTCGCTGCCGGCATCCGTCCGGCCGAAGTCGAGCGACCGGGAACCCTGCTCGCAGGCTGTCTTGATGAGATGCCACGTGATCAGGTTGTTTGCGCGCAGCGACCAGGCCCGCTCATCGGAAGCGCTGAACTTGGAGATCGTCGTCCCGTTCCACGACAAGAACACCTCGGCGGCGACGGGACTGGCTGATGCTTCCGCGATCAAGACCGACCCCAGTCCCGTGCGGATCACGGATTCCCACAGCATGCGGAAGAAGCGGCGCGGCTGAATCGGCACCCCGAACCGGCGCCTGGTCCGCAGGTGAAGCCGGTAGAAGGTATTCACCAGGTCTTCGGGGCTTTCCGCCTGGCGGATCGTGACCCCTCCTCGTTCCGCCTGTGCGATATGCCTCCGCACGGAGGAACGGAAGCCGGCGTAGACCCGGGCGGGATCGCGCTCGAGAGGGATCACGTGCCTGAGCGCGCCGTGGCTGACGGGCGCAGCGCCCTCGATCGGCGCGCGGACTTCCACGCGCTGGACGCCCGCGGCCTTACTCGCCTGCCGCAGAGCGAAAACGAGGTCTGTTTCCCCCTGCGGAGCCGGGACGAGCGGCGGGCAGTAATCCGTATACGGAAGTGCCACCCATTTAGGCTCGCCCCGGAGATGGCGCACCTCGACTACCGGCAGGCCACCCTTGATCTCCCCTGCCGGGTCGCTAGCGGCTACCGCGAAAGCGCGGAAGCCATAGCAATCGGCGATCAGCGTGCCCCAGGACGGGTGATGAAACGGCGTCGCCGACGGCTGCCTTGCCACGAAGTCTTTCCATCGGGGATCGGTCAGCTCCAGAACGGTGACGCTCATGCGATCAGGTGTCCAGGCATGCCCCAAGGCTGCCTCGAAGGCGCCGGCCCCGCAGTCCCCGGCTGTCGTAGCTGTCCTCATCAAGGTGAGGGTTATCAAGGCAGGGTGTGCTCACCGGGATCGGCCGGGATCTGCATGGTGAGACAGTGGATGGTCCCGCCCGCGTTGGCGGCGATGCGGGCGTCGACCCCGATGATTTCGTGGCCGGGCATCACCTGCCGGTACACGGCGAGCGCGGCGCCATCACGGTCCGGATAGCCGTAGGTGGGGACGAGGACCCGGTGGTTAACCGTGAGAGCGTTGGTGTAACTCGGCCAGATCCGCGAAACGCCCCAGTTGCAGTACGCGGGCACGCTGGGCAGGGCCACGACGCGATAGGAGTGCCCGGCGGCGCTGCGGCTGGCGCGCAGCACCCCGGCCGCCTGTGCCAGCCGCCGGCCGTTGACAGCGGAACGTGGTTCCGTGACCAGGATCGTGTCTGGCGTCGCCAGCTTGGCGAACACGTCGACGTGGCCGGTGCCCTCCATGCGGAGCGGCGGCACGACGATCAGCGTCCCGGCTCCGAGTCCTGCCAGCAGCCGGTGCCGCACTTCGTCAGCCGGCATCGGGAAGTTCCTTGTGTACAGGCCCTCAGTGGTGATGATGGTGCCCTGCCCGTCCGACCAGAGGTTGCCTCCCTCCAGGTGCAGGGCAAGGTGGCGGCTGAAGCACCCCTGGTGGGCCGCGTAGCGGACGGGAAAGCTGTCGTCATTGGCGAAGGGTGTCGGCGGAGGGTCGAAGATCGCATCCACCATCACCCGCTGGCCGGCTTTGTCAATGCAGGTCAACGGCCCGTAATCGCGGACCCAGATGTCATCGCTGGCAGCGACCAGAAGCCGCAGCCGCCGGTCATCGTGCCAGCTTTCACCGAGATAGGCCAGGACGGCAGGGACGTAGATGGCATGGGGAATGACCACATCGACCCGTGCCGCGGGCGCGATGGCGGCGACCAGGTCGCGGTAGAAGCCCCAGAAGCCGGGATAGAGCACCGGCCAGGTGATGACAACCGCCTCACTCGGTTCCCATTCGGCTGGCAGCCGCAGGATCTGGCTCGGCGTCGTGTCCGGCATCCGCTCCGCGTCAACCGTCTCTGCCGGGCGGGATGCCAGCGCCGCTAGCTGGTGCCGTGCCACGGCGCGCGGCGTGCCGGCGGGCAGCAGCTCCCAGCGTTCCATCCACCGGGCCAGCGCATCGATATCGGCCGGCGGGGCCACGTCGGCTCCGACCGGGTAGAAACGCCGGCATACCGGCATGAGGATCCGGTTGAACCGCTGCAGATGCCCGAACTTCCACCACGGCTTCGCGGCGTAACCGAATTGGACTGGGCTCCACCGTGCCGCCGGCAGGTGATCCGCCATGCTGGCAGCCTCGCGCACCGTTCATGGCTGCGGAACCCCAGCCTGTACGGGCGGGACTACGCGCAATAGAGGGGTCGGCAGCCACCACCAGTCCGTTCGGAAAAAATCAAGATCTTTATCCAGAACGTACACGTGGTGACTCCCGCGGCCCCGGCCTGTTCAGCGGCGGGCCAGCCGCACGAACACGGACCCGAGGACCACGACGGGAATCAGCCAGCCGAAGCCGATGTGGCCGGCGATACCGCCGAGCACGTTGCCGACGATGATCACCGCGAGGACGCCGAGGATGATGAGCCGCGCCATGGGCAGGTGACTGAAGCGGTTCAGGTCGCCGGGACCGCCGCCGAACACCGGGCCTCCGGCCGGCGGGA
>Ga0335075_10019449_pt1 | contig 10042 bp, 8 predicted proteins | sample Lox_Sample_24_FD_206723 | JGI IMG/M metagenome (GOLD analysis project Ga0335075, IMG submission 206723) | Soil microbial communities from Loxahatchee National Wildlife Refuge, Florida, United States - Lox_Sample_2.4 | ecosystem: Environmental > Terrestrial > Soil > Wetlands | place: USA: Florida...
AGAAGCCCCTTGCCGCATCGCCGTCGGATGCCAAGACCGGGCTGACGACGACCGGCCAGGGCGTCCTCAAGATCGCTCCGAAGGACTCGGGCGAGGCGGGGAACAACGCGACGCTCGGCAAGTTCGCCAGCGGCTACAGCGGGTTCACGCTCACGAACACCAGCATCAAATACCCCTCCTCGTCGTCGGCCGAGTACAAGAACGGCGAGAAGTGCCCGACAGGCACACCTGATGCCGGGCAGGTCGGCGAGGTCAAGGCCCGGACGTGGATCCTCACCACCGAGACTGCGAAGAACGGCGAACAGAAGGAGACGGGCGGTGCGACCACGCTGCACCCTGCCGACCTGAAGTTCGCCGACCGCCAGCTCATCACCGTCGGATTCGTGCCCGACAGCACCTCGTTGCCGAAGCCGCCCGGCGCGACCAGCCTCGCGTTGGTCCAGGTCCTCGCCGGAGGCAGCCAGCCTGTCGCCACGACGACCACGGCGCCGGGAGCCGCGACGTCAGTGCCCGCGGCGAGCTCGACTACCTCCAGCGTGCCTGCTGCGACGTCGTCCACCGCTACGACTGCACCAGCCTCGACGACCACGTCGTCCAAACCTTCGACGACCACGACGACCAAGTAATGCTGGCGGTCGTCCTCGTTGGGGGCGAGGGGATGAGGCTGCGCCCACTGACCCTCACCACGCCCAAGCAGATGCTCCCCATCGTGGGCGCGCCGATGCTCGAACGCGTGCTCGGCCAATTGGCGTCCCACGGCGTCGATCGGGCGGTCTTGTCGTTGGGTTACCTGCCCGACGCATTTCTCGAGACGTATCCGGACGGACATGCGGCCGGCATCGAGCTGACCTACGCCGTCGAGCCCGAGCCGCTCGACACGGCAGGCGCTGTGCGCTTTGCTGCTTCCCACGCAGGAGTCTCAGAGACGTTCGTGGTCGTCAACGGCGACGTGCTCACGGACATGGACCTCACCAAGCTCGTGTCGTTCCATCGTGAGCGCGGCGCGGAAGGGACGATTGCGCTGCACCCCGTCGTCGACCCTTCGGCCTTCGGGGTCGTTCCGACCGACGCTGCGGGCCGGGTGACCGCCTTCGTCGAGAAGCCACCGCGGGAAGAGGCTCCCACCAACGAGATCAATGCCGGCACCTACGTGCTCGAAGCCTCTGTGCTCCAACGGATACCGGAAGGCGGCCGGGTCTCCATCGAACGCGAGACGTTTCCCGCGATGGTGCGCGACGGCGTGCTGTTCGCACTCTCTGACGACGGGTACTGGCTCGACACCGGCACACCGGCTGCGTACCTGCAGGCCAACTTTGACTACGTCAATCAGAGGCGAGGTCCCATCCTCGTGCCACCCGGCCTCGTGGACAGGGGCGACGGCGTCTATTTCGAGGGCCGAAGCGACGTCGAGGGCGATGTCGTCGGGAACGCCGTCGTCCTGTCGGGCTGTGTGGTCGAGCAGGGCGCGCGGGTCGAGCGATCGGTGCTCGGTCGTGGTTGCGTGCTCGCAACGGGCAGCGTGGTCACGGACTCGGTGCTGATGGATGGCTGCCATGTCGCCTCCGACGCGAAGGTCACGGGATCGATCATGGGTCCCCGTTCGATCGTGGGCCAGCGCGGCGACGTCCGCGCAGTGTCGGTGCTCGGAGCTGACGCCGTGGTCTCGTCGGGGACCTTGGTCGACGGCGAGCGTGTCTCCGGCTAGAAAGCCGAGGCATGCGCACGCTGGTCACGGGGGGAGCTGGTTTCATCGGCTCGAACCTGGTCGACCGGTTGCTCGTCGAGGGACATGACGTCGACGTCGTCGACGACTTCTCGACCGGGTCGTTGTCGAATCTCGCTGAGGCCCGGGGCAGCGCCGGGCGGTCGTTGACCATCCATCATCTCGACATCACCGCTCCTGGAATCATCGAGCTGATGGGCCGTCGCCGGCCCGAACTCGTTTTTCACCTCGCGGCGCAGCCCGACACGGGGCTCGCCCTCGCCGAGCCGGGTTTCGACGCCGCGGTCAACGTGGTGGGTTCTCTCAACGTGCTCGAGGGCGCACGCCGGGCCGAGACCGAGCGCGTCGTGTACGCGGCCAGCGGGAACACCCTGTACGGCAGTCTGTCGCCCGAGGACCTCCCTGTCCGCGAGTCGCACCCCCAGACGCCCAGCTCACCCTTCGGAGTCTCCAAGAAAGCAGTCATCGACTACCTCGTCGCGTACAGAGATCTCTACGCGCTCGAATTCTGCGCCCTCGCCCTCGGCAACGTGTACGGGCCTCGCCAGGTCCCCCACGGCGAATCGGGCGTCGTCGCAATATTCGCCGATCGAATCGTGCGCAATGAAGAAGTCGTGGTATTCGGTGACGGCGAGCAAACGAGGGACTTCGTGTTCATCGACGACGTCGTCGACGCCTTCGTTCGAGCTGCCACGCGGGGGGGCGGCCTCGTGTGCAACATCGCCACGGGCCGGGAGACGACCGTCAACGCGTTGCTGGCCACGATGGCAGCCCTCCGCGGGGTCGAGTCGGCGCGCACGACGGCGCCGGCTCGGGTCGGCGACCAGCGGCGATCCTGCCTCGACATCGAGCGGGCCGGAATCCAACTCGGGTGGAGGCCGTGGACGGACTTAGTCGACGGCGCGCAAGCTGTCCTCGACTCCGTGGGCGAGCGTCTGGGCTGACCGGGCCGGCGGCCCGGCCGCCGGGCGCGCGATCAGCGAAAGAGGTCTTCGTCGGGCGGGCGGACGATCTCCGTCCTGACTGAGGAGGGCCGGAGCCACGCGTCAGGCACGCCCCGCACGATGGCGACAGGCACCGATCGGTCCTTGCCCATGACCAGCTCGGCCGCGGAGGCAAGTTCGTCTGCCACACAGATTTCGGTCGCGACGAGCTCACGACCATGTGCATCCGGCGTCCCCTTGAGGTCGAGCACGGCCGCAATACCGGCGCAGCCGATCGCGACGTCGGTGACACCGCGACGCCAGGCTCGGCCGAACGTGTCGGACACGATGACGGCCACGTCGACGCCGAGGGCGCGGGCGAGGCCGGCCTTGATCCGCCGCGCCGACCGATCCGGGTCGTCGGGGAGAAGGGCCGCCGTACCCTCGGCCACGTTGGACAGGTCGACGCCGGCATTCGCGCACACGAAGCCGTGACGCGTCTCGCTGATCACGAGGTCGCCGCGTCGGCGCAGAACCCGAACCGACTCTTGCGCGACGAGTTCGAGCTTTGCCTCGGCGTCGTCCGCAATCGCGACGAGCCGCCCCTCTGCTTTCGACACGATCTTCTGCGTCACGACGACGACGTCACCGTCGTGGAGTTCCACGGCGCCTGTCCGCGCTGGTGCGATCGCCGCGGCGACCAGGGCAGCGACGTCTTCGCCGGGCGCCACCTCGCCGATGCCTGTGACCGGGATCACTGCGATCCCCTCAGCGCCGGGCATCGATCACCACCCGGGCGAGGTCTGCGGCCACTTCGGGCGACTGCATGACGGTCGGCGCCACGACACAGCGGAGACCCTCAGCTTCGACGGCCGGGGCGGCTGCCTCGTCGGCGACGTCCACGACCAGGGTCCCGACCCATGGCGCGTAGAGGCGGGCCACGCCGACGACGGACGGCTCTATGCCGAGTTCGGCCATGAGGCGGTCCGCCGGACCCTTCAGCGCCGCACCGGCGACGATCGGGGAGACAGCGACGACGTCGTCCCGCCGAGCTTCGAGTGCCTCTTGCACGCCCGCAACAGCGAGCAGCGGACCGATGGAGACGACGGGGTTGGACGGGCAGACGACGACGACGTCCGCTCGAGCAATGGACTGCAGGACCCCTGGCGCGGGCACCGCTGAGGCGGCCCCGTCGAAGCGCACAGCTTGCACCGGGACCTCGTGATGAAGCCGGACGAAGTAGTCCTGGAACGAGACCTCGGTACCGGCGGGCCCGAGTTCGGTGGCCGAGCCGAGCGTCAGACGTGTTCGCAGCGGCTCGTCCGTCACCGGCAGCATCCTGACGCCGACGCTGCGCCGAGAGGCAAGTTCTGCGGTTACCGACGAGAGCGGCTCCCCGGCGTCGAGGCGCCCGGTGCGGAACAGATGCGTGGCCAGGTCCCGGTCGCCCAGGCGGAACCAATCCTCGCCGCCGAGTCGTGCCAGCTCCTCCATGACCGTCCAGCGCTCGTCCGCGACGCCCCAGCCCGTCTCGCGGTTGTCCATGCCTGCCAACGTGTAGGTGACCGTGTCGAGGTCCGGACTGATGTGGAGTCCGTGGAGGACCATGTCGTCGCCGACGTTGACGACGGCGGTGATGTCGGCCGGGGGAACGACGCGTACCAACCCGGAGAGCATCCGGGCGGCCCCAACGCCGCCGCACAGGGCCACCAGCACGCCGCGAGCATAGGAGCAGTACCCCGCGGGTCTTTCGTTGCCTGCTGGTACCATCGCCGCCCGCCATGCCCTCGCGCATCCCTGTGGACCGCCACCGGACCGTGGTCTCGGTGTTGCGGGAAGCCGCGCACGTCAACGCGGACGCGGAGGCGTACGTCGAGCCTGGCCCTGCGCAGCGCAGCGCCATGACCTTCGCGGAATGGGACCGGGCCGCCGACGGCGTCGCCGGGTACCTGGCAGGTCGGGGCGTGGGCAAGGGTGACGTGGTGTGCCTCGTGCTGCCGTCGTCGATCGACTACGCCGTGCTCTACGCCGCCGCACTCCGGCTCGGCGCCATCACCTCGGGCATCAACCCTCGGATGGGTGCGGCCGAGATGACGTCGATCATCGAGCGCACGAGGCCGCTCGTGATCGTGGCCGACTCCGGTGGTGCCACGGTGCCCGCCGCACCGGGCGACGTGGTGGACAAGGCGGACGTCCGCCGCGCGTGGAGCGGCCCTCCGCCCGCGTCATGGCCGGAGCTGAGGTCAGACGATCCCGTCGCCGTCGTGTGGACCAGCGGCACGACCGGCAAACCCAAGGGCGCCATCTTCGACCACGCCAACCTCGCTGCGGTGGCGGCGGGCACGGACGTCCTGAGCCATCCCGGAGACAGGCGGCTCTCCCCCTTGCCGTTCGCGCACGTCGGCTACATGACACGGGCCTGGGACGAGATCGCCAATGCGGTGACCACGATCATCACGCCCACGCCGTGGCGCGCCGATGAGGCGATCGAGATCATGGAGCGCGAGCGCGTCACGGTGGCGCAGGGCGTGCCGACACAATGGGCGCTCATGCTGGCGAGCGACAGGCTCGACGCAGCAGACCTCAGCACGCTTCGGGTCGCCGGCACAGGTGCCGCTCGCATGCCCGCGCCGATGGTGGCCGAGCTGCGGGGCCGACTGGGTGTGCCCGTGGTTGTCCGCTACACCTCGACGGAGACGTCGCTCGGAACCGGGACAACACCGGACTCGAGTGACGAGGAAGTGGCGACGACGGTGGGGCGGCCGGTCGCTGGCGTCGAGTTGGCGATCGTGGATGATGAAGGTGCCCCGGTTCCGGACGGATCGGTCGGACGCGTCCTGCTGCGTTCGGGGGCCGCAATGCGGGGCTACTGGGCCGCTGAACCCGGGCGCGGGCGCAGCGTGCGCGAGCTGGTGGACGACGATGCGACACGAGCCGTGCTCGCCTCGGACGGCTGGGTCACCACCGGAGACTTCGGGCGCCGAACCCCTGAAGGCAATCTCCAGCTCTCCGGGCGCGCACACGAGCGCTACATCCGGGGTGGCTACAACGTGTACCCCGCGGAGGTCGAGGAAGTCTTGGCCGGCCACCCATCCGTCGCGCGAGTCGCCGTCTGCGCCGCGCCCGACGAGGTCCTGGGGGAAGTGGGGGTCGCGGTCGTGGTCCCGGCCCCGGGGCAGGTCCCCGATCTGGGCACCCTCCGCGAACACTGTCGAGAGTTCCTGGCCGATTACAAGGCTCCGGACGCCTTGGTTCTCGTGGACGAACTCCCGCTGACGCCCATGATGAAGGTGGACCCTGCGGCATTGACGGCGCTCGCCGTGGAAGGTGCCTCCGCTCGGCGATCCGAGCTGGCGCAGAGTCGTCGGCGCAGCCCGGGGAATGCTAGGCAGTGAGCCCACCCCGCGGCCCGGAGAGCAAGGAGCGCAGATGAGCCCCACCACCAGAGTCGGCGAGTCCGACCCCACACGGGGGACGGCTCCTGAATCCGTGACGCCAGGCCGCTACATCGGTCACGTTGCCGTGGTGACGGGGGCCGGGTCCGGCATCGGGCGTGCCACGGCCCGGCGTCTGGCCGCGGAGGGTGGTGCCGTGGCGTGCCTGGACGTCGCTGCGGACGCGATCAAGGCTGTTGCAGCAGAGATCAACGACGAGGCGGCCACGGCCGGCGGGCGTGCCATCGCAGTGCAGTGCGACGTGACCGACGAGGAGAGCGTCGCCGAGGCTGTCGCGCGATCGGGCGCAGAGTTGGGCCCGATCACCAACTTGTGCAACATCGCGGGCATTGGCGGCTTTGCCCACACGACGGAGCAGTCCCTCGGTGGCTGGGACAAGATCATCGCCGTCAACTTGACGGGGACCTTCTTGCTGTGCCGCGCCGTCCTGCCCGGCATGCTCGAGCACGGTGGCGCCATCGTGAACACCGTGTCGACGGCGGGTGTCATCGGGCAGCCTTACTCGGCGGCGTACTGCGCGTCCAAGGGTGGCGTGAAATTGCTGACGAAGGCCCTCGCAGTGGAGTACATGGCGCGCGGTGTGCGGGTGAACGGCGTGGCACCAGGCGGGGTCGACACCCCCATCATCCACAACTTCGGTCCGCCTGCCGACGCTGACATGAAGCTCATCGAGCGCCTCATGACGCCGATCGGCTTTGCCCATCCCCACGAGATCGCCGGAGCGTTCGCCTACTTGGGTTCGCACGAAGCCGACTATGTGACGGGCGCCATCTTGTCCATCGACGGGGCGATCACGACCTGAGGCCAGGAGGAAGGACCACGACTTCGGGGCCGCGCCTGCGGGTTGCGCTCGACGCAACACCCCTCCTGGGTCTGCCCACCGGCGTAGGAGCCTTCTGTAGGGGAGCCCTGGGCGCGCTGGCAGCCCGACCCGGTCTCGACGTGCACCCGTACGCGGTGAGCTGGCGCCGCCGCGGGGAGATCGGACCTTTGGTGCCGCCGGGTGTCGACGTGGACCAGCGGCCCATGCCTGCACGCCCGCTCCATGCATTCTGGCGGCACGTCAACGGCCCACCGATCGAGTGGTTCGTGGGACGAGCCGACGTGGTCCACGGAACCAACTTCGTGGTGCCGCCGACGGGTCGCGCCGAAGCGGTCGTCTCGGTTCACGACCTGACGCCGTTGCACCACCCCGAGCTCTGTGACCAAGCGACGCTCGCCTATCCGGGGCTGATCCGTCGCGCCCTGCGACGGGGCGCATGGGTCCATACCGACTCGGCCTTCGTCGCCGGCGAGGTGGTCGAGGCGTTCGGAGCGGAGCCGAGCCGTGTGCGGGTGGTCAATCCGGGCATTCCCCAGCTGCCGTCGACGACGGAGGCGGGCGCCGCTGCCACCCTGCGCCGGTTCCTGCCGTCGGGCGCCCAGCGCTTCTGTCTGGCGGTCGGCACGGCCGAGCCCCGCAAGGACCTTCCAGGGCTGGTGGAGGCCTTCAGTTCGGTCGCCGTGAGCCACGCCGACGTCGCGCTCGTCTTGGCCGGCCCACCCGGCTGGGGCGAGGACGCACTCACGGCTGCGATCGAGTCGTCGCCGGTGCGAGGACGCATCGTGCGGACCGGGTGGCTCGACGAGGTCGACCTGGCGATCCTGCTGGAGCGAGCCGGAGTCCTCGCCTATCCCTCGCTCTACGAAGGGTTCGGCTTTCCCCCGCTCCAGGCGATGCAGGCGGGCGTACCCGTCGTCGCGACAAGGGCGGGATCGCTTCCGGAGGTCTTGGGCAACGGAGCACTGCTGGTCGAGCCGCGCGACCATGACGCGTTGGCCAGTGCCCTGGACGCCTGCTTCGGTGACGCGACGTTGCGGCACCGCTTGGCGGCGGCGGGTGCCGCCTGGTCTGCCCAATTCTCCTGGGAGGGGTGCGGAGAGGGGCTCGAAGCGCTCTATCGCGACATGGCGGCTGGCACCGGTGGATGAACCGGAGGAGCCCAGCGTCCTCCTCGTCGCCGAGCAGCTCCGGCGACGCGTGCCCGGAGGCATCGGCACCCACGCCCGCGGCCTTCTGCAGGGGTTACGCCAGCTCGGAGACGCGGGGGAGGGCGTGGACGTGACCATCTTGGCCAGCCGGGCGCCGCGTCGCGGGGGCGGAGACGAGTTGGAGGGAATGGGGTGGCCGTTGCGGACGTCGCGTCTGCCCGGTCGGGCCCTGACCCGGGCCTGGGACCACAGGTGGCTGCATGCCCCGTCGGGTTTCCGCGTCGTGCATTCCGTGTCGATGGCTGCGCCGCTCCCGGAGCACGCCGGACGAAGCCGGCTGGTGGTGACGGTGCACGATCTCGCGTGGCGGCGTCATCCGGACGCGACGACGTCACGCGGCGCGCGGTGGCACGAGGCGGCGCTGGCGCGCGCCCGAAGGGCCGGCGCCGATGTCGTCGTGCCGTCGCGCCACGTCGCCGCGGACGTCGTGGCGGCCGGTATCGAAGAAGCCCGAGTTACCGTCGCCCAGAGCGGTGCGGACCACCTGCCTTCGCCCGACGCGACCGGTGCCGCAGTCCTGCTCGAGCGGATCGGGGTCACAGGAGAGTTCCTCCTCACCGTCGGGACGCTGGAACCCCGCAAGAACCTCGGCCGGCTCGCGCGGGCGCACCGCGCCGTGCGCGCGTCGTTGCCGGAGCCCTGGCCGCTGGTCGTCGTGGGACCGTCTGGTTGGGGTGAGCGGGACGACATGCCGCCGCCGAGCGAGGACGTGCGATTCACGGGTCCGGTCCCGAGTGCGGTCTTGGCAGGCCTCTACCAGCGAGCGCGGGCGTTCGCCTACGTCCCGCTGAGCGAAGGCGCGGGATTGCCGCCGCTGGAAGCCCTCTGGATGGGAACGCCGACGGTGGTCTCCACCGAGGTGCCGAGCGTGTACGACCTTGGCGCATCAGGCCCGCCGCCGGCCCTCCGCGTCGATCCGCTGGAGGTCGACGAGATCGCGCAGGGCCTGGTTACGGTCCTGACGGACGACGACACGCGAGCGGATCTGTCGGCGCGCGGCTCGCACTACGCGCACGAACGGACCTGGCAACGCGTGGCGCGAACGCACCTCACCTTGTGGAGATCGTTGCGGTGACTGGCGGCCTCTCGCTCTCGCTGGACGTCTCGGCGGTCCCGGCGCGCCCCGGCGGTGCGGGCCAGTACACCTTTGCTCTGGCGCACGAGCTTGCGGACCGCGCGGATGTCGATCTCACGCTTGTGGCGCGGCGCGGGGATGAGGACCGTTGGAACTCCGCCGCCACGGGTTCGGTCATCCGTGCGGCGGTGCCGGGGTCTCGCCCGGGCCGGTTGGCCTTCGAGCAGATCGGCCTCGCGTCTGTGATCCGCAAGCTTGCAGTGGAGGTGCATCATGGCCCGCACTACACCATGCCGGCCCATCCGCCGGTGCCGTGTGCCGTCACCATCCACGACTGCACGTTCTTCGATCATCCCGAGTGGCACGTGCGAACCAAGGCAGCGTTCTTCCGGCGGGCCATCCGGCACGCGGCGCTCCATGCGGCCGTGGTGGTCTGCGTCAGCGAAGTCACCGCGCAGCGGCTGCACGCGGTCTGCGAGGTGCGTGCGCCGGTGGTCGTCGCACCGCATGGCGTCGACCACGAGCGGTTTCGGCCCGACGAACCGTTCGAGGGTGCCGACGGTGCCCTGCTGAGCAGTCTCGCGGTACCGACTGACGTTCCGCTGATCGTGTTCGTAGGAACGCTGGAGCCGCGCAAGGGCGTGGTGCCGTTGATCGAAGCGTTCGACCGCGTCGCGGTGACGCGACCCGAGGTACGCCTTGTGTTGGCCGGACAGCCGGGTTGGGGCATGGCGGAGACCGAACGAGCCTTGGCTGCGGCCCGCGCTCGTGACCGGATCATCCGTACTGGGTACCTGCCCGACGACGCGGTGCCCGCGTTGTTGCGGCGTGCCGC
>Ga0335075_10019450_pt1 | contig 10041 bp, 12 predicted proteins | sample Lox_Sample_24_FD_206723 | JGI IMG/M metagenome (GOLD analysis project Ga0335075, IMG submission 206723) | Soil microbial communities from Loxahatchee National Wildlife Refuge, Florida, United States - Lox_Sample_2.4 | ecosystem: Environmental > Terrestrial > Soil > Wetlands | place: USA...
GGTTGCAGTTGCAGCAGGAGTACGAGGACACCTTGGTCAACCCCTACATCGCCGCCGAGCGCGGCTACGTCGACGCGGTCATCCCGCCGTCGCACACCCGCGGCTACATCGGGACGGCGCTGCGGCTACTGGAGCGCAAGATCGCCCAGATGCCGCCGAAGAAGCACGGGAACATCCCACTGTGAGCGGGCACGAGGAGACGCCGGAAACCCACGAGCCGCACATCCAGGTGCTCAAGGGCAACCCGACCGACGAAGAGCTGGCCGCGCTGATCGCGGTACTGGGCAGCGCCGTCGGCGGCGGGGGCGAACCGGCACAGCCGGAGCAAACCCGCTGGGGCCTGCCCGTCGACAAACTCCGCTATCCGACATTCAGCTGGCAGAGGGTCACCCTGCTGGAGCGGCGTCACATGCGCCGATGACGATGCAGAGCGCAGCGATGCTGTGGGGGCACTTCCCGCTTGCGGGGACGAACGGCGCCATTCAACCGCGGCGATGACCCGGCTGGTGCTCGGGTCCGCCTCGCCGGGCCGGCTCACGGTGCTGCGGCAGGCCGGCATCGACCCGCTGGTCGTGGTGTCCGGCGTCGACGAGGAAGCGGTCATCGCCACTTTGGGATCAGACACCTCACCCGGTGACGTCGTGCGCGCCCTGGCTCAGGCCAAAGCCGACCAGGTTGCGGCCCGCCTTGACGCCGCCGTCGCCACGGATTGCGTTGTCATTGGCTGTGATTCGATGCTGTACATCGGCGGCCGACTGGTCGGCAAGCCCGCATCAGCCGATGCGGCGCGAAGCCAGTGGCGGTCGATGCGCGGCCGGTCCGGACAGCTGTACACCGGGCACAGCCTGCTCCGACTGCTCGACGGCAACGTCAGCCAGGGTGCGTCCGAATCAACCTTCACCACAGTGCATTTCGCTACACCAGCGGCAGCAGAACTGGACGCGTACATCGGCAGCGGCGAACCGCTGGCGGTCGCGGGCGGATTCACGCTGGACGGGCTGGGCGGCTGGTTCGTCGACCGGATCGAGGGCGACCCCTCCAACGTCATCGGCCTGAGCCTGCCGCTGACCCGCGCACTGCTGCAACGCGTTGGCTTGTCGGTTGCCGAGCTGTGGCGATGAGCGGGCCACATCGTCGAGATTGCGTCTAGGGCTGTGACCCGCCCCCAAATCCACGACCCTGGACGCAATCTCGACGCTCTCACCGGCCCACACCTGGCAGCCGTCCGGGGGGCGGCCGCGACGGGTAGGCTCGCGGTGTGCCTTTACCAGCAGATCCCAGCCCGACGCTGAGCGCCTACGCCCACCCGGAACGGCTGGTCACTGCCGACTGGCTGGCCGGCAACCTGGGTCAGCCGGGGCTCGCCATCGTCGAATCCGACGAGGATGTCTTGCTTTACGACGTTGGCCATATCCCGGGAGCGGTCAAGATCGACTGGCATACCGACCTCAACGACCCGCGGGTGCGCGATTACATCAACGGCGAGCAGTTCGCCGAATTGATGAACCGCAAAGGCATTTCCCGCGACGACACCGTGGTCATCTACGGGGACAAGAGCAACTGGTGGGCCGCGTATGCGCTGTGGGTCTTCACGCTCTTCGGCCACCCGGATGTGCGGCTGCTCAACGGCGGGCGTGCCTTGTGGATGCACGACGGACGCGACACCACATTGGATGTGCCGACGAAGACGTCGAGCGGCTATCCCGTTGTGCAGCGCAACGATGCACCGATACGCGCGTTCAAAGACGACGTGCTGGCCATCCTCGGCTCCGAGCCGCTCATCGACGTGCGGTCCCCCGAGGAGTACACGGGCGAGCGCACCCATATGCCCGACTACCCCGAGGAAGGCGCGTTGCGGGCCGGGCACATCCCGACGGCGCGATCGATCCCGTGGGGCAAGGCGGCCGACGACAGTGGGCGGTTCCGCAGCCGTGAGGAGCTGGAGCAGCTCTACGGGTTCGTCGGGCCGGACGACAGGACCGTCGTGTATTGCCGCATCGGCGAACGGTCCAGCCACACCTGGTTTGTGCTCACGCATCTGCTCGGTATCCCCGGCGTACGCAACTATGACGGCTCGTGGACCGAGTGGGGCAATACCGTCCGGGTGCCGATCGTGGCCGGCGAAAGCCCAGGAGTCGTACCGGTCTGATGAGCATGCCCGCGCCGCTGGCCGAGGTGGTGTCCGACTTCGCCGAAGTTCAGGGCCAGGACAAGCTCAAGCTCTTGCTGGAGTTCGCCGACGAATTGCCGGCACTTCCAGCCGACTTGGAAGAAGCGGCGATGGAACCGGTGCCCGAATGCCAGTCGCCGGTGTTTCTGCACGTCGACGCCAGCGACGTCAACCGGATACGGCTGCACTTCAGCGCTCCGCCCGAGGCTCCCACGACTCGTGGGTTCGCGTCGATATTGGCCGCCGGTCTCGACGAGCAGCCCGCGGTCGACATCCTGGCGGTGCCGGACGATTTCTACACCGAGCTGGGCCTGGCCGCGTTGATCAGCCCGCTACGGCTGCGTGGCATGGCAGGGATGCTGGCCCGCATCAAGCGGCGGCTGCGCGAGTCCGGCTGAAGGGGGCACCCGGTCATGTCTCCCGCGGCGCGCCGCTTAAACTTCCCCCAAACGGCTTGTAAGAATTTCTCTTAGAGAAGAAGCGGTCAGCCATACAGGAGGCGCAGTGCCCAGTCACGCCAGCTCGACGATCGCCAAGGTTCTCGTCGCCAATCGCGGTGAGATCGCGGTGCGGGTGATCCGCGCGGCGAAAGATGCCGGTCTGCCCAGCGTGGCGGTGTACGCCGAGCCCGACGCCGACGCTCCTCACGTGAAGCTGGCCGACGAGGCATTCGCACTCGGTGGTCAGACCTCGGCGGAGTCCTACCTGGACTTCGGCAAGCTTCTGGAGGCCGCCGAGAAGTCCGGCGCCAACGCGATCCACCCCGGTTACGGCTTCCTGTCGGAGAACGCCGACTTCGCCCAGGCGGTGATCGACGCCGGCCTGATCTGGATCGGGCCCAGTCCGCAGTCGATCCGCGATCTCGGCGACAAGGTGACGGCACGCCACATCGCCGCCCGCGCCCAGGCCCCGCTGGTGCCCGGCACCCCTGACCCGGTCAAAGACGCCGACGAGGTGGTCGCCTTCGCCAAGGAATACGGCGTGCCGATCGCGATCAAGGCGGCCTTCGGGGGCGGCGGCCGCGGCATGAAAGTGGCCCGCACCCTCGAGGAGATCCCCGAACTGTTCGAGTCGGCGACCCGCGAGGCGGTCGCCGCATTCGGCCGCGGCGAGTGCTTCGTCGAGCGCTACCTGGACAAGCCGCGGCACGTCGAGGCGCAGGTGATCGCCGACCAGCACGGCAACGTCATCGTCGCGGGCACCCGCGACTGCTCGCTGCAGCGCCGCTTCCAGAAGCTGGTGGAAGAGGCACCCGCGCCGTTCCTCACCGACGCGCAGCGCAAGGAAATTCACGAGTCCGCCAAGCGGATCTGCAAAGAGGCCCACTACTACGGCGCCGGGACGGTGGAATACCTGGTCGGCCAGGACGGCCTGATCTCGTTCCTCGAGGTCAATACCCGCCTGCAGGTCGAGCACCCGGTCACCGAGGAGACCGCCGGCATCGACCTGGTGCTGCAGCAGTTCAAGATCGCCAACGGCGAGAAGCTGGACCTCACCGAGGACCCGACGCCGCGCGGGCACGCTATCGAATTCCGGATCAACGGCGAGGACGCCGGACGCGGCTTCCTGCCCGCGCCCGGTCCGGTCACCCGCTATGACATCCCCACCGGGCCCGGTGTCCGGCTGGACTCCGGCGTTGAGGCCGGGTCGGTGATCGGCGGGCAGTTCGACTCGATGCTGTCCAAGCTGATCGTGTACGGCGCCACCCGCGAGGAGGCGCTGGCCCGCTCCCGCCGGGCCCTGGACGAGTTCCACGTCGAAGGCTTGGCGACCGTCATCCCGTTCCACCGCGCGGTGGTCTCCGACCCGGCGTTCATCGGCGACGACAACGGCTTCTCGGTGCACACCCGCTGGATCGAGACCGAGTGGAACAACACCATCGAGCCCTTCACCGGTGGCGAACCCCTCGACGAGGAGGACACCCGGCCGCGGCAGAAGGTGGTGGTCGAGGTCGGGGGCCGACGGCTCGAGGTCTCCCTGCCCGGTGACTTGGCGCTGTCCAACGGCGGTGCATCCGACGCCGGTGTCATCCGCAAGAAGCCCAAGCCGCGCAAGCGCGGTTCGCACGGCGGCGCGGCGGCTTCCGGTGACGCGGTCACCGCGCCCATGCAGGGCACCGTGGTCAAGGTCGCCGTCGAAGAGGGCCAGGAGGTCGCCGCCGGTGATCTGGTGGTGGTCCTGGAGGCGATGAAGATGGAGAACCCGGTCACCGCGCACAAGGACGGGACGATCACCGGACTCGCGGTCGAGGCGGGCGCCGCCATCACTCAGGGCACGGTCCTCGCCGAAATCAAGTAAACGTTGGACCGTCCGGCGGCGAGGGGAACAGCGATGAGGAGCCGGACATAGACCCCGTCGAAATCAACGCCGGGCAATGGTATTTGCGTGCACTGCGCGCGGATAGCCGCGTCGATGACCGCCCTGCACTCGCTGATTTGGGTGTGGCCGAACCGGATTACATCGCGGGCTGCACCGCCCGATGGTCAACCGATACCCGCTACTCGTGGGCGGTGTGCGAGCCGACGACGGGGGAGTTGCTGGCAGAGGTAACGCTCGACCCGCAAAGCGGTGCGATTGCGACCCGGGCGCGTGCCGGCCAGGCTCAGGCCGCGGCCGCGGCGGCGGAGTCCGTGCGGAGATTTGCCGCTGCGGTGTTGAACAGCGATTCTTAGGAACACGGCTGCTGTTCGCGTTGTAGCCCTACTGCGGCCGGAGTAGGCTCTGAAGAAGGTTGAGTTGACAGCCGCCCGGGACGACGTTAATTGACGTAGGGGTAGGCGGGTAGTCCCAGCCTTCCCCGCGCGCGGCGCTAACCGCTTGACGTGCTCTCCAGAAAGATTGCTTTGCCGACTGATGGAGTCACACTGATGTTTGCCATGAGAGACCCGAATACTGTTTCCCCGGTTCGAGAAACCGAAATCGCAATTCCGTCAGAGCCGTGGGAGAACCACACCGCTCGTTTCACCGCCGAGTGGGGCCCGTCCTCTGTTGTGATCACAGCGCACGGCGAGCTTGACGCATCCAATGCCAATCACCTCGCCGATTACGTCCAGCGTTGCGCGGCCCATTCCAAGTCGATAATCCTGAACTTAAGCCGCCTGGAATTCTTTGGGACTGCGGGCTTTTCGGCGCTGCACACGATCAATGTCCGGTGCGCCGGTGCCGACCTGCGCTGGACTGTCGTGCCAGGTAAGGCAGTTTCCCGGCTGCTGCGCATTTGCGACCCGGACAATACGTTGCCCCTGGCGGCGCCGGACGGCCGCGACGACAATGACGAGGAACTGCGGCTATTCCAGCTGGTCCCGTAGCCGCGCTAGCGACTTAGCGAGCAACCGCGACACGTGCATCTGCGAGATGCCGACTCGCTCGGCGATCTGCGTCTGCGTCATCGACTCAAAGAACCTGAGCACCAACACAGTTCGCTCACGTTCGGGCAGTCCGTCGAGCAATGGCCGTAGCGCCTCGCGGTTCTCGATGCGCTCCAGACCGGAGTCCACATCGCCGAGCGTGTCGGCAATAGCCCGGGCATCGTCATCACCGCTGCTGCTGCCGCCGCTGTCGATGGACAACGTGTTGTAGGAGCTGCCCGCCACCAGGCCCTCGATGACCTCCGCGCGGTCCATGTCGAGTTCCTCGGCCAGTTCGGAGGCAGTGGGTGCTCGGCCCAGTCGTTGCGAAAGGTCGGCGGTCGCTGTGCCGAGTCGCAGATGCAGTTCCTTCAGCCGCCGCGGAACCTTGACCGACCAGCTGTTGTCCCGGAAATGCCTACGGACCTCCCCCATGATGGTGGGCACGGCGAAGGAGACGAAGTCGGAGCCGGCGTCGACGTCGAAGCGCGCGACGGCGTTGACCAGCCCGACGCGTGCCACCTGAACCAGGTCGTCACGGGGCTCCCCGCGACCTTCGAACCGGCGCGCGATGTGATCCGCCAACGGCAGGCAGCGCTCCACGATCTTGTCGCGATGGCGCTGGAATTCCGACGAGTCGCCGTCGAGAGCGGCCAACTCGCGGAACATGTCCGGAACGTCGGCGTATTCGTTGGGACGAGATGAAGAACCGCCGACAGCTCGCGCTGTCACCGGTCAGCGCCCGCCCGTCGGGTCGTGAGCGTGACGCCGAAGACGCCGCAACCGCCATCGGGTTCGCGGCCGTCGTGGAAGGTTTGGACGTCGTCGGCCAGCGATGTCAGCACATGCCAGCTGAAGCTGCCCGGCGTCACCACGTCGTAGTTGTCGCATGCCGCTGACGCCTCGATCACCAATTCGTCTTCCCGCGGATCGACGACGATGGCCAGCGTGGCGTCCGGCGTTGCCGAACGAATCAACCGGGTACAGACCTCATCGACCGCGAGCCGCAGGTCGGCGACCGCGTCGAAGTCGAGGTCCTCGAAGGTGCCGACCGCGCCGACCAGCGTGCGCAGTACCGCTAGATTCTCCAGCTGAGCGGCGACACGCAATTCAATCGCGCGCGCACCGCGCTGCTGGATCTTCCCTGACTTCTCACCAGCGGTCATTGGGCCTCCCGGCAGTGTTTGACCGACCATACCCTCGTGTTCAAGCCGGTTAGTCATGGCCGCCGCCGGGTATGCGAAAGCCGACTGACTCCGGCGCGACGACAGAAATTCGACGTACCCCCCACCTTCGGTCCTGGTGGTCATTGCTGTCGGCATTTGCATTGCTGCGTTGGTAATTCTGTCGCCGTGGCGCGGATGTGCCAAATTCCGTGGCAGCGGCGACCGTCGTCAAGCTCATCATCGTGCAGACCAGATACCCATTAGCTCCGGCGACTAAAACCCGCTTGATCCAGCAGAAGGAGGTCCTTGGCGTTTGAGGCGGTAACGGGCGGGGAAAAGCAGCAGCATCAAAGTGGCCGAAGGAGGTTACGATGCCGAACCCGTCAATCAAGGACGAGAAGCTTTATCAGGATCTTCGCAAACAAGGTGACTCCAAAGAAAAGGCCGCTCGGATTTCCAACGCCGCCGCGGCTCGCGGCCGCTCCCGTGTGGGCAAATCAGGTGGTAAATCCGGCGCATATCAAGACTGGACCGTCGCAGAACTCAAGAAGCGCGCCAAAGAGCTTGGCCTGTCGGGTTATTCGAGCCTGACAAAGGACAAGCTGATCAAGAAAATCCGTAACCACTGACCAGCGTGGTCCCCGGCATTCAGCTGGCGGGCCGTTGACGCGGAACCTCAGGATGTGCGTCGTACCAACGGGCTTCGATTCTGCGCACCCGCCGGTGCTCGAACCCCAGCCACGCCAGACCCAACGTCATCGCCGCGACGGCGACAACGCCGGTGGTCATGCCCTGGCTTTGGTGCCCGGTCCCGAACGCCGCCAGACAACCCACGACAGCGATGACGCCCGCCACCACGAGCAAATAGCCGGGCCAGCGCAACACATCGATCATCGACTCGCCTGCGTGTGACCGCGTCGTCCGCACATGGTCGACGGGGTCACGATAGGTATCACCCATGACTGAACCCTTTCCCCAACCTTTTGGGCGGTACCTATCACGGTAGAACGGTCACAACCGGCCCGGAAGTAGTCCAAAGAGATTGGCGGGAGTTCGTCAGCCAGCCAGAACGTGTCCGGCGATCGGAGGTGCGCCCATGGTGAGCGTGACCACCATCAGCGTGAACAGAAACCAGCCGGCGCCCTGCCACGCCCACCAGGTGCCCTCGCTGCGCCAGATGCGATACGTCCGCAGAAATGCCCGGCACCCGGCGACCAGCAGAATGAGCGGTGCACCGAACGCCAGAATTGTCAGCTGCGGCCGACCGCAGGCGACGGTGTCGATGGACATCGCACCCTGGCAGGTGCTGGCCCAGAGTGCGGCCACAATGAGGAAGGCAACTCCGGCAACCGCGGCGACGACCGCGAACCGCACCGCGGCATGCACCTCGTTGTCTTCATGACCGAGGCGGTCGCCGCCTGAGCGCTGCTGTGTCTGCATCTTTCGAACCTTGCTGTAGAGCATTACCACCGTCACGCGCCGTCACACGCGCCACACCTGCATACCCCATCATCCGCGGGCGGTAAACACGTTCCGCAGCGCCCCGATCGCCTCGTCGATCTCGGCGCGCGCAACGGTGAGGGCCGGCCGGAACCGCACGCCGGCCTGACCGCAGGGCAGCACGATGACCCCGTTGTCCCATAGCCGGCGGAGCAACGCATCGCGTTCGGCTGCGGTCGGCATGCTGAACGCGCACATCAAGCCGCGGCCGCGGACATCGTGCACGAAGGCCGGGAAATCGTCGGCGAGTTCGTCGAGCCGCGCGCGCAGATAGCGCCCCTGGGTGGCCGCGTTCTCGAACAGCCCGTCAGCTTCGACGATCTCCAGGATGCGCCGCGCGCGAACCATATCGGTGAGGTTGCCGCCCCACGTCGAGTTGATCCGGGAAGCCACCGTGAAAACGTTGTCGGCTATCTCGTCGACCCGGCGTCCTGCCATCACGCCGCACACCTGAGTCTTCTTGCCGAACGCAACGACGTCGGGTGCAACGCCCAATTGCTGGTAGGCCCAGGCGGTTCCGGTTAAACCACAGCCCGTCTGCACCTCGTCGAAGATCATCAGCGCGTGGTATTCGTCGCACAACGCGCGCATCGCGGCGAAGAACTCGGGCCGGAAGTGCCGGTCGCCGCCCTCGCCCTGGATGGGCTCGGCGATGAAGCAGGCGATGTCTTGTGGGTAGGCCGCGAAGGCTGCCCGCGCCTGTCGCAACGACTCGGCTTCCAGCGCATGGATGTCCGCGCCGCAACGTTGATAAGGCGCGTCGATGCGTGGCCAGTCGAACTTCGGAAAGCGGGCAATGCTGACCGGATTGCTGTTGGTCAGCGACAACGTGTAGCCGCTGCGGCCGTGAAACGCGCCCCGCAAATGCAGCACCCGGGTGCCCAGTTCGGGGTCGATGCCGCGCGCCTCGTTGTGCCTGCTCTTCCAGTCGAACGCGACCTTCAACGCGTTCTCCACCGCTAGGGCGCCACCGTCGACGAAGAACAAATGCGGCAGCGCCGGATCGCCGAGGACGCGGGCAAAGGTCTCGACGAAGCGGGCCATCGGGACCGAGTACACGTCGGAGTTGCTGGGCTTGTTGACCGCGGCGTCAGCGAGTTCTTCACGAAACTCGTCGTCGTAGGCCAGCGCCGGGTGGTTCATCCCCAGCGCCGACGAGGCGAAGAACGTGAACATGTCCAGGTAACGCCGACCGTCGCGGGCATCGACCAGATACGAGCCCGTCGAGCGATCCAGGTCGAGCACCAGATCCATGCCGTCGGCCAGGATGCTGCGCGCTAACACCTCGTGGACCCGGTCGGGTTCGAGCTGCCGATCGGTCGAACAAGTCCGTGCCAGTACGCTCGTCATGGCCCCTACGGTATCAGTAATATTTACGATATCTTGAGGCTGTACCGTAACTCTTACGGTACAAACTGTCGATCATCGTAAAACGTTTGTAAAATGATCGTGCTGCGGGTTCGGACGTTGGCGGCTGTGCGGATCCGCTGCAACAGGTCTTCCAACGCCCGCGGTGACTCGACGCGCACCAGCAGGATGTAGCTCTCCTCGCCGGCCACCGAGTGACACGACTCGATCGCCTCGATGTCTTGGAGGCGAGCGGGCGCATCATCGGGCTGAGAGGGATCGAGAGGAGTGATGGCCACGAACGCCGATAGCAGATGTCCGACGGCTTCCGGATTGATCCGCGCCGAGTACCCCGCCACCACGCCGCGAGACTCCAGCCTGCGTACCCGCGACTGGACCGCCGAGACCGACAACCCGGCGCTCGCCGCAAGCTCCGACAATGTCGCGCGGCCATCGGCGACCAGTGCGCGAACCAAGATCCGGTCGATGTCGTCGAGCGTCTCAGCCATGG
>Ga0335075_10019451_pt1 | contig 10041 bp, 10 predicted proteins | sample Lox_Sample_24_FD_206723 | JGI IMG/M metagenome (GOLD analysis project Ga0335075, IMG submission 206723) | Soil microbial communities from Loxahatchee National Wildlife Refuge, Florida, United States - Lox_Sample_2.4 | ecosystem: Environmental > Terrestrial > Soil > Wetlands | place: USA...
TGTGGTCGTTCCAGATGTTGATCGGCGCGCCGATCGCGCGGTTCGCGACCGTCATCACGATCGGCAGCCCCAGCCCGGCCGCGTTGTAGACCGCCTCGCTCATGTACAGCAGGCCCTGGCTGGCGGTGGCGGTGTAGGTGCGTGCGCCGGTTGCGGATGCCCCGATGGCCACCGACAGGGCGGCGAACTCAGACTCCACGTTGAGGAACTCCGCGGCCAGGTCGCCCCTCTTCACCATCGCGCTCAGCGCCTCGACGATGTGGGTCTGCGGGGTGATCGGGTAGGCGCAGATCACCTCCGGGCGGCACATGGCCACCGCCGCGGCCACCGCCTGGGATCCCTCGATCTGCTTAAGCATCGGTTAGCGCCTTCCGCTCGCTTGTGATGAAGTCGAATGCGGCCCGGGCGGCCTTCGCGTTTCCCTCGGCCACCGGCCCAGAGAATTTGCCGTTGATCGCGGCCACCACGGAGTCCAGGCTGACCATCCCGGTCAGCGCGGCGAACCCGCCGAGGAGGGGAGCGCCAGGCAGCGGCCGGCCCAGGTGGGTCAGGGCCAGCTCGGAGGCCGGCACCACCCGCAGCCGCTCGGCGCGGAACTCCCTGACGAACTCGTCCAGGCCCAGTTCCCCCAGCCCGCGGGTGGAGTTGATCAGCAGGTAACCGTCGCGGCTCAGCCCGGCGAACAGATCCGCCTGGTGTAGCAGCGTGGGGTCCTGGATGATCAGCGCGTCCGGCTCGGTGACCGGCTCGTGGGTCCTGATCGGCTTGTCGTCGATCCGGCAGAACGACATCACCGGCGCGCCCATCCGCTCCGAGCCGAAGCTCGGGAATGCCTGCGCGTGCCGGCCCTCGGTGAACGCGGCCTCGGCCAGCAGTTCGGCCGCCGTGACCACGCCCTGGCCGCCGCGCCCGTGGAACCGTACCTGGAACATCGTCCGCGTCCTTCCCTGCACTTGCTTTGTTTGCGATTTAGAGTCCTCCGGCCCGGCCCTTTGTGCTGGGCGCGGGCCGGAGGCGGTGTTGTGGTTGTGTTTTTTCTGTCTGGCGGGTATCCGCGCCCGGGGTCATGCGGTCTTGATGGAGTCCTTGGTGGGCGGGAGCGCCTCGTGGGCGATCTCGGGCCGGCGGCCGAGGGTCAGGCCGCCCAGCGAGCCGAGGAAGGCCAGTCCGGCCAGGCCGAACAGGGCCAGCGAGACGATGTACAGGATCTGGGAGACCTTCCACCAGCCGTAGGCGTTCAGCAGCATGCTGCGCAGCGTGGTGCCCTTGAACACGGTCTCGACCAGGCCGGCCAGCTTGGTGTTGTTCGGCTGGGCCATCGACTCGGTGGACAGCTGGGAGTAGGTCTTGCCGCCGGTCATGTCCTTGATGTGCTGGGCGATGAAGTGGTCAGCGTAGGCCTCGGCCTGCTGCCCGGTCAGCAGCTGCTCCCCGGCGTACTGCGAGACCGACGGGATCATGTTGGGGGTGATCTCGGTGCCCGCCTTGGGGTGCGCGAACGCGGCCTTGGCCGGGAAGTAGATCTGCTGTTCGGCCAGCTGGCTTTGCACCGTGTTGTGCACGTAGGTCGACCCCCAGATGGTCAGCCCGCCGATGGCCCCCAGCAGCACCGCGGCGACGAACCCCGCGATGACGAGGGTGAAACGAGAGTTGCGGCGCATCGTAATGCCTCCTTGCCAGTGCGGGCCCGGTTCCTCCCGGCCCGCCCGTTGTGGACCTTTCATCAGTGAGTGTTCCGCCCCGGCCCCATCCCGCGGCACGGCCACACGTCACCAACCGACCGGGACCTCAGTCCTTCGTTCGGGCGCAAAGCAAAAGGCCTTAATCCTCCCGCAATCGCGTGTGCCCAAAATGACGAACACCCCGCGGCCACCGGGCCGGACCGGGACAATGGCGGGACAAAGGGGAGGAGAACAATGGCAGGACGGAACGTCATCAGCACGCTGAACTCGGACGGGACCGAGGTCATGGGACCGGGGATCCTCATGTACCACCATCCGGGCAACGACATCGTGAACGGCAGCCTGCTGACCGTGGAGAGCAACCATTTCTGCGTGCTGAAGTCCCGCGGCGCGATCCTGAACGTCTACGAGACCGGCCAGTACCCGGTGGAAACTCCGCAGCACCCGCTGCTCGGCAGCTTCCAGCAGGCCTTCTACAGCGGTCAGTCGCCGTGGCAGTACGAAGCGCTGTTCGTGTCACGGGCGAAGAGCGTGGTTAAGGCCAAGGGGGTCGCCCTGTCCCGTGAGCTGGCCGAGCTGCTCTACGACGTGGACTACTACGTACATGTCGACAACCCGCAGGACGCGGTGAAACTGGTCACTCACATGCCCTACCAGGGGCACATGCTCACCACCGAGGCGCTGAACAACTACGTCGGCCCGGTGGTCGAGCAGGCCATCAACCAGCTGGCCCAGGTCACGCCGCTGGAACAGATAAACGAGAAGATCCATGAGATCACCGATCTGGTACGCGGCCACGTGCAGGACTTCCTGTCCGTCTACGGCGTCACGCTCAACGACGTGAAGGTCCTGATCAGGCCGCGGGACGACCGCATGCGCGAGCTGATCTCGCTGCGGGCCTTCGGTCTGTCGGAACTGGACGCGGTGCGATATTACGTGGCGCTGAAGATGGCCGAACACGGCCTGCTGACGGCGCCCAACATCGCGGTTGGCGAGCCTTTCAATGTCGGCCTCACCGCCGCCTCGCTCACGGGGGCCTCGCTCACGGGGGCCGGGCGCGGGGCGCTCCCGGGCCTGCCCGCGGCCGACGGCAGCGTGGCCGGGGTCCCGGGTGGCACCGCCAGCCCGGGTGGCACCGCCAGCCCGGGTGGCACCGCCGAGCCCGGGTTCCAGACGCCGTGAGCGACACGGTAGCCGACCTTCTGCGCAGCCTGCTCGGTTCTGACGTCTACACGCAGAAGGGCAGGCTGCGCTCGGATGACCTGCTGATCCGCGAGCGGGTGCGGCATCGCCTCGGCGATGCCGCGGCCCGGCTGCGGCAGCTCATCAGCGAGTGGCGGGCGGACCGGGTGCCACCGTCCACGCGGGAGCGCCCGTTCCCGCCCGCCGAGGTCATGGAGCCCATCCGCCGGGCCGAGCGCCTCGGCCGCGCCATCGAGGATGTGTCCACCGAGGTCGGCGGACTGCCGGTGCTCAGCCAGGACCGTGTGTGGGACCGGGCGCGCAGCGTCGGCCTCGACGAGCTGCTCCAGTTTGACTGGACGCTGGTGGGTGAGGCCGACGCTCTGGCCGCGGACCTGGCCGAGCGTGGTGCCCTCGACCAGGTCGACGTCGCCGGCGCCGAAGAACGGCTCGCGCGGCTCCGCGGGGTACTCGCCGACCGCCGTCGCTACATCGAGATCCTGGCCTGAGCGTCGGCTCAGGCGGGCTTGACCAGTCCGGCTGGCGTCGCCTTGCCGAGCCGGTCCACGACGTCGACAACGCCGTCGATGTCCCAGATCATCTGGAGCGCGAGCGGGACGGGGTCGTGACCGTCGCCCGGCTGGGATTGCACCGTCCCGGTCAATGTCACCACTCCGTGGCGCACCGTCACGATGACGTCCTTGGGGTCGGTGAGCGAGACCTCGTCGAGAACCTGGCGGACGTCGTGGATGATGTCGGCGTCCGGGCGCAGGAAGACGCTAAGCAGGTCGCGACGGCTGACGATGCCGACCAGCTTCCCTTCCTCGTCGACCACTGGCAGCCTCCTGACTCGGTGGGTGTTCATCAGCCGCGCCGCCGCCGGAATGGTCGCGTCGGGACCTACAGTGATGGCGGGCGAAGTCATCAGCGTCCCGGCCGTCAGGCTCACGTGCCGCTGCTTGCGGAACAGCCGGCGCCGCCTGGACGAGCTGGCCATCCGGGCCCGCCTGCTCACCTCGTCCTCCGCGGCGAGCAGGTCGGCCTCGCTCACCACGCCGACCACCTCCCGGCCCATCTTCAGCACCGGCATCCCGCTGATCCGGTGCTCGGCGAGCAGCCGGTCGATCTCCTGGTACGAGGTGATCCGGTCGACCGTCACCACCGAGGTCGTCATCACGTCGCTGACCCTGCGGGCCCACCGGCGGTGCCGCGTCTCGCCGTTGTGCGGGGCCAGACGCGGCCGGGCGGAGGTCCGGGCGGGACCGGCCGGTTGCTCGTTGAGGTGCTCTTCCACCGTGTCCAGGGCGCGAGCCACGTCGGAACGAGTGGCCCTGCCGTGCAGGGACTCGTAGTACGCGGCACCGAGGTGGCGGAGCATGGCATCGAGGTACATGTCGGTGCGCGCCATCACGCTCACTTCCTTACGTCAGTTGATGGCGGTCGCCGGGCCACCGCCTGGACCGCGCCTTTCCGGACGCGGCCAGGAGGTGGTGGCCGGCGAGGGTATAGCCGATGTGTCGTTGTCTGGCGTGGCAGGCTCATGCGGTCTTGATGGAGTCCTTGGTGGGCGGGAGCGCCTCGTGGGCGATCTCGGGCCGGCGGCCGAGGGTCAGGCCGCCCAGCGAGCCGAGGAAGGCCAGTCCGGCCAGGCCGAACAGGGCCAGCGAGACGATGTACAGGATCTGGGAGACCTTCCACCAGCCGTAGGCGTTCAGCAGCATGCTGCGCAGCGTGGTGCCCTTGAACACGGTCTCGACCAGGCCGGCCAGCTTGGTGTTGTTCGGCTGGGCCATCGACTCGGTGGACAGCTGGGAGTAGGTCTTGCCGCCGGTCATGTCCTTGATGTGCTGGGCGATGAAGTGGTCAGCGTAGGCCTCGGCCTGCTGCCCGGTCAGCAGCTGCTCCCCGGCGTACTGCGAGACCGACGGGATCATGTTGGGGGTGATCTCGGTGCCCGCCTTGGGGTGCGCGAACGCGGCCTTGGCCGGGAAGTAGATCTGCTGTTCGGCCAGCTGGCTTTGCACCGTGTTGTGCACGTAGGTCGACCCCCAGATGGTCAGCCCGCCGATGGCCCCCAGCAGCACCGCGGCGACGAACCCCGCGATGACGAGGGTGAAACGAGAGTTGCGGCGCATCGTAATGCCTCCTTGCCAGTGCGGGCCCGGTTCCTCCCGGCCCGCCCGTTGTGGACCTTTCATCAGTGAGTGTTCCGCCCCGGCCCCATCCCGCGGCACGGCCACACGTCACCATTCGTCAGGGACCTCGGTCACCGACATCGCGGGTCTTATCGCAGGGAGGTCCAGCGCGGCCCGTTCGCCAGCCAGTCAGCGTCCCAGGCGGCCAGCCTGCGCCTGTCTAGCAACCAGCGGCCGGTGAGGCCGATGATGATCAGCGTGATGGCGAGGCCGACGATGGCCAGCGTGCATGCCATGTCAGCCCGTCCCGCCACCTGGCTTGGCCGCAGCGGGGAGCCCTCGAGCTGGCCGGACCGGTTGACCCAGATCATGACCGTGCTGTCTGCTGCCGCGCCGCTGGGGACGAACACCGGGCCGGTACGCACTTGCCCGTCCGGTGCCTTCCACCGGGCGTTGGCTTCGCCTCCGCTTTGGTAGTAGTTCCACGGCTCCGCCGATTGCAGCAGGGTCGCCCTGACCTGGTGCAAATTGGCCTCCTGGGCCTGCGCTTCCCGGGCCGACGTGGCGTAGGTCCAGCTTCCCGCGACGTGGCCCGCGATCGGGGCGCCGCCCACGAACGCGAACAGCAGCAGGAGCAAAACGGCAGTCTCGGCCCGGTCCGATCCGCGCCGAAGGGGATTGTGGTCGGGCAGCCATCGCCGTAGCAGCCTGCCCAGCCGGGAGCTTCCTGGGTTGCGCCGGGGTCGCATTGAAGTCACCTCACCTGATCAGCACATGTGCGTGTCCACCCTCCGTCGCTGCCATGCGGGTACCAAAGGGCCGATGGTCCCTGGGTTGGGTGCCCATTGGCGCTGGGCATGGCCCTAACGGCAGGCAAAGGCTTCGGTGTGAAAGTACCGATGAGGAGGAAGCTCACATGGCTGTCAGAGTAGGAATCAACGGTTTCGGCCGAATCGGGCGCACGTTCACGCGCCTGGCGCTGGAGCGCACCGACTTGGACGTGGTGGCGGTCAACGACATTACGGACGCCAGGACGATGGCGCACCTGCTTGCCTTCGACTCCACCTATGGCCGGCTCGGCCAGGCGGTGGAGCACACGGACGACTCGCTGATCGTGGCGGGGCGCCCCATCGCCGTCCTGTCCGAGCGGGATCCCGCGGGGATCGACTGGGCACGGCTCGGCGCGGACGTTGTCATCGAGTCCACCGGCAAGTTCCGCACCAGGGACGCCGCGGCCGTGCACCTCAAGGGCGGCGCGCGGAAGGTGCTGATCTCGGCCCCGGGCAAGGGCGTCGACCTCACCGTCGTAATCGGGGTCAACGAGCACGCCTACGACCCGGCGCGGCATGACGTGATCTCCAACGCGTCCTGCACCACCAACTGCGTGGCCCCGATGGTCAAGGTGCTGCATGACGCGTTCGGCGTGGTCCAGGGGTTCATGACGACGGTGCACGCCTACACCGGGGACCAGATGCTTCTCGACGGGCCGCACAAGGACCTGCGGCGCGCCCGGTCGGCGGCGGTCAGCATCGTGCCAACCACGACCGGCGCGGCCAGGGCTACCGGCGAGGTCATCCCGGACCTGGCCGGGAAGCTGGACGGGGTGGCCCTACGGGTCCCGGTGGAGGACGGTTCCCTCACCGACCTCGCGGCCGTGCTCAGCCGGGACGTCACCGTCGACGAGGTAAATCGGGCCTTCGCCACCGCGGCTTTCGACCCGAAGGGCCCGCTCGGCGGCGGCATCCTGCGGTACAGCACCGAGCCGATCGTCTCCCGCGACATCATCGGGGACTCCGCGTCGTGCGTGTTCGACTCGCCGCTGACCCAGGCCTCAGGCAGGCTGGTCAAGGTGTTCGGCTGGTACGACAACGAGTGGGGATACACCTGCCGCCTGGCCGACCTGACCGTTCTGGTCGGCGCGCAGCTCTGATTAATACGAGTGGGGCCCTCGCCTGGCCGAGGGCCCCACTCGCCGCTTGGCCGGCCGGCGGCTTCGTTGGTCAGCAGGTCTCGATGCGACGGCCAGTGATGGTGTCGGGGATGATACGCACGTAGATGTCTCGGTCACCGCCGGGCCACGGCCAGATCGCCGCGTCGCGTTGCACGATGTGCAACTCTGCCGGGTGCGCGACGTGGTGGGCCACCCCGCGCACGAGCACGCTCCACCCCTGGCTGAGCGCCTCGTCGATGCGGTCGACCTCGAACGCGACCTGCTCGTCGGCGTGACCTTCGACCATGGTGCCCTCGCCGGTCCTGATGACGATGGTGCCCGCCACGACGGCGAAGTTGACCGGGAGCACGACCGGGCCGGAGGCCGTGCAGAACGCGAGCCGCCCGACGCCACCGGCCGCGATCAGCTGGCGGCACTCGGATGGCGTGAGCTTGGTTACGACGGGTGGGCCAGACAGATGGCCGTACCCCGGCGGCACCTGCGCGCCCGCGCCCAGCAGGGCGGCAGGCGTGGTCTGCAGCGCGGCGGCCAGCCGCCGCAAGGCGGCGGGATCAGGCCGCGCCGGGTATCGCTCCACGTATTCCAGATACCGCAGGCTCATCCCGGCCCGGGCGGCCACCTGTGCTTTAGTCAGGTGCAGTTCGGCCCTTCGCCGCGCGACTCGCTTGCTCAAGTCGCCAGGGTCAGGCGGAGACGGCCAGGCCCATTCGTCCTGATAAGCCTCGTTGCCGCCGCCGGGCGCGCCCGGCCTGGTGTGCTCTCGCTTGGGTATATAGCTCACGCTCATGGGGATCACGGCGCCGCCGACCAGGCTGCGGACGCCGCTTCACCTCCTCGGTTCTCTCAGCCATCATGCGGGCTATCGTCCCGCCTAGTCGTCAGCCTCAGCGGCAACCAGCGCGGCGGCGAGTGGCCTCCGGCACCTCCGGCCGGGACCTTGGTCCGCCGGGTCCGTGGGGCCATGCCGCGGTCCGCCCGGTTCGGCCGTGGGCCATGGTCCTGGCCGATGGGTGACCTACGGCACTGGCCGCGATCGCTGGGAAAGCGCCAGGCTGAGCCGACCGAGAGAAAGCTGGGCGGTGAAGTCCAATGATCGAGGTCAGCGCGGCGGCCCTGGCGGCCCACCCATTCCTGCACGGCATGTCCCGCGACCAGTTGGGTGTGCTCGCCGAGACCGCCTGTGATGTCAGCTTCCCGGCCAGGCACCGGCTGTTCGAGGACGGCGGCAACGCCACCCGGTTCTGGCTGCTCCAGTCGGGTCACGTGGCTCTGGACCTTAACATCCCGGGCGAGGGCCCGGTGGTGATCGAGACGATTGGCATGGGCGAACTGCTGGGCTGGTCGTGGCTGTTCTCGCCATACCGGTGGGCGTTCGGCGCGGTGGCCGTCACCGCGGTGCAGGCCTTCGAGTTCGATGCGGCGGCCGTGCGGGAACGCTGCGCCGCTGATCCCGGGCTCGGGTACGAGCTCAACCAGCGGATCACGCGAGTCCTGGCCAAGCGGCTGCAGGCGACCCGGATCAGGCTGCTCGCCCGTGTGGGCTACTCGGCGGCCGTGCACTGACGATACGAGCGCCGGGACCGAAGGTGACCGAAGTCCCGCCATCTGATGGCTCATGCCCCATGCCGTTCCGCCCTCGGGCCGTCACGCTGAGCGTGGAAAACGACCAGGGCACATGTGGAGGAGGCCGGGCCATGGCATCGAAGCCAGTAGTGGTGGGAGTGGACGGATCGGAAGAGTCGATGCTGGCCGCGGAGTGGGCGGCCATGGAGGCAAGGCGACGCGGGCTGGCGCTGCACGTCGTGTCGGCTCCCGCCATGATGCCGGGTATGCATGCCTACCCCGGCTCCCCGGCGACGGTCGCCAGCCCCGGCTCCCCGGCGACGGTCGCCAGCTTGCTGCGTGACGCGTCAGCAAGGGCGCTCGGGATGGCCGTGAGCCGGGCCGAGGAAGTGGCCGTGGGCCTGGATATCACCACCGGCTTGCTGTCGGGTCCGCCGGCCCTGGCCGTGGCGGGCTGCGGCTCGGACGCCGCCATGCTGGTCGTCGGCGCCCGCGGGGCAGGCGGGTTCGCGTCGATGGTCCTCGGCTCGGTCAGCCGATACGTCGCCACCCGCGCGACGTGCCCAGTGGTCGTGGCCCGGCAGGCGAGCGTGGCCGTCCACCAGGAGGTCGCCATCGGCGTCCGCGATCCGCAGGACACCAGCGCGGCGCTGACGTTCGCGTTCGAGGAGGCCGCCGCGCGTCATGCGGACCTGGTGGTTGTCCACGCCTGGTACTGGTTCCCGTCCGCGCTGCGCGCTCCGGTCGAGGCCGGCGACGCACTGCAGGCCCCGTTCCGCCCCGAGCAGATCTCGGCCGAGGCCGACAGCGGCCTGTCGGCCGCCCTGGACGTATGGCGGGAGAAGTATCCTGACGTTCCGGTCCGGCACGAGGTCATCCATGGCCACCCGGCCCGCGTTCTGGCCAACTACTCCGCCCGCGCCGACCTGGTGGTGATCGGCAGGCACGGCGGTTCCGGTGTCGGCTCGATCCTGCACGTACTGCTCGACCACGCCCGCGGCCCGGTGGCCGTCGTCCCCCTGCGGTAACTCAAGATGCCAGTGGTTAGCCCGGAACGGCCCGCGGTCCAGCCCGGGGGCGCGTCCGCCGCGTCCGCCGCCTCCGCCGCCTTCGCCGACAGCCGACTCGAGTGGCGGCGGCTGCTGGCCGAATTCGGCGGGACCTTCTTGCTGGTCCTGGCCGCCGCCGGAGGCGGCACGGTGAACGCGGTGAGCCACGGGCAGGTGGGCCGGGCCGCGGCCGTGACCGCGCCTGGGCTCATGGTGCTCGCGCTGATCTACACGATCGGCGAGACCTCGGGTGCCCACGTGAACCCCGCGGTCACGGTAGCGTTCGCGGCCCGGGGTCACTTCCCATGGGGGCGGGTGCCCGGTTACCTGCTCGCGCAACTATGCGGCGCGATTCTCGCGGCCGGGCTGCTGCGAGCCTTGTTCGGGTCCGCGGAACGCTCCGGGGTCACGTTCCCCGGGCCTGGGATCACGGCCTGGACCGCCCTGGTCATCGAGATCGTGCTGACCCTCGGCCTGGT
>Ga0335075_10019452_pt1 | contig 10041 bp, 8 predicted proteins | sample Lox_Sample_24_FD_206723 | JGI IMG/M metagenome (GOLD analysis project Ga0335075, IMG submission 206723) | Soil microbial communities from Loxahatchee National Wildlife Refuge, Florida, United States - Lox_Sample_2.4 | ecosystem: Environmental > Terrestrial > Soil > Wetlands | place: USA: Florida...
GCCACGGAGATCCGCAGTTCCAGCCGGGTAGCCTCACGGACTGCCCGGTCCGCGATCTGCCGTGCCGCTGTGAGTCCCAACTCCGGTTCCATGGACTGATGGCTCCTTCGGTTTACGGTGTCATCGGCTGAGCGCGAGAGCTGCTCGCTTGGCTGGTCATCCGCGCGGGCTGGCGGTGGGTTGCCGGCGCGAGTGGTTCTGCGAGATATGCGCGATCACGAGCTGCGGGTCTGCGCAGACGGTCACCAGCCCGAGGTCTCGTTCATCGACCACGAGGTACGTAGCCAGCAACTCCAGCAGAGGTGGCCAGCCGGCGCCGAGGAAGATAAGGTCAGCGGCGCCGGGCTCGGTCTGCAGTGCTGCCCAGACGACAGCGGCCTCGGAGAGCGTGCCGATGCCACCGTCCAGCACCACGACGGCGTCGGCAGCGAGCAGGTGCGCCAGCCGCTCGGGATAAGTGCCAGACCACCGCAGCTCGTGGTTCCACTCGTTCGGTCGCAACCCGGTCCAGCCGGACATGGGCAGGCCGATGACTTTCCCGCCAGCCTCGGCCGCCGCGCGCGAGGCCACGGCCATCACGCCGCCGTAGCCGCCCGTCATGATGGTCCAGCCCCTGGCCGCGACGCTTGCACCGAGCTGTGCTGCGAGCGCGCACCGCGGATCGGGTGGCGAGAGCCGGGCAGAACCGATCACGGCGACAGTCAGTTCCGGTGACGCCGTGCCAGGCTGGACCGCCTGCGCACGGCCCGATCTCCCGTCAGGACCGAGCCGCTCAGCCGGCGACGAGCTGGTAACCACGCACGCCCTTCTTTCCGGACAAGGTGATGATGGCGCCGCGCAGCACGCCTTCTGAATACTCGCTGCCCGGATTGATCGCCAGGGTGCGGCCGATCCGGGCCTCCCCGCGTGACTCGTGGATGTGCCCGTGCAGGCTCAGCATCGGCTGGTACTTCTCCAGTGCTGCGCGCACCGCGGTCGAGCCGACCCCTGAGATCACTGGCATCCCGCCCTTCATGATCGGGCGGAACTCCGGGTCTAGCAGGACGGCCTGGTCGATCGGCGTGTCGGCAGGCGGCACGTGGAAATTGAAGATCACCCTGTCTGTGTTGCCGAGCGCCTCCGCCTGCCCGCCGATGTACGCGGCGAGCTCCTCCTCGGGCAGTTCCCGCGGTGAATCCCAGGGCGTCTTGTTCGAGTAGCCCACGCTGATCATCGTGATCCCGTCACCGAGATCGACCAGCGTCTCCTCCGGGTTGATCACGAGTGCCGAGGAACGCAGGATGTCATCAACGAAGGCAGGGTCGTCGTTGCCTGGCGCGAAGAAACACCGCACGCCGCTGCCTGCCAGCCTTTCCTCGGCCAGCTCCAGCCAGCGGCCGAGCGTCTCCTGCATCAGCTTGGCGAAAAGCTGCGTTACCGCGTCAGGATCAGCGCTGAGCTGCTCCGCCTCCTCCGGCGTCGTTTCGTAGGCGTAATACCCGGCGTCGGTGATCGTCTTGCGAAGCTTCGCCATTCCGTCATTGGTGACCTCGAGCTTCCGCCCGTACAACGTGGCGGTGTGCACGCCCTGGCCACGGTCGACGATCGGCACGATCATCTTCCCGGTGATGTCACCGCCCATGATGATCGTGTCGCAGCCGTAGAACTTGCCCGCGTTCAGGAACTTGCGCAGGCACACCTCGGAGCCGTGGATGTCGGTAGCGAAGTAGATCTTGCGGTCAGCCATGACGGGTGCCTGCGACTTCCTCGGGGAGCTCGTACCAGGGTGAATGGCGTCCGACGCGGGCCCGTACTTTCCACCGCAACGACTTGCCCGCCTGATCAATGGCCTGCTTGATTGCGTCAGCCCGCGAGGCGACGGCGCCGCAGTCCGGTTCGTCGAGCTTCTCCGGCGCGAACGCGACGGCTTTGGCCAGGTTGTCGCTCAGCGTCGTGTACCAGCCCCAGTCGTTGCTGGTAACCGCGCAGAGCCGGTCCAGCGACAGCTCGTCCGTTCCTGGCTTGTCTTCGCGGCCGACGGCATGGTTCCGCAATAGCTGCAGGGCGTCGATCAGGTCCTTGGCGTTGATCTCAACGATCTGCAGTTTGGTCAGCAGCAGGTCGGCGATGCTCAGGGTGTCGGGCAGCATCGTCAGCCTGCCGGACAGATCGAGCGTATGGCACATTGCGAAGGAACCGACGAACACATCAAGTTGCCGGGCATTCGCCTGGTCGTAGAACAGCAACCGCCGGTCGCCATGCAGCGCGTTGAAACGCTCGTTCGGCACATAGCCCAGCTGGAGCAGTGCGCCTTTTGCCGCGCTGCCTTCCTTGCGGCCGATCACGATGTCAATGTCTGCATACGAGCGCTGCAGTTGCGCCGGCGTCGGTTCGTGCTGGTGCCATGCCACGGCAAGGCCGCCGATCAGCCGGGCCGTGACGTTTTCCGCAGCACACCTCGCCAGCACCTGGCGGGCTTCCTCGGTAATATCCGCGACCGGTGTCCTGGCGGTCACGCTGGCTCCCCCAGGGTCGCGCGATGAATGGTGTCGTAGTGCTCGGTCCTGGCCTCCGCGCTCGGGAAGTTGTAGCTGCGCTTGCCCGCCTGGCGAGCGAGATGGAAGCCGAGCTGCGCCAGCGGCAGAGCGGCCAGCACAGGGCTCAGCTCCTCGGGCGCCCCGGTTGCCAGCCTCAGGTGGCCAGCAGGCCCGGGCGGCTCAATATCGGAAACGACGCAGGCATCAGCCCCAACAAACTGCAGTTCAGACAAGATTTCCCAGGCGCGGTCCAGGCCGGCGCCGCTCGGCGCGACCACAACGACCGGATCCCCCGCCCCGGTAATGAAGTACTCCTCGTGCGCCCACTCCTCCACGTTCGTGGCGAGTGCCACCTGCTGCGAGCCCTCGAACAGCTTCGCGGCTCCGAACCGCGCTGTCGCTTCGTTCGGCCCCGCGCCGAGGAACGTCACGAACCGGCCAGCCGCCATCCGGGCCGCGAGCTCGGCCGCGGTGCCGTCGCACCAGTCGAGTGTCTTGGCCGCCTGGCCTGGTAGCTGCTCGCACGCCTGCCGGATCGGCCGGTCGCTCGTGCTGCGGGACGTGAGCAGCGCAAGCTCGATGAGCGTGCACAGCATGCCGATGTAGGTGCTGGTGCCCGGAGAGAAGCCGAGCGTCGGTACCTCGATCGGCAGGACGCGGTCGGCGGCCGCTGCGAGCTGGCCGTCAGCGTTCCCTGTCAGCGCGACGACAGGATGGCCGAAGGCGGCTGCCTGCGCTGCGGCTTCGATCGTGCGGCCGACCTTTCCGGAGAAGGAGATCGCCAGCACCGCGCTGGCCGGAGGCAGGTAGCGGACGTCGTAGCGGGCGAGGGTGAGCGCGTGCGCCGCATGAACCTGAAGCCGGCTGTGCCGCCGGAACGCCAGCGAGGCAGCAAGCCCGGCGAACGCCGAGTCGCCGCACCCGGTCAGGTACAGGTGCTCAATGCCCCGGTCAGCGAGCCAGTCCGCAAGGTCACGCACATGACCGGCGTCATCAGCCAGCCGGTCGGCGATCACATCGGGGATCATCGCGATCTCACGGCGCATCACATCGATGCCATACGCATCGTCCGCGATCAGCCTGCCGTCGTCCCGATCCGTCATAACGGGAACGGGGGGTGGCGGGCTGATGCCGGCCGGCGAGGTCGCGGCTGCAGGGCCCGCAGCGGCACGGCCAGCCAGCAGCTCACGGGCAATCGCTGCCCGGTCAAGCAACCGCAATGAGCCGACGGCGCCGATCGCCGCGGCCGCGGTCGCGCAAGCACGCCGCGTCGCCGCGACCACGTCCTCGCCGAGTGCGAGCCCTGCCGCGAGCCCGCCGCAGAAGCTATCTCCGGCGCCGGTCGGGTCAACGACGACGGCATGGCTGGCGGGCACCCGGACAGGCGGTGTGCCTGGACTGGCTACGAGCGCGCCGTCGGCGCCCAGCTTGACCACAACGCACGTCAGGCCAGCTTCGGTGAGCAGCTCACCGGCCGCGCGGTCCGGGTCGTCGTAGCCCACTATCGTGGCGAGCTCCTCCCGCGATGGCAGGAAGATGTCGACCAGCCGCGCCGCGTCGATCGCGCCGACCCCGCGCGGCCAGTCCTCATGCGTGTCCAGCGTGATGATCGCGTCGCCGGCCCGCTCGCGGACCGAGCGGACGATGGCGATCGCAGCTGCTAGCGGCATCGCAGCGACATGGACGACGGGCGACGGCACCCGGCTGAGCAAGGCATCAGGAATGTCGCCGGGCTGCGGCGCGACCTGCGCGCTGCGCTCGCGCGGCGTCCGGTAAACCCAGTGGCGCGTGCCGTCGGCCTCGTAGATGACCCAGTTCCGGACCGTCGGGCCGTCGATACGCCGCACGCCGCCGGTGTCTGCGCCGGCGTCGCGCAAGCGTTCTATTGCCTCAGCGGGAAAGTCAGCCCCGCACCGGGCAACGATTCCGACCTCGGACAACCAGGTCAGCGCTGCCGCTGATGCGTGCACCGAGTTACCGCCGAGCGTGCCCATCTGGCTGGTGCCGTCGGCCTGGATGACGTCGTCGATCGTCAGGTTGCCGATCACGATGACCGGCCGGATGCCGGCGGCGCCTGGGTCGGCTGCCGTCGGCGTCACCGGCTAGTCCCGTGCTGTGGAAGGAAGGACATTCTCATTACTCCGGGGGGATTTCTTTGTATGCCAGGTTCATGTTGACGCCACGCCGCCGGTTGTAGATCAGCGCGCCGAAGTACCACAGGACGCCTGCGGCGATGACGCCGAGCATGAACTCCACCGAGAGGTGAGCGGTCACGGCGAACTCCGTGCTGATCGACTTGTTGAAGATGAACATCACCATCAGGCCGCCCAGCGCGATCACTCCGCCGGCTCCCGCGAGTGCCACCGTGGGTATGCCGAATAGTCGCTTGCCGCCGGCTGATTCCCACAGGTCCTTGAGCCGATACGGGAACGCGATGCCCGCCACGGAGACGAGGATGAATGCGCCGATCTGGGCCAGCAGCGCGCCGAGCAGGCTCGCCTGAGCGATGTTGATCAGGGCGAGCAATGCGATCTCGCCGGTCACCGTGCAGAACACGATGGCGGTGACGGGCGTGTGTACCCGGTCGTTAACGCGTCCGAGCGCTTGCGGACCGCTCCGGTCCAGCCCCCAAGCCAGCATGTAACGGGTGGCCTGCAGCTCGGACAGCGGCGTTCCCATCAATGCCCAGATGACGAATCCGATGCCGAGCAGTGCCAGCAGCAGCACGTTGTGCGTCATCAGGGCGGTCAGGAAGTTGACGCCCGGCGGGAGCCCGCCTGGCAGGCCGAGTTTGGCCGGGTCGGCGGCAGCGAGATAGTCGACGCTGCGCAGCCAGCTTGAGCCGACATAGTGGGTGGCCAGCAGCACGATGATTGCCAGTACCAGCCCGTTGATGAGGACCCCGCCAACCATTGCGAAGTACTGCGACCGCGACGCGCGCTTGACCTCGCCGCCAATCTGCGCGGAGCCCTGCGCGTATCCGACGACGAAGAACACCCACGGCAGCAACAGGATGGTGTCGCTGAAGCTGAATCCGGCATTGGCTCCGTGGAAGCCGGCCTTCTGCGCTGCCGAGATGATCTGACCGTACTTGAGCGTGCCGTTCTTCGCCGCGAAGGTGTCCCAGGACGCGGTCAGGCCGGTCCCGCGCGCGATGAGCAGGATGACCATGATCAGGATGGCGAGGCCCGCGACCAGGAACAGCCACTTCTGAACCCGCCAGTACACGCGTCCGCCGAAGATCAGCAGGAGGGCGAACAGTCCGTTCAGTATCGTGCCGAAGACGAAGACGTACCACTGCATGTGAATGCCGAGTACGTCGTACTTGGCCGTCAGGTCGTTGGCTGCGGTGATCCAGCCGTGGCTGCCAGTCACGGTTCCGATGGTGACCATCGCGGTCGGGGCCGCGGAGATGAGCGCGAACCAGGCGTTGAAGCCGATCCAGAAGAAGATCAGCCAGATGCCCTGACTCCAAGACAGCAGCCAGCCGAGGAACGGATGCAGGGCCCGGCTGACGAACACGTAGTCCCCGCCGGATCTGGGCATGGCGCTGGCGAATTCCGAGTAGACCCAGAGCAAGGTGAAGGCCATGATCAGCGTGCCGATGATCACGGCTAGGACCAGATTGCCGCCGGGGAAGATCGCGGGCGCTTGCTGGAGCAGCAGGACCGAGCCGACCGCGACGTTCATGCCCAGCGTGTTCATGATGAGGGCATCCCACATGGACACCTCGCGGACCAGGCCGGTGGCGTTGCGGGTGAAGTTGAAGTCCGGCTGCGCTCCTGTCGCACGTGCGGGTATCGATGTCATGCGGCTCACTTCCTGCGCGCTTGCCCGGCCGACGCCGGGACTAAGGGGGACGAGGCGCCATCGGTCGCGGGCCCGATGACATGCTTGAGCTGACCGCCGACGCGGTAGCTCTCGAGTGAGAAGGTGAAGCGGTCGGCCCGGTACAACACGCGCGACACCTCGGTTGCGCGTTCGTCCTGGTCGAATGTTGTGCCCTGGACTCGCAGCGCCGAGGCTCCCGGAGTCAGCTGGAGCAAGGCCGCTTCGTCGTCTTTGACCTGGACAACGTCGATCGTGCTGAGCGCCCGGCCCATCTGCACGCCGTAGAGGCGTTCGAGGGTTGCATACAGCGGAACCGCGCTGAAGTCCTGCGCACCGAGATCCGGGAAACGGCCGAGGTCCAGCCAGGCAGTTAGCAGCGCGAGCGGGCTGTCGGCAACGGAGGCGAGCCGGTCCAGCCGGAACAGGCGCCGCGGCATGCCATCGAATTCAGCACGCACCTCTGGCGGCGGTGCCTGACTCTCCGCGCAGATGACGGTGAAGGCAGGCTCCAGCCCTTGGCTTCGCAGCGAGTCCGTGAAGCTGCCAAGCAGGCTGATCTTCTCGATCACCTTGTCGTCGCGGACGAACGTGCCCTTGCCGCGAACCCTGAGCAAGTACCCCTGCCGGACCAGGTCAAGCAGGGCCTGCCGCACCGGAGCGAGGCTGATGCCAAGGTACTCGGCGTACTCGCGCTCGTGCGGGATTTGCTGGCCCGGCCGCAGGCTGCCGCGCTCGATCTGGTCCTGCAGCAGCTGCCGGAGCTGATGATGCAGCGGGACCGGCGAGCCACGGCTAATCGACAGCGACAGCTCGCTCATCAGCACATCAGGTTCCGTCGCCATGAGTGATAACTACTAAAGTTATAATCTGGTGTCAACAGTGCCAGGCGGATGAACTCACCCGGGGGTCGGGCCTGCGGGTCAGTAAGAGATGCTGTACTGGCAGCGAAAGCAGACCTGGTGGCCCTCCTGAACGAATGGACGGATGCATGGTCAGGAATGTCGTTCTCGTCAAGCTCGCGCCGGGCCAGGATCCCGCCGCAGTCGCAGCGGCCCAGCAGGCCTTCCTGGACCTGAACTGCCCCGGCACACTCAGCTACGTGATCGGAGACGACCTCGGGCTGCGCGACGGCAACTGGAGCTTCGCGATCGTCGCTGACTTCGCCGACGCCGATGCCTACCGCGCTTACGACCAGGACGAGGCGCACAACCGCGCCCGCGCGGCACTCCTTCCCATGACAGAGCGGATCGGCAGGGTGCAGTTCGAGATGCGCTGACCCGGCAGTCGACGTCGACGAGACGCCCCGTCAACGTCCTGCGGTGGCCTCGCCGCTGGCCTCGTCGTCCGGAGCGCCGCTGCCGGCGGTGCGGCTGGTCTGCGGTACCGGACCTGGCGCCGTGCTCGGCTGCGACGGCCGGCCACCGATGAAGTCCTCCCAGTCAGCCTGCACCGGTTTCCAGCGGCGGTCGAAAGCTGCGGCCCGGCGGGCAGCGTGCTCCAGTTTCTTGCCCCGGTAGAGGCGCCGCGCCCAGATTGAGCTCGGCCGGGCCAGCCGCACCGCGCCGATCAGCCCGACCGGCGGGAGGAACAGGCCGAACAGCCCCGCCCGGTACTTGCCCTTGAGCACGCAGGCCAGGCCCAGGCAGCCGTCGATGGCCAGGACGCCGGTCGCGCTGATCCGCAGCGAGAGCTCAGTGCTGTCGAGGCCCGCCACCCGCACCGGGCTGAACCCGACCAGGGCCAGCCCCAGGCAGGCCGCGACCAGGCTGACTGCCTCCACGGAGAGCTGGCCCTCGCCGCTCCAGTAGACGTCCTGCAAGTGCAAGATCAGCGCAAACTCATCCAGCACTAGCGACGTCCCGATCCCGACCGCGATCGCGGAAAACGACAGCCAGCCCAACGTGCCGGGCCCGCCGACCGCCGTGAACGCGCCGATCATCAGCAAGATGATGCCGGGCACGGAGTGATGAACATGCGTCCCGCCGACCGTGACATTGCGGAACGGGCCGCGCCCGTCGCGGATCAGCCGGGTGATCCCCCGCGTCGACACGAACGTGACCACGAACGAAATGAAGCACAGCATCAGCGGCAGCTTGCCGGCCGCGATCACGTCGCGGTGCCACCACGAGAGCATGACGACCACCCTAGGCGGCTTGGCGTGCGCCGGCGATCCGGCGCCGGATCGGCCCGATGATCTTCATGGATGCGGATCTAGGGGGCCTATAGCACCCCTCAGGTCACATCGATCATGGTCGCTGACTGCAGGCCGCGCCTCAGCTGCCTATCATGAGACCGGCGCGTGGGGCGCCGCCGGGTCCGCGGAAAGGGCTGAGCCCACCTTCGGTAGTAAAGATGTGCGTTGCCCGTCTCGATCCTCCTTTCGACCGGCCTCGCGGACCGGCCGGTAGTGCGAAAGGAGGTTGCGATGGCCACGGCCGCGCTTCCCCAAGACCCTGATCTCGATCAGCTCCGTCACCAGGCCCGTGAGTTGCAGCGCGCGGTGCGCACTGGCGAGGAGAGAGCGCTGGTGCGGGTTGCCCGCTGCCACCCGCAGCCGCCGCCGCGCGAGGAGTTCCGGCTGACTGCGGCCCAGCTGGTGCTGGCCCGTGAGCACGGGTTCACCAGCTGGGCGCGGCTGCGCCGCTACGTGCAGATCGTGACCGCGGGCCGCTGGGCACCCGGCGAGCCGCCGCCCGCTGACGAACCGCTGCCGGACCGGTTCCTGCGGCTGGCCTGCCTGACCTACAGCGACGACCAGCACGCCGATCGCATCGCAGCTGCCCGGATGCTAGCCGAGCACCCTGACCTGCCATCGCGGACCTTGTTCGTGGCGGCGGCCTGTGCGGATGTGGTCCAGGTGCGCCGGCACCTCGACGCGCGGCCGCGGGCCGCGACCGAGACTGGCGGCCCGCACGCCTGGTCACCGCTGCTGTACCAGGCGTACGCCCGGCACGACCCCGGGCAGGACCGGACCGCAGCCCTGCAGACGGCCCGGTTGCTGGTTGCGGCCGGAGCCGATCCGAACGACGGCCGTTTCTGGCACGCGCTGCCGACGCCGTTCACAGTGCTGACAGGGGTGCTCGGCTACGGCGAGCACCACCAGCCGTGGCACCCGCACGCGATACCGCTAGCCCGGCTGCTCCTCGACGCCGGCGCCGACCCCAACGACGGGCAACTGCTCTACAACCGGATGTTCGGCAGCACCGACGACCACCTCATCCTGCTCTTCGAGTACGGCCTCGGCCGTGACACCGCCGGGCCCTGGCACCGGCTGCTCGGCGAGTCCCTCGAGTCCCCGGCCGAGATGCTGCGCAGCCTGCTGGCCTGGGCCATCGCCCATGACCAGCGCGACCGCGTGGCCCTGCTCGCTGCCCACGGCGTGGACGTTGTCTCCCCGTTCACCGAACAGCGCAGCCCCAGGCGCGGCACGCCAATCGAGTTCGCGCTGCTCAACGGCAACCGCCAACTCGCCGACCAGCTACGCGCGCTCGGCGCGCGGCCACCCCGGCTCAGCCCGAGCGATGCGTTCGTGTCCGCCGTGCTCGCCGGCGACGCCGAGGCAGTCCAGCGCACCCCGCCGGCGGTCATCGCAGCCGTGCGACGCAGGCGAACCGGATTGGTGACCTGGGCAGCCGCACACGGCGCCGCGAACTCCGTCGACCTGCTCGTGACCGTCGGCTTCGACGTCAACGCC
>Ga0335075_10019453_pt1 | contig 10041 bp, 10 predicted proteins | sample Lox_Sample_24_FD_206723 | JGI IMG/M metagenome (GOLD analysis project Ga0335075, IMG submission 206723) | Soil microbial communities from Loxahatchee National Wildlife Refuge, Florida, United States - Lox_Sample_2.4 | ecosystem: Environmental > Terrestrial > Soil > Wetlands | place: USA...
GATGCGGCGCTCGACCGAGCGCAACGAGGAGCTCGAGCAGGCGAACCGGGCGCTCGAGGCCTTCGCCTACACGGTCACCCACGATCTGAGAGCGCCGTTGCGCAATCTGCAAGGGTACGTTCGGGCGCTGGTGGAGGACTGCTCACCCCGGCTGGGGGAGGACTGCCGTGGCTACGTCGGCTCCATCGAGGAGATTGCCGTCAAGATGGACGCCATGATCGCCGATGTCCTGGAGTTCAGCCGGCTGGCGAGAACGGAGCTGCCGACACGCAAGCTGGAGGTGCGGCCGGCAGTCGATGAGGCGCTTACCCTGCTCAACAGCATGATCGAGGCGAAGACGGCCAAGCTCGAGTTGGCAATCGGGCCCGAAGTCAGCGTCATGGCGCATCAGCAGACCCTCGTTCAGGTCGTGACCAATCTCGTCTCGAACGCGCTCAAGTTCGTTGCGGAAGACGCGCCGCCCCACGTGCGCATCCGCACGGAGCGCCGCAATGCCGGCCGCGTACGCCTCTGGGTGGAGGACAACGGCATCGGCATCGATCCGGTCCACCAGGGCAGGATTTTCGAGGTTTTTCAGCGCCTGCACGGCGAGGAGAAGTACCCTGGAACGGGCATAGGACTTGCGCTCGTCAAAAAGGGAGTCGAGCGGATGGGCGGACAGGTCGGCGTCGATTCCCAGCCCGGCCGGGGCAGCCGTTTCTGGATCGAGCTGCGAGCGGCCGGGTAGCTATGGCGGTTGAGGCGGGCGAGCGTTCGCTCGAGGGGCATCTTTTTTGGCTCACGCAATTCCCTATGCCGGCACGGGCGTGTTGCAGCCGCTACGGCTCCTGCTCATCGACGACAACCCCCATGACCGGGACCTGGTCACTCGAGCGCTGAGCCAGCATTTCGGCTCGGTCAGCATTGTGCTCGCGCGAGACGCTGATGAGTTCGAGCGGGCGATCGCGGAAAGTGAGTTCGACGCGGCCATCATCGACCACGAGCTGCAGTGGGCCACCGGAATCGAGGCCCTGCGCAGGATCAGGCGCTCGCGACCGGAGTGCCCCGTCCTCATGTTCACGGGCTCGGGCAGCACGGAAGTCGCCGTCGAGGCGATGAAGGAAGGGCTCGACGACTACGTAACGAAGACACCCAAGCACTACGCGCGATTGCCGTACGCGCTCGACGCCTGTCTCGAGCGGCATACGGCCGACCATGCTCGCGCCCAGTTGGCCGCCGTCGTGGAGTCCTCCGAGGACGCGATAATCGGTATGACAATGGATGGTGTCGTCACGTCCTGGAATGCCGGGGCCGCCCGACTGCTGGGTCATACGAGCGGTGAGATCGTGGGACAGTCGATCGCGAGGACCATTCCGCCGCAGTTGCGACAGGCGGAAGAGGCTGCGCTCGCGCGCATTGCGCGCGGCGAGCACGTGAACCATTACGAGACCACCCGGCTGGCGAAGGATGGCCGGGCAATCCCCGTCTCCGTTCGCCTGTCTCCAATCCTGGATCGCACCGGCCGCATCATCGGCATCTCCAAAATCGCCAGAGACATCACCGAGCGCAAGCACGTGGAGGAGGCGCTGCGGCTCGCCGACCAGCGCAAGGATGCGTTTCTCGCAACGCTCGCCCACGAGCTGCGCAATCCGCTCACGCCGATCCGCTACGCGACACGGTTGCTCGAGCCCGGTGTGCCGCAGCAAATGGCGAGCGATGCGAGGAAGATGATCGATCGGCAGCTCGCCCACATGGCGCACCTGCTCGACGATCTGCTCGATGTATCCCGCGTCACGCGCGGTGTCATCGAAATCCGTCGCGAGCAGCTCGATGTGCGCGAAATCATCGCGACTGCGGTCGCATCGGCGCAACCGCTCGCCGACGCCGCTCACCAGGAGCTGACGGTGAGCGTGGCCGCCGAGCCGCTTGCCGTGAATGGTGATGCGGTGCGTCTCGCGCAGATTCTCGGGAGCTTGCTCCACAACGCGACCAAGTACACGCCTGCCGGAGGTCATATCGCGGTGGCCGCATCCTTGGTGGGGGAGGAAGTCATCACTACCATAAAGGATGACGGCATCGGCATCGCACCCGAGGCGCTGCAGACGATCTTCGAGCTATTCGTTCAGCTCGAAGCACCCGGCGCACGATCTGCCGGCGGGCTCGGCATCGGGCTGTCGCTGGCGCGGGATCTCGTGAAGCTGCATGGGGGACAGATCGAGGCCCGCAGCGCCGGGCACGGGCTCGGCAGCGAATTCGTCGTTCGCCTGCCCCGCCTCAGAGAGGCGGCGGCGCTGACCGCGTCCGTCGCTGCGCCTGAGAAGGTCGCAGCGCTCGGTGCTTCCGGGACTCGCGTGCTCATCGTGGATGACAATGTCGATGCCGCGACTTCGCTATCGTACGTACTGTCGCTCGCCGGATATCACACGGCTGTGGCCCATGACGGCAAGCGCGCGCTCGAGGTCGCCGAGACGCTGCGACCGGATATCGCGCTGCTCGATATCGGTCTGCCCGGCATGTCGGGGCACGAGGTCGCGCGGCGGCTTCGCGCCGCCCCGTGGGGAGGAGAGCTGCGGCTGATCGCGGTCACGGGGTGGGGACGCGAGAGCGATCGGGCCAAGACTCTCGAGGCCGGCTTCGACGCGCACCTCACCAAGCCGATCGATCCGGAGATGCTGTTGCAGCAAATCGCGCACGCGGCGAGTGGTCCTCGGGCAGCAGACCAGTCGCTGTGAGCAACTCGAGCCAGTCGGGGAGCGAGTCCACGCCGAAGCGGTCGAGCAGGGCGTCCGTCACGACGAATGTTCCGCCGATGCCGTGCGTGGCGCAGGCGAGCGGGCCGGGCTCGGGGATGTGGACGAACCTCCGGTATTGAGTCAGAGCCGATAGCGGCAGATGCTGACCCCAAGGATCCGTCAGGAGCTTCACGTCTTTCCAGACGCTGGGATCCGAGGCGCACTGCGCAACGTTGCGGAACCGACATCCCAGGAACTTCCGCTGCGAGTCCGTCAGGTGTGCCGAGGTCGCCAGCTTGCGAATGACGAGAGCCTCGATCACCTTACGGATTCCCGACCAGACCGGGCACGCCGACTCCGCGGCATTTCTGGCGAAATTGAGCTCCAGCGGCTGCTTGGAGGCCACGACGCCGCCGATGCTCAACTGCCAGGTGCTGAAGTGCCGGACGAAGACGTCCTGGCTATACACCTCGAGCGCGTGTGCGCCCTGGACGATCCGGTAATAGGCGAGATCGTCCTCGAGCGTCCAGAAATCGCGAGTCGCTGACTGAATCATCAGAGTCCCTCCGCTGCCCCGCGGGCGCGACCGTACATGCGCGGCATGAACGGTGATCAGCGGCATGACTACTTTGCAACGCAAAGTCAGACTTTACGATGCAAAGTGCAGCGAATGCAAGTCCCCCGGGCGGCCCGGACGGGGACCGGGGGTCAGCGGGCTTCGAGGTGGTGCAGCCCCTTCGGGCGGCCGTCTTCGGTCTCGGACGACGCGCCGGCATCGAGCAGTACCTGCTCGAGCACCGTGAGATAGCCGAGAAAGCGCTTGCGCCCCTCCCCGGTGATGCGGCAAAGCGACGATGGGCGCGCTTGCGCGGTCTTCCTGATCTCGATGAGCTCCGCCGCTTCGAGCACCTCCAGGTGACGGGCCAGATTGCCGTCCGTCAGCCCGCAAAGCTTTCTGAGCGCAGGGAACGGCAGTCCCTTGGGATGCGCGAGCAGGGCGGTGAGGACGCCGAGCCGTGCGCGCTCGTGCATGATGCGATCGAGGCCCTCGTAGGCGAACGGATGCGCCCGCTGGCCTTTGGACTTCGCCCTATTCCTGGTCACGTCGATATCCGAACTGGAGCACGCCGGCGACCGTGAGGTGGCCGATCCCGAAGGGTATGCCCATCTCCCATGGGGATGCGGCCGCATTGGGCCCAATGGCGAGGCAGGCCATCCCGGTCGCGAGATACCAAACGCCGACCGAGAAGGTTGCCCGCGGCAGAAAGCGACACGAAGCGAATACGCCCAGGCTGAAGAGCATCTGCCACAGGCCGGGCAGCATCCACAGGCTCTGCGGTGCGGCTCGCAGCAGCACTGCGGTGAGGAGGATGCCGGCGACTATCGCCGGCAGGAATTGCTCCAGGGCGGCGTGCAGCATCTGCATCGCCAGCGAAGAGTGAATGCGGCGGGCGCGCGCGAAAGTCTCGATGCCGATGGATGTGAGCGCGATGGCGGCGGCGCCGATCCACATTGCCAGGAAGCGCGTCGGCTCGAGCTCGAGATCGATCGCCCAGAGCTTCTGCAAGGAAGCGATCACGAGCGCGAGCACGCCGGTGCCGGCCAGGGTGAGCGGGCCGTAACCTCTGAATTCGGTGTAGCGGGCCACATGCCCGCGGATCGAGCGGATCTCCGACAAAGCCTCGCGCACATCCGGCATGGTTGCTACCTGTCAACTTTGCCGCGCCGAGTATAGTACAGGCCGGGGTTGGCGCATAATCCCGGGGCAAGGACGGCAGGATCATTCTGCCGGAGGGCAACGCCAACAGTCGCGCCACCGGCGGCGTGTTGGATATATGGTCCCTGCCCATGGGGTAGCAGCCGGCTCTCATTGAAACGGCACGGCCGCCAAAGCTTTCCATTTGGCGGCGGCTCGGGGATAGGCCGTCAGATACATTTGTGCCGCGATGGTATCGATGAGGGCGTAGCGATCGCCATTGTCGGCATAGAGATCGAAGTGGCTGCGGTCCTTGCGAAAGGTGAAGTGGGCACCGGCCCCGAGCCCCTCCAGAACGGTGTCGAATTTGCGGGCCGCGCCGTCGAGATAGAAAGTATCCGCGGTCCCGACATACACGTGGATCTTGCCCCACAGGTAGGGGCGTTGCTGCGCCCAGGTGGTCGCCACGATCCGGGCGAGGTCGTAATGCGCACTCCAATACGCGATCACTTTCGGGTCTACGTTGCCCGTGGTACGGTCGAACATGGGCTCGGGACGGCCATCGGCGCTGCGGGGTGAAAACACCCAGTCGAACGAGGCCATCTGGCCGCCATAGGGGCCGAGCACCTGCTCGAGCCTGGCGAACTGCTCGAACGACGCAATCACCTTCCCGTTCATGCGCACGAGCGGGTAGGGCGTTCCGTCGGGCCGGTGGTAGACATTGGCGTGCGGCGCATACAGGTTGACGCCCGTGAAGTCATGGAAGTCGCTGGGGTCCGGTGAGGTGGACCACGTTCCGCCGAATACACGCGGATAGTTGACCTGCAGTTGCAAGGTAGCCCAGCCGCCGGAGGAGTGGCCTTGCAGGAAGCGGTCTCCGGCGTGATCGAGCATGCGGTAGCGAGACTCCAGCCAGGGGATGTATTCCTGCGTCAGGGCGGTGCCCCAGGGGCCATCGTTGACGGAATCGGCGAACTCATGGGTGCCGGTCGGCAAGTGCTCATCGAGCATCACCCAGATCATGGGTGGCATCTTGCCGGCGGCCATGCGCTCGTAGATCTGGGTGCCCATGTAGCGGCAGCTGCTTGCCAGCGTGCCGCCAAAGCCATGTGTCCAGTAGACGGTGGGGTAGCGGCGCGAGGCGTGCTCATCGTAGTCGGGAGGCAGGACTACCCAGGCGCGCACGAATGTCGGACGGCCCCAAAATCGGCTGAGCACCGCGCTTTGCCGCGCGGCGAGGCGCAGATGGGTGGCCGCTTGCAGATCCGCGGGGGTGAGCTTGTACCGCGGACTGGGTGCAGCGGCGGTGGCGGTCAGGGCCAGCTGCGGCTCTGAACCTTCACCCGCAGTCCAATCCTTCAACGTGAGAACCGGGCTGACGAGGTCGCCGGCGGTGAGGCCGCTGTAGTTGTAGGTGTGATCGATATCGAGGACGGCCTGCACCTGATAGTCACCAGGCGCGAGATTGGAAAACGGTTCGGGATAGGCTATGGCGTCGGTATCGATCTCCACCGCGGCACCGGGCGCCAGGTCGTGGACTTCACGGGCGGCAACCCACGTGGCATCGGGGTGGAACTCGTCTATGGAGACCTGCTTGGCGCTGCTTCCCTTGGCGATGAAGACCAGCAGACGCCCGGAGACAGGCACGTTGACGGCGGGTCCGGCAACGATGCGAAAGAAAAGGTGGTGAGAGGCGGGGTGGGGGAGCTGAGCGCACGCGACCAACGAAGCGAACATCACGGTAAGCGCGGTAGTGCGAGCCGTACGAATCATCATGCACCAAACCTCCCCCATGCGGATCTGTCGCCAGAGGCGCCATGATACCCTGACAGAGAAGACCGCAACGCCGGCGCGCCGAGGACCTCGATGTCCAAGTCCAATCCAACGATCTCCAGACGAGCCCTCTTGGGCTCAACCCTGTTGCTGGCTGGAGCCGGGTCGCTGCGCACGCAAGCCCGCGGCGACACTTCGCTCTGGGACTTCTACCAAGGGACGCTGCGGCGCGCGAAATACATCGACCTGACACATGCCATGGCGCCCGGCGGGCCGATAGGGGAAGGCTTTGCGGAATTCAAAGTCGCAGCGGCGCGGGCCGGTGTCTCGATCCCCGGCGTCATACGCAAAGGGGAGCCTTTCAGCTACGCGAAGCTGGGCGTGGCGATCACCGCATACGACTTGCCCATGGATCACATCGGTACTCAGTTCGGGCCGCCGGCGCACATGAACGACCATGGGGCGACAATCAGTGACATTCCGCCGACGGTGGCTTTGCGTCCATTGGTCGTCGTCAACGTCGCTCCCCGGGTCGCTGTCGATCCCGGCTATCAGGCCACGGTAGCCGACCTGAAGGACTGGGAACGCCGCCACGGAGCGATTCCCGCCGGAGCCGTGGCGATGATCCGATCCGATTGGTCGAAAAAGTGGCACGATCCGCAGCGCTTCACCCGGGCACCCTTTCCCGGCGTGACGCTGGCGGCACTGCAATACCTGCATCTCGAGCGCCATGTCCTGATGCATGGACACGAGCCGCTCGACACCGACAACACCGCGCCACGGTTCGTTGGCGAGACGTGGCTTTTGAAGCACAATTTCGCCCAGGCGGAGGGCGTGGCCAATCTCGACCAGGTGCCCGAGAGCGGCGCCCTGATCGCGATCGGATTCGCGAAATTCGAGGGCGGTACCGGCGGATTTGCCCGCTACATCGCCATCGCGCCGCCGGAGTGGCCCCACGGCTCCACGATCGACGAAGCCTCCGGCGCGCCGCTGCCCACACATCTGCATGGGCTGCGGCGCGGACCCGATGGCGTGTTGCGGTAGTCAAGGAGCCGCAGGTGCGCGGCGCGGCGACTGGAGTCGGGATCACGCAGTATGCGCTGGAAGCGGGACTGCGGTGGTGCGCTTGAGCTCTTCCATGGAGAAGACCGCCCGCACCTCGGCGCAGCGGATCGAGCCGATGAGGAGCTTGTAGATTTCGTCGTAGCTGGCAACGTCGGCGAGCTGCAACTTGAGCAGGTAGTCGACGTCCCCGCTGGTGCGATGAAACTCCGTGACGGACGGAATCGCGCGGACGGTTGCCGCGAAATGATCGAACCATTCCTGTGAATGCTCGGCGGCGCGGACGAGCACGAACATCGTGAGTCCCGCGCCCACCCTGGCTGCATCGAGGAGTGCGACGCGCTTCCGGATGATGCCGGCCTCCTCGAGCCGCTTGACTCGATGCCAGCAGGCATTGGTGGAAAGGTGTACCTGCTCGGCCATGGCCGCCACCGATTGCGAGGCATCTTCCTGCAGCAGCGCCAGGATGCGCAGATCCGTACCGTCGAGATCGGGCATGGGAAATTATCCCGTGAAAGCCGTTCTGCTTAGTCTAAATGGTGAAGATATTCGATGCTACTTTGGGTATCTTCCCACCAATTGGGCAAAAGCAGGGGTCCCGTGTTCACCCGCCTATTTCTCCAGCACCCACGGTCCGTTGGGGAGTCCTATCTGGAGCACCAGCGCCATGCGCTCGGGTTCGGGTTCTCTCTGTTCCTGGCCGCGCTGGCCTGCTTCGTACACGCGCTGGTTCCGGGGCTGTTCGTCCGTACCGGCAGCGATGCCATCCGGCGCCTGCACGATCGGATGGTAGTCCATCGGACGGCGCGGAGCGACGGCCAGGCGCTGCGCGCCCAGACCTGACGGCCCTCCCAGCCCCGTCACGGCCGCATAACGCGATTGAGCGCGTCGAGAACCGCGGCCAGCGGCTCGGCGCGAGCCAACACCAGGCTCGCAACGGCGGGAATATCGTTGAGATCGACTACAGGAATTCCCGCGTCTGGGAAGGGGCGGTCGCTGGCGATTGCCACGATGCGCGGGTCGCTGGGATGCAGGGGTGGATTTCCCGTCGCCTCGCGGAAGACCTCGAGCTTCGGATGCCACTCGGTCTTGAATCCTTCCGCCAGAATGAGGTCGCACGGCGAGACCTTCGCAAGCAACTGCGGCAGCGTAGCCTCCGCCCCGTCTCCTACTTCATGCATTTGAACCCAGCGCCGCGCCGACGAGACGATCACCTCGCAGGCGCCCGCTTTGCGGTGCTCGTATGAGTCCTTGCCCGGCTGGTCGACATCGAACTGGTGATGTGCATGCTTGAGCGTCGCTACCCGAATCCCGCGGGTGATCAGCACTGGAATCAGCTTGGTGATCAGGGTGGTCTTCCCGGACCCACTCCATCCGACGATACCGAGTACGCGCGCGCGGCTCATGATTGGCGGCTCACCACCGGTACAGGTCAGCTACGAAGCCCCCGGGGTAGGCATCCGTCCGCGGTGGCAGCTCGATGAAGCCGTGCGTGCCCGCCAGGGCGAGGAAGTCACCGGATCCATGCGGCATCCGCGGCAGGGCGGAACGGGCCCCGTCGGGATCATACTGAATCGAGATCGGGACGAACGACGCCATCGGCCGGCCGCGCGTGACCGGTACGGCCAGTCCGATCGGTTCCGGCGCGGCCACCTGAGCGCCCATCGCGGTGCTCATGGCCGGCACCACATATCGGATCAGACAGATCAACGTCGAAACGGGGTTGCCGGGTAGTCCGAATACGGCCTGCCCTTCGGGCCCGACACCAAACCACATCGGCATGCCCGGCCGCTGCGCCACCTGATGGAACACTTCCTCGACGTGCAGCGACTTCAGCACTTGCGGCACGAAGTCGAATCTGCCCTTGGATACGCCGCCGCTCAGGATCAACGCGTCATTTTCGGCGAGATGAAGCGCGAGGCGCTGCTGCAACATCTCCTCGCTGTCGAGGATGTGATCGTCGCTGACCTTCCCGAACCCGTGCTCACGCAGCGCGGCAACCAGCGCATAGGCGTTGGATCGACGGACCTGGTGCTCCGCGATGGGCTGACCAGGCTCGACGAGCTCGTCACCGGTGGAGACGACCATGAAACTCGGCTGGCGGCTCACGCTGACCCTGGCCAGGCCCGCGGATGCAACGACGGCGATTTCAGCCGCACCGAGTCGTATGCCCGCTCTCAGCATGGGCACCCCCGGCTGGCTGTCCGAGCCGCGACGCTGCACGTTGCGATAGGGCTCGGCAGAGGCCCTGTCGTTGAGGGTGACAATTCCCGCTTCGACCTCATACTCTTCCAACGGGATGACGCAGTCGGCCCCCCGCGGCATGATGGCCCCGGTCATGACCTCGATCGCGCCCCGCGCGCCCGAGAGAGTGAGCGCTGGTGCGCCCGCGGCTTGGGTTGCTTCAATAGTGAAGCGACGGACGCCTGTCCCGAAGACTTCGCTGCGGATTGCCATGCCGTCCATGCACACACGATCAAAAGGCGGATTGTCCCGTTCCGCGTAGACATCCTCGCGCAGGACCCGGCCGACGCACTCGCTCAGTGGCAGCGTCTCTGCCGGCGCGGGAGCCAGCCGGGCGTCGATGGCCTCTCGGGCCATTTGCGGTGTGATGGGCGTAAGTCCTCGCTTGGGAGGCTGGGTGGCTCCTCTATATTAGCGCCAAGGAGCGGTTTGACGCTCACGAGCGCATTATTATACAATCGTGCAACAAGCGCAGACTGCCGCCGAGTCATCCCCGGACGCCCGCCATGAACATCGCCAGCCGCCAGTTCAAGAACGTCGCGCCCGCCGACGAGG
>Ga0335075_10019454_pt1 | contig 10041 bp, 8 predicted proteins | sample Lox_Sample_24_FD_206723 | JGI IMG/M metagenome (GOLD analysis project Ga0335075, IMG submission 206723) | Soil microbial communities from Loxahatchee National Wildlife Refuge, Florida, United States - Lox_Sample_2.4 | ecosystem: Environmental > Terrestrial > Soil > Wetlands | place: USA: Florida...
TTGGAGTGCGGCGCTTTTCCGCCGCTTTTTTTCTTTCGGTTTTCAACAAACAATAAGCAAAATAAAGCGGCGGAAAAGCGCCGCGCTCCACAAAAAACAAAACAAAGCGGCGGAAAAGCGCCGCACTCCACAAAAAACAAAATAAAGCGGCGGAAAAGCGCCGCACTCCACAAAAAACAAAACAAAGCGGCGGAAAAGCGCCGCACTCCACAAAATCAAAATAAAGCGGCGGAAAAGCGCCGCACTCCAAAAAACAAAGCCAAGAGAGGGTGCAAAATCCATGACACGTTCTGCTCTGCTCATCGGACTCGTGATTTGCTGGCCCGCTCTCTCGGTTGCCGCGGACAATCCGCCTGAAAAAGACACGGCGGCGCTGCTGCGCTCGCTGGATGCAAACGTCTATCCGCGCGACGACGAGAGTGCCAGGGAACGAGCGCGAATGCTGTCGCGCGATGTTCGCAGCCGGCTCCAAGCTGCCAGCCTGCGCGAGAACCGGGCCTGGCAGCAGGTGAAGGACCGCGCCGGCTGGGAGAAATTCCGCGATGCGCGCTTGCAAGCTCTCCGCGCCTCGCTGGGGCAATTCCCCGATCCACCGAAGGATTTGCAGGTGCGTGTCACCCGGACCCTGGAAGGAGACGGCTACCACATCGAGAACCTGGTGTACGAGACGCGTCCCGGCCTTGTGGCGACGGCCAACTTGTACCTGCCGGCCAAGCCGATCCGAGCCATGCCGGGCATTTTGATCGCGCATAGCCATCACAACCCCAACACGCAGGGCGAATTGCAAGACATGGGCATGACGTGGGCGCGGCAGGGCTGCATGGTGCTGATACCGGAGCTTCTCGGCCACGGCGAGCGCCGCCAGCACCCCTTCCGCTCCAGCAAGGATTACGAGCGTCCCTTCCGCGTCGGCCGGCAGGATTACTATTTTCGCTACAATACCGGTCTGCAATTGCATCTAATCGGCGACAGTCTGATGGGCTGGATGGTCTGGGACCTGCGGCGCAGCCTCGATCTGCTGCTGTCGCGGCCGGGCGTCGATAAGGAGCGTATCCTTCTGCTCGGCGCGGTGGCCGGCGGCGGCGATCCGGCGGCAGTGATGGCCGCCTTCGATCCGCGCGTCAAGGCGGTGGCTCCCTTCAACTTCGGTGGGCCCCAGCCCGATTACGCCATTCCCGCCAATGCCGAGCGCGACTTCTACTTCTTTAGCGTCGCCGACTGGGAATCGACGCGCTGCCTGCGGCTGGGTGCGCGCGACGGCTTCGCGCACTGGCTCATCGTTGGCTCCGTCGCCCCGCGACCCCTGATCTACGCCCACGAGTTCGCCTGGGACCGTGAGCGCGATCCGGTTTGGCCGCGACTGCAAAAAATCTTCGGCTGGTACAATGCCGCCGATCATCTCGCCGCCACCTTCGGCAAGGGCAGCGTCAAGGGAAGACCGCCGGAAAGCTCGCACTGCAACAACATTGGTCCGCTGCACCGCAGCAAGATCTATCCCCTCCTCCAGCGCTGGTTCGACATGCCGATTCCCCAGGAGTACAGCAAGCGACGAACGCCGGACGAGCTGCTCTGTCTGACGCCGGAAGCGATCAAGGCGTTTCATCCGCGGCCAATGTACGAGCTGGCGGCGGAGATCGGCGCGCGGCGCGCCGCCGAGGCCCGGCATCGACTGGCGGGCCTCAGCCCAGAAGAACAACGAAAACAGCTGCGCCAGAGCTGGGTACGGCTCCTGGGCGACGTGGAGCCGAAAGTCGATCCGAAAGTCCGCGAGCCGAAAACGCGGACGCTGGGCGGCCTGACGGTCGAGCGGCTGGCGCTGGAAGTAGAGTCGGACATCGTCGTGCCGCTGGTGTTGCTAACGCCGCCGAGCAAGCGGGGCAAGCGTCCGCCGGTGGTGCTGGGACTGGCCCAGGGCGGCAAGCAGGGTTTCCTGAAACATCGCGCCGAGGCCATCGCGGAGCTGCTCGCCGGCGGCGCCGCCGTCTGTCTCCTTGATGTGCGCGGAACTGGCGAGACGCAGCCCACCGGCGACTCGCGCCGCCATACGGGATCGAGCACCGCTCTGTCCGCCACGGAGGCGCTGCTCGGCCAGACGCTCCTCGGCTCGCGGCTGCGCGATGTCCGTTCGGCGCTGCGTTACCTCCGCGGCCGCGGCGACCTCGATGCGCGTCACCTGGCCTTGTGGGGCGATTCTTTCGCTCCGGTCAATCCAAAGGACCGCAATTTGGCAGTGCCTCTGGAAGTCGATCCCTTCCCCAATGTCGCCGAGCCGCTCGGCGGTCTGCTGGCGCTGTTCGGCGCCCTGTTCGAGGACGATGTCCGCGCCGTCCACGTCCGCGGCGGCTTGGCCAGCTATGATTCGCTATTGCACAGCCCGTTCTGTTACGTTCCGCACGACGCTCTCGTTCCCGGCGCTCTGACGGCGGGTGACCTGAGCGACGTGGCCGCCGCCCTGGCCCCGCGTCCGCTGCGTCTGCAAGGGCTGGTCGATGGTCTGAACCACGAGGTTTCCGCCGAGACCGCGGCAAAGATCTACGAGCCGGCCCGCAACGCCTATCGATCTCGCAAGGTCGGGGCTTATCTTCAGGTGGCGGGCGACAAGCGAGAGGCAGAGTCGGCGGGGCATTGGCTGCTGCGCCGGCTGACCGGCGAACGCGGCGCGGAGTAAGGCGGAGACGCTGCGAAAGGGCATCCGCCGGTGTCCGGATGGCGCGCTCCAGCCAATTTCCGGCTCGAAGTGCCGCGTTCGTTCGACGCCGGCGCGGCGGGGACCTCCGGTCGTGCCGGCGCTTGAGGAACAGACCGCCGGTAGTCTCAACATTGCCACTGCCGTGCCGCTCTAGCCGTCTCTTCTTCAACGATGGCGATCTCGTCCGAGGTGAAGGAATTCGGGTAATAATCCGGTAGTGCGATGGAGGGGGCGAAGCGCGCGACGAGGCTTTCGACTTCCGGCAGCTCGCAGTGTTCCAGGATGCTTCGCAGCGTTTCCGCCGGCGCGGCGCACAACCTCTCAAAGCGCACCACCATCGCCGCTTTCTGGACGCGGACATCGGTGCTGAGGACGGCAGCAACGTGGTCGTAGATCATGGCCCAGTAGCGCGCCCAGCCGCGGACCTCCTCTCCCGATGCCCAGGCGTCAAGGATGCTCTGCACGCGCGCGGAATCGCCCAGGTTCATCGGCCGGCGGTCCAGGCCGAACTCGAAATGGCCGGAACGCCGCATGTAGGCCAGTGCCCGACGATGTCGGCGCTGGCCGCGCGAGAACCACCCGTGCTGTCGCATCAGGGAACCGATGTGGCCCAACGGCGAACGCACGGGGATGAGCAGCTTCGCGTCCGGAAAAAGGCGCACCAGGTAGGACAAGCGGGCCACATGGTAGTTGGCCTTGGCGACGTAGCGCGTCGCGCGCTCGGCGAGCAGGAGCTTGCGAACGTGGCCGCGATAAAACGACTCGAATTCCGCATGCCGCGTTTGTGCCGTCAGAACATTGCTGACGCCCGGATCGTGGCTGCGCGGGAAAAAGGCCATCCACAGCATTTCATCAAGGGCGTCCGGGCTTTCCGAGGTAACGACGATGCGGTCGCGGTGCGGCCGTTCGCGGGGGGGAGTCGGACGGAGGCCAGCCGTCGCCTGCCGCCACCAGAACGGCGTGTACACCATCGGATAATCCTTGAGCCGATGCGTGGCCAGGGCCGGATGAGCGGCGATTATTTCATGCATCAGCGTGCTGCCCGAGCGAGCCAGGCCGCAGACGTAAATCGGCCGGTCCAGCGGAACGGCGGACAGCTGGTCCGACAACAGGCTCGATTCCAGGCGCCCCAGCTCCAGCCACAGAGCACGAAAGCGATCGACTCCCGCGCCGAGGAAGTCGAGGAAGGGTGGGACGAAAAAGGGACAATTTCTGTCATCTATGGGCATTGTTCTCGGCACAGCTCGCTTCCGATGCCGGAATCGTTGAAGCAACGGCGGGCGACTTTGCCTGGCTCCGCCGCGACCGAATTTTTCGCAGCAGGGCGTAGAGAGGCCACATAAAGATCGCCGACAGGGCCGCTCCCGCCCATGCCAGCAGGGTCAGGGCGTAGCTGAGGAAGGCGACATCCGCTCCTGGGCCGACGTAGGCCAGCGCGCTGTCCGCGCCCAGCAACACCAGCGACAACGCCAACAAAACCTTGCCTACGGTGGAAAGATCACGGTCGGGCACACGCCACTCCTTTCAGGAACGTCAGCTCGTCGGCATCGTACTCGAGGATGCGCGTTCCCTTGTTAAATGAGCCGGAGTTATTACACCGGCAAGTTAGTTCCGCAAAAATATTGAATCACGAAAACACGAAAGTACGAAAACACGAAAGTACGAAAACACGAAAAAGAGGAAAACAAGGGAAAGCAAGACATTCCATTCTTTGATGTTATTCCTCTTTCGTGGTTTCGTACTTTCGTGTTTTCGTGATTCAATTCTGTGCCACAGTAATATCGTACAACAGCAGGAGGCCGTTCTCCAAGAGATCCGCCGCTACGGGCTCCGACGAAAAGCCCGTCGCCGCGCATCGTTCCTCGGCATAAGTTGATTTGAGAAGATGCCGGCGGAAAGCCGCGAGAGGATCGCCCGTGCCGTCTCGGAGAGCCACCCCATGCCTTCCCACACCATTCGCACCTTCGCCGACGTACAAGCCGTGAGCGAAGCCGCCGCTCAGGAATGGGTTCGATCTACCCGCGAAGCCGTCGCCGCGCGCGGCCGATTCACCGTCGCCCTGTCCGGCGGCTCCACACCGAAACGACTCTATCAGCTGCTGGCCGCCGAGCCGTATCGCTCCCAGGTCGCTTGGGACCGCGTTGAGATTTTCTGGGGCGACGAGCGCTGCGTGCCGCCCGACCACGCCGATTCCAATTACCGCATGGCCCGCGAGGCGATGCTGGCGCAGCTGCCCATCCCGGCCGAGCATGTCCACCGCATCGAAGCCGAGCGCGCCGACCGCGATGCGGCGGCGCGCGATTACGAGGCGGTCCTCGCCCGCGTGTTTGGCATTGCCGCCGGCGGCGAGCCGCCCGCCTTCGATCTGATTCTCCTGGGCATGGGACCGGACGGCCACACCGCGTCATTGTTCCCCCACACGCAAGCGCTCGATGAGACCAAGCGTTGGGTCGTTGCCAATCACGTGCCGCAGCTGAACACCGATCGCCTGACGCTGACGCGGCCGATCCTCAGCCGCGCGCGTGAAGTGTTGTTTCTGGTGGCCGGCGCCGACAAGGCGGAGCGTCTGGTCGAGGTGCTGGCCGGTCCCGCCGATCCCAAACGTCTGCCGTCGCAATCGATTCAGCCGGACGGACAGCTCGTCTGGCTCGTCGATCGCGCCGCCGCCGCGCGCTTGCCCTCCTCTCTCGCCCGTGAAAATATGCAAGGATAACTGTATGAGTGCCGCCGCGATCAAGCTGGCTCCGTCCATCCTGGCCGCCGATTTCGCGCGGCTGGGCGAGCAGGTGCGCGAGGCCGAGCAGGCCGGCGCCGACCGCATCCACGTCGATGTCATGGACGGTCAGTTTGTGCCCAACATCAGCATGGGGCCGGTCGTCGTCAAGGCGCTGCGGCCGATCACGAGCCTGCCGCTCGAAGTGCATCTGATGATCGAGCAGCCCATCCGTTTTCTCGACGCTTTCGCTGAGGCCGGCGCCGACAGTCTGCTGGTCCACGTCGAGAACGCGGCCAACCTGCACCGTACCGTGCAGCACATCAAGGCACTCGACAAGAAGGCCGGCGTCGTGCTCAATCCCGCGACCTCGCCCGTCGCCGTCGCCGAGATTTTGCCCGATGTCGATCTGATTTTGGTGATGACGGTCAACCCCGGCTTCGGCGGGCAGAAATTCATCGCCAACATGCTGGACAAGGTGCGCCGCATGCGGCGGATGATCGATCAGGCGAAGCGCGACATCGAGCTGGAGGTGGACGGCGGCATCGACGCGGAGACGACGACGGAGGTGGTGGCGGCCGGGGCGCGGGTGCTGGTGGCCGGCTCGGCGATTTTCGGCGCCCCTGACGGCGTCGCCGCCGCCATGAACCGCTTACGCACCGCTATTCCTTCTTAAATACGAATCACGAAAACACGAAAGGACGAAAACACGAAAGAAAACATGAGAGGGAAAAACATGGGACACAACTTTGAGGAGCTGTCGGGCCGCGTTTTGGCGGTGGCGGTGGAGGTCCACAAGGCGCTGGGGCCGGGATTTCTGGAGCCCATTTATCAACGTGCCATGGAAGTCGCCCTGGAACATCGGAATATCGTCTTCGAGCGGCAAAAGGAGATTCACGTCTTCTTTGAAGGAGTGGATGTCGGCCTTCATCGCCTGGATCTGGTCGTCGAGCAAACCCTCATTCTGGAGCTCAAGGCCATCAAAGCGTTTGAAGACATTCATTATTCCCAATTATAATCTTACCTGAAAGCTACGGGCCTCCACATCGGCCTGTTATTGAACTTCAATGCCCCCACGCTTGCCATCAAGCGCATCGTCCTCTAAGATTATTGTTTTTTCTGTCTTCTTCGTGTTTTCGTTCTTTCGTGTTTTCGTGATGGAATTTTAAACTATGACCACACGCGAACACGAGCGGCTGCGTGAAATCCACGACGATCACAGCGGCTGGCGCCGCTGGGGGCCGTACATCAGCGAGCGCTCCTGGGCCACCGTCCGCGAGGACTACAGCACCGACGGCGACGTCTGGAACTATCTACCTCACGAGCTTGCTCGCAGCAAAGCCTATCGCTGGGGCGAGGACGCCATTGCCGGTATTTGCGATCGCTATCAGCTTCTTTGCTTCGCGCCCGCCGTCTGGAACGAGCGCGATCCCATCTTGAAAGAACGATTGTTCGGCCTGACACCGCACGAGGGCAACCACGGCGAGGACGTGAAGGAATATTATTTCCACGTCGATAACACGCCGACGCACTCGTACATGAAGTACCTCTACAAATATCCACAGGCCGAGTTTCCCTACCTCTGGCTGGTGACGGAGAATCGCCGCCGCAAGGGCCAGGGCTTCGAGTTTGAGCTGCTCGATACCGGCGTTTTCGACGACAATCGTTATTTCGACATCGTCATCGAGTACGCCAAGGCGACGCCGGAAGATTACTGCATCCGCATCGAGGCGTTCAATCGCGGCCCCGCCCCCGCGGTGCTGCACCTGCTGCCGCACCTGTGGTTTCGCAACATCTGGGCGCGCGGCCCCAACGCCTGGACGCTGCACCTGACGCCGGAGCCGAGCATTCGCCTCGGTCCCAGCGGCGCCGGCTTTTTCAGCCTCGTCACCGACGATTCCGCCGTCGAAACGCTGACGAACATCCCCGTGTCGTACCGGCTGGGGCAGCGCGTCCTGTACGCGCCGCCGGGCGGCCGGCCGCTGTTCACCTACAACGAAACGAACGGCCCGCGCGTTTTCGGTGCCGGCAACAAGAGCCGCAGGCCCTACGTCAAGGATGCCTTCCATCGCCACATCGTCAACGGCGAGGATTGTCTCAATCCCAGCCGCGAAGGCACCAAAGCCGCTCTTCATTATCGTTTTGCCGCCGTTCCCCCCGCCGGCTCCGTCGTCCTGCGCCTGCGTCTGACGGACGATGCATCGCTGCAAGCGCCGCTGGAAGAAGTGGACACGGTCATCGCGCGCCGCAAGGCCGAGGCCGACGAGTTTTACGCCGCCATCCATCCGCCCAGCGCCACGGACGAGGAGCGTGAGGTCCAGCGCCGCGCTCTCGCCGGTTTGTTGTGGAGCAAGCAGAACTACCTTTTCGACGTGAATCTCTGGCTGAATGGCGATCCCGGTCTGCCGGCGCCGCCGCCGTCGCGCCTGTACATTCGCAACCAGCACTGGCGGCACCTCAACTCGCTGCGCGTCCTGGTCATGCCGGACAAGTGGGAATATCCCTGGTTCGCCGCCTGGGACCTTGCCTTTCAGTGCGTGCCGCTGGCCCTGGTCGATCCGCAGTACGCCAAGGACCAGCTGTACTGGCTGTTGTTCGAGCAGTTCCAGCATCCCAACGGCCAGCTCCCCGCTTATGAATGGGAGTTTTCGGACCTGAATCCTCCCGTCCATGCCTGGGCGGTGTGGCGCGTCTACAACATGGATCGCATTCGCACCGGCCGGCCCGACCGCGCCTTTCTGGAACGCTGCTTCCACAAGCTGCTCATCAACTTCGCCTGGTGGGTCAACAAGGTCGATCACGAGGGCAACAACATCTTCGAGGGCGGCTTCCTGGGCATGGACAACATCACCGTCGTCGATCGCAGTCTGCGCTGCGACGACGGCAGCGTCCTCGAACAATCCGACGCCACCGGCTACATGGGCATGTTCTGTCTGAACCTCCTGCGCATCGCCCTGGAATTGGCCAAGGAGAACCCCGTTTATCAGGCGATGGCCGTCAAGTTCTTCGAGCATTACGCCTACGTGGCCAGCGCCATGAAGAACATGGGCCAGCGCGGCTACCAGCTGTGGGACGAGACGGACGGCTTTTTTTACGATGTGCTGCGCTATCCCAACGGCAGCTTCCGCACGTTCCGCCTGCGCTCGCTGGTCGGCCTGATTCCGCTGTTCGCCATCGAGCGCCTGGAAACGACGTGGATCAAGCCGTTTCACGACTTCACGGCCGCCTTCCACTGGTTTCTGCGCAATCGCCGCGACCTGGTGCGCGATGTCGTCCACGAGGTCGGCGAGGGCGAGGCGAAGACGTATGTTCTGACCATTCTCGACGAGAACCAGCTGACGCGCATCATGGAGCGTCTTTTCGACGAAAACGAGTTCTTATCTCCCTATGGCATTCGCAGCCTGTCGCGGGCGCACGAGGAGCAGCCGTTCGAGTTCGACGGCACCGTGGTGGGTTACGAGCCGGCCGAGAGCGCGTCGAAGCTCAAGGGCGGCAACTCGAACTGGCGCGGGCCGATCTGGTTTCCGACGACGTTTTTGCTGATTGAATCGCTGCGCAAGCTGGGAGCGGCGTTCGGGCCGTCGTTTTCCGTGGCCGCGCCGGCGCTGAACGGCGATTCGATCACCTTCCCGGCGATGGCGCGCGAGATCGCCGATCGCCTGATCCGTCTTTTCACGCGCGACGAGCGCGGCCGCCGGCCCGTGTATGGCGGGTCGCTCAAGTTTCAGGACGATCCGCACTGGCGCGAGCTGCTGCTGTTTTACGAATACTTCCACGGCGATAACGGGGCGGGATTGGGAGCGAGTCATCAAACGGGGTGGACGGCCCTGGTCGCGTCGCTGATCGATGAATGGCGACAATAATTGCGGTCACTTGCGAGGCTTGATTCGACGGAGGACGAATAGGGTTCCATATTCTTTTCCAATGGATAGAGGCCGAGTCTTGGCATCGCCGACACAAATGAGAAGCACGTCATCCGCCTGGCGATAAAGACCGAGGTGGCCTTTGAAGTCGAGTTTGCCATCCCCTTCATCGATAAGGTTAGAGGTTGAAAAACCTACCGTATCACCTGCCGATTCTATGAGTATCACTTTGGGATCGATTTGAACCCGGCCCACTTCGCCTTGTTTCGTCCACAGCGTTCCCTCCCACTTTCCACTCAGGTCAAGCCCCTGCACGAATTCCGCTGACACCATCTCCGGCCCATTCGCCGGAATCATCGTCGCCGCCGTCAGGATCATCGCCAGTGCTGAGGACATCTTACCACCTCCATGATTCGCGGGATGTCCTTGAGTGTACCCGCTAGTCGGTAGAGGACGCCAGAGGATTTTGTCTCCGGTGCCTGTTGTGGCACGGTCTCCTGACCTGAACTCTCTACACAAGTGCTGGCCAAGCTGAGGCTGAGCGTTCCGAGTGGATGAGATCGAGTAGAAAAACCAGCCGTTGCCGCTCATCCTCATCCGGGTTTTCAGCATGCACAGCACTTGTGTAGAGAGTTCAGATCAGGGTAGGTTTCGTTCCTCTGAGCTTCGGCCGCCCAACCGAACAGACATCTCTGGGTTACTACTGGTGATCGGGGGATTGGACGCCGAGGTCGAGCAATTTGTCGAGCAGCTGCTGTCGAGTCTTACCGAGATCG
>Ga0335075_10019455_pt1 | contig 10041 bp, 14 predicted proteins | sample Lox_Sample_24_FD_206723 | JGI IMG/M metagenome (GOLD analysis project Ga0335075, IMG submission 206723) | Soil microbial communities from Loxahatchee National Wildlife Refuge, Florida, United States - Lox_Sample_2.4 | ecosystem: Environmental > Terrestrial > Soil > Wetlands | place: USA...
CGAAAACGGTCAGGAGATTTCCAATGAGTGATTCTTTGAGTGAAGCCGAGATGATTCGACTATGGGAGTTGCACACCCAGCTTGAATTTGTCACGAGGGATGCCGTGGCAACTGTCGCCACCATGACGCCCGACAATTATGTGAATCATGTTCCGGTCATGACCGGAGGGCGTGGCCGTGACGCAATGATCGAGTTTTACGGCAAGCACTTTATCCCGCAGATGCCTGCCGATACCACATTGCGTCTCCTCGCCCGGACAGTTGGACAAAACCGGCTGATAGACGAGTTCGTTTTTTCGTTCACCCATGACATCGAAATGGACTGGATGTTGCCGGGGATTCCGCCCACGCATCGGAAAGTCGAAGTGCCCACCGTGGTCGTGGTGCAGTTTGAAGGGACGAAAATCGCCTGCGAGCGTATCTATTGGGATCAGGCGTCGGTCCTCGTTCAGTTGGGATTGCTAGACCCGACTGGATTGCCGGTTGCTGGCGTGGCTTCGGCCCGTAAGTTCGAGGATCAGACCTTACCATCCAACGAGTTAATTCACAGGAAACCGAAGACACAATCTTGGCAGGACGGTTGAGCAAATAATCGGACAGAATAACACTCTGGAGAAACCACTGTGAAAGCCTTCTTCCAAGTTACTGCGATCCTGGGGATTGTCGTCCTCACTGCTATCGGTCCAGCCACCGTTCCCGCCTGCACGGGCATCACGATCAAGCCCAAAGACGGCACGATCATTTTCGCCCGAACGCTCGAATTTGCCGTGGACCTCAAGTCGAACATCCTCGTCGTGCCGAGGGGCAAGGAATTCGTCAGCACGGCACCCGGAAATCTGCCAGCGCAAGCAAGCCGCTAACAGGTAAAATGGTAATTATATCTCGTCATCGCCCGGAGGTTCATCCGATGGCCAGGAAAAAGCGAAAGCCGGATGGTCGAGGTCCGAAGAGACGGCGACAGGAACCGCCACTGGATAAGCTCCCCGACAGCCGAGCGATGGAAGCCGTCATGGAGCAGCTTGTCGCCGGGTTGCAAGGCCAGGCGCAGCAGGACACAACGCTCGGTAAAGCGCAAGCGCTCATGTACCGGGCCTTCGAGGAAGCCGACGAGCAGCGCCGGGTCCAGCTTGCCAAAGACGCCCTGGCCATCTGCCCCGACTGCGCCGATGCTTACGTCCTCCTGGCCGAACACGCCACGAGCCGCAAGGAGGCCATGCGCCTGTACGAGCAGGGCGTGGCCGCTGGCGAACGGGCGCTGGGGCAAGAGGCTTTCCAGCAGGATGCTGGCCACTTTTGGGGCATCCTCGAAACCAGGCCGTACATGCGTGCGAGGCTGGGCCTGGCGCACTCCCTCTGGACCGCAGGACATCGGGACGAGGCCGTGCGGCACTTGCAGGACATGCTCCGACTGAACCCTAACGACAACCAGGGCGTGCGTTACACGCTGGCGGGCTTCCTGCTCTTCCTCGACCGGGACGACGACCTGGACCGGCTCCTTCAGCAGTACGACGAAGGCTCCGCTGCATGGTCCTACACCAAGGCTTTGCTCGCCTTCCGGCAGCATGGTGACAGTCCCGAAGCTCGCCAATTGCTCAAGCAGGCCAAGAAGACGAACAAGCACATTCCGGCCTATCTGCTGGGTGAGAAATACCCGCCATCCCAACAACCCGACTATTTCAGCCCTGGCGACGAGAGCGAGGCGCTGGACTACATCGGCAGCTTTCTCGCCGCCTGGAAGTCCACGCCAGGGGCCGTCGCCTGGTTGCGGGAGAACGGCACGAAAGCCAAGAAGGAAGTCCCTCAACCCAAGGGGCCACTGAGTTTCATCAAGAAGTGGCTGAACAAGAACCAGCCGCAAGAGTACGATGTGTGGCAGGCCGATTTCCGCCAGATGCCCAACTGGATCGGGGTCGGCGGCAAGCCCCGGCGCCCGTGGGTCGTCCTAGTGACGAGCCGCAGCAACGATCTGGTCCTGACCCACGAGATGCTGGAGGGAACTCCCTCGGCGGCACTGCTGTGGGATGTGCTGGTGCAAGCCATGCAAAACCCGGCGATGGGAACTTCGCACCGGCCTACGGAGTTGCAGGTGCGGGACGACGAGCGCTGGGAGGCGCTGAGAGGGCACCTGGACGAGATCGGCGTTGGACTAACCGTGGCCGGCGAACTGGATCAGATGGAGGTTGTCTTCCAGGGGATGTGCGAACACGTCTGCGGCAAACCGCAACCGGGGCTGCTGGACATGCCGGGCGTGACGCCAGCGCAAGTCGGCAGTTTCTTTGAGGCCGCGTCCTTTTTCTTCCAGAAGGCTCCGTGGAAGAAGGTCGGCTACGAGGCGGCGATCCAGGTCAAGTGCGCTACGTTTCAAAGCGGTCCTTGGTATGCCGTGCTGATGGGGCAGTCGGGCCTGACGATGGGGCTGGCGTTGTACGAAGACCTGAAAGCGTTGCGGCAGATATGGGCGAGCGAGCGGGATGACGAGGACAACGCTCGCCAAAGCGTGGCCACGACCGCCACCTTCGGAGAGGAGTGGGACATCCCCGTGGCTGACCTGGAGGCGGCGAAGAAGCACGGCTGGCCAGTGGCTCGTGCCGACGCCTACCCGGAGGTCTTCCACAAAGAGCGGGGCCTGTCCTTGCGTCCGCCGCTGGCCTGGGAACTGGAACTGATGGAAGGATGCCTGCGGGCTGTCCCGGAGTTCGTGGCCCAGCGCAAGCAAGACGACCCGGCTAAGGAGGAAATCACCGTGCCGGTGGCCTCCGGCGAGCTGAAGCTGGTGCTGTCGTGGGTGGTGGATGAGGAAGCGTGACCTGATGAACGAGAGGTAAGCCAAATGCCCCGCAAGAAACTCTCCCGCAATGACCCCTGTCCCTGCGGCAGCGGCAAGAAATACAAGTACTGCTGTTACGGCAAGGGCGACGAGGAGGACCTGGGCCTGGAGTCGGGTCGCCAACAGCCGCAGTATCCTATCGGCACCGTGGCGATGTATGGACCCGACGACAAGACAACCACGAAGGTAGCGGCGGGCGTGATCTTACATGATGGTGCCGAGTCGATTATGCAGCGGTGGGTGGCTACGGACGTGATGACCAACTCGAAGGTCAGCCTCCGACCCGCTTGACCCGGTAGCCCATACCTTCCAGCACGGCAGCCAGCCGGTCACGCTGGTCGCCCTGAATCTCGATCCGGCCATCCTTGACCGTCCCACCCGTGCCACAGCGATCCTTGAGCCGTGCGGCCAGTTCGAGCAGGCCGGCTTCATCGAGCGGGACATCGGATACAGTCGTCACGCCCTTGCCACGCCTGCCTTTGGTTTCCCGACCCAGGCGGACCACGGGGCGCTTTTCTTGGGCATTTCTTGCTTCGCCATGACAGGCTCGACGACAGTTTCGGGAGGCGGCGCTACCCGATTTCTGCCTCCACCGATTAGGCGAGCCGCAAGGTCCATCACTTCACGCTCGATCAGGTCCAGCACTTCGGGTGCATCATCGACATGCCAGAATTCGATCTTCTCGGTCCAGGCTGGGAATCGCTCTTGCAGCAGGGGCAGGTGTTCGACCTCTTTCACAGCGATGATCCAGTGCGCCGCCTCGAAGTCTTCCACCGCCACCTGCATCGGCAATCGGGAGAATTCAGCGACGGCACGCAGTCCACGAGCTTCCAGGGCTTTGACGGCAGACGCCGCCATCGGGCCGACGTTGTTGACTCCTCTCTCCAGCGCAAGCCCCCTCGAAGACGCCCGCCACAGCAGTCCCATCCGGTCGGCCACCGAATTGAACAGGACTTCGGCAAACCGGCTGCGATAGTAATTGCCGGTGCAGAGGAACAGAACGCTTTTATCTCTTTGTTGCGCCATCGTCCCTATCGCCCCGCCTCCGAGAACAAGTTCGCTTTCAGCCCACGTCAATCTTCTTAGCAGAGCAGCAGGTCCGATGGGAGATGGCTTGCCAAGAGTCTCTGGGAGGAAATCAAGTCGAGACAGCCTGATCCCAGCAAATGAAACACCCCTGATCCGGGTAGTTCTGAGCCATGCAAGCGTTGCTGGCTCGGTAGATTGTGTTCTTTCACCAAATCCCCAAACAACATCCCACCCCGCCGCCGCCCGTCAAAGGAAGCGCTCGCCGCGCGAATGGCAGCTGCAAATATTCGCCGCGATCGTACACCACCCGGCCCTCGATCAGCGTATGCGTCACATGCGTGGCATGCTCGAATGGATCGCCGTCGAACAGCGCCAGATCGGCGATCTTGCCTTTCTCGATGCTGCCGCGTTGCTCGTCGATGCCGAGAATGCGAGCGGCGTCGAGCGTGATGGCCCGCAAAGCACGGTCGTAGCCGAGGCCGTTGACCATCGCCATCGCCGCTTCGTGACGCAGCACGCGCGTCTTGGGTACGTACGCCTCGAAGCCGGTGCCGATGGCCAGCGGAATTTTGCGATCGGCCAACACTGCCGCGTTGCACAGATGACTGTGGTAGGTCTCCATCGAGCCGGGCCGCTGCATGGTCGGATGCACCACGACTGGCGTTTTCGCCTCGGCCAAGCGATCCGCGATCAAATAGCCCTCCGTCACCATGTCCAGACGCGGTTTGAGCTTGAACTCCTTGGCCAGACGCAGGGCCGTACATAGGTCGTCAGCCCGGTGGGCGGCGAAGATGATCGGCACCTTGCCGTCCAACGCCAAGCCGAGAGCTTCTAATTTCGGATTATACGGAGGGTGTTTATCTGCATCCTTGGCAGCGGCGGCTTTGCGGGCATGATTCTGGGCCTGCGCCAGCGCTTTGCGCAGCAGAGCGGCTGTGCCCATGCGCGTGGTCGGCTGGCGATTGGGGTAAGACGATTTGGGCACTTCGCCCAGGTTGACGAGCAGGCCGGCGGGGAAACTCAGCGTCATTCTCTCGGCCGTGCGCCCCGACGTGCGGAAAATGCCCGTCTGTCCGGCGATGACGTTGGCGCGGCCGGGAACGGCGTGGACGACGGTAACGCCCTCGCGGCACAGAAACGCCAAGAGCGGCTCGCGCGGATTGAAACTATCCAACACGCGCAAATCCGCCTGATTGGGATCGCTTATCTCGTCTTGGTCCTGATCGGCGCCGACGTTGGCAGCGCCCGACAGACCAACGACCGTATGGGCGTCGATCAATCCGGGCGTGACTACAGCAGCAGTCAACACCGGCCAGCCGTCGGGCACTTTAACGTCAAACGCAGGTCCGGCAGCCTTGATCTTGCCGTCCTCGACGAGAACAACGCCATTGTCGATGGTTCCATTGCTGACTGTGTGGATACGACCGGCCAAGATGGCGAAACGCGCCGCGTTGACGCGCCATGGCTTGTGTTCCAGGCGGCGCAACGGCGTCTCTACAACCGGCGATGGTTTGACTGCCGGCGGGCACTTCGGCAGGCGATCGCGGTCGCTCAAGGCGAAACCGCCCGTTTGATACGACCAGTCCTGTTGCTTGCCGCGATCAAAGACGCATTTGCCGTCGATGTAGGTTTGCAGCACCTGCGTGTAGACGCTGAACGGCGAGCCGGACAGCACCACGAAATCGGCGTCCTTGCCCTTTTCCAGCGAGCCGAGCCGATCGTCCAAATGCAGCATCTGCGCGCCGTGCAGCGTCAGAGCGCGGAGGGCAGCATCCTCGGACATACCGCCGCGCACAGCGATGGCTCCGGTTCGCAGCAAGAAGCGCGATTCGGTGATCGAATCATCGGTATTGATCGCCACATTGACGCCGGCCTTGCTGAGTATGGCGGCGTTTTCTTCGAGCAAACCCGCCACTTCGAGCTTGCCTCCGGGACTGTCCACCAGCGTCAGCGATACCGGAATCTTCTCGCGGACCAACTCCTCAACGATCCGATAGCCCTCGGTGCAATGCTGCAACACCAACTCGAAGTCGAACTCCTTGGCCAGTCGAATCGCTGTCATGAGATCATCGGCGCGATGGCTGTGAAAATGGACGGTGCGTTTTCGTTGCAGAACCTCCACCAGTGGTTCCATTGCCAAATCGACTTCCGGCTGTTGTACATCCTTGCCGTCGGCGTTGGCTTGGCGATAGCGCTGCCAGGTGCGTTGATACTCGCGGGCCTTGGTGAACTGCTCGCGCTGCAAGGCGGCGATCTTCATGCGAGTGGCGGGCGCCATCTTGCGTCCTTCGTAGTTCCAGCGCTTGGGATTTTCACCATTGGCCATCTTCAAACCGCCCAGCACCGTTGCCGAAGCGACGCGCATCTCCTCGATGGTGCGGCCGCGCAGCTTGACGTAGACTGTTTGTCCGCCGATGACGTTGGCCGAGCCGGGCATGATGTTGGCGGTCGTGACGCCGCCGGCCACGGCCATGCGAATGCCGGGATCATCCGGTTGAATCGCATCCAGCGCTCGCAATCCGGACTGCACCGGCCCGCTGCCTTCGTTGCCGTCGTTGTTCGCCGGCACATGCGGCTTGGGCCAGATGCCGATATGCGAATGCGTATCGACCAGGCCGGGGATGATGGTCTTGCCGCTCAGGTCAATGACCACGGCGCCCTCAGGGACGGACGTATCGGCCTCCGCGCCGACGGCGACGATCTTGTTTTTGCGCACGATCAGCACCCCCTGGTCGATGGGCGCGCCGGAGGCCGTCAGGATTCGTGCGCCGCGATAGACAATCATTGGCTCCTCTACCGCGGCGCGAACGGGAGGGAGGAAAGACAACGCCGACATCAGGACCAAGGCAAATCGAATGAACGGACGCATGATTGATCTCCGCGAGCAAGAACAACTGAGGGCGTGCGAATTAGGATAAGGGATTGCGGGGCGAAAAGCGAGAAGACATGCCAGCCTGGGAAGGGCATGGCCTAGTTGGCGGAGTGGCGGAGTTGACCGTAACGCGGTGCCTCGATTATAAAAAAGTGGCCAGCGTCTTCTTGGCCGAAGTGCCCATCGACGACCGCGTAAGCCTGTACGCGCGCTGAGGCGATTGTCTGCCGTGGTCGTGCTGGATCATTCTCGCCGGTGCATTCGTCATCAGCTGGGTGCATCAGGGATGGAGTCAACAGCGATACCATAGTTCAGGCATTCGAGCTTGAAGTATTGTGGGAAACCGTAATTCGGACGAGAGTTCCTCGACCGTCGGCTTTAGCGTAAAATCAGCCGCAAATTAGCCATGCGGTGTCCTCGCGGCTTGCCGCGGTAGATCTCAAACGCGCCCAGCAAGCCGACGTAGCTGGCGTTGATCCGCTCCTCGCTCCCCGCGGGCAGCAGCATCTCCGGCGTCAATTCCCGGCGCGGCAGGCAACCCTTGAGCGATTGGCAAACCATTTCGACGTGCCGTCGCAGCGCCTCGGCCCGGTTGTTCCGCCGGCGCACCACAGCATCGAGATCCTGGTTCCAAAACAGCGCGAACTCGCCGAATTTCTCCAGACCGCGGCCGACCACGGCACGGACCAGGTGCAAATCGCCCCTCGCATCGGGATCGCCGATCTCGCCGTACTCATCGAGGTTGAGAACGCCGACGTTGGCCAACTCCGGCGCATCGAGCCGTTCGTAGAGATTGGCCGCGAGCCATTTCAAATCGGGCCGCTGTCGGTGGAACGCTTCGATGCGTGCGGCATCGAGATCCACGCCAACGAAACCGCCCGCTGCCAACACGCCTTCACGCTCCAGCAATTCCAGAGTCCGCAATCCGGTCGCGCCCATCAGCTCGCACCAATCGCAGCGCAGCCGGCTCCGCTCCGCATCCTCCCAGAGCAAGTAGGCCGCTTCGCGCAGGACGCGAAGGTTGCCTTCGCGGCAGGCCATTTTCGCGGCGTTGTCGAAGGCATCGCGCCGGCGGTCGGAGAGCGGCGTCATCAGCTTGGGCCTCTCAAGGTGTCAGCAAGTCGTCCAAAATCACAAGTGGAAGGCTCGCCACACCGCGGAAGCCGGCATCGTTGGTAATAAAAAGAACGCAGCCAGCCTGCTGAGCCGTTGCTGCGTGCAGGGCGTCAGGAGTCTTCAGCTTGGTCGTGGCACGCAAACGGGCCGCTTCGCGCAGAATGGCTTGCGTGATGGGGATCAGACGCATATCTGTCCCCAGGAGCGCCTGTTCATACTGGAGTTCAAGTGTAGTATTGCCGCTCTTGAGTGGGCCAACAAGCGTCTCCATGAGCGCCAACTCGCTGCTGATTACTTCGATGGTTCTGGCCTGGACGGCCTGCCACAGCGGTTGAAGCAACGGCCCGTAAACGGGATGTTTTTCGACCGTGTAGATGATCGGATTGGCGTCGAGATACACCAGTCCGGAAGTAGGCAGAGTCAGCGCTCCCACGCGTCTTTCTCCTCCTGCAAGTGCTTTTCGTACTCCTCCCAGGTGGGGAAGGCACGTGGCCCCGGCGGTAACGTTTCGATGAACTCCAGCATAGACATGCGGTGCGGTTGCGGCTTCTCCGGTAAGATGACGATGACCTCGACCTTGGCCCCTTCGGGCAATTCCGGGGCGCTGATTTCCAGGCGATGGCCCGGCAGGACCGTGGTTTCCATTCGCAACGCTGTTTGCATGACAATTACCCTCCTAAATCGCGTTATTCTTCGTTGAACGCAGCGAAATCGGTTAGTTCCCGATCCGAACAGTAATCTTCCTCCGCCATTTCCGCCGCGGCCGCCAGGATAGCCAGCCGCTGCTCCCGCGGCATCTTCCGCAGTTCGCCCGGCAAAACAGGATTCATGACGTTCTCTCCTTCCCATGCCAGCCGCGTTGACCCTAGCTGGAAGCCCTCTGTATACTTTATGCCATGTACGAAATGGAGTACACCGAAGGTGTGGCCGAGGATCTCAAAGGTCTTCGCGCCAACGACCGGAAGCGGATTCTGGATAAGATCGATGAGCAGTTGACACACAATCCCACGGAGGAGACGCGCAACAAGAAGATCCTGGTCGGACTCAAGCCTCCGTGGGAACATGAGGAGCCTGTGAGAGAGTTGCGTGTCAGCAAGTATCGTATCTTCTACGATGTGGATGAGGAAGGGCAGCGAGTCATCGTTCGCGCCATTCGGGAGAAACCACTCCACCAGACAACGGAGGAGATCCTGTGAAAGTCATCGGGATTGATAAAGCCAATATCAAGGAATGCGTCAAGGACGCACAACACGAAGACGTGCTCCTGACCCGGCGGGGCAAACCCGTCGCCCTCATCGTCGGTGTGACAGGGATGGACCTCGAACAGATCGCTCTGGGCCATTCCGATGCGTTCTGGCAACTCATCCGTGAGCGCCGCGGCCAGAAGACTGTGAGCCGGGCTGAATTGGAGAAGCGGCTAGCAGAGCCGTAAAGGGGCGAGAGCGAATCAGTACCATGCAGGCGCGGACAAAGGGATTGGGAACTGCGACAACGTCTCCTACTCCTATTTTATCCACAGAACAGGCGAAAAGGAGGAAGAATTATGGCGGAATGGGTCGTAGAAATCCGTGGGAACTTGCGCGATGAGCTTCGATTGTCCTTTCAGCATGGTCCGATTATCAACGATGAAGGCCATCGGGGTCTTCTGGAACACGAGGTTGACAAGCTCAACGGCCTCAAGATCGAAGTTTTTTCCAACGAGCATCCGCCGCCTCACTTTCGCGTCAAATTCGGCGGCGAGACGAACTGCTTCCGGATCTCCGATTGTCAGCCGATGTATGGCGACGCATTGGAGCCGTATTTCCGCAATATCAAAAAGTGGCATAAGGACAACAAACCACGCCTCATTGATACGTGGAACAAAACCCGGCCGTCGGATTGCCCGGTTGGCGAGTATCGTGAATAAAGTATTCCTCCTCAGCAGGAGCTACTTAGTAACCGAAGGAGCAGACAGGGGATGCGAACCGCCTCCCACCCTCGGCTTTCATCCGACGGCGTAATTCTTCTCACCGCCCTCAACTAAGTCGGGACGATTCATCGCCTAGCCCACATTGGCACTCCATAATATTTGTTCAACAACTTGGACAGTGAAGAACCTCCCGGAAGGCTCCGGCGTCCTTGACGAAGAGCTGCATTGATAGTTCCCCATGTTTCTTCAGGAGCATCCTGAAGTTGCCCCGACGCCTTCGTAGGCCAC
>Ga0335075_10019456_pt1 | contig 10041 bp, 10 predicted proteins | sample Lox_Sample_24_FD_206723 | JGI IMG/M metagenome (GOLD analysis project Ga0335075, IMG submission 206723) | Soil microbial communities from Loxahatchee National Wildlife Refuge, Florida, United States - Lox_Sample_2.4 | ecosystem: Environmental > Terrestrial > Soil > Wetlands | place: USA...
ATCGGTGGCGTGCGTTTTCTGGGTGCCACGCTGTGGACCGATTTCGCTCTACACGGCAGCGATGTCCCGGCGCTCCGCCGCGCGATGAGCGATGCCAAGCACGGAATAAGCGACTTCAGCGTCATCCGTCACGGCGGCCATGGCTTGTTCCGCCCCGAGCATGCGCGAGCGATGCACCTCGAGCAGGTACACTGGATCCGCGAAGCACTGGCCGACGAATTCCCCGGCCCGGCGGTCCTCGTGACTCATCACCTGCCGCATCCGCGCAGCATCCACCGCAGATACTGGGGCTCCTCTCTCAACCCGAGCTTTGCCAGCGATCTCTCGCATATGATGGGGCCGCCCGTTGCAGTCTGGATCCACGGTCACACGCACGAGTCTTGCGATTACGTCGAGGAAGGCACGCGCGTCGTCTGCAATCCTCGCGGCTACGGACCATTCGAGCTCAACGCGGCATTCGATCCCATCCTGACGATCAAGGTCGACGGGCCGCCGGGCAGCCCTCTGCAACGCGTCCCGGGACGAATCGACCCTCCGCCGCCCGAAGACTATCGCATCCCATGCGCCGAGGCAGCGTGAGATTGCTGCCAAAGTCATGTACGTCGCAACGCTGGACATACTCACCGAGAAGGGCGGCTTCGATCCCCGGGCCGCGCGCGCCATTGGCGAGGCGATCGACCTGGAGATCGCCAGGTCTCGCGCTGCGTCGGCCACCAAGGAAGACGTGACCGAGTGTCGACACGCCGTGGGCGAAGAGATCGGAGCACTGAGATCCGAGATGGGCGCCCTTCGCGCCGAGCTGAAGAGCGACATCAGCGCCCTTCGCACCGAGCTCAAGGAGGACATGAGTGCGCTCCGCACCGAGCTGAAGGAGGACATGAGCGCCCTCCGCTCCGAGCTGAAGGAGGACATGAACGCGCTGCGCACCGAGCTCAAGGACGACATGAGTGCGCTGCGCACCGAGCTCAAGGTGGATGGACAGTCCATCAAGGCCGATGTGGTCCGTTGGATCTTCGTAGCCATCATGGGCCAGTTCGCAATGCTGCTGGGCGTCCTCTATTTCGTCATCAAGTTCCTCAAATGAATGAGCGCGCCAATTGGCGAGCCATCGGCACGGCGCGCTCTGGCCGCAACCAGCCTATTCGGCGCAGTAGGCCTCGATGCGGTAGCCATCGGGATCGATGAGATACGCGGCGTAGTAGCCGGCGCCGTAATCCGGCCGCAGCCCGGGAGGGCCGTTGTCGCGGCCGCCGGACGCCAGGCCCGCCGCGTGGAATGAGTCGACCGATTTGCGGCTCGCAGCGGAGAAGCAGAAGTGCAGGCCTGACCGGGTGTCGGGAGCCGCTTGGGAAAAATTGCTATCCTTGGCACATGTCGCTCGCGGCAAAACTGCTGGCATCGGGGACCGGTTGGCGGGTGAGCGACGTGGTATGTACGTCCGGCCCGCGTGATCCCTGTTACGTGGAGCAACACAGTGCTTACAGTATTGCGCTGGTGACGGACGGCAGCTTCCAATATCGCACCGCTCAAGGCTCTGCGCTGATGACGCCGGGGTCGTTTCTGCTCGGCAACGAAGGCGCCTGCTTCGAATGCGGCCATCGGCACAGCCGCGGCGATCGCTGCCTCGCGTTTCATTTCGCGCCGGAGGTATTCGAGTCTGTCGTCTCCTCCGTGCCGGGGGCCAAGCGGCTGGCGTTGTCGGCGCCCAGGCTGCCTCTCGTACCGTCCGTACTCGCCGTCCTGGGGGCCGCGCAGGCGCTGAGAGATGAGAGGGGCGGCCCGGAGGAGTTTCGCGAGCTGGCGCTACGGGTCGCCGGCGCGGTTTGCGCGGCACTCAATGAAGACTCTTCGCAGTCACGGCGCGCGCCAACTGCCAGGGATGAGCGGCGAGTCGCCGCCGCGCTGCGCCGCATCGAGGCGCAACAGGGGGTGGGACTCTCGCTCGATGAGCTGGCGGCCGAAGCGGCCGTCAGCTCATTCTATTTTCTGCGAACGTTCGAGCAGGTCGTCGGCGTCACGCCCGGACAGTACATGCTGCGAACGCGGCTGCATCGCGCGGCGGTCAAGCTGCGCCGCTCCAGCGACACCATCGCAGCCGTCGCGTTGGATTGCGGCTTCGACGACCTGTCGACCTTCAACCGCCAGTTCCGGCGCGCAACGGGACTGACGCCGAGCGCTTACAGGGCAAGACGCGCGCCTCTTCCTTGAGCGGCGGCATGGCAGGAATGCCCGCAGCGGATTTCAAGCAGCGGCTGGAGGCCGTATATCAGAATGAATCGCGCGCCGTCCTCGCGACGCTGATCCGTCTGCTCGGCGATTTCGACCGGGCCGAGGAGGCGCTGCACGACGCGTTTCGCGCCGCGCTGGAGAAGTGGCCGGAGCAAGGCATGCCGGAGAATCCCCGCGCGTGGCTGGTCTCCGCGGGGCGCTTTCGCAGCATCGATCAGCTCCGGCGCCAGAGTCGCTTCGACTCCTTCGACCCCCAGGCCCACGATGTCGCCGTGGAGAGCGCCGCAGCCGCGGACGAGGACGACCCCGCCATTGCCGACGATCGCCTGCGGCTGATCTTCACCTGTTGCCATCCGGCCATTGCGCCGGATGCGCAAATCGCATTGACCCTGCGGGAGGTCTGCGGCCTGACGACGGAGCAGATAGCGCAGGCGTTCCTGACACCCGTGCCTACGCTTGCGCAGCGGATCGTGCGCGCCAAGGGGAAGATCCGCGACGCCCGGATTCCCTACGAGGTGCCCGCTCCCGGGGAGCTGGCTGCGCGCCTCGAGCCTGTCCTGCGGGTCATCTACCTCGTTTTCAACGAAGGCTACACGGCCAGCAGCGGCACGGAGCTGATGCGCCTCGACCTGGCGAGCGAGGCGGTCCGCCTGGGACGGCTGCTCGTCGAGATGCTGCCCGACGCCGAGGCAATCGGGCTGCTGGCGCTGATGCTGTTGCATGACTCCCGCCGTGCGGCGCGCGCCTCCCCGGCCGGCGAGCTGATCGTGCTCGAGGAGCAGGACCGCTCTCTCTGGAACCGCGCGCAGATCGACGAGGGATCGAGGCTGGTGGAGCGGGCGCTTTCCTCCCGCCGTTTCGGCCCCTACTCGCTGCAGGGCGCGATTGCCGCGCTGCACTGCGAGGCCGCGCGTCCGGCCGACACCGACTGGAACGAGATCGTCTACCTCTACGACCTGCTCCTGCGCATCGAGCCGACGCCGATAGTGGAGCTCAACCGCGCGGTTGCGGTGGCCATGCGCGACGGTCCGGAGGCGGGACTGGCGATCGTTGACGATCTGCTTGCAAGGGGCGATTTGGCCGGATACCGGCTGGCCCACGCGGCGCGGGCGGACCTCTGCCGCCGGCTGGGCAGGCATGGCGAGGCACGAGAGGCATATGGACGCGCACTTGCATTGGCGCAGCTCGAGCCCGAGCGCCAATTCCTGCAACGCCGGCTGGCGGAGCTGGCCGCAGACCGACCAGGAGGGCCAGACTGACCCGGAAGGACTATTCCTTCCAACCCGGGATGTCGATCGCGCGGATCCTGGTTCGGCTACTCAGGAGACGGCTGCTGCGGAGTCATTGTGCCCCGCGAGCGCGTACCCCGAATCCAAACGGAGGCCGCAGATGAATACCGCACCCAAAGTCCCTGCCCCCCGCCCGGAAATCCTGGGCGGACCCGTCCCCTACCTCATGGTCGACGGCGCACTGCGGGCTTCCGAGCTCTACCAGCGCGCCTTTGGCGCGCGCGAGGTTGGGCACATCCCGCCCGACGACAGGGGCCGCACCATGCACGTGCACCTGTACGTCAATGGCGGCTCGCTGATGCTCTCGGACCCCTATCCGGAGCACGGCTGTCCGCTCAAGCCGCACCAGGGCTACTCGCTCCATCTGCAGGTCGATGACGTCGCAGCTTGGTGGCAGCGGGCCGTGGCGGCCGGCCTCGAGATCGTAACCCCGCTGCAGGTCATGTTCTGGGGAGATCGTTGGGGACAACTGCGTGATCCCTTCGGCGTCTGCTGGTCCATGGGCGCGCCGGCGGAGTGATCTCATGAGGGGCGGTGGTACGATCCGACATGTTCAAACTCCGATGCGAAGGTGCGGCGATGAAATACCTCTGTCTGGTATACGGCGAGGAGCAGAAGATCGGCGAGATGGACGACCACAAGTGCCTGGCGTACGACAGTGAGCTGCGTGAGCGCGGATATTGCGTCGCCTCGGAGGCGCTGGAGCCCGTCGCCACCGCAACGACCGTTCGCGTGCGCAATGGACGGCTATCCGTGACCGATGGTCCCTTTGCGGAGACAAAGGAGCAGCTCGCCGGCTTCTATCTGATCGAGGCGCGCGACCTCAACGAGGCCATCCAGCTCGCCGCGAAAATCCCGCCCGCGGAGGTCGGCTGCGTGGAGGTGAGGCCCATCCGCCCGATCCGCGAGCTGCCGCGAACCGGCGCCTGACGGATGCGGTCAATGCTCGAGCTCCACCAGAGCCAGTGCATGCGGACGAAGTTGCAAAGTGAGCTGCGGGTTGGCGGCCGTCAACGTCACGATACGGGGACCCGGCAACTGGGCGGCCTGCAGCAGAATGCGGTGCTGCTCGAGCGTCGGGAACCTGGGCTCTCCCATCGCTTTCCAGGCTGTGAGCGCCGAGCCGTGGTCACGATCGACCAGCCAGATGTAAGCGCGATGCGCCCCCGGCACATTGCGGAATGTCAGCCGGTAGGCTCTCGTTGCGCCGCGGGGCCCGGGAGGCGCGTAGTTCCAGACAGCGACTGCCAGCGTGCCGTCTGCGCGCCGCGTGACCAGCGCGGAGTCGGATGACGCCGCCAACCGCTGGTCGCCCAGTTGATGCAGCAACCTGAAGTCGTTGAACGAGGCCTTGGGGATTCCGCCCGCCGCAATCAGCCCAAAGCCGCCGTGGAAGGGGCTCTTCGCGACACCGCCCTCCTCGAATACGTCGGAGAAGGTCCAGTACGACATCGAAGCCACCAGCCCATCGCAGGCCCGGATGGTGTTGGCGAGCCATGGGCCGATGTACGGCGAATCGGTCACGTCGACTTCCGTACCGGTGTAGGTGGCGTTGAACTCGCTGAAGATGATGGGAAGCGCCGGCAACGGCGATGCCTTCACCTGCCGGTGGACCTTCTGCACCGCACGCAGGACCATGTCGCGCCGGGTGATCTTCTCATGCGTGCCGAACACGTTCTCCGCCGTGTCGTCGCCGTAGACGTGGGTCGAAACGAAGTCCACCGGGACGTGGTGAGTCGCGCAATGCCGGATGAACGCGGGCACCCAGGCCGCCTGCGCCGTCGCCGGGCCACCCACGCGCAGCCGCGGGCTGACGCTCTTCAACGCGCGCGCGGTCAGGTCGTAGAGCTGAAAGTAGGTCGGCTGGTGTGGATCGCCGCCCCAGAAGCTGCCGTTCGGCTCGTTCCAGACCTCGAAGTACCACTGCGAGACCTCGTCGATCCCATACCGCGCCACGAGGTGCTGTGCGAAGCGCCGGATCAGATCGCTCCACAGCGCCCAGTCCTTCGGTGCCGCGACGATCGGGTCGTACCAGAAGCCCATGGACTGCTGGCGTGAGGCCATGTCCGGCGGCATGAAGCTCAGCTCCACGAACGGGCGGACGCCCTGCTGCAGCAGGCCGTCGTAGATCTGATCGACGTACGTGAAGTTGTAATCCGGCCGGCCTTGCGCGTCGACCGTATAGACACCGACGTCCCGATCGAGGATGCCGTGGAACCGCACGTAGCGGAACCCGGTCACGCCCTTGACCGCGCGCATGTCGCTGCGGTAGCTGGCGCGCAACGAGAGCGTTGCGCGTCCCGAGCCGAACATCTGCTCCCAGAAGTGCGGAAAGGGATGCGCGGGGGCGTTGCCGTCGACACCCACGGGAATCGGCGACGAGGAGGACGGGCGCGCATCGGCCCGTCCCGCCGGAGGGATGAGGAGAGCGAGGACGGCGGCAAGAGCCAATGCTCCGTGGAGCGGGCGGATCATCATCGGAGGCGCTCTCCCAGGTGAGGCGGATCGGCGCGCTAGTGTGCCCCATCCCAGCGCAGCGACGCCACGGTCGGGCAGAATACACGGCGCGGTATCGTGTACTCTGCACTGTAACCTGCTCTATAATTCCCTTTAAAGCGATTTTCAGCCAATAACTTACTTTATGAGGCAGGTAACAGAAGCAAGGCGAGCGCTGACCGCCTTGGGCCGGCGGCTGCGCAGAGCGCGTCTCGAGCGAAACGACAGCATGGCCGTGTTCGCGCAGCGGCTCGGGGTTTCCGAGCGAACCGTCCGTGCCATGGAGCGTGGCCAGCCGACCGTGCAGATTGGCACATGGCTCAAGGCCCTATGGGTGCTCGACGAGTTGGAAGGCATGGAGCGCCTGCTCGAAGAGCGCGCGAGCCTCCTCGATCGCGTTCGCCGGGAAGGCAGCGCGCGGCCGCGCCAGCGCGCGTCGCGGCGCAAGACGTGAGGCGCCTGTATGTCTGGGTGCGCCGACCCGATGGCACCGTGTGCCTGGCCGGGGAGCTCGGGACCACCGACCCTGGTCCCGGCGGCCGTTTCGAGTCCGAGTTTGAATATGCCGCCGAGTGGGCCAGGGATCCCAGGGCCTTTCCCCTCGATCCGGTATCCTTGCCCCTGTCGCCGGTCGGACGCCGCTTTCGGGCCGAGCAATTTCAGCCCCCTCTTGCCGTATTCGGCGACTCACTGCCCGATGATTGGGGCAGGCGGCTGCTGGCGCAGGCGTTGCGCCTGGACGGGCGCGCGCCATCGCCACCGCAGATGCTGCTGGCTCTGCGCGGCGGCGGCCCAGGCGCCGTCGTAACCACAGAGGCGCCGTCACCGCCCGATGCTGCGGCCACTCTGCAGACACGGTCCCTTGCCGGCCTTCTCTCGGCAGCGGGCAAGTTCGAGGCAGGTACGCTGCCCCCTGGAGATGAATTTCGCAGGCTGCTCGAAGGCAGCAGCCGCGCCGGGGGCGCACGGCCGAAGGCTCTCGTACACAATGACGACGGCGAATGGCTCGCCAAATTCCCGAGCCGCAGCCGCGACGGAATCTTCGATGTGGTCGGCCTCGAAGCGACCTGCCTCGAGCTGGCCAGGCGAGCGGGCCTGGCGGTTCCTGACTCGCGAGTACAATCCGTCGGGAGACGGCGCGTGCTTCTCGTTCGCCGTTTCGACGTCACTGAGCATGGCGGCCGCACTCACATGGTCAGTATGCGGACGCTCTGCAGGGAGCGCCCAGGGGTATACGTGACGAGCTACGCTGATCTTGCCCTGGTATTGCGGAAGTGCTCCGCCTCACCGGCCGAGGACGTCGCCGCGTTGTTCCGGCACATGGCCTTCAACGCAGCGATCGGAAATGTCGATGATCATCTGAAAAATTTCTGGATGCTCAACTTCCCTGCCGGCTATCGCCTGGCTCCGGCTTTCGACCTGGTGCCGGACATCGCTCAGCGACGTGAGCACACCCTCTCCTTTCAGTACGACTACGGGTGTCCGACACGGGAGATCCTGCTGGCGGTCGCGAAGGAGTGGCAAGTGGCGCGCGCGAAGGAGTGTGTGGATCAGGTAGTCCAGGCAGTCGGGAAATTTCGCGTGACGGCAAGAAAGCTCGCAGTCCGCGGCGGCAAGGGCCTGGACCTGATCTCAGCCGACGTGCGGCGCCGGGTTGAGCTGCTGGCACGGTGACAGTGTCGGCTGGCCCGTGATCATGCTGGCCGCCCCGCAGCGCGCGGGTTACCATGATTCCGTCGACGCAACGAGGAAGCTGTCATGCTGACGCTGTTTCATGCCCCAAACTCCCGTTCCGCCAGCGTCGTCTGGCTGCTCGAGGAACTGGGCGTCCCCTACGAAACGAAAATCGTCAACATCCGGCGCGGTGACGGCAGCGGCGCGCGCGATCCCGCGAATCCCCATCCGCACGGCAAGGTGCCGTGCCTGGAACACGACGGGCAGCGCATGTTCGAGATCGCCGCCATTGCGCTCTATCTGACCGACCGCTTTCCGGAAGCGAAGCTCGGACCGCGCGTGGGCGACCCGAAGCGCGGCGAATATCTCTCCTGGCTCGCCTACCGGCCGGGCGTGCTCGAGCCTGCGATGATGATGCGGCGGCTCAACGTCAAGCATGTGCCGGGCGCGATGGGCTGGGCGGAAGCGGGCGAGGTGGAAGAGGTGCTGGGCGCGGTGCTTTCCGGCCGGAAATACCTGCTGGGAGACGAGTTCTCCGCCGCGGACGTCACCCTGGGCGGTACCATCAACTTCCTCATGAGCTTCAAGTTGATGAACGAGACGCCGGTCTTCAAGGATTACGCCGCGCGGATCACCAGCCGCCCCGCCTTCAAGCGGATGATGGAGAGAGACGCCGCGAAGTAAGGCGGGAGCATGCGATGGGGGAGCGCGACCGAGCTGACTTGCCGCGGCGGGAGTTCCTCCGCCGCTCGGGCGCCTGTGCCGGCGCCGCCGCCGCGGGACTGATGCTGCCGGCGGCCTTCGCGGGCGGCGCCGCGCGCTCGGTGGTGGCGCAAACGCAGGCCGGCCGGGTCCGGGGCACGACGGAGCAGGGGGTCCACGTCTTCAGAGGCGTGCGCTACGGCGCCGACACGGCAACCCGGCGCTTCCTGCCGCCTCTACCACCGGCTCCCTGGCAAGCAGTCGAGGACGCAACGAATTACGGGCCGAGTTGTCCGCAGCGCGGATCGCTGCGGGAACCGGCGAGCGAGGACTGTCTCTTCCTCAACGTGTGGACGCCCGCGCTGCGGGACGGCGGCAAGCGGCCGGTGATGCTCTACATCCACGGCGGCGCGTTCGACGAAGGCTCCGGCTCCAGTCCGCTCTACGACGGAACGCAGCTCTGCCGGCGCGGCGATGTCGTGGTGGTCACCGTGAATCACCGCCTGAACGCCTTCGGCTACCTCTACCTCGGCCTGCTGGCGGGGCCCGAGTATGCCGACTCCGGCAATGCCGGCATGCTCGATCTGATCCTGGCGCTGCGCTGGGTTCGGGACAACATCACGGAATTCGGCGGCGACCCGCAGCGGGTGATGCTGTTCGGCCAGTCGGGAGGCGGCGCCAAGATCGCGACGCTGATGGCGATGCCGGCGGCGCAAGGGTTGTTCCAGCGCGCCGCGACGATGAGCGGCGAGCAGATCACCGCCTCGGGGCCCTTGCACGCCACGCGGCGCGCGCAGGCGTTCCTCGAGGCGCTGGGGATTGCGGCGGCGGATGCGGCGCGCGTCGCGGAGCTGCCAACCGCACGCCTGGTGGCTGCGCTGCAGGCGGCCGATCCGGTCATCGGGCACGGAGGGGTGTATTTCGGCCCGGTGCTGGATGAGCGCGCGCTGCAGCGGCACCCCTTCTATCCGGACGCGCCGCCACAGTCGGCAGCGGTGCCGATGATCATCGGCAACACGCACGATGAGACGCGCAGTCTCATCGGCGGCTCGGATCCCGGCGCCTTCCAGCTCACCTGGGAGCAACTGACCGGCGCGCTGACCAAGAGCATGCGCGCCGACATCCTGCCGCAGTATGTCATCGAGACTTACCGCCAGCTCTATCCGTACGCGTCCGCCAGCGACATCTTCTTCGCCGCTACGACTGCCAGCCGCTCATGGCGCCCGTCCATCATCGAGTCGGAGCTGCGGGCCGCGCAGGGCGCGCCTGCCTTCGTCTACCAGCTCGACTGGAGATCGCCGCAGGACGGCGGCCGTTGGGGCGCGCCGCACGGGCTCGATATTCCGCTGGTGTTCGGCAACCTGGAGGCGCCGGTCGACCTGATGGGCACGCGAGTCGGCACCGGGGAGCGCTCGCGGGCGATGTCGGCACGGATGAGCGACGCCTTCATTGCCTTCGCCCGCACGGGAGACCCCAACACCCGCGGGCTGCCCGCCTGGGAGCGCTACGAGCTTCCCGGGCGCCGGACGATGCTGCTCGACGGCGAGTCGCAAGTCGTCCTCGACCCACGCGGAGCCGAGCGACGCCTCTTTGCGCAAGTGCCCTACATCCAGCAGGGCACCTGAGCCACCGCGGTTGTGCAGGACGCGCG
>Ga0335075_10019457_pt1 | contig 10040 bp, 8 predicted proteins | sample Lox_Sample_24_FD_206723 | JGI IMG/M metagenome (GOLD analysis project Ga0335075, IMG submission 206723) | Soil microbial communities from Loxahatchee National Wildlife Refuge, Florida, United States - Lox_Sample_2.4 | ecosystem: Environmental > Terrestrial > Soil > Wetlands | place: USA: Florida...
GCTCCGTGGCTCCGTGGCCAGGACCACGGGCATTCCGTCGTCCAGGCGCTCGATTGGCGCGTCGAACACCATGAAGTACCAGGTACCGTGCCGCGGGTTCCAGGACCCCTCAGCACGTCGCAGCCTCGCGCGGCGGACACCCAATTCCTTGCCGTCATGCACGCAGAAAGCGGCCCACGTTTGCAGGCAGCCCTCCTCCGGCCAAGTCGGCGTGCTCTCGTGCATGGCTATGCACGCAGCCGTCGCCAACCGTGGGGTGCCCCCAACGTCTCGTCGTTTAGTGGTCGAGCTCGACAAGCGGCCCGTCCCTGCAGAACGCCTCGCCCAAGGTCATCAAGACCACGCACTCGAGCGGGAGCGGCTACGGAGGGGGCCAGCCCACGGCGCCAGCTGATGACCCGTGGGGCAGCGGATCCGGCCGACAGCGGATTCAGCGACGAGCCGCCGTTCTGACTCTCCGGCTGTAGGAGGCAAGTCGGGCTGACAGAGCCCGCGATGTAACGGAGTTCGTTGATTCACTGTCAGAGATCTAACGTCTTCAGGGGTTAGGCGTTATATCTGCGACCCTTAGTGCTTGCGAGGACGTTAGATTACAGGTTTGTAAGTAACGCCCAACGCCCCTAGTGTTGCAATCATGGATCTGGAGAGGCTTCGTAAGACCCCGATCGGCGAGCTAGTTCCTATTACCGGCCGCGATGCCCGGTATGGAGATTTCGCATATTTTGCGTACTTGCCTCTTCCGCTCTCCGATGACATCACCCTCGAATCCCTGACCTGGGCCAAGGTCGCCGAAGCCTCCTTGGCACTTGGCAAGCTCGAACAAGCATGCGCACAGCTCCCGGACCCCAAACTCCTCATCCAGCCGGCACTCTTCCGGGAAGCCCTCGACACCTCGGCGCTTGAAGGCACCGTCGGTGTTCTCCGTGACCTGCTGGAAGCGCAGTTGCAGACCGCTAAGAACCTGTCAGCGGAGACCAAGGAAATCAACGCGTACGTCGAAGTCGCCATGACTGCGTTCAGGATGGTCGGGCAGCGCCGCCTAACCATCGGGATGCTCAGCGAGCTACAGGCACGGCTATTCAGGGAAACCCCCGACAAGCCAGCCGACATCGGCCGGCCACGACAGGGACTCGTCTGGATCGGCGCGAAAGACCGTCCTATCCAGGAGGCACGCTTCGTCCCGCCCCCCGCCGACGACCGGCTACAGGCCGGCATCGACGAGTGGGAACGCTGGATCAACGCCGACCTGCCTCACCTGGCACCTGTCGTGCGGGCGGCCATGGGCCACTACCAGTTCGAAACCCTGCACCCCTTCGGCGACGGCAACGGGCGGCTGGGACGCCTCGTTGTCGTCCTTCAACTGCTCTGCTCCGGCGTGATCAAGCAGCCTGCAATCACTCTGTCGCCGTGGCTCCTGCGGCACCGCAGCGAGTATCAGGACCAGCTGCTCTCTGTCAGCTGCACGGGCAACTGGAATCCGTGGATCCGGTTTTTCTGCGAGGCAGTAAGTGCTCAATGCACCGCCCTGATCACCGGCGCTGACGATCTTCTTGAGTGGCTGTCCACGTCACGGCGGAAACTGGACGAGCGACGCTGGACCGGCAAGATCCACGAGGTGCTGCGCGACCTCATCGAGTGGCCGCTCACGACGATAGGCCGCACAGCCAGCCGCTACGAGATAAGCCCGATGAACGCCACCCGCATCATCGACCACCTAGTCGAGGCCGGGATCCTTACTGAACTGACCGGAAAAGCATACGGCCGGAGCTTTGGCGCACTGGATGTGATGAGCATCGTCGAGCGGATCTGACATGGTGACCAGCGGAACGTCCGGGTGGCGGGGGACTGGGCGGAACCCCCGGGTTATCAGCGCGACCTGACAGCCAGGACCACAGTTAGTGCCAGGATCGCCGCCGTCGTCACCGCGACCGCCGCGGCGGCCCCTCGTCGTGTCCGCTGACAGTGACGGACGGTGGCGCGAGCTAGGTGCGAGTTGCGCACGCCACCGGCGTCGCCGCCGGCCTGGTCCGAGACCGCGGCCACGCACGCACTGAACACAGAAACGGTCTCACAAAGGCGGAGTGTTACGTTGATTCTGTGAGTGGGTTTCGTTATCGCGTGACCTGCGGGAATGGATGACAGCTCAGGTCGTAGCCAGTGTTAACGCAATCGCTCGTTTGCGTGACCGCTCCCTGGCCTGTCAGATGCGAACAGCGCACCTATGATTCTGGTCATGACCGTGGCGGTAGCCATCGCGGCGTTTGTACTGTCGGCGATCTCGCTGGCCTTCACCGCATACCAGTGGCGGCGCTCAGGACCGGCGCTAGTCGTCATGCTTAGCCTCCGGCCGACTTTCGAATCGTCAACAATTAGCTACGGCAGGTCGATCACGTTACGGCGTCCGCCAGGGCCACTCGAACCGGTCGCGCTGAATGTCGAGGTCCTGAGCGCAGGGCGGATGTCAGTGAACGTCCGCAAGGTCATCCTCGATGTGGTCACTCCCAGCATCGACGGGTTCAGGGCTCCCGTCCATCCGACGCCGCCCACCGAACCTTCAGCGATCACCTACGCGACCGTCAGTTTTGAGCCAACCAGTTCGTCGCAGGAGCTGCCCGCGACCCTCGGACCCACGGCCGTCCTGGAGTGCGAGTTTCTTGTGCAGGGGATCCTTGACAATAACGCTCTCATGACGGCAACCGCGCGGGCTCAGTACGGTTCTGGCTGGGTGGAATCACGACCACTTCGGATAACTGTGGAGCGCAGCACGCCACCTTAGCTTGCAGCGGCCATAGCCGGCGATCAGGCCATCGGCGCCTCGCGCGCGGCAATCCAGCCGACCTCAGCGGTAACGAATACAGGCGCGGTTCTGGGGTTCCCCGCGATCGGCAGGCCGGCTGGTGGCCGTCGTTTCCGCTGTCGGCGGATGCGTTAGCGTGCCGCCGTGGCAATTGCGAATTTGGTGATCGGTGTTGTTTCTGCCGCGGCTGCTGTGGTTGCTGGCGCGTGGCTGCGGCAACGCACGGATGACCGGGCTCGCGCATTTGCTCGGTGGAGCGCTCTTGCCGCCATGGTGCTCGGGATGCTCGGCCAGCTCACTCGGCGCGCCGCGCTCCCACCGCCGCCAGTGCTCGGCCCGCCGGCGCCGCCCGCCAGGCTCGATCAGCCCGGCGCGCACCAGCGCCCGGTTCACCCCCGACTTCGACGGCAGCGGCGACACCCCGAGCCTGCCCAGCTCGAAGGTGACCCGCTGCGCACCCCAGGACCGGTGGATCCGGCGCAGCTCCAGCACCCGGGCCTCAACCACCGGGCTCATCTGATGCGGACAGCTGCCCGGCCGGTGTGCCCGGCCGACGAGCCCGTCCAGGCCGCCCGCCTCATACCGGGCCAGCCACGCGTGCACCGACTGGCGGGACACATCCCACCGGCCGGCCACCTCGCTCACCGTGCTGCCCTCGCCGATCACCGCCAGGACAGCCTGATACCTCTGCTCCGCCACACTCAGCTCCCTCATGAACTGAGCGTCAAGGATCAGCCGAAGTAACTGTCAACGATCAGCCGAAACACTGTCAGGCATCAACCGGCAGACAGATGTCAGACATCAACCGAATCAATACGTTCTATGTGGAGCCGGTGAGCGGGATCGAACCGCTGACCTGCCGTTTACAAGACGGCCGCTCTGCCAACTGAGCTACACCGGCGGGGACTCGGTGCATGGTAGCCGATCAAGCCCCTGGCGCGCGCGGCTGGCCGCTGACCGGCGGGCCTTGCGTTGACCGCCCACGCGACCGCTAGCCAAGATCAGCCAGCGCCGACAGGTCAGCTGCGTCTTGGCAGCCCGGAGCAGATGTTCGCGCCTGCGTTGCGCGACTGGACGGCGCCGGGACCGTTCTGGATTGCCTTGCTGACGGCCACCGTGCTCCCGCCGCCGCTACCGGTGCCCTTCTTGTGCTTCTTGCCGGTACCAGTCTTATGCGTGGGCGGTGCCGGCGGGTTCACTCCGGCGAAGTCGGTGCCCAGGATCAGCGTCACTGTGCCAGGATGGCCAACCTGCGACGCCGGCTCGGCCAGCGTGTTCTGCCCGGCCGGGAACGACTTAAGTGCGGTCATCAGCGTGTACGCGCCGTCCGCTTGGTCCAGTCCCGCGTAATCCACGGTAGTGGTGGTTGTCGACGCTGCGTTGCCAGTGCCGGTGACGTCGAAGCCGAGCTTCCGCAGCTTGGCTGCCGTCCGTTTGGCGAGTCCGGTCTGTTCAGTGCCGTTCAGTACCCGGACCTTAACCTTGCTGTAGCTCTGGACGGGCAGGTGACCGTGCCAGGTCTGGCCGGTCCGGACCATCTGGTAGAGCACGTCGTCCTGCGGCTGGACGGCCATCAGGTGCTGGTCGTAAGTCGGGTAGTCGAAGGTATCGGTTGTGGTCGGCAGCGTGATCAGGCTGACGTTCGTCGACTTCAGGTGGACCAGAGATCTGGCCAGGCTCACTAGTTCATTCACCGAGCCGAGGTTCTCGTCCACGGTCAGCGCCTTGGTGGCGGTGGTCGCGAGGCTCAGCAGTTGCAGGCCGTTGCTCAGTAGGCCCTGCTTGTTTACCTTCTGCACGATGGAGGAGATGAACGCCTGCTGCAACTCGATCCTGGGCAGATCACCGCCCGCATCGGGGCCGCCGAGCGAGTCCCTTGTGCGCACGTAAGCCAACGCCTCGTCGTACTTGAGCAGGTGCAGGCCAGCGCGCAGGTTGACGTGCGATTTCCGATCGTGGTACCCGCCTTTGGGCACGCAGACCTCAACGCCGCCGATGGCGTCGACCATAGTGCGGAACGAGTTGAAGTCGAACTCGACGAAGTGATCAAGCTTGATGCCGGTCAGGTCCTCGACAGTGGCTACCGCGCATGTCGGGCCGCCGATGTTCAGTGCCCCGTCGATGATGTTGCCCGGCGGGTAGGCGTACGGGCCCTGTATGCCGATGCCGATCATCCGGCTACGAGCCTTGCAGCCGGGCTCGTAGACGAACAGATCCCTGGGAATCGACAGCACCGTCGCATGGGTGTGCCTCGGGTCCAGGTGAATCACCAGCAGGTTGTCGGAGTTGCTGGTGTACGGGGAATCGCCTGGCGCGACACCGAAATGGCCCCGCTGGCCGGCCCGCTTTTGGGAGCCCAGCACCAGAATGTTCAGTGCGCCGTAGACAGTCCGGCCAGACAGGCCGCCGACATTCACCTTGGTGATATTGCCGTCCAGGCGCCGGTACTCTGCATAGGCGCCGATGCCGGCAATCATGACCACGATCGCGAGCAGGGTGGCCCCGATGTACCCAGCCTTAGCAAGCGCGCGCTTGCGCCGCCATCTGGCGCGCGCGTCAGCGGCCCTGCCGCGTCCGCCGGCGCGGGTCTGCGGTGACTGCTGGCGAGACGGCCCGGGTTGCGAGCCGCTCCCCCGGCGTGACCTGCCGTCCTGGGGCACCCAGGTGTCCCGCGCCGACCAGCGGTCCTCGGAAATCGCGTCTCGCCTCGACCTGCGTGGGGCCGGGTAGTCAGAGTCGTCCAGGCTAGGCCCTTGCGGCATCAGATCTCCCGTCCTGCGGCAGGCTTTTCCTGCCCGGCCCGGCCGTGCCAGGTCAGCACGCAGCCCGGCAGCCAGCCTATGGTCCCTGCCGAACGATAACCGGGCGGACGGCTGTTTATGTGGCTTTTGCCACAGCCTTACCACCTCAGGACCCTTTATTACTGCTCCAGAAACTTGAGTTCATGGCATAGATCTCTCTGTTCTGCCGTAGCTACAGGTTGTGATGTGGTGAACTGGCGCAGTTAAGGCCGCGTCGTGCTTTCTGATGCGGTCTGGGGGGTGGCTTGGTGTGAGCAGGGAATGCCGTCCGCAGCCGGTACCGTCGTGGCCGACGGTAATCGCGACAACACTCCGGCTGTGGCTCCAGCGCCATGTCATTTCACCGCGCCCGAATCGGGGGCAGCACGGGCACTACTGGCGCCTCGGCTTAACAGTCCTGGCAGTCGTCGTACTCGGTGCGGTAGTCGCAGTCGTGACCGTCACGGCGTATGCGCCCGTTGTCATAGCTAGTTTCGGTGCCGGCGCGGATCTGGTCCAGGTACGCGTCACCGCCGCCGGAAGCGCAGCTGCCTGCCTTGCCGCGATCCGGGCAGATGTACGCGCACGCAAGCTCGCCGGCACTGAACTGGCCGGCAATAAGAACATCCGCATGCGGGCGGCTGCCAGGGCAGCTCTTATCGCGGGCCGGGTCGACTCCCGCCTGTTGATCACGCTCGGGGCGCTAACGCACAGATTCCCGGTGCGGATCGTCAGCATCGGCGATGGCGGGCCAGATGCGGCGCCCGGCGTGCCGCTGCGGCAGCTCACTGTTGCTCCCGGGGCCGCCTACCTCGGCCGGTTGCTCGCGTTCTTGCGGGCGCAGCGGCCTCCGTTGCGCCCGCTCGTCTCGCTACGTCATCACGACCGGACGACGGACGTCCAGATTAAGTTCTCCGCCCCAAGCCCCACCGGGCTGCTCAGCGCCGGAGAGTCGCCGTGACCCGGGAGGCAGGTCACCGAGCACTCACTGAATCCCTGCTCAGAAAGGGACGTCACATGAGAACAGCGCGCACCCTCAGAACGCTGGCCAGGACAGCTGCTGCCGTGATGATAGCGGCCGTTACCCTGACGCTCGGGCCGCTCGGGATAGCCGCCCCGCTTGCCTCGGCATCGACCGGAGTCGGCTGGATCCGGCTCGCCCACCTCTCTCCTAACGCCCCGTCAGTTGACGTTTACCTGTACTCGTTCGGGGACTCGAGCGCCCAGATTGTGCTCCATCACGTGAGCTACGGTACGGTCTCGCCGTTCGAGCAGGTGGCAGCGGGTGACTACACCGTAGCGATGCGCAGCGCCGGTGCTCCGGCAAGCTCGAAGCCGGTTCTGTCGACGGCGGTCGACGTGCGCGTCGGCCATGCCTACACCGTGGCCGGCATGGGCCCGGCCTCGGGCCTCCGGTTGCAGGTCATCACTGACCGGCTGACGGCGCCCGCCGGCAAGGCACTGGTGCGGGTCATCCAGGCCTCGCTGGATCAGCAGGTGGTGACCGTGACGGTAGGTCACACGAAGCTCGCGCGGCACCTGAAGTTCGCAAGCGTCACCGGTTATCGCGTCGTGAAGCCTGGCACCTTGTCGATCCGGGTGGCGGGCAGCAGCGAGAGCGCCGCGGCAACGGAGAGCCTGATGCCCGACTCCCTGTACACCCTGGTGGTCCTGGACTCCCGCGGAAAACTGAAGATCGACTGCCTGTTGGATGCTCAGGGCAGCAAGGTCGACCCGGCGGGCGCGCCGATGACGGGATTCGGCGGGACGGCGGCCGAGCCCGGCGTTGCGCTCCTGCCGTGGGCAGCGGCGGGCCTTGCGGGCTTGCTGATGGCGACCACCGGGACAGTGCTGGTCATGCGCCGACGCCGGCCCGCCCTGCACGCCCGCTAGCGGTCCCTTAGTTAGCGCCAGCCCCCGGCCAGATGAGCGGCGGCCGCCATGCCTCACCCACCCGGCTGATTCGCCGGCCGTGGGCGGCGGCGGCCGCGCTCATCGGCATCATGATGGTGTGCGGCGCTGTCGCCGGGCTGGCGTGGGCCGGTCAGACCGGGCGCGCTGCGACGCCGACCGGGAAACCACCGCTGGTGCCAGTGCCGCGAGGCAAGTGGGCCGCCACGGCGCAGGCACTGTCGGCGGCTGTTCCGAGGCCCACCGCGCTGGAGATCCCGGCGATCGGCGTGAAGACCTCGCTCGTCCAGCTCGGACTGACAAGCGCGGGGACGCTGCAAGTGCCGTCCAGCACCGCAGTTGCCGGCTGGTATACCGCCAGCCCGCGGCCGGGCGCAATCGGGGCAGCGGTCATCGCGGGCCATGTCGACTCCTATCTTGGCCCTGGCGTCTTCTTCCGGCTGCGTGACCTGAAGCCCGGCAATCTGATCTACGTCCGCCGCCACCACGGCAGCCTGGCCGTATTCAGAGTCACAGCAGTTCGCACGTTCCTGAAGAAGAAGTTCCCCGCGGCGGACGTGTACGGCCCAGTACCCGATGCCCAGCTCAGGCTCATCACGTGCGGCGGCACCTTCGATCCGAGCACGGGCCACTACCTCAGCAACGTCATCGTGTTCGCGGTGCTAGCCAGCACGTGATCGCGCAGTCCTGGCCAGGTCCGGCAGCGCCGCGATGATCCGGAGCGCCTCCGCGCTGTCGCGGTCCTCGATCCTGGCGCTGACTCGCCTGCCCGCTACGTCAAGGTGCACGGTGGCAAGGCCTAGGCGGCGCTGCACCGGGCCCTGCACCCAGCGGATGCTCTGCACCTTTTCGAGCGGAACCCATGTGGTCTCCCGGCAGACCCGGCCGCGGGCAGCCACAACGTACCGGTCATCACTGTTCCAGCTCAGGAAGCGATAGCTGAGCGGGGCCTTCCACCGTGCAGGTGCTGGCGCGGGCTGAGACGGCAGGGGCGGGCTCGCAAGCAGTTCGCCAAGCAACAGGCCGGCCTCAGCCCGCGACCCCACCGGAATGAGAGCGCGGAGGCGCTGACCCTCCGCCCGGTCCTCGCGTCGCTGCCGGGAGCCGGCCACGTCAACCTCCAGCCGGCACCAGCCGAAGGCCCGCCAGATCATGGGTTCAACCAACCGGACAGCCTGTATCCGGCCAGGCCTGATCGTTTCTGTGGTGGTCTGGACTAGGCCGGACCGCAGCCGGATTCCGTCCTGTGCCGCGACGACCGTCGTGCCGTACTCCCCGTTGAACCGGCGCCACAGCGCCGCCACGACACCAAAAGCTACGGGCAGGAACGGGGCAATCACGCTGGCTGAACCGCTGAACTGCGCGGTGAGCCAGGTGGCGACGGCTACCACCAGCGCGGTGGCTCCCGCCCTGGTCAGCAGGATCGCAACCGCCAGCCGCGTGGGGCGCACCCGGAACAGCGTCCGCGCAGCCGGCCGGTCAACCGGGTCCGGCACCGTTTCCGCCTGATCACTGAGTCCCGTCGCTGGCGGCGCGAGACCGCCCGCAGGGATTGCGGCCAGCGCGAGCAGCTGCCTGCGCAGTTGCTCAGCGTCGGCGAGCCTCAGGCAGGCCAGCCGGCCACCCCGCGACGAGTCCCCGCCTGCGACCCGGAGTTGCAGCTCAGCCAGTCCGAGCAGGCGGGCCAGTCCGGTCTGCACGACATCGACGGCCTGGATCTGCGACAGCGGGAACCGGCGAGAGTCCCGCCGCAGGAGGCCGGTATCGATACGGAGCACCCCGCCCGCAACCTGCCAGCGGGTCACCAGCCAGCTGACAAAGCCGCCGACCAGTGCAGCCGCTATTACGACGAGGTCAGCCACCAGGTTGCCATCCTGGTGCTGGTTCAGAACTGCGATGCCGATCAGCACGACGAGCAGGCTCATCATCTGACGGCCCGCGCGGACAAGCGGCGAGAGCGGATGCAACCGGTGCCAGCTGGCGTCGCGCGCCAGCGGCGGCGCCGCGGGCAACGGACGGCCCGGCCCGGCCGGGACGGGCCCAGTCACAGCCCCGCTGCCTGCGCCTCGCCCAGTGCGGCGAGCTGATCCCGCAGCGCCGCGGCGGCACCAGACTCCAGCCCTGGAATGCGCGCGTCGCTGGCCGCAGCGGCGGTGTGCATGCGCAGCGTCGCCAAACCGAGCGCCCGCTCGAGCGGACCAGCCGTGACGTCGATGAATTGCATCCGGCCGTAGGGGATGACAGACAGCCGGCGGATCAGTACCCCGCGCCTAACCATCAGGTCGTCATTGCGCTCCGCGTACCCCCACGAAGCCACGCGGCGGGCCAGGAACCGCTCCGCCAGCAGGCCAGCCAGTACGACCGCTGCCGCGATAGCAAAACCCGCCGCGGCCGAGACAACCTGGCCGGCCAGGCCGCCGATGAGAGCAGCGGACCCGGTGACGACGGCGACCTCGATCCGCCGGGCGCGCAGCAGCAGCGGGGAAGGGTGCAGCCAGCTGACTGCCGGCTCACCCGGACCGGACTCTTCTCGCCTGGGGCTGGCGGGGCCA
>Ga0335075_10019458_pt1 | contig 10040 bp, 7 predicted proteins | sample Lox_Sample_24_FD_206723 | JGI IMG/M metagenome (GOLD analysis project Ga0335075, IMG submission 206723) | Soil microbial communities from Loxahatchee National Wildlife Refuge, Florida, United States - Lox_Sample_2.4 | ecosystem: Environmental > Terrestrial > Soil > Wetlands | place: USA: Florida...
CTGGATACCTCTGGCCAGGCAATCCAGCGACTACCTCGAAGCCCTGGCCGCGATGATGGACCTGCTCGAGACGGCCGAACGCGAGACCGAGTTTTTAACGGCGCTGTTCTTAACGGCAGGGCGACCGCCGGTGCGCCTAGATGGGCGACGCATGCCACGGGCTCGGCCTCGGCCAGGACCAGGTTCTGCCAGACGGCCCGTTCGGCCGAAAAAATCAGCAGGTGCGGCCTGATGGATTTGCCGGTGGCCCGGTCGGTCGAATTGACGTACCCGGTGAAGGAGACCGCCGCCACCATATCGGCCGGGGTGGCGCTGAACAGCTCGTGCACGGTCCGCAGCGCGACGCGGCAGACCAGCCGCTCGTAGCACTGGGCGATCTCGTGTTCGGGGCGCGGCACCGGCTCGATCACGTCGCGCGCCTTGACGTAGCGGTACGCGCGGACCGGCGGCACGACGCGCCGCGGGGGCAGTTCGTATTCGACCGAGAGGTTCCGGCCGTCGCGGTCATAGGCAACCTGGTATCCGCGGGGGAAGCCGTCCGGGTACCTGGACGCATCGAGCACGCGGCGGGCGAACCACTCCACGGCCCCGGCATCAGCCGCGGCGAACGCGGACTGGCGGGCGGTGACGGCGGCGTTGTGCGCCGCCGCCCGCGCGCGCTCTTCGGTGACCTTCTGGTGATACCTGGCCCTGGCGGTGGCCAGCGCGCGCCGCCGCTGCGATTCCTGTCGCCTGTGTTCGGCCTGCGCGGCCTCGAAGCGGGCCCGCGCCTGCGCCGTCAGCCTCCGGTAGCTGGCGGCTCCGCCGAGCAGACGGCTCAGCCAGCCCGGGCGAGCGGGCGCGAAATCGCTCCAGTCCGGACTGGGTGGGCCGGGGGCTTCAAGGCCGGCGCCGGGGTCAGACGGGGGCATTCGCGGCGTGACCATGAGCCGGCCGAAGCTCACCGGCTCGAGCGGCAGCACGCTGGTCAGCACCTCGTCCAGGCTCTTGACCTGCTCCGCCGTCGCGGCGGTCTGTTCGCCCGCGGCCCGCTGCCGAGCCTGTAGATGCTCTTGCTGGCGGGTCATTTCCCGCTCTGCTTCCTGCCGCTTGCGTTCCCGGTCCAGCCGCTCGTCTTCCCGGTGCTGGGCGGCCAGGCGGTACTGCCACTCGGGGGGATTCCTGCTGCGGAACATGATGGCCTGCCGCGCTCCGATCATCGTGTCTCGTGGATGCATTTTCCCACCTTGGTGCGTGGCCCAAGATCGGGCGGACCGAAATGGTTGGCCGCGCTATTGATCCGCCGGGAAGGCTGTGACACCTTCGGCGGTGCGGACCTGCTGAGGAGGGCGGCCATGGAGGATAAACGGGGGTTCCCGCTTCCGTCGGAGATCGCTGACGTGCCAGGGGCCGAGGACTGGGCGTCCATGTACCCCTACTTCACCCGCTTCCAGCCAGAGGACGACCAGCGCTTCTGGTTCTACAACTCGATGCACTTCCCCGAGCCGATGCCGGCCTTCGACACGATCACCGCAGAGGTGCCCTACAGCGCGATCGGGGCGAACACGGCCCGGGTGTTCGTCTTCCCGACCACGCTCGGCATCGAGCACCGGATCGTCAACGGGCGCGTCTACATCACGGCCATCCCGGTTCTTGATGAAGCCGAGATCGGGCGCCGCGCGGCGATCTTCGGGGAGCGTGCGTCGTACTACTACGAGAACTGGGACGCGCTGTACGAGGGCTGGAAAGACCGTATGCGCGGCCTGATTCGCGACATTGAGTCGGTAACCGTGCCGCAGCTGCCCGAGTTCGAGGACGCCTCGGTGGTGTTCGACTCGATCGGCGTGGCGCAGAACCACTACCTGCGGGAGAACTTCCACCGCTGCATCGACCTGTTCTCCAAGATGTGGCACCACCACACCGAGATGCTGATGCTCGGTTACGGGGCCTACGTGGTGTTCTTCCAGTTCTGCCAGCAGGCCTTCCCGGAGATCAGCGACCAGACCGCGGCCCGGATGGTGGCGGGCATCGACGTGATCATGTACCGGCCAGACGACGAGCTACGGGGGCTGGCTGCGCTGGCCGTCGAGGCGGGAGTGGACGACCTGTTCACCGAGGGCTGCTCGCCCGCTGAGGTGCTTGCGGCTCTGGCTTCGCGGGGAGAGGGCGGCAAGCGGTGGCTTGCTGCCTTCGAAGAGGCCCGCGACCCATGGTTCAACGTGTCCACCGGCGACGGCTTCTACCACCACCACCGCAGCTGGGCCGATGACCTGACGGTCCCGTTCACGGCGCTGCCCCGGTATGTGGACCAGGTGCGATCAGGGACATTGACCGCGCGGCCGACCGACAAGCTGCGGGCCGAGCGAGAGCGGATCGCGTCATCGTATCGGTCGCTGCTTGAGTCGGAGGAGGAACGTGCGGCGTTCGACCAGATGCTCGGGCTGTGCCGGCGCGTGTTCCCGTTCGTTGAGGACCACAAGTTCTACTGCGAGCACTGGTTCACCTCGCAGTTCTTCGCCAAGATCCGCGAGTTCGGCGCGCTGCTCGCCCGGTTCGGGGTGCTGGCCGAGGCCGAGGACGTGTTCCAGCTGCACCACACCGAGGTCGACCAGGCGCTGTCGGACGTGATGCTGGCCTGGGCCGCCGGCGGCCCGCCGCTCGGCGGCCGTTACTGGCAGCCGATCGTCTCGGCAAGGAAACAGATGCTTGCGGTGCTGCGGGACTGGTCGCCGCCGCCCGCGCTCGGGCCGGTGCCTTCGGCCTTGAATGATCCCGCGGTGCGCATGCTGTGGGGCGTGACCCAGGAACGGATCGAGGCCTGGCTTTCGCCGGCCTCGGATGAGGTGCGCGGCTTCGGCGCGTCGTCCGGCGTGGTCGAGGGACCGGCCCGGGTGCTGACGGACGTCAACCAGATCGGCGAGGTCAGGGACGGGGAGATCCTGGTCTGCCCGGTGACCGCGCCGAGCTGGGCGCCGGTGTTCGGCAAGATCAAGGCGGCCGTCTCGGACATCGGCGGCTCGATGTCACACGCGGCGATCGTCGCGCGCGAGTACGGCATGCCGGCCGTGGTCGGCACCGGCGACGCGACCAAGCGGATCCGCACGGGCCAGCTGGTACGCGTCGACGGCGACCGCGGGGTCGTCCAGGTCATCGGGTGATGTCCTCTGGCTCTCACATCAGCGGTCCCCTCCCCTCTGTGCCGGGGCCCTTTGTCCGGGGCCCCTTTGTCCGGGGCCCCTTTGTCCGGGGCCCCTTTGTCCGGGGCCCGTTTGTCCGGGGCCTCTTTGTCCGGGGCCTGGCCGAGGTGGGCGCGGCGGACGTGGCACACGTCGGGGGCAAGGCGGCCAGCCTGGGCGAGCTGATCCGGGCCGGGATTCCGGTACCGGCCGGCTTCGTCGTGGTGGCGGACGCATTCTCGCTCGAGCCGTCGGTGCTGCGCCCGGTGGCCGGCGTCGCGGTGGACGACCTCTCCGCGATTGCGCAGGCCGCCGCGCAGGTGCGGGCCCGGATCACGGCACTGCCGGTGCCCGCCGACGTCGCCGCGCAGATCACGGCGGCGCACCAGGCGCTTGATGCCGACCTGGTGGCGGTGCGGTCGAGCGCCACCATGGAGGATTCCGCGGATGCCAGCTTCGCCGGCCTACAGGATACCTACCTGGCCGTTAGCGGCACGGCCGCCGTGCTCGACGCGGTGCGGCGGTGCTGGGCCAGCCTGTACAACGACCAGTCGGTCGCCTACCGGCGCCGGCTGGGCCTGCCCGAGGACGGCCTGGGCATGGGCGTGGTGATCCAGCTGATGGTGCGTCCGCGCGCGGCCGGGGTGATGTTTACGCGCAGCCCGGTCACCGGGGACCGTTCGGTGGTGAGCATCGAGGGAACCTGGGGGCTGGGGTCCGCCCTGGTGGCCGGGGAGGTGACCCCCGACGGCTTCACGGTGAGCAAGGTGACCGGCGAGATCACCGGGCGCCGGACCGGCGCCAAGGTCCGCCTGCATTCTTTTCGGCCGAACGAGCCGGGGATCTCCTCCTCGGCCATGCCCGACGCTCTTCGGGCTCGGCCCTGTCTTACCGATGACGAGGTCCGGGCGCTGGCGTCGGTCGGGCAGCGGGTGGAAGAGCACTACGGTGTGCCCCAGGACATCGAGTGGGCGCTGCTGGGCGGCGATCTGGTGGTTAGCCATGATCCGGTGCCCGATCGCGATCCGGTGCCTGGCGGCAATCCGGTGCCTGGCAGCGATCCGGTGCCTGGCGGCAATCCGGTGCCTGGCGGCGATCCGGTGCCTGGCGGCGATCCGGTGCCTGGCGGCGATCCGGTTTCGGTTGCGGATGCCGTGGACCGCATCAGGCTGCTGCAGAGTCGTCCGGAGACCGTCTGGGCGACCCGCGAGCGCGCGCCCGTCGCCACCCCGAAACCCCGCGCCAGCGATCACGTCCTGGCCTGGCTCGAGAAGCGCCTGTGATGGACCTGTGATGGACCTGACCAATGAGGACGTCACCGACATCCTCGCGCTGCTCGACTCGCTGCCGTACGACGAGCTCGACCTGCAGACCACCCGGTTCCGGCTGATCCTGCGGCGTACGCCGGACGGGTGGACCCAGTCCGTGGAGTCGCGTGCCGCGCCGACCGCGCTTTCCGCCGCGCCGACCGCGCTTTCCGCCACGCCTGCCCCAGCAGCCGCGGTTGCCCCACCAAGCAATGATTCAGTCCCTGCGGCAACGACATCGTTGCCACAACGAAGTGGTCATAACGACATCGTTGCCACAACGACGCGGTTGGGCGCGGAGTCGGAAGGTGTCGCTGAGGCTCAAGAGGCTGAGGTGAACGGGGAGAGGGCCGAGCGGGAGCTGGTGGCGGTGCGGGCGCCGCTGCCGGGGACGTTCTACCGGGCGCCGCGGCCGGGGGCGGCGCCGTTTATCGAGGTGGGAAGCCGGGTCGGCGCGGAGACCGTGGTCGGGATCGTGGAGACCATGAAGCTGATGAACTCGGTGACCGCCGGGGTGGACGGCACGGTGGCCGAGATCTGCGTGGCAAACGCCGAGTTCGCCCCGCACGGGACCACGCTGCTGCGCATCAGGGCCGACTAGTGTTCATCATCCGGCGGGTACTGATCGCCAACCGCGGCGAGATCGCCGTGCGGGTCATCCGCACCTGCCGCCGGCTCGGCATCGAGACCGTGATCGCGGTGTCGGAGGCGGACGCGGATTCCGTGCCGGCCAGGATGGCCGACCGGACGATCCCGCTCGGTCCGGGCGGCGTGGCCGACACGTACCTCAGCGTGGCGGCGGTCGTCGGCGCGGCGGCCGCGGCCGAAGCCGACGCGATCCACCCCGGGTACGGATTCCTGGCCGAGAACCCGGAACTCGCGCGGGCCTGCGAGGCGGCCGGGATCATCTTCATCGGGCCAGGTGCGGAGGTACTCAAGGCAGCCGGGGACAAGCTGGCCGCCCGCGGGCACGCGGTCGCGGCGGGCCTGCCGGTCCTGCCTGGCGGGCAAGTCGCGGGTTCCGCGGGCGAGGGAACAGCCGTGGCCAGAGGTGACGGCGGAGCCGGCGACGCGGGCGCGCTGGCCGAGCGTATCGGGTACCCGGTGCTGGTCAAGGCGGCCGGGGGCGGTGGCGGGCGAGGACTGCGGGTGGTCCGCGAGCCCGGCGAACTCGGTTACGCGGTGACGGTGGCCAGCGCCGAGGCTCAGGCGGCGTTCGGCGATCCGCGCGTGTACCTTGAGCGGTACGTCTCTCCCGCCCGGCACGTCGAGGTGCAACTGCTCGGGGACGGCCGGGACGTGATCCATCTCGGCGACCGGGACTGCTCGGTGCAGCGGCGCTATCAGAAGCTGGTCGAGGAGGCGCCGGCACCGCTGCTCGGCGAGACGCTGCGGGTCAGCATCCGGGTAGCCGCGGTCGCGCTCGGCCTGCACCTGAAGTACCAGGGCCTGGGGACCGTCGAGTTCCTCGTCGACCCGCAGCGGGAGACGTTCTACTTCCTTGAACTGAACGCCCGCATCCAGGTGGAGCACCCGGTGACCGAGGCGATCACCGGCCTGGACCTGGTCGCCGAGCAGATAGCGATCGCGGAGGGACGCGGGCTTCGGCTTTCCCAGGCCGACGTCGGCTTCAACGGCCACGCGATCGAGTGCCGGATCAACGCGGAGGACCCGGCGGCCGGCTTTCGGCCCAGCCCGGGGACGGTGACCACTGCGATCTTTCCGGCCGGTCCCGGCGTCCGCGTCGACACGCACGTCCAGGCGGGTTCGGCCGTGCCGCCGCAGTACGACAGCCTGCTGGCCAAGCTCGTTGTCGGCGGCGCCGACCGGGCGCAGGCGCTGGCCCGGCTGCGCGGCGCGCTGGCCCGGTGCCAGATTGCCGGTGTGGCGAGCACCGTACCGCTGCTGTCGGCGATGGTCGACGATCCAGCGATGGCCGCGGGCGGGATCGACACGGCATGGCTGGAGCACCATTGGCTGGAGCACCATTGGCTGGAGCACCATTGGCTGGAGCACCATTGGCTGGAGCACCATCTGCTGCAGCGCCATGGGCCGGAGGATGGGCCGGGGGTGGCCCATGGCTGAGGTGCAACTGGTCGACGTGTCGCTGCGGGACGGGAACCAGAGCTTGTGGAGCGCCACCGGGCTGCGGACCGCGCACGTTCTCCAGATCGCCCCGGTGATGAACCGAGTCGGGTTCCGCGCCCTGGACTTCGGCTCGAGCACGGCCATGGGCGTGGCGGTGCGGACGCACCGGGAGGATCCGTGGCAGCTGATCCGGCTCGCCCACGCCGCGATGCCGGACACGCGGCTACAGTTCATCGGCACCGGGTTCCGGTTCATCTCCTGGGAGCGGGCGCACCCCGACGTCATGCGGCTGGTCTACGAGCGACTGGTCACGGCGGGCATCTCGCGGTTCGTGGTGCTCGACCCGATGCACGACATGAGCGCCGTGCTCGCGACCGCGCGGATGATCCGGCAGGCCGGCGGGACCGAGATCATCGCGGCGCTCACCTACACGATCTCGGCCGTGCACGATGACGCCTTCTACGCCGGTATCGCCGGGCAGGCCGCGGCGTCCCGCGACATCGACCGCGCCTACATCAAGGACCCGGCCGGGCTGCTGACCCCCGAGCGGGCCCGCACGCTGATCCCCGCGGTGCGGGCGCAGTTGCGGGGCAAGCCGCTGGAATTGCACGCGCACTGCACGATCGGGCTGTCGCCTCTGGTCTACCTGGCCGCGCCCGGCCTGGGCGTCGAGGTGCTGCAGGTGGCCTGCGGGGCGCTGGCCGACGGGTCCTCGCTGCCCGACGCCGAACGCACGGTCGCGAACCTGCGCGAGCTTGGGCACACGGTCGCGGTGGACGACCGGCTGCTGGCCCAGGTAGCCCGGTATTTCGATCAGCTCGCCGCCGCGGAGTCGCTGCCGTCCGGGCGGCCACGGCCGTACGACGCGGCGTTCACCCGACACCAGGTGGCCGGAGGGGTCATGACCACGCTGCGGCGGCAGCTGGCCGAGATCGGGTTCGAGGCGGAGTTCGACGCGGTGATGGAAGAGGTGAGCCGGGTCCGGGCCGAGCTCGGGTATCCGATCATGGTCACGCCATTCCCGCAGATGGTGTGCGGGCAGGCGCTGTCCAACGTGGTCACGGGGATCCGCTACGAGGTGGTGCCCGACCAGGTGATCCGGTATGTGCTCGGCAGCTTCGGCAAGCCGACGGCGGAAGTCGAGCCCTGGGTCCTCGACCGCATCCTGGACCGGCCGCGCGCCCGCGAGCTTGCCGCCGAGGCGCCGCCTCCGTCCGTGGCCGAGTTGCGACAGCGTCTGCCCCGCGGGATCACCGACGAGGAGCTGCTGTTGCGGTTCGGGATGCCGGGCGAGGAGGTGGACGCGATGCTGGCCGCCACGCCGCCCGCGCGGCATTACCAGCCAGAGATGCAGCCGGTGCTGCGGCTGCTGCGCGAATTGGGGTCCAGGCCGCCGGCGCGGCGACTAGTGGTGGACAAGCCGGGCTTCCGGCTCGCGCTCAGGGGGCCCAACCTCAAAGAACACAGTCTCAAAGGACAAAGCGGTGCCCGACCTTGACACGCTGGCCCGGCTGAGGGATGCCCGCGGGTACGTCTTCGACCTGGACGGCACGCTGGTGCTTGGCGACCGGCGCAATCACGGGCTGCGGCCGCTGCCGGGCGCGGTCGAGATCATCAGCTGGGTGGCAGCGAGCGGGCGGCCGTTCGTGGTGTTCACCAACGGGACCACGCGCACGCCGGCGCAGCTGGCCCGGGCCTTGCGGGAGATCGGGTTCGGCCTACCGGACGAGGCGATGATGACGCCGGCCAGCAGCGCCGTCCGGGCGCTCGCGCGCCGGGGACGTCGGCGGGTCATGGTGCTTGGCGGCGCCGGGCTGACCGAACCTCTGCGGGAAGCGGGCTTTGAGGTGGTACCGCCCATGGCGGGAGCGGTCGCGGACGCCGTGCTGGCCGGCTGGTTCCCCGAGTTCACCATGCCCGCGCTCGAGGCCGCCTGCCACGCGGTCTGGGGCGGGGCCGAACTGTACAGCTGCTCGCAGACGCCGTTCTTCGCGGTGGACGGTGGCCGGGCCCTCGGCACCTCCCGGGCCATCTCGGCCATGATCAGGTCGCTAACCGGGTGCAGGCTCCAGGTGGTGGGCAAACCGTCGATTGACGCGCTGCGCAGCGCGGCGGACCGGCTCGGGACCAGCCCGGCGCGGCTGGCGGTGATAGGCGACGACCCCCAGCTCGAGGTGCCGATGGCGCATCGCGGCCGGGCGCTGGCGATCGCGGTCGACACCGGCCTTGGCGGCCCCGGCGCCTACGACGGCCTGCCCGCCTCGCGCCACCCCCATCTGCGGATGCGCGGCGTGGACGAACTGCTGGCGATCTTGAGTGGTGAGAGGAGCGCGCAATGAGCGAAGTGACTGCTGAGCTGAACCAGGAGCGGCTGGCCTGGATGTACCGGCAGATGCTGCGGATCAGGGAGTTCGAGGAACGGGTCAAGGCGACCTTCACCGAGCACCCGGGCGTGATCCGCGGCCACACCCACCTGGCCGACGGGGCGGAGGCCTCGATCGTCGGGGCGCTGGCCGCGCTCGGCCCGGGCGACCAGGTGATGTCGACGTACCGGTGTCACGGCTATCCCCTGGTCCTCGGCAGCGACCCGGGCGCGATGATGGCCGAGATCTACGGGCGGGCCGGCGGGCTGTGCGGCGGCTATGGGGGCTCGATGCACCTGGCCGATCCGGAGCGCGGGTTCCTCGGCACGTCCGGGATCGTCGGGCAGGGAATCCCGCACGCGACAGGCGCCGCCTACGCCGCCCAGATCCGCAAGCTGGGCCAGGTGGTGCTGTGCTTCTTTGGTGACGGCGCGTCCAAACAGGGCGCGTTCGCCGAAGCGCTGAACGTGGCCTCGCTCTGGAAGCTGCCGATCGTCTATGTGCTTGAGAACAACTCGTACAACGTGGTCACCCGGGTGGAGCAGGAAGACGCCAACGCAGCCGCGGGCGAGCCGCTTTCGGTCAAGGCCCGGGCGTTCTCGATGCCCGGGGTGACGGTCGACGGCGGGGACCCGGTCGAGGTCCACGGCGCGGTGGCGGCCGCGGTGGCGCGGGCCCGCGCCGGCGAAGGGCCAACCCTGGTGGAGTCGAAGGTCTACCGGCTAAGCGCGCACGGCAACATCATCGCCCCGCCCGGCGTGCCGCTGCATTTCCCAGAGCACGAGGCGGTCGCGGTGTCGGGGGCGGCCGAGGAGTACCAGGCGGCCCGGCGAGCTGACCCGCTGCTGCGGATGCGCTCAAGGCTGGTTTCCTCCGGTGTGCTTTCTGCGGAGGAGGCGGATGAGATGGCCGCCTCGGTCCGCGCCGAGATCGACGCGGCCCAGCGGTTCGCGCTCGACAGCCCGTACCCGGCGCCGGATGAGGCGCTGCGACACGTGTACGCGTAGTTTCGGGAGACCAGATGAGCAGGCAGCTTCCGTATATCGCGGCCATTGACGAGGACATCAGGCAGGAGATGGCCCGCGACGAGACCGTACTGTATTTCGGGCAGAACATCGCCACCACCG
>Ga0335075_10019459_pt1 | contig 10040 bp, 7 predicted proteins | sample Lox_Sample_24_FD_206723 | JGI IMG/M metagenome (GOLD analysis project Ga0335075, IMG submission 206723) | Soil microbial communities from Loxahatchee National Wildlife Refuge, Florida, United States - Lox_Sample_2.4 | ecosystem: Environmental > Terrestrial > Soil > Wetlands | place: USA: Florida...
GCGCATCGTCACGTCGGAGTTCTGCAGGGTCGCCACCAGGCGCATGGTCGCAAAGCCGTTGCGCGGCGCGCGCTGCGAATGGAAGCGCTGCGGGCGCTGCAGGAAGTCGCCCTGGAAACCGTCGAAACCGAGTTCGGCGGCGTGTTCGAACTGTTCGATGGTCGAGACCGATTTGGCGATCAGTTTCAGGCCGCGGCTGATGAATTCGGGGGCGAGGCGCGAGAGCTGCTCCGGCTCGAAGTCCGCCAGCGACAGTTTCACTGCGTCGACCAGGTCCAGCAGTTCCGGCTGCGTGAAGCCGGGCGAGAACGCATCGAGCGCAATGTGGTGGCCGCGCTCGCGCAGGGTGCGGATGCCGCGCACGACCGCCGCATCCGCCTGCAGCACGCCCGGCACTTCGATGATGACCCGATCCGGATGCAGCGACAGGGGCTCATCGGCGATGAGCAGTTCGCGCGGATAGCCGATGTAGACCGGCAGCGAGCCGGCCAGCCGGTCCAGGCCGATGTCCAGGGCGGCATCGGCCAGCATCCGCAGGGCCCCTTCCTTGGGATTTGCGGCCAGCACCGACTCGGCATCGGCGTACTGCAGTTCGTAGGCCTCGACGGTCATGGCCTTGCCGTAGATGGGCTGCCGGGCTACCAGCGCGACGGATTGGACTTCCGGAGTCGCGGCGGCAACGGCGTTCAGGGTCTGCGTCAGTTTCGTGGTCGGCATATACCTGAAGCCTAGCCACATCAGGGGTCGCACACCGCGCACCGCCGCACACCTTTGCGACGCCATCAGCGCCCGGCCGCCGGTAGTAAGCCACAACTATGATAATGGTCACATATAATAACAGTCGTTATGATATAGTCGCAGCCGACCCTCCACCCCCACTCCCGGACGCGGTATGGATCAGCATCAGAATTTCGGCTTCCTGCTGCATGACGTGACGCGGCTCTACAAGCGGCGGTTCGAGCAGCGTTCGATGCAGCTGGGACTGACCCTCTCGCAGTGCAAGACCCTGTCCCTGCTCGCGCGCCATGAGGGCATCAGCCAGCGGCAGCTGGCGGATCTGGCCGAAATCGACGCCATGGGCATCGTGCGCATCCTCGACCGGATGGAAGAGGACGGCTGGGTGGAGCGCCGGGCCGATCCGCAGGACCGGCGGGCCCGCCGCCTGGCGCTTACCGCCGGGGCAAAGCCGATCCTCGACGAAGTCTCGAGGATCGCGGCCGACACCCGTAGCGAGGTGCTGCTCGGCCTGAGCGTCGACCAGCGCGACCAGCTGGTGTCGCTGCTCGAGCGGGTCCACGCCAATGAACAGGCGCTGAAGCCGCTGGAGCTGTCATGAGCCTCGCAAGGCTGCGCAAGCCGCTGCTCATCGGTGTACCGGGACTGGTATTGGTCGGCCTGGCGGTGCTGTGGCTCTTCGGCGGCCGCACCCAGTCCACGGACGATGCCTACGTGCGCGCCGCGCAGGTGACGATCAGTTCGAACGTGTCGGGCCGGGTGCTCGAAGTACTGGTCCACGACAATCAGAAGGTCCACCGGGGCGAAGTACTGTTCCGCCTCGACCCACGGCCGTTCCGGATCGCGGTGGAGGAGGCACGGGCCCGGGTCGCTTCGGCGCGGCTCTCGATCGAGGCATTGAAGGCCACCTACCGGCAGCGCCAGGCCGATGAGAAGGGCGCCCAGGATGAACTCGCCTACGCGCAGCGCGAATACGACCGGCAGAGCCGCCTGCTGAAAAGCGGGATCGCCTCGCAGGCCCAGGTCGACCGCGCACTGCAGGGCCTCAACGCCGCGCAGCAGAAACTCGCGGCGAGCCGCCAGCAAGGGACCTCGACCCGCGCCGATCTGAACAACGACCCGGACATCCAGGCCGACCAGCATCCGGCCGTGCAGCTGGCGCTGGCAGAGCTGGCGCGCGCCGAACTGAATCTCTCGTACACCACCGTCGCCGCCCCCATCGACGGCGTGGTGACCCGCGTCGAGTCGCTGCAGCCGGGCAACTACATCACGGCGGCCACTGCGGCCTTCGCGCTGGTCTCGGACACCGATCTGTGGGTCGAGGCGAACTTCAAGGAAGACCAGCTCACGCACATGCGCGTGGGCCAGCGCGCCCGCATCCGGATCGATGCCTATCCGGACGAGCACCTGACGGCCAGGGTGGCGAGCCTGAGCCCCGGCACCGGCGCCGAGTTCTCGGTGCTCCCGCCGGAGAATGCGACCGGCAACTGGGTGAAGGTCGTGCAGCGCCTGCCGGTGCGGCTGCAGATCGAGAATCCGCCGCCGCAGCTGCGGGCGGGACTGAGCGTCGATGTGGACGTGGACACGGGCGTGCAGCGGCACCTGTTCTCGGCGGCAACCGCCGCGACGCGCTAGCCGCATATGATTCCCGACGGGGAGAAGATCGATCCGGGCCGGCGGGTGATGATCACCGTCGCGGTGATGCTGGCCTCGATCCTCACGGCGCTCGACACGACCATCGCCAACGTCGCCCTGCCGCATATCCGGGGCAGCCTGTCGGCGACCCTGGAGCAGATGGGCTGGGTGCTCACCTCCTACATCGTCGCGACCGCCATCATGACCCCGCTCGCAGGCTGGCTCGCAGGCCAGGTCGGGCGGCGCAAGGTGCTGCTGATTTCCATCGCCGGCTTCACGCTGACCTCGGCCCTGTGCGGCATCGCCACCTCGCTCTCCGAGCTGGTGCTGTTCCGCGCCCTGCAGGGCGCGTTCGGCGCATCCCTGGTGCCGATGTCGCAGGCAGTGCTGCTCGATATCAATCCGCCCGAGCATCACGGCCGGGCGACCGCCATCTGGGCCATGGGCGTGCTGGTGGGGCCCATCATCGGCCCGGCGCTCGGCGGCTGGCTGACCGACAACTACTCCTGGCGCTGGGTGTTCTACATCAACATCCCGTTCGGCATCCTCTCGCTGCTGGGCGTGCTGTCGTTCCTGCCCGAGTCTCAGGTCCGCCGCTCGCGCTTCGACATCTTCGGGTTCGCGACCCTGAGCCTTGCGATCGGCGCCCTGCAGGTGATGCTGGATCGCGGGCAGCTGCTGGACTGGTTCAATTCCCCCGAGATCTGCGCCGAGGCGCTGATCTGCGGCATCGCGTTCTACCTGTTCCTGGTGCACACCTTCACCAGCCGGTCGCCGTTCGTGAGCCCGGTGCTGTTCGCGGACCGCAATTTCGCCATCGGCAACCTGTTCGTGTTCATCGTCGGCGTCGTGCTGTTCGCGACGCTGGCGCTGCTGCCGCCGCTGCTGCAGGACCTGATGGGATACCCGGTGGTGACCACGGGGCTGGTCACGGCGCCGCGCGGCCTGGGGGCCTTCCTGACCATGATCCTCGTCGGACGGCTGGTGGGGCGCGTCGATTCGCGGATGCTGATCGCTGGCGGCTTCGTCGCCACCGCGCTGTCGCTGTGGTACATGTGCGGGTTCTCGCTGCAGATGGATTCGCACCTGGTCATCCTGGGCGGCTACCTGCAGGGCATCGGCACCGGCCTGGTGTACGTGCCGCTGGCCGCGATCAGTTTCGCGACCCTGACCCCGCAGCTGCGCAGCGAGGGCACCGCCATCTTCAGCCTGCTGCGCAATGTCGGCAGCAGCATCGGCATCGCGGTCGTGCAGGCGCAGCTCACGCGCAGCACCCAGGTGATGCATGCGCAGCTCGCCGACCAGTTGCAGGCCTTCGGCGGGCACCTGCAGTCGAAGCTCCCCTTCGACATCGGCACCGCGAAGGGCCTGGCGGCCCTCAATGCCGAGGTGACGCGGCAGGCGCAGATGATCGCCTACAACAACGACTTCAAGATGCTGCTGGTGCTGACCGTGGCCGTGGCGCCGCTGCTGCTGTTGCTGCGCAGGCCGGCCGCGGGCACGGCCCCCGCCGATGCAGTGGCGCTCGCCGAGTAGCCGCTCAATGGAAGGTCCCATGCACAAGTTTCGCACCCTGCCGCTGGCGATGACGCTGGCCGCATGGCTCGGCGGCTGTACCGTCGGCCCGGATTTCAGGTCTCCGCAGGCGCCCGCGGTCGAGACCTATCGCGCTGCGGATGAGTCCGCCGGGGGGCAGTTCGACCTGGGCGCGCCGGTGGCGCAGGCATGGTGGTCGGTGTTCGGGTCGGCGGATCTGAACGCCGTGATCCGCCAGTCCGTGGCCGGCAACCAGACCCTCGCGGGGGCGGTGGCGAGCCTGCAGCAGGCACAGGAGCTGGCGAATGCCGCCACCGGCAACCGCTATCCGCAGGTCAGTCTCACGGCCGGCGCGCTGCGCCAGCAGTACGGTGCGCAGTTCCTGGGCCCCTTCAAGCTGCCGGCGTTCACCGCCTTCGGCGCCGGTCCCCAGGTGCGCTATGTGCTGGACTACGACGGCGCGCTGGCACGCGCCGATGAGAACGAACTGGCGCTGGCGCAGTACCAGCGCTACCAGCTCGATGCCGCCTACCTCGCGCTCACCGGCAACGTCGTCATGCAGGTCATCACGCTCGCCACGACCACGGACCAGATCGATGCCGTGCAGCAGCTCATCGCGGCGGACGCCAACAACCTGGCGCTGGTGAACACGGCCTTCGAGGCAGGCTCGGTGTCGCGCGCCGATGTCCTGACCGCGCAGAGCCAGCAGGCGGCCGACGAGACCCTGCTGCCGCCGCTGCGCCAGAAACTGAGCCTGGCGCGCCACGTGCTCGCGGTGCTCGCCGGGCACGCGCCCGCGCAGGACCGGACGCCGGACTTCCAGCTCGAAAAGCTGCAGCTGCCCGCAAGCCTGCCCGTGAGCCTGCCCTCGCAGCTGGTCCACGATCGCCCGGACATCCTGGCCGCCGAGGCGCAGCTGCACGCGGCGACGGCGGCCGTCGGGGTGGCGACGGCGAACCTGTATCCCACGATCTCGCTGAGCGCGAGCGCAACGCAGCAGTCGCTGCGTCCGCAGGACCTGTTCAACGCCGCCAGCAGCGCCTGGGGCCTGATCGCCAATCTCACGGCGCCGCTGTACGACGGCGGCACGCTGCGCGCCGAGCGCCGCGCGTCGCTCGCGGCGCTGCGGGCGAGTTCCGCGCACTACCAGCAGACCGTGCTCGAGGCCTTCGGCCAGGTGGCGGACCTGATGGATGCGATGGACCACGACGCGCAGCTGGTGCGCGCCCAGGAGAGCGCGCTGGCCACGGCGCAGAACAGCCTGGCACTGGCGCGCGAGAGCTATGCGGCCGGCAACTCCGGCATCCTCGCGGTGCTCGATGCGCAGCGCCTGCTCGACCAGGCCCAGGTCGGGCTCATCGCGGCGAAGGGACAGCGCTACCAGGACAGCGCCCAGCTGCTCCTGGCCATGGGCGGCTTCAGGCCCTAAACACACCGGCGCCATTCGGACTACACTGCCGGGGCTCATACCACAGGGAGTGGAACTGCCAATGGCTGCGACTGCGCCGGTGACTCCAGAACTGCCCTCCAGTGCCGCGGCGCAAGACAGACCGCGGTTCTCCCGCGCGTACCGGGCGTGGCTGCTGACCATGCTGGTGCTGGTGAGCGCACTGAACCTCGCCGACCGACAGGGCCTGGCGGCTTCGGCACAGGCGCTCAAGACCGACCTCAAATTCACCGATGCGCAGCTCGGCCTGATCCAGGGACTGGGCTTCGCGATCTTCTACACCCTGATGGGCCTGCCGCTGGCGCGGCTCGCGGAGCGCTACAGCCGCACGCGCATCATCGCGGCCTGCGTGGGCATCTTCGGCGTGATGGTCTCCCTGTGCAGCACGGCGCAGGGCTTCGGCCGACTGCTCCTGTTTCGCATCGGCGTCGGCATCGGCGACGGCGGCTTCGGGCCCCCGGTGGCCTCGCTGGTGGGGGATCATTACCCGATGGGCCGGCGCGCCTCGGCCATGGCCATCATCTGGCTGGGGGCACCGCTGGGCGTCGTGACCGGCTCGGTACTAGGCGGGTACCTCGCCGAGCACTACGGCTGGCGCACCACCTTCATGGTCATCGGCGCGGCGGGCATCGCCGTGTCGCTGCTGGTCCTGCTCACCCTGCGCGAGCCGCCGCGCGGCGGATTCGATCCGGCCGCGACCGCCCGCGGGGCACCGCCGCCGGTGCTGACCGTGTTCAGGTTCCTGCTGTCGAAGCCCGCCATGCGGCATACGCTGATCGCGGCGGCCCTGGCGGGTACGGCCATGAACGGCATCGGCCAGTTCCTCAATCCGTTCCTCGCCCGCAACTACCAGCTGGGGCCGGCCGAGGTGGGCCGGCTGCTGGGCATGATCGCCGGCGTGTCCATGGCGTCGGGCCTGCTGGTCGGCGGCTTCGGGGTCGACTGGGCCGGGCGGTCCGACCGCCGCTGGTATGTCTGGGGACCGGCGCTGGGACTGCTGCTGGCGACGCCGCTGTTCATCGTGGGGTTCACGCGCGAGAGTCTCGGCGTCGCCGTGGGCATCCTCATCTTCGCCCATGTGTCGATGTTCGTGTACTACTCACCCACTCTCGCCCTGGCGCAGAACATGGTGGGCGCCAACATGCGTGCCTCCTCGGCCTTCGTGGTCTCGGGACTGGTGATGGGACTGGTGGGCATCGGACTCGGCCCGACCCTCGTCGGAGTCCTCAGTGATCACCTCGCCACCGCGCAGTTCGCCGACTATCTGGCAAGTTGTCCCGGCGGCCGCGCGCCCCCGGGCTCACTGGCGGTGCTGGCCGACAGCTGCCGCAACGCCGCGGCAGCGGGCATCCGGCACGCGCTGATCATCATGGCGCTGCTGTGCGTATGGTCGGCCGTCCACTACGCGCTGGCAGCGCGCACCCTGCGGGCGGACCTGGACCGTCACTACGAGGGCGCCTGACCCGCATCGCCGGGGGTGCGCTCCAGATGTGCCTTGGCCAGGCCGCGGCGCTGGCGTTCCCGGCGCAGGGCGAAGGCCCGCAGGGACAGCACCAGCGAGGCCCAGGCCAGCAGCAGCGCCACGGGCACCGCCGCGACCCAGGGCCAGACGACGACGCAGATGGCGAGCAGCAGCGCGATGACCGCGACGATCGCGACGATTTTGGCCTCCGCCGTGGCGAGCACCCGCTGTTCGGACAAGGCGGCGCCGACCGTCCTGCCGAGCCGCAGTGCGCCGGCCGCGGCACGCGATCCGCGACCACTGCGCTCGGGGCGCTCGCCCCGCAGGCCGCGCCCGCGTTGCGCCTCGGGTGGCAACCGGTCCTCACGGCGGCGACGCAGTCCCTGGCTCAGCAGCGCGACGGCTCCCGCGCCGCGCCGCCGCCGCTCGCGGCGCAGGACGATCTCGGTGGAATTGGCGATGTCGGATTCGAACATCCGCTCCATCTGTGACGCGAAGTCCCGGTCCTCGATCAGCGCATCCAGTTCGTAGTTGCCCACCCAGCTGGCGATGTTCAGATTGCTCGAGCCGACCCGCGCCCAGCGACCGTCGGCGACCGCGGTCTTGGCATGCAGCATCGGGCCCTTCCACTCGAAGACCCGCACGCCGGCCTCCAGCAGCGGCCGATACCCCGCCTGCGACAGCGGCCGCAGTGCGCCGATATCCGAGGCGCCCGGCACCAGCAGCCGCACATCGACGCCGTCGATGGCCGCGGAGCGCAGCGCCTGGATGTAGGGCGGGATGCCCGCGAAGTAGGCATCCGTGATCCACAGCGTGCGGCTGGCGGCCGCCGCGATCAGATGGTCCAGCCGCAGCACCGCGAGCGACCCCGGGGCGGTCGCCACCACGCGCAGCGCCACATCGCCCGCCGCCGGCGGCGGCTCGCGCAAAGGCTCGAACTCCGCGAGCACATCGACGCCGGAACCCTCGGCGCCGATCCGCGGCTCGCTGGTGGCCCACACCTGCGCGAAGGCATTCTCGATTTCGGCCAGCGCCGGCCCCTGGATCGCCACCCCGGTATCGCGCCAGGGTCCGATGTTGCGCTCCGGATAGCCGCGCCAGGCCTGGCCCACGCACAGGCCGGTGATGAAGCCGATCTCGCCATCCACCACCAGGAGCTTGCGGTGATCCCGCTGCAGCCAGCTGAAGGGGTAGGCGGTGCGCGGCGAGTTGAAACAGCGGACCATGACGCCGGCCGCGAGCAGCGGCCGCCAGAAGCGCTTCGAGGCCTTCCACAGGCAGCCCAGCCAGTCATAGACCAGGCGCACCTCGACCCCGGCCCGCGCGCGCTCGATCAGCGCGGCCGAGAATTCGGCGCCGACGTCATCTTCGTAGTAGATGAAATTCTCGAAGCAGATGTAGCGCCGCGCGTTGCCGATGGCGCTGAGCCAGGCCGGGTAGTTCTCCGTGGCATCGCGCAGCAGCCGCACGCTGTTGCCGGCGACCAGCGACGCCCCCGCGGCGCGGGTGAAAGCCTGGTCGAGCAGATCCGGACCGTGGGGGCGATCCATTCCCGGCTCAGGCGGGCGCCGTACTGCCCGGCGCGCCCACCGGGCTCTCGCGTCCCGCGGCGACCTTCACGGGTGCGGTCTCCACCAGGAACAGCGTCAGGACCGTCGCGATCACCGCCAGCCCCGAAGCGATCCACATGGTGACCGCGAGATTTCCATAGTGATCCGCCGCGCGGCCGGCGAGCCAGGGCACGAAGCCCCCGCCGATCAGCTCGCCGAGTCCCATGACCAGTCCCAGCGTCGTCGCCACGTAGCGCGAGGGAATGGTTTCCGAGGGAATCGTGGCCATGAACAGCGGAAAGGTACCGCTGGCGGACCAGCCGAGGAACACCAGCAGCGCCAGCATCCACGAGGAGCCCTGGAAATAGAGCGCCGCGAGCGGATAGAAGATGCCGATGAAGGTGAACACGATCATGGTCGGCTTGCGCCCCAGCCTGTCCGAGAGCCCCGGAACGATGAAGGCGAAGACCGCCGCCGAAATGCCCAGGACGCCGACCTGCCAGGACGTATCGCCGTGCGAGAGGTGACGCAGGCTCCCATAGATGGTGGGCAGGAACGTCCAGCCGAGGATCATCCAGGGCACCATGACGATGCTGAGCAGGATGCAGATCCACATGTTGCGGTAGCCCATGGCCTGCACCAGCGTGGCGGCGGCGCTGGTCGGCCGCTCGCGGGTCGCGCCGTCCGCAGGGCTTGCGATGGCGACCGTCGCGCCGCGGGCCGGTTCGCGCACGAACATCCAGATCAGGGCGGCGCAGATCAGTCCCGGAACGGCGGCCACGAAGAACGCGCCGCGCCAGCTGAAGAATTCGGCCAGCGCCGTCAGGAGCACGGGGCCGAAGAACGAACCGATGAGGTTGCTGCCGAGGTTCTGCATCACGCCCATGTTGAAGCCGCGCCGGTTCTGCGCGGACTCCAGCACCACCAGCGACTGGGCGATGGGCAGGATGGGGCCTTCGGCCAAGCCCATGAGCATGCGCGAGGCCAGCAGCACGCCGAAGGAGGGCGCCAGTCCCGAGATCACCGAGCAGACCGAGAAGATCACCACCGTGATCAGCAGCAGCGACTTGCGGCGCCCGAGCGCATCCGACAGCGTGCCGATCAGGAAGCCGGAGATCGCCCAGCAGATCGACAGTCCCGAGGACAGCGCGCCGACCTCGCCGTTGGTCAGGTGCAGCGAAGCGGTGATGAAGGGCGCCAGGTTGCCCATGGCGTTGCGGTCGAAGAACACGAAGCCGAACATCAGCGTCAGTACGCCGATCATCCGGATCTCATAGGCCGCCTTCGGTGTCATGTCGTCCCCCCGGAATCTGATTTTTCTAAGCGTGCGCCACGTCCACGAGAATCTTGGTGCCTTCCTGCCGGTGCAGCCGCTCGAAGCCCTGCTCGATCAGGCCATCGAACGGAATCGTCTCCACCCACCCTTCCTGGGGATAGGTTCCCGCGGCCATTTCGGCGATGACGGCCGGAAAGGCGTTGCAGGACAGCGCGACCCCGGTGACCCGCGTCTCGGACATCAGGATGTCCATGGCGCCGATGGTCAGGGGTAGGGTGTGGATGGCGACGACCACCACGTTGCCGTCGACGCGGGTGCCGCGGAAGGCGGCGTCGAATGCCGCCGGCACGCCCGCGGCATCGATCGATGCGTGCGCGCCGCGGCCGCCGGTCAGATCCC
>Ga0335075_10019460_pt1 | contig 10039 bp, 8 predicted proteins | sample Lox_Sample_24_FD_206723 | JGI IMG/M metagenome (GOLD analysis project Ga0335075, IMG submission 206723) | Soil microbial communities from Loxahatchee National Wildlife Refuge, Florida, United States - Lox_Sample_2.4 | ecosystem: Environmental > Terrestrial > Soil > Wetlands | place: USA: Florida...
TACTCGAGCCCCGCCGCCGGATCGTGGATCGAGCAAGGGCCCACGATCACGACCAAGCGCCGGTCGTTGCCGAACAAGATGCCCTCGATGGCGCGGCGCGTGTCGTCCGTCAGCGCGGCAGAGGCATCGGAGATCGGCAAGTCTTCCGCGAGCACCGCAGGAGAGAGCAGCGGCCGCACGCGCTCGATGCGAAGGTCGTCCGTGCGTGATTTCATCGCAGCATGATAGCGCGCTCGTGAGACCACGTCTCACCGAATTGCGCGACAGCAGCAGCGGCGCAGGGTTTCTCGGAAACGCGAGGCGCGATTATGCTCGCGCGCGTCGCGGCTTCGCGCACCCTGCGTCGCCATCCGCGCGCGATGGCCGCGCCGAAGCCCACGCGGCGGGAGCGTCATTTGATCAAAGCGAACACATCCACTCGGCGCGCGCGCCGCGGCTCGCGCTCGCACTGGGTCGTCCCACTCTTGGCGCTGCTCGGCTGCGGCGACGAGGCGTCGGAGGCACCGTTCGACGCGACGATGTCCAACCCCGCCGGCGGCAGCGACGGGACGCCGGGGGCGAGCTCTGCATCCGCGGCCGCCGGCGCAACCGCGGCTGGAGCGGCCGGCCCCGGCGCGGCGGGCGGCACAGCAACGGAGGCTTCACCCGGCGCGATTCCGCTATCGAATGACGCGAATGCCGAAACACCGGGCACGAGCTCGGAAGCACCTGCCGGCTCGGCAGAGCCCGACGTGCCGCGAGGCCCCACCGTCGCGCTCACGATCGAGGGCGGAGCGGGCCCTTTCGGAGCGGTGCGCTCGACGCCCGCGGGCGTCGACTGTTCCGCGCCCCCGTGTCGCGTCGAGCTGCCGCGCGGGACGGCATTGCGGCTCGACGCGCTCAGCCCGCCCGCAGGCGGCATCGGCTTCGCGGGTTGGTCGGGGGCGTGTGAGGGCATCGACGACTGCATCCTCGTGCTGGACGGCGACGACGTGACGCTGACGGCGACGTTTGCGAGGGCGAATGTGGTGTTTGTCACGTCGACGTTGACGACGGGGCGGCTCGGCAATTTGACCCAGGCCGACGCGATCTGCAGCGAGCGTGCGCGCGCGGGGCAGCTGACGGGCATATTCAGAGCCTGGTTGGCGACGCAGGCCGTGGGCGCCATCGATCGGTTGATGCCTTCGCGTGGCTGGGTGCGTCGCGACGGCAGGATCGTGGTCGATTCGCCCAGCGACCTCGTCGATGGCAAGCTCTTTCACCCGCTGAATCTCGATGAGTTCGGAACGAACGTCGGCAGCACACGCAAGGTCTGGACGGGAACCGGACGCGACTTGCGCGTCGAAGCGGGCTCCAATTGCAACGACTGGACCGCCGAAACCGCACCTGACGGCGGCATCGTGGCGGGTCGCTTCGGCGACGCGGCGCTCGGCGGCAAGTCGTTCACGACAGTGACGACGGCTCGCTGCGACGATCGAGCATCGTTATACTGCTTCGAGGTGGGCAAGACGTTGCGGATGACGCCGCAGCGAACGGACGGCCGCGCGGCGTTCGCCTCTTCGGGCCGCTTTGCTCTCGACGGCGGAGTCGCCGGCGCCGACTCCTTGTGTCAGAACGACGCTGCCTTTGCCGGCCTCTCCGGCTCGTTCAAGGCGTTGCTCAGCACGAGCACGGCGAGCGCCGCATCTCGGTTCGATCTGACGGGCGCGCCTTGGGTTCGGCTCGACGGGGTGCCCTTGGCCCCGACGGCCGCCGCGCTGTTTCAGGCAGAAACGTGGGATACGAGCCTGAACCTCAGCCCCAGTCACGCCTACTACTCCAGCGTCGGCATCGTGGTGGGCGGTTCGTCGATGCTCGCGCCTGGCTCGCTCGAGGACACATGCTCCGATTGGACGTCGCTCGAGGGCACGACGGTGCAAGGCGACGCGGCTGCCGCGAGCCCGACGGGCGCATTCTCTTCACGGCCAGGGCTGGCCTGCTCATCCACCAATAACCTCGTCTATTGCCTCGAAGAGTAGTGCCCATGAGTACGGCCGCCTCGAAGATCCGCACCGTCTGCGGCGTGGCGTCGTTCGTCACGTTCTTGCAGCTCGGATGCGGCATCGATGCACGCAAGACCGACCTCTTGCTCTCGAACCCGGACGACGCCGGCGCCATCGGCGTTGTCGACACTCGACCAGAAAGCCAGCAGCTCCCTGATGGGGGCGTCGCCGACGACGAGCCGGCAGATCCAGACGGCATCGAGGTCAGTATCGTGGCCGGCGGCGATGGTACGTTCGGGCGCGTGATATCGGACCCGGCAGGGATCGACTGCTCGGAGCCACCCTGCAGAGCCCGCTTTGCGCGCGGCACCAGCGTCGAGCTCATGGCACAAACGAGCCTGACCGGAGGCTCCGGCTTCGCCGGCTGGTCCGGGCCGTGCAACGGGCTGGACGATTGTCGTGTGCTCCTCGACGGCAGCGACGTGAGCCTCGTCGCGAGCTACGCGCCGGCGAACATTGCGTTCGTCACGTCCACGAGCAGCAGCGGCTATGTCGGAGGTCTGACGGCGGCAGATGGTCTGTGTGCAGCGCGAGCTGCGTCGGCAGGGCTCGCCGGCACGTTTCGCGCCTACCTATCGACCAGCAGCGTCAACGCCATCGATCGCCTCGGTGGAGCCAGAGGTTGGGTGCGCACCGACGGCAGACCGCTCCTCGACGCGCGCGAAGATGTCGCGTCGGGTCGGCTCTTCTACACGCTGCGATTCGATGAAGGCGGACGAGACGCGGGCGAGCGCGTCGTGTGGACGGGCAGCGGCCCCGACGGCAAACTCGCTGCGGCCGGAGCCGCCTGCAACGATTGGGGTGCGATCGAAGGCGCCAGCGGCAATTCCGGCCAGCTCGGCAATTCCGATCTGGGCGGCACCGGCCTCTCGCGCGGGGCGTCGGGCCCCTGCGAGTACAATGCCGCCATGTTTTGCTTCCAGGTCAATCGCACGGTGCGCATCCGTCCCGCGCCGAGCCCTGGTCGGCGCGCCTTCGTCTCGGCAGCACGCTTTCCCGTCGCGGGAGGCATCGCTGCGGCCGACGCCCTGTGCCGGCAAGACGCTGCGTCCGGCAACCTGAGTGGGAGCTATCGAGCGCTGCTCGCTACCAGCACGGCGAGCGCCGTGTCGCGCTTCGACCTGTCTGGCCCTGCGTGGGTCCGTCTCGACGGCATTCCGATCGTCGCGAATGCGGCAGACCTCTTCTTCGGGCGTCGCTGGGAGGCTCCCATCAACCTCACGCCGACCGGTGTCTATTTCGACATTCAAGGCGCGTTCGTCGGCGGCACGTCACTGATCGAGCCGGGCGCGCTCGGCAACACCTGCTCGGACTGGACGTCGACGACGGGCTCCGTCTTCACGGGGCGCGCTGGATTCACCGGGCTCGACGATGCGTACTACGCGTTCGTTTCTGCCTGCACGGTGCAGGTCAGCCTCACGTGCCTCGAGGAATGAGCTCAGCGCGCGAGCGGCCCGAATAGCCATTCCGGGGTCTCGCCCTCGGCCATGATGGTGACGGCGACGAAGGCGTTGGAGGTGCGCACGTCGGCGTTGGGGTTCTGCTGCATCAGGGCCTCGAACTGGCTGGCGTGGGCGTCGGTGTCGAAGCGGACGCGGTAGCGGCCGGCGTAGCCGCCGGCGTCGAGCTGGAAGATGTCGAGCTGATCGCCCCGCCAGCCGAGCGCGAGCGCTTCGGCGTCGGCGTCGCTGATCGAGCTGCCGGCGAGGCGAGCGAGGACGTAGGTGGTCCATGCGCCGAGGCGATCGATGCCGAGCGGGTAGGCTTCGTCGCCAGCGACCGGGAGTGCGGCGCCGGCGCGGGCGAAGATGTTGTTGGTGGGGAAGGCATCGACGAGGCCGCTCACCGCGCCCGGTGCTAGCGCGCCTTCGAGCATGTCCAGCGAGTCGCCGGGGGGCGAGGCGTAGCGCTGGGCCATGGCTGCGGGGCCGCCGCTCAGCCAGGTGTCGAGGATCGAGTAGGGACCGTAGATGTACGGCGCGAGCAGCAGCGAGCGGTTCCAGGCGCCCTGGGGCTCGGCGAAGAGGGCGTCGCTCTGGGCGTCGCGAAAGGTGTCGAGGCCCTGGCGGAGGGCGTCGGCCTGGATGGGCGCGTCGAACATGCCGAAGTCGAGGATGAGCTGATGAAACTGCGCTTCGCCTTCAAACAAGGCGCGGATGCCGATCAGCGAGTCGAGCGTGGTGGTCGACGCGAGCAGGGCTTGCAGATCGTAGCGGGCCGCCTGCTGCGCGTGGATCAGCTCGTGAAACAACACCTCGTTGTCGACGATCGGGTCGCCCGTGCGCGCGTCTTCGATCAGGATGATGCGGTCTGTCGCGGGGTCGTATTGCGCGAGCAGCAGGTTGGCGGCGACGTCGACGGCATCGCCGCTGTCGAACGACGCCGGCAAGAGCCCGAGCATTTCGAGCACGGCCGTGACCGCCAGCGAGACGGGCGCGGGGGTGGTGTCTGCCGCCACCGCAGTCGCGAGCCGATCGCGCAACATGGCACGGGTGACCACATCGATCGGCGGCAGCACCGGCGTGGTGCCGGCGCCGCCCCACTGGCAGGCGGCGATCTCGGCCAGGCGCGACTGGCACTCGGGGGCGAGCACGTCGCAGGGTTCGTGGCTCTCGGCGCCGCAGGCAGCGGCCGCGGCGAGCAACGCCTCGCCGTCCGCGCCGTCCGCGCCGGGGCCGCCGCCCTCGTCGGAGCAGGCCGACAGAGCGAGCGCCGTGGCAAACAGGGCAAACGTCGTGCAACGGGAGAGCGAGCGGCGCCCGAGGGGCGAGCGTGTGAACGAAGCACGGCATTCGAAGCAGCAAAGCGACATGTGAAGAGCCCCCGAAGTAGGTGGTGCTCGCGGTGTGCCGGCGCCGAAACGGACCTTCGTGCGAACGCTCCCGCGAGCGTATCGGCGTTCTAGCGAGGTTTCCGCGGCGAAGGCGCCGAGGATGCGTGGGCGCGCGACCATTGCGGTGAGAGATCGCGGGCTTGCCGAAGCGTCGTTGCCGTCGTTTGGCCGTCGCGCGACGTCTTGCGCGAGGTTTGCGGTCGGATGCGATGCCGCAGGCTTCGCCGCGATGCGCCGGCGCACGAAAAGTGAACGGGCAGAGCGTGGCGACGTGGTTTGGGGTGGACGAGTCGACGCGCCTCGTGCCAGGGGCGCGGCGTCTGTCGCTTCGCCCGAGCCACCTCGACCCACGACGGACCACCGTGTGCGCTCACCTCGGTGCAGCGCGCTGAGCCGCAGCGCCGGGCACGAGAGCCCGACTGCTGTCGAGGCTCAGCCAGCGCCTTGGACTAAACGGCGCCTGAGTCGGCTCGATGTTTTCGTGTTTTTCCGGATCGTGCTGCGTGGGCTTTGTGCGACCATTCATCCTCCGCTCGCGACGAGGACGCTCGGCGTGACGCCAACGGGGGCTGACGACATTGGTACGCTTCGAACCCACGACCCTCACGCGACGCCGGTGCGCGAGCCACGCTCGGCTGCGAGCCGCGCCGAGCCTGCAGCGGTACGCGTTGCTCGTCGGCGCGAGCCGGCATCGCCATCGCCCGTTCTCGCGGCTGGCGTCGCCGACGTTCGATCTGGTCGGGTTGCACGCCGCGCTGACGGCGCCGGAGCTCGGCGGCTTCGCGGCGGCGCCGCCGCGCATCGATCAGCCCGCGTTCGATCTGAACATGGAGCTCGAGAGCTTCTTTCGCGAGCGCGAGCCAGAGGCTCAACTGCTGCTCTATCTGGCGGGGCACGTGCTCGTCGACGAGCAGGGCGCGCTGGCTCTGCTCACCTACGGCACGGAGCGCGGGCGCTGGCGTTCGAGCATCATCGACTTCGGGTTTGTGCGCGATGTGATGGATCAATGCAGCGCGGAGCGGCAGGTGCTGATCCTCGACGCTCGCATCGGTGCGCTCGGGCCGGGCCCGCTCGGGGCGCCCGTCGATCTCGACGCGGCGCTCGGCGGTTCGCGCCGGGTCGTGCTGGCAGCGTCGAACCGGGTGGGCTTCCGACTCGAGGGAGACGCCGTCACGGGCGACGCGAGTGCGGCGCCGCTGGCGCAGCGCCTGGTGCAGGGGTTGCGCAGCGGCGATGCGGACGTCGACGGGGACGGTCGCATCTCGGTCGCCGATCTCGCGCGCCATATCGGCGGAGGGGCCCCAGCGAGCGCTGCGCTCGGCGCGATCGTCATCGCGCACCGGGCGAGCCAGGCGCTGGGGCCCGCTGCGCCGATCGAGCGTCCGTCGCGACCGAACGTGCCGCGACGGCGCAGCTGGGCGAGCCACGCGGCAAGCTCGGTCGCGTCTTGGTTTGCCGAGCACGTCGGGCTCTGAGCCCGGCCGCGCCGGCTCGCTGGGGCTGCTCGAAGCGGAGGCGCCTACTCGGAACAGAAGCCCGGGCAGGGGCATGTCAGGCACTGCGGCTGCAGACAGTGCTGCCCGTCGGGACACGCGGCGTCGTCGTGACAGCCCGGGACGCACTGCGTCGGCTGATCGCAGCCGGTAGAGAGCTCGCAGACGAGGCCTGCGCCACAGTCGGCGTCGGTGTTGCAGGCGCCCGGCTCGGCCTCGCAACGGCCAGCGCACGGGCACGTGAAGCATTGCACGATGTTACAGCGCTCGCCGGCGCCGCACTGGCTGTCTTCGTGACAGCCCGGCACGCAGATCGACGGATCGTCGCAGCCCGTCGAGAGCTCGCAGACCGAACCGGAGCTGCAGTCCGAGTCGCCCGAACATTCGTTGGCGCCGCCCGTGCATTGCCCCGGACACGGCGCGGTGACGCACACGACAGGCTCGCAGCGCTGACCGTCGCCGCACTGGGCATCGTCGTGGCAGCCGAGGACGCACTGCTGCGATGAGTTGCCGTCGGCGACCGGCACGGCCTCGCAGACCTGGCCATCCTTGCAGTCTGCGTCCGTGGCGCACTCGCTACAGCCCGGCAGCAGCCATGCGACGGCCGCCACTCGCGATGTCGCCCACAGCAATGAGGCCACACCACTCCATCCACGCGCTCGTCGATCGTTCGCTGTCATGGGAAGATCCCTCCTGTTGGCTGTCCATTGGACGCTCCGCTGTCGGACGCGTCGCACGCGATGGCGTAGCGCCGAAGGCGCGCGGACGCCAACGTTCCCCAGCGAAACACGCCGCCTTCGTTCAGGGCGGCTCGTCTTCGGAAGGCAGATCGGCGCCGGCCGTCACGAACACCAGGATGGTCGCGAGCAGCAGCGCGAACAGAATCTCGTTCGGAGGAAGATGGAGCGTCATCGCACGCGGGCGGTCGTGGAAGCGCATCGGGGGACGAGCGCCTCGTCTCCGTTAGACGGCGAGCCGCGCGGCGCGAACAGTCCCGGACGCGTGTTGCAGCGACGATTGCTGATCCATCGTGCTGCAACACCGCGATCGGCATCATCGCTGGCAACCAGCGGTTGCGACTCGGACCGGGCACGGCCGCACGTTCGTCCTGGAGGTGGGTGCAGGGCGACCGCATTTCGTAACGCACGAGAACGCTTGCATCCTCACGCCGGAGGCGCTTGCCGCTCGCGAGCTCGCCCGCACCCGCTGGAACAGCGTCTAGCGCTCGCAGAGGTAGGCTTGGGGCTCGCCGTCGCAGGGTCGATCGTTCCAGCCACCGGCGTCACCGACGCGCTTCTCGCCGCAGTCTTCCTGGGCGTTGAAGTCGTCGGGCTGCGCGTTGCCCCAGTGGGTAAAGACGGGGGCGCTGGCGTCGACCCATAGCATCGTGCCTTCCGTCTCGCGATCGCTGAGGCCGATCCAGACGTCGACCGTGAGGCGCGCGGTGAGGAAGTCGTCCTCGGCGGCGGACTCGATCTGTACCAAGTCGCCGCCCCAGCTCTGGCAGGCAGCGCGCGCGTCGAGCCACACCGCGGTGTCGGCCGTCAGGCGATAACAACTCGCGCCAGCGACGCCCGCAAACTCGCCCTCTGCGTTGCACGCTCCGGCGTCGGGTGCACGGGTGGGCAGCGGACTCGAGCCACCCGCGTCCGCCCATGCGCCTGCAGCGGCACCCGCGCCGCCGGTGCCGGCAGAGCCGAGCGGAAGCGTGCCCCCCATCCCCTCGCCCACCGCCGCTCCGCCGCTGGCCGCGCCCGCCGAGCCGGCGCCGGCTGCGCCGCCCGCGCTGGTGCCGCCAGCGAAGGGGGCCACGCCGTCGCCCGTGTAGCCCGACAGATCGTCGAGCGGCAGGCACACCGCAAACGCGATGCAGGCGAAGCGCAGGGCGCACGAGCGACGCTGTCCCGTCACGGTCGAAACCTTACTGCGCTCGACGAAATCTGCCAGCAGGTGCCCGGCGCTGCGGGGCGCCGTGTTGCATCCGGGCAACGCGCGTGCATGCGATCGGGGAGCGGATCGTGGCTCGGAACGGAGCAAAAGCGATAGGGCTTTCGAATCTGATGCGCTGGCTTTCTCGAGACGCTCGCTCCGGGGCAGCCGTCGGCTCGATTGGTGCGGGAATGCGTCGTGCGCGACGAACGGGATTTGCGGTGCGGGGAAAGGCGTGAATTCGTCGCGGTGGGTGGTGCCCGTGTTTTGCGACACTGTCGAGACGCTTTCGGCGCGCTTTGGCGTGTGAATGGCCTGGGATGGGCCCATCGGGTTCGTTCGAGTCGATCTCGACGACGCGCAAGCGATGGCGGGTGGGGGCAGCTCGCGTGGCTTCTCGCGTTGCGCTTCGTCGTCATGAGTCCGAGCGTGGACTCGGGGCGGCTTTTTTCAGTTGGTTACTGGGAAGTGCGTGCGGTTTGGGGGTGGTGCGTGGACGATTGGCTTGGCGGGGCGAGGGGGCGGTGGGTGATACTGGCCGCTCATGTCGCGATGTGTTTGGGTTGGGTTGGTTTCGTTGGTGCTGGTTGGCGTGGGCTCGGGCTGTGGCGACGAGGCGTCGGACGGGGGCCAGTTCGTTCCGGAGGCGGCGGCGGGGAGCGCTGGCGCCTCGGGTGGTGGGGCGAGCGCGCCGGCGACGGAAGTGTCGGGCGGCGGCGGGGTGGGGCCGTCGGGCAGCAGTGAAACACCGAATGCCGGGCTCGGTGCTGGGACGCCGGTGGATGGCGACGGCGCGGAGCAGATGGTGAGCGGCGCGGCGATGGGAGGAACCGCGGGCGATGGCTCGATGGCGGGGGCGGCTTCGGTCGGAGGAACGGCTTCGGTCGGAGGCGCGACGGGGATGGGCGGCGCAACGGGTGGGGCGGGCTCTGGCACGCCGGCGGGGTCGCCTTTTCCGAGCGGTGTGACGCGCCCTCGCATTCTGATCGTGGGTGACTCGATCAGCGCTGGGCCGGGTTGTTACAAGAAGTATCTGCTGGCGGACTTGAACGCGGCGGGCTTCACGAGCTTCGATTTCGTGGGCGAATACACCGATGACTGCGGGGGCGGCGTGATGCATGGGGCGCGCAGCTGCTCGACAGCGCAGCAATACACGCAGCCGACGTTCACGCTGCAGGCGGAGTGCGGCGCGGGGCCCTGGCCGGGGCTGTCGGCGCTGGCGGCGGAGTATCGTCCCGACTTGATCATGATGCAGCTCGGCGTGAACGATGTCTGGGGCGGGATGGCGACGGAGAACATCCTCGCGAGCTACACGACGCTGGTGCAGCAGGCGCGGGCGCAGAACCCGAACGTGGTGCTGGCGGTGGCGCAGATTCAGAAGATCCGTCCGATGGACGCGGGCGGCGACGCGACGTTCGCCCGGACGCAGCAGTTGATCGAGGCGTTGCCCGCGTGGGCGATGGCGCAGAGCCAGCCGACGTCGCCGGTGTTTGTCGCCGATCTGTGGACGAACTCGGACGTGGCGCAGACGCTGGATGGCGTGCACCCCGACGATGCGGGCGCGCAGCGCATGGGACAGAACTGGTTCGCGGCGTTGAGCACCATCTTGCCGAAGAACTGAGCTGCCGAAGCGCTGAGTTCGCGCGGCGGTTGCGCGCGGGTCACGTGAGCGACATCGAGGGGGGTGTGGCGAGACTGCGCGACGACGCCGGGGATGGGCGGGGCTCGCGTAGCTTTGGTGAAACGTTGCACGAGCCTCACTC
>Ga0335075_10019462_pt1 | contig 10038 bp, 5 predicted proteins | sample Lox_Sample_24_FD_206723 | JGI IMG/M metagenome (GOLD analysis project Ga0335075, IMG submission 206723) | Soil microbial communities from Loxahatchee National Wildlife Refuge, Florida, United States - Lox_Sample_2.4 | ecosystem: Environmental > Terrestrial > Soil > Wetlands | place: USA: Florida...
CATGCATCAGTCCCGGCGAATTGGCCCATGCCACAGTCAAATTCACCGCAAACATCTTTCACGTCCTGTCCGTCACGATTTGGCTTGTCGATGAAAATGGCGAGCATTTGGAATTTGCCGCCTCAACCTCTTTGTCCGGCCCCAGAACCGACGAATCAACCTGTGAAAAGGACGAAGTCCGTGAACTGCTCGGCTCGCTCGGGCAAAAGTCCGCTCCTTTTGATATCGATCTGTCTCGTGAAAGAGCCGCCGTCACGCTCAAAAAAATGCACCCACTGGAATTCACCGGCGGCGGCCGCCGCGTGTGTGCGCCCCTTTCGGTAGGAGGCAAATTGCTCGGGCTGATCATCCTGGGTGATCGCATCGGCGGAATCTCATTCTCCGGGCAGGACCTTGACTTGCTTCGATGCGTGGCTGATGAAATTGCCGCCAGCCTTTTGAACGCCCACCTCTCCAAAAGATTATTGCAGGCAAAAGAAATGGAAGCGTTTCAAACGATGTCCACGTTTTTCGTTCACGATTTGAAAAACGCGGCATCGTCGCTCAATCTGATGCTCAGGAACCTGCCGGTGCACTTCGATGACCCTGCCTTTCGCGAAGACGCCTTGCGCGGCATCTCAAAATCTGTCAAGCACATCAATCGCCTGATTGAACGCCTCACACTCCTGAGGCACGAATTGAAAATTGCGCCCACTGAGGGCGATCTCAACGATTGGATATCGAGGTCCCTGGCCGAATTTGAAAAGAATTCCGGGGCGAATCTCGTCAAGGAATTAAAGCCGTTGCCGAAGGTGTGCTTTGATCGCGAACAATTGCTAAAGGTCCTCACCAATCTCGCGCTCAATGCCAGGGAAGCCTCCGCCGCGGACGATCCGATTCACGTGGCCACCAGCCAGGTCAATGGATGGGCTGTCCTTTCCGTATCGGACACCGGCTGTGGCATGAACCCCGAGTTTTTAAACCGATCGCTGTTCCGGCCATTCCAAACGACAAAGAAAAACGGCCTGGGCATTGGAATGTTCCAGAGCAAAATGATTGTCGAGGCGCATCGCGGTAAAATCGAAGTCCAAAGCGAAACCGGAAAAGGGACCACATTCCGGGTCTTTTTGCCCGTAAATCAAAAACCATGAATACAAAGTTGCTAATCGTTGATGACGACGACGAAATTCGCGCGCAAATGAAATGGGCGCTTTCGGCAGACTACGAGATCGTCCTCGCCGCAGACCGCTCCACGGCGATTGAAATCTTCCGCAAAGAAAGGCCATCCGGAGTTCTGCTGGACCTCGGTCTGCCTCCGAATCCCGGCACTCCGGACGAAGGCCTCGCGACGCTTTCCGGTATTCTCGCGGTGGACCGGCTTGCCAAAGTAGTGGTCATTACCGGACAAAACGAGAAGGAAATTGCGCTTCGGGCCATCGGCGGCGGCGCTTACGATTTTTTGTGCAAACCCATCGAAATGGAGGAATTGAACCACCTTCTAAAGCGCTGTTTCCACGTTTCACAGTTGGAAAGAGAATTTGCCGAGTTGCAGAATTTAATCAGCACCGGCGATTCTTTTGAAGGTATTCTCGGCAACAGCGCCCGGATGCGGCCGGTTTTTGAAATGATCCGAAAGGTCGCAACGACTGATGCGCCCGTCCTGATTTTAGGCGAAAGCGGCACGGGCAAAGAGATGGTGGCCCGCGCCGTACACAGAAAGAGCGACCGCCAAAACGGCCCTTTTGTGGCCATCAACTGCGGGGCAATCCCGGAAAATCTTTTGGAAAGTGAGTTGTTCGGACACGAACGCGGCGCGTTTACCGGCGCGCACGTCCAACGTCAGGGACGCATAGAAGTAGCGGATGGCGGCACGCTGTTCCTGGATGAAATCGGCGAGATGCCCCCTACCCTGCAGGTAAAATTGCTTCGGTTTTTGCAGGACCAAACCATCGAACGCGTCGGTGGCCGCGAGGAAATCCGTGTAAATACCCGTGTCATTGCCGCCACAAATGCCGATTTAAAAAAGAACATGGCGTCCGGTTCGTTTCGCGAAGACCTGTTCTATCGGCTCGCTGTGGTGCAGATCCTATTGCCCGCGTTGCGCGAACGCGACGATGACATTCTGTTGCTTGCGAAATTCTTTCTTCATCGGTTCGCTACTGAGGCAGGAAAAGACGGCCTTGCCTTCGACGCAGATGCCTTGCGGGCCCTGAATAAACATCCATGGCCGGGAAACGTCCGCGAATTGGAAAATTCCATCCGCCGGGCCGTCATCCTCGCCGACGGCAAACGCGTCACCACTAAAGATCTCGAACTCAACGCGGGCGGAATTGATGTCAACGGGGCTGTGACCATCAAGGACGCCCGGGAAGCAGTCGAGCGCCAACTGATTCAGCAAGCGTTGCGAAAATACTCGGGCAAAATCGCCCCTGCCGCCGCAGAACTCGGGTTGAGCCGTCCGACGATCTACGAATTAATGGAAAAACTCGGCATTGCCAGGCCCGGCGCGGAACTCGCCAAAAGCGGCAAAAACGGCTCCTAAGGCCCATACACTCAAATCCATGTCAACACTTCAAAAATCCGCGGGACACGCACCCCACCTGCCAGTTCGACGCGCAAAGGGCGCGCGCTCAAATTGGCGGCTGGATGCCGGCCTTAATTGGCAGGTCGGGTGCCTGGCTTGCGGTCAATGAAGTCCAACGATTCAAAGAATCACGAGAGCCAGGGTACTAACGTAAAAACGCCTCGTGCAACCCTCCGTCCACTGTGATGATCTGCCCTGTCGTCTTGCTCAACCGTTGCGAAACCAAAAGGAAATATGCCTCAGCCTGGTCGGCGGGTGTTATCGGTGCTTTCGTTAACGTGCGGTCCGCATAGAATTTCGCCAATTTACTCACAAGGGATTCCGTCGGCTCGTCGTCCTGGTAAGCGATTCCATACTTGGCGAGTGATCCTATTACGCGCTCGCGCGGAAACATCGCTGAACCCTGGACCACGGTAGCCGGCGCCACACCGTTCACTCTCACGACCGGCGCGAGTTCGATCGCCAGTTCCCGGACCAAATGATTCGCCGCGGCTTTGGAAGTGTCATAGGCCAGTGAGCCCTTTTTGGCGACTGCGGCATTGGCGCTGGTTGTCAGAACCAGACTCCCCTTCAAATTCTGTTCCTTCCACGTCTTCGCCGCTTCGTCAGCCACAAGATAACTGCCAGTCACGTTGATCTTGTAGGTCAAATCCCATCTTTCGTCAGGAATATGTCCGGTGGTATCACTGGGCACAAAAACTCCCGCCGTAACACAAATTGAATCAAAACCGCCGTACGCAAGCGCCACCTGATTCAGCATATTGCGAATACTGGCGCGTTGCGTAATATCGCAGGCAAGCCCGATTGCCGGCCCGCAATTTGAAATTCCCGTTCCCGCCACTCCGATTCCCGAGCCCAGTTTGTCGGTAATCTCTTTTGCCGTCGCGCGCGCCGCGGCTTCGTTCAAGTCCACACAAACAATGTGCGCACCCTCTCGCGCCAGACGGTGAGCCGTTTCCCGGCCAATACCCGACCCGGCGCCTATCACAACAATCACTTGCCGCGCCAGTTCTTTCTCTGCGGGCATGCGCTTCAGTTTCGCCTCCTCCATCAGCCAGTATTCGATATCGAACGCTTCCTGCTGCGGCAATGACACATATTTGTCAATCGCTTCCGCGCCCCGCATCACCTCGACCGCGCAATTGTAAAACTCCGCCGTCACTCGCGATTCGCTCTTGTCCTTGCCCCAGGCGATCATGCCCAGGCCGGGAATCAGGATGACCGACGGATTCGCATCGCGCATTAGCGGCGAATTCGCGCGTTTGTGCTTCTCATAATAAGACGCGTAATCCTTCCGGTACTGCGCCACGCCTTTGGAAATCTTCTCCTTCAACGCCGCGACATCTTCCGATTGCGGGTCCCAACCCACGTAGAGCGGCTTGATTTTGGTCCGCAAAAAGTGATCCGGACAGCTCGTCCCCAACTCAGCCAACCGTGGAGCGTCGCTCGAGTTGACGAATCGCAGGATTTTCTCATCATCCTGAATTGTGGCAATCAACCGCTTTTGCTGTGAAACCATTCCACGCAGCCACGGCAGGATTGCCGCCAGGATCTCCCCGCGCTTTTCGTGGGGACGATACTTCTGGCCGCCAAAGGCCCGGGCGTCGCCGCCTTTTTCGGCATATTTCTTCTCGATGAATTGCGACGCGCGTTCGATGAAATCCAAGGTCATTTTGTAACATTCCTGGTCATCATTTGCCCATGAGATAAAGCCGTGCTGGCCCATCATGATCGCCTTCGCATTGGGGCTGCGCCGGCAAATCTCCTGCATCGCCAGTCCCAGCTCAAAACCCGGGCGCATCCATTCGACATATTCCATTTCATCGCCAAAGATTTCTTTCGTCAGTTTTTTGCAGTTTGCCGACGCCGCAATGGCAATGATCGCATTCGGATGCATATGGTCCACGAACTTCGCCGGAATGAAGCTGTGCAGCGGCAGGTCGATGGACGGCGCCCGCGGATTCAGATTGAACGTGCAATGGTTGTACGCCGCCACCATGTCGTCCTCAGCCTGCGATTTGAGCCCCTTGTTCTTTTGCGCCGCGTAAAGTTTTTGCAGGCCTATCAATTCGGACTGGTAAAGCGATGAAAAGTTTTCACGCGTGCTGGTCCGCAAATCCCCGCCGGAACCCTTCACCCAAAGTACCTCAATTGTTTCTCCCGTTAACGGATCCCGTTCCTGCAGTTTCGATGAGGTGTTTCCCCCGCCGGTGTTGGTAATACGCTGGTCGCTGCCGAGTTTGTTCGACCGGTAAACCAGCCGTTCCACTCCGGAAAGTTTTCCCACCTCGCCGTCATTCCACAAGTCACTCACGTATTGAAAGCTCATTTTTGAATTTCTGTGTTTAATTGGTTATTTCTGTGATTTTATCCTTGCGCCCGTCTCCGAAACAAGTAAAAAGGAAGCCAATCCGTCATTTCAAAACGCACATGCTCGCCGCCCAGAGACAACAACGGATTTTGGATATGGTCCTCAAATCCGGCGCTGTAAGCACCACGAACGCCGCGCGGGCCCTCGCCATCTCCGAAGAAACCGCCCGGCGCGATTTTGAAAAGTTGGAAGCCGAAGGCCTGCTGTCCCGCAGGCATGGCGGCGCCGTCCGCCTGAACGATAGCCATCGAGATCTTCCCCTGGACAGCCGTGAAAGCGCCAACGTGACTGAAAAAAAGGCGCTCGCCAAAGCCGCTCTGGCCTTGATCAACCCCGGCGATTCCCTCTTCTTTGACGCCAGCTCAACCGTCTTCCATCTCGCGCGGCTCCTGCCAAACATGGACCTGACCGTCTTGACCCCGGCATTGAAAGTCGCCATTGAATTGGCCCGCCGCCCGGCCATTCGAGTCATTTTATCCGGCGGCACGGTGGGGCACAGCTCACTTTCCTGCCAGGGCGACCTCGCCGCAGCCAGCCTGGAACGTTGCCAGGCCCAAAAGGCGTTTTTTTCCTGCCGCGGCGTCGATCCGCATCGCGGCCTGAGCGAAGCCAATCTGGAACAGGCCGATCTCAAACGAAAAATGATGAGCCTGGCCGAGCAAACCATTTTGCTGGCAGACCACAGCAAGTTTGGCGTTAGATCGTCCTGGTTTTTCGCCAAATTATCCGACATCGACCTGCTCATTGTGGATCGGAAGCCGGGCCAGGCCGTAATGCGTGCTCTGAAAAAGGGCGAAGCGAAATTTATTTTGTCTCAAAACCGATGAATAAAAAAAAGATATGCCTGGCGATTGACCTGGGCGCGGGCAGCGGCCGTGTCGTTGCCGGCGTTTGGAATGGCAATCAACTCGGCATAGATGAATTAAATCGTTTTCCCAACGATCCGATCAAGGCGTCAGACGGGTTGCATTGGGACCTGGACCAACTTTTTGCCAACATCAAAACAGGCATCGCGCTTGCGATAAAAAAATACGGCGATGCCGTCGTGTCCGCCGGCGTAGACACATGGGGGGTTGACTATGGCCTGGTTAACGCCGCCGGAAAGGTGCTCGATGCGCCGTTCATCTATCGAGACGCCCGGACGAACGGAATGCAGGAAAAAGCATTCACGCGAATGCCGCGGGAAGAAATCTATCGGCGCACCGGCATTCAATTCATGTTCTTCAACACGCTCTTTCAGCTGCTTTCGGAAGCTGATCTCGGACGCGCCGAACGCATGTTATTCCTGCCAGACCTGCTTCACTATCTCTTGAGCGGCGTTCAGGCCAATGAAAGGACCATCGCGGGTACAAGCCAGCTGCTCAACCCGCGTTCGCGCGACTGGGAACGCGGAATTATTGGCGCAATGGGTTTTCCTGGAAAGCTTTTCGGCCGCCTGATCGATGCCGGCACCGTATTGGGTCCCCTGCTCCCCGAGATTGCCGCCGAGACCGGCACGCACAACCTTCAGATCATCGCGCCCGCCGCGCACGACACGGCATCGGCCGTGATTGGCGTTCCGGCCGCGGAGCCCGAGCCGGTTTTTTTGAGTTCAGGAACATGGTCGCTCATCGGTCGTGAACTCAGCCGCCCCGTGATTTCCGAAGACAGTTTTGCCGCGGCGTTTTCAAATGAAATCGGCGCCTTTGGCACCACTCGCTTCCTTAAGAATATTGCCGGCATGTGGTTGTTGCAGGAATGCAAACGCGCCTGGGATGCCGCCGGCAATTCCTTCAATTATAGCGACCTCGCAAACGAAGCCGAAAAATCGCCGCCGTTCGTCACGCTGATTGATCCCGACGCGGCCGATTTTCAGGCTCCCCCCAATATGCCCGATGCGATCGCCGCTGTCTGCCGCCGCACCGGCCAACCTGTGCCGCAAAGTCCGGGCGCATACGCTCGCGCCATCCTTGAAAGTCTAGCATTAAAATATCGCCTGATCGCCGAATCACTCGCCCGCGTCACAGCCAAACCGATCAGCAAAATCTATATCGTCGGAGGCGGTTGCAGGAACCATTTACTCAACCAATTTGCCGCCGATGCGCTCAATTGCACGGTGGTTTGCGAACCCGTTGAAGCCACATCCATCGGGAACATCATAGTGCAACTTCATGCCCTCGGCGAAATCCCCTCGCTTTCCGAAGGGCGCGCAGTGGTGCGCCGCTCCTTCGAGACCAAAACCTATGAACCTCAAAACACCCGCGCCTGGGACGACGCCTTTGTCCGGTTCCAAAGAATTCTTTCGCGCTGAGCATGCCAGCCCCGGTATAATTCCCCTGTGAGAATCACGCTCTTCATCCCCTGCTTCGTGGACCAATTCTTTCCACAAACTGGAATGAATATTGTGAAAATTCTAGAGCGTCTCGGCCACACGATTGAATACCCCGAAGCCCAGACCTGCTGCGGCCAGCCTCCTTTCAATTCCGGTTACTGGGACGAAGCGCGCACTGTCGCCGAGCGCCAAATGGCGGTTTTTCGGGATGCCGAAATCGTTGTGATCTCTTCCGGCTCCTGCGGTGCAATGGTAAAGGTCTTTTATCCGGAACTGTTCCACGGTCATACGCGTGAAGGCGAGGCCAGGGCGCTCGCCGCGAAGACGTTTGAATTTTCCGATTTTCTCGTCAACAAACTCGGCGTACTCGACGTTGGCGCGCGATTCCCCGGGCGCGCCACCTTTCACGACGGCTGCCACGGCCTGCGCGAACTCGGGCTCAAAAAACCGCCGCGCCAATTGCTCGAGCACGTCCGCGGCCTGGAATTGGTGGAAATGAAAGAAGCCGAGACGTGCTGCGGGTTCGGCGGCACATTTGCCGTGAAATTTCCCATGATTTCGACCGCCATGGGCGAAGTCAAATGCGCGTCCGTGGGCGAAACCGGCGCCGACTTCGTCATTTCAAACGATTCCAGTTGTCTCATGCAAATTCGCGGGATTCTGGATAAACAGGGAAATCCAATCAAAACCCTGCACCTGGCCGACGTCCTTGCGCAGACATGAAAACGCACGCGAGAGAATTTCACGACTCCGCCCGGCGCTATACCGCCGACCTGGACCATCGTCACTTGATTCAAAAGGCGCTTTCCGGTTATTACGTCAAGCGCGACGAGAACAAAAACCGTTTTCAAAGCTGGTCCGGCGCGCGCGACGCTGCCTCGGAGATTAAATGGGAAACCATTAATCATCTGGACCGATACCTGGAGGAATTCACTTCCAGACTCGAAGCGCGCGGAACAAAAGTCTTTTGGGCGGAAAACGCCCAGGAAGCCCGCGATTACATCGTTCGCGTCGCCCGCCAAAATAATGTCCGCTCTATCATCAAATCCAAAACAATGACGGGCGAGGAAATCGAACTGAACGAAACGCTTGAAAAGGAAGGGTTCGAACTGGTCGAGTCCGATTTGGGCGAATACATCGTCCAATTGCGCCACGAACCGCCTTATCACCTCGTTTTTCCCGCCATGCACCTGAGGCGGGAACAAATCAGCGATTTATTTCACGATAAACTCGGCTCCGCCCCCACCAACAAACCGGAAGAACTGACCATGATTGCCCGGCGCGTCATGCGCCAAAAATTTTGCGCCGCGGATATGGGCATCACCGGCGCCAACTTTGCCATTGCCGAGACTGGAATGATCAGCATCACCGAAAACGAAGGCAACTCCCGGCTCACGGCTTCCCTCCCCAAGGTCCATGTCGCGCTTGTCGGCATCGAAAAACTCCTTCCCAAGCTGACTGACCTCGCGCTCTTTTTGCCGATGCTCGCCACCGCCGGCGCGGGCCAGTCGTTGACCTGCTACAATACGCTTTACGGCGCGCCACGCCTCGCCGGCGAATCCGATGGGCCGAAGGAATTTCACGTCGTTCTTCTTGATAACCGCCGGACCCAACTGCTCGCGGATGCCGAACAGCGTGACGCGCTCCATTGCATCCGTTGCGGCGCATGCCTGAACGTCTGTCCCATCTTCAAAAACGTGGGCGGGCACAGTTACGGCACAACCTATCAGGGCCCCATCGGCTCAGTCATTACGCCGCACTTGCGCGGACTCCAGGACTGGAAGCATTTGCCCTCCGCCTCTTCGCTTTGCGGCGCATGCACGGAAACCTGCCCGGTCAAAATTAATTTGCACCATCACTTGCTCCACAATCGCCGCAATGCGGCGCAAGGCAGGTCGTCTTTGGTTGAAAAATTCATGTATCGGGGCTTTGCCTTCACCATGCTGCGGCCCAAGGTCTACCAACTGGCTACCGAACTGGCGCGGCTGCTGCAACCGTTCCGACAGGTTATTGATGGAACTGTGTTCGACCCGTTGCGTCCCTGGACAAAAACCCGCTCATTCCCGCCCGTCGCCGAAAAAACCTTCCGTGACCTCTGGCATGAAAGATCGAAAGAATCCGAAGCTGACAACAGAGCCGCGACCGTGAGGGAGCGCCCCTCGCATGATCGCCCTAAGACAACGACTGCCGCACCATCTTTTAGTCCGTCGACGAACAACCCTCTCTCAGGCCGCGAAAAAATTCTCGGCCGTATCCGCGAAGCCCTCAAAATCGGCGCGCCGCATCCTGTCGTTAATGCTCCGCAACACCCTTCCTCGCTTCAACAATGGCTGCCCCCGGTCGGCAAAACGCCGGATGAACAAATCGAATTGTTCCGCCAAAATGCCGAGGCGCTCAAAGCCGATTTTCGAATCTTTGCCAACGTTTCCGACGCCATCCAGTTCATAAAAACATTGGCCGCCAATGAGGGCTGGAAAAAAATCGGATTCCACGACGGCGAATTGACTGGGGCCGTTGCCGGTGGGCTGGGGTTGTCAATGGTCAAGACTGATGGCGGCTACGCCCTCGACGCCCTGGAAGCCTGCGACGCAGGCCTGACCGAATGCGAAGCCTTGATCGCCCAGACCGGCACCGTGTTGGTTTCGGCACGACATTCCGGAGGACGAGCACTCTCGGTCCTTCCGCCGCATCACGTTGTCCTCGCCCGGCGCAGCCAAATGATGCCCGACCTGACGGTTGCATTCCAAAAAGCGCGGGAAAAACTCGCCAACGAATTTCCCAGTATGCTTTCTC
>Ga0335075_10019464_pt1 | contig 10037 bp, 9 predicted proteins | sample Lox_Sample_24_FD_206723 | JGI IMG/M metagenome (GOLD analysis project Ga0335075, IMG submission 206723) | Soil microbial communities from Loxahatchee National Wildlife Refuge, Florida, United States - Lox_Sample_2.4 | ecosystem: Environmental > Terrestrial > Soil > Wetlands | place: USA: Florida...
CGACAGTATCCCGCCGATCCGCTCGTCATAGCGCTCCGTCAGCGACTGGCTCATGCTGTCCCCCGGCGACAATGCAGCCGGAGAGGCTACACCAGACCTATTGGTTCCGGCTCCGCCGGCTTAGGGGCTGGAGCACTTCGGGCAAATCCCTTATCGGTCGCGGGCTTCCGCGCAATCTCGGTTCTGCGAACCGGACACTGGTGAGCATGTATCCGAAGTTGTCGGAGGCGGCTGGCCTATCGCAAACTGAGCTCATGGATGTCCTGATCGCGCATACCTTCGCCCGGCACGCGCGTCGCAGCAGTCTCACTTGGCGGTGACATGCGGCAGATATTGGGAAGCGGCATGTAATCGGGTGGCCGGACGTCGGTCATCAAGTGCCGGTCGCCTCACGGCGGGTTGCCACCGCCTTCCATCAGGGTCAGCAGTCCCCGCAACACCTGAGTAGGCGTTGGTGGACACCCGCGAATTACAAGGTCCACGGGGATCACGGCCGCAACACCGCCCACCACCGCGTAACTGTCAGCGAACACATGCCCGTCGGCCGCGCAGTCGCCGACGGCCACCATCCATTTCGGATCGGGGGTCGCGCGCCAGGTGCGCTCCAGCGCCTCGCGCATGTTTTTGGTCACCGGTCCGGTGACCATCAGCACGTCGGCATGCCGTGGGGAGGCGACAAAGCGCAGGCCGTAGCGTTCGAGATCGTAGAACGCGTTGTTCAGTGCATGGATTTCGAGCTCGCAGCCGTTGCAGGAACCGGCATCCACTTCGCGGATCGCCAGGCTGCGGCCGAGCTTGCGCCGCGCGGCCTGGTCCAGCGTCGCCGCCAGCGCAACCAGCGCAGGATCGGCCTGTGGCCTTTTCTCCGTCAGCGGCGTTCGCAGGCCCTGCAACAAGGTTTTCAACATGACGGGACGAGGCTCACAGATCGTGTCCAGAATAGGAACAATTGAAGCTCTTGTTGCAGAGGGGGAAGTCGGCGACGATGTTGCCCTCGATCGCGGCTTCCAGCAGGGGCCATTGGAACCAGGACGCGTCACGCAGGTGGCAGCGCTCGATCCGGCCAGCGGCCACGCGCAGCCATACCAGCACGTCGCCACGAAATGCTTCGACCACGGCCATGCCTTCGCGTGGCTCCGACGCGGCCTCTTCTACCGGCTCCCTGGTCGGGCCTTGTGGCAGAGCCTTCAGCAGTTGCTCCAGGATCGACAGGCTTTGCTCGATCTCAAGGATGCGGATCCAGACGCGGGCGTTGACGTCGCCGTCCTGCCGCGTGGGCACCTCGAAGCGCACAATGTCGTAGGGGGCGTAGGCAAGGTCACGGCGCGCATCGAAATCACGGCCCGAGGCACGTCCGACATACCCGCCGGCTCCGAAACGACGCACCAACGCCGGACGCACGATGCCAGTGCCGACCGTACGGTCCTGCAGTGAGGCAGTTTCATCATACAGCGTTACCAGCGGCGGCAGGCGCGCCCGCAGCGCGGCAAGCAGTCCGAGCAACGCTGCCGTGCCATCAGGACTGAGGTCCACCGCGACACCGCCCGGGACGATGCGGTCCATCATCAGCCGATGCCCGAAGCAGGCGGCGGCACAACGCAACACTTGCTCGCGCAACACGCCGCAATGCGCGAGCATGATGCTGAACGCTGCGTCGTTGCACACCGCGCCGAAATCGCCGAGGTGGTTGGCGATGCGCTCCAGCTCCGCCATCACCCCGCGCAACGCAGCACCACGCGGCGGCACCGCGATGCCCAGCGCGGCTTCGATCGCGCGGCAGAAGGCGAAGCCATAGGCGACCGTGGAATCGCCCGAGGTGCGGCCGGCGATGCGCAATGCACGCGGCACCGCGGCGCCGGCCAGCAAGGCGTCGATGCCCTTGTGGACATAGCCAAGCCGTTGTTCCAGCCGCACCACGGTTTCACCGTCGCAGGTGAAACGGAAATGCCCCGGCTCGATGATGCCGGCATGCACCGGGCCAACTGGAATCTGATGCAGGTTTTCGCCTTCAACCGGCAGGAAGCCGTAGGCGGGCGCGGGCTCGTTGGCCCAACGGCCGTGGTCGAACCAGGGTCGTACGTCGGGCGATGCGACCGGTTCGAGTCCAAACAGATCGCGCGCGGCGCGCTCGAGACGCAGCGCGGGGGCGTGGAGGCGGCCAACCGAGGGATAGCAATTGTCGGGACAATCCAGGCTCAGCACGGCAACTTTCGGCGTGTCGTCCCGGAGCACTGCCATGTGGATGCGGCCGGCCTCGCCCCACAGGCTCAGCAGCGTCAGCTCGCCCGCCGCGAGCGAGCCCGCCATCTGCTGCCATGCCACGGGATCGACTACCGCACATGGCCAGGGCTGGTGCGTTTCGATCCGGGGGGCGTTGGCAAGGATCGTGTCGAGCGTCATGGGTCAGCCCAGCATTGCCGCGACATGCTGGAACCACGCGACCAGCGGGCCCGGCAGCCAGATGCCGGCGATCAGCACCAGCGAGAGATGGGCGAAGATCGGCAGGTAGGAAGCTTTCACCGGTCCCGTCGGGCCGCGCGGCTCGCCGAATGCCACCCCTGTGACGCGCCAGAGCAAGGCGCCAAACGATACCAGCAGCCCGAACACCACCAGAACTGCCAGCAGCGGCTCGCGGGCGAAACTGGAACTGACGACAAGGAACTCGCTGGTGAAGACACCGAAGGGCGGCAGTCCGGCGATGGCCAGCACGCTCGCGACCAGGGACCAGCCCAGCACCGGATGGGTTTCGGTCAGGCCGCCCATCTCGGCGATGCGCTGCGTGCCCTTCACCTGCGCCACGTGACCGACCGAAAAGAAGATCGCCGATTTGGTCAGGCTGTGCATGGTCATTTGCAGCAGGCCGGCAAAATTGCCCAACGGCCCCGCCATGCCGAAGGCGAACACGATGATGCCCATGTGCTCGATCGAGGAGTAAGCGAACATGCGCTTGATGTCGCGGCGGCGGTACAACATGAAGCCGGCGAAAATCAGCGACAGCAGGCCAAGCCCGATCATCAGCGGGCCGGGGGCGATTGCGCCGGGATTGGCGGCGAGCAGCAGCTTGAACCGGAGCAGCGCATAGAGCGCGACGTTCAGCAGCAGCCCCGACAGCACGGCAGAGATCGGTGTGGGACCTTCGGCATGCGCATCCGGCAACCAGGCATGCATCGGAGCGAGGCCGACTTTGGTGCCGTAGCCCAACAGGAGGAAGACGAAAGCGATGTTGAGCAGCGCGGGGTCGAAGGCACGCGCGTGCGCGAGCAGACTTGTCCAGACCATGGCATCCATGCCCTCGCCGACCACGGGACGTGCGGCGAGGTAGACCAGGATGGTGCCGAACAAGGCGAGCGCGATGCCGACGCTGCCGAGGATGAAGTATTTCCAGGCGGCCTCGATGGCTTCATGGGTGCGATAGATGCCGACCATGACCACGGTGGTGAGAGTGGCGAGTTCGACCGCGACCCACATCAGGCCGATATTGTTGGCGAGCAATGCCAGGTTCATGCCGAGCAGCATGAGCTGGAACATGGCATGGTAGAATCGCAGGTAGCGTGGCGTGAGGCGGCCGGTTTCAAGTTCGTGCGCGATGTAGCTGGCGCTGAACACGCTGGTGGTAAAGCCGATGAAAGTGTTGAGCAGGATGAAGACGATGTTGAGGTCGTCGATGAGAAGGTACTGGTTGTCGGGCGGACGGCTGAAGAGAAGGACGATGGCGGAGAGAAAGGACAGCAGGCTTGCGAGGACGTTGAGGTTGGCGGAGAGGCGATAGTTGGGGATCGCCGCCAGCAAGGCTGCAGCGATCAGGGGGATAAGGAGGGTCAACATGCTAGGTAACCTCTCCTGCGCCGCGCGCGGGAGAGGCTTTCTTTATGGTCATCGTCTTTCCCCCCGAAACCGGTCCAGCGCCTGCAAATCCACCGTGTCGAAGCGTTCGCGGATTCGGAACAGGAAGATGCCGATCACGATGAACGCGATCAGCACGGAAAATGCGACGCTGAGCTCGACCACCAGCGGCATGCCTTGTGCGCCGGCGGCAGCCAGATCGACGCCGTTCTCAAGCGACAGGAAGCCGACCACCTGGCTGACCGCGTTGCGGCGCGTCACCATGATCAACAGGCCGATCAGCACCACGGACAATGCCAAGGCGATGTCTTCGCGGGCCACCGGGTTGGCATGGGCGGTAACCGGCAGCATCACCTCCAGCGACAGCGCCACCAGGAACATGCCGGCCAGCATGGTGACACCGATCCCGACCACGGTCTCGATCTCGCGATGAATGCCGAGGCGCACCACGATCCGGTGCAGCGCCCAGGGCACCAGGATCGCCTTGAAGCCGAGCGCGATGGCGGCGGTGACGTAGAGCCCAGGCGCATCCTGGATGCGCGCCTGCCAGGCAACGGCGCAGGCCAGCACGAAGGCATGCAGCGCCAGAACGCGCAGCAAGGCGTAAAGCCGGTCCTGATACAGCATCATGAAGCTGACCAGCACCAGCAGGCCGGCCAGCGTGTGCGCGACGTCGAAGTCGAGATGCGGCATCACATTCCCCGGGAGACGAACAACAGCAGTACGCCCAGGAGCCCCAGCATCAGCGCCGCGCCCAGGAAGTTCGGCACGCGGAACACGCGCATCTTGGCGATCGACATCTCGAAGATGCCCAGCAACACGCCGGCGATGGCGAGCTTGGCCAGCCAGGTCAGCAAGCCGATGGCATAGCCATGCTCCAGGCCAACGGGCACGAAGATGCAGGCGATAGCGGAGACGTAGAGCAACAGCTTGAGCGACGCGGCCAGTTCGATCATCGCCAGGTGCCGGCCGGAATATTCCAGCACCATCGCCTCATGCACCATGGTCAGCTCCAGGTGCGTGGCGGGATTGTCCACCGGGATGCGCGCGTTCTCCGCCAAGGCAACGATGATGAACGCAACCAGGCCGAGGGCCAGCGACACGCGGAGGCCGACGGCGGAGGAGGCCATGTAGGCGGCGATGGTGGAGAGCTGGGTCGAGCCGGCGATGATGGCGACCGACAGAGCGATCATCAGCATGGCGGGCTCGGCAAGAGAGGCGATCATCACTTCGCGCGAGGCGCCGATGCCGCCGAAGCTGGTGCCGATATCCATGCCCGCCAGCGCCTGCATGAAGCGCGCGCTGCCCAGGAGCGCGGTGATGGCGATGAGGTCGCCTGCCCAGGAAAAGATCAGGCCGGTGTGGAATGTGGGAACCAGGGAAGCGGCGACCCAGGTGACCGCGAAAATCATGTAGGGAGCGACGCGGAACAGCCAGGAGGCGTTGTCGGCAAGCACGACCTCCTTGCCCAGCAAACGGCGCAGATCCCGATAGGGCTGGATGAGAGGGGAGCCACGGCGACGTTGCAGGCGCGCTTTCACCTTGCGCACCAAGCCCGTGAGGAGGGGAGCCACGAGCAAGACCAGGGCCATTTGCACGCCCTGGATGGCGAGGGCGGCGATCATGGCGCGTGCCTTGCCGTCATGATCGGCGAGGGCCCGCCATCGACAACATTGGCGCGGATGCGCTGAGCTATGGATGGTGCGCCATCGCCCACCAGAAAGCGGTGAGTCACTGCCATAGCGCCAACGCCAGCAGCAGCAGCACCAGTGCGGCAAAGACGAAGCCCAGATACCGTCGGATCGTCAGGAATTGCAGGTGATTCAGCAGGTCCGCTGCGCGCGCAACGCCGCCGGCGATCGGGGCATAGAACGTGTCCCACACCGGGTCGCCGATCGACTTCTCGATGTGTGCCGGCGCCACATCGCCGGGCGGCGGCATCGTCACCGTCTCATGCGCGCGGAACACCACGGTGCCGAACACGCGGCGGATCGGCTGGGCGAAGCTGGCGGCGGTGTATTGCGTCATCGGGCTGGGGTCGGGGAAGCCGCAATCCCAGGCGGGCGCGCGCCGCACCGCGTGCGAGGCGAAGCGATGGATCGCCCAGGCCATCAGCGACGCCGACGCGGCGATGAACAGGAACACCAGCAGCCCGTTATAGGAACTGCGGCTTTGCACCACCGGCACGATGGTCAGCCAGTCCAGGCCGATCTGGCTAGGCATGTGTGCGCCGGTCAGGGCCTGGGCCACCGGCGCCAGCGCGTCGATCACCGCGCCCGGGAAGATGCCCGCAAGCAGACAGATCGCCGCCAGCCCGAACATTGCCGCCAGTGAGAAGCGGTCCACCTCGCGCGCCTGTGCTGCCACGGCGCTGCGGGGACGGCCAAGGAAGCTGATCCCGAACGCCTTCACGAAGCAGGCCGCCGCCAGTGCCGCAGACAGCGCAAGCAACGCGCCGTCGGCGGGGATTGCGATCTTCAACCCCCATTGCGGCAGGTTGGGATGCAGCAGGATGGCCTGGAAGGTCAGCCACTCGGAGACGAAACCGTTCAGCGGCGGCAAGGCGGAGATCGCCGCGCAGCCCACCAGGAAGCAGAACGCAGTCTGCGGCATGCGGTGGATCAGGCCACCCAGCTTCTCCATGTCGCGCTCGCCGGTCGCGGTCAGTACCGCGCCGGAACCAAAGAACAGCAGGCTCTTGAAGACGGCGTGGTTGAAGACGTGGAACAGGGCGGCGGTGAGCGCGAGCGCCGCGGCGGCGTGCAGTCCGTTGGCGCCAAATGCCAGCGCCAGTCCGAGTCCGATGAAGATAATGCCGATGTTCTCTACCGTATGGTAGGCGAGCAAGCGCTTCAGGTCGTGCTCCATCAGCGCGTAGAGCACGCCGAGCACGGCGGTGATGCCGCCCAACGCCAGCACCAGGACTCCGGCCCACCAGTCCGGCACGCCCAGCAGATCGAACACGATGCGGATGAAGCCGTAGACGGCGACTTTGGTCATCACGCCGCTCATCAGGGCGGAGACGTGGCTGGGGGCGGCCGGGTGCGCCAGCGGCAGCCAGACGTGCAGCGGCACGATGCCGGCCTTCGATCCGGTGCCGATCAATGCCAGGATCAGCGCGAGCGCGGCGACCCACGGGGCGGGGTGCGCGGCGCGCATGGCATCGAATGCGTAGCTGCCGGCGCTGCCGGCCAGCAGGCCGAAGGCCAACAGCAAGGCTAGGCCGGAGAAGCTCGCCATCAGCAGGTAAACCAGCGCGGCGCGGGTGTTGCCGCTCTCGCGGTGATGGGCAAGGACGAGCGCCCAGGAGGCGATCGACATCAGTTCCCAGGCGAACAGGAAGATGAAGGCATCGTCGGCGATGACGACAAGCGCGAGGCCGGCCAGGAACAGCGGGTAGAAGGGCAGGACGCGCTGCGGCTGACTTTCGTGGCGGCCATAGCCGAGCGCGAACAGACTGCTCCCCGCGCTGCCCAGGGCGACGACGACCAGGAAGAAGCCGGAGAGCGCGTCGAGGCGGACATGGCCGCCGATCCAGGGCAGGCCGATCGGCAGGGTTTCGCGGGAGACCGCAGCCGGAAGTGCGGCGGCGCCGGTGGACAGCAGCACCAGGGCGACCAGGAGCGAACCGGCATAGATGACTTGCGTGCCCAGGGGGGTCCGCGCGGCGGCGATTCCGAACAAGGCCAACAGGAGCCACGCGAGGATGCAGGCCAGAACAACGTCGATCATTCGGCCGGGCCGCCTTGCGGTGGGGTCTGTGCCGCCGGCTGGACCAGGCGGACGCCGCGGCCGCCGGTCGTGCTGGTTGCGCCTTCGCCGATCAACTCGATACCGGCTTGCGCCAGCGCGCCGATCAGTTTCATGAGGGAATCGACATTACCGCGGACGATGCCGTCGCTGGCCTCCATGCGCTGTATGGTCGGCAGGGAAAGCCCGGACAGTTCGGCCAGGCGACGCTGGTCAATCCCCAAGAGGGCTCGGGCCGCGCGCATCTGCCCTCCGGTTATCATCTGCCCGACATCACTATCCGAACTGACACATCCACCCTGACATATAGAACGTGAGTTTTCAAGTGAGATGGGCCGATGCGGCCAGGTCTTTCGCCACGGCGGCCCGCTCGCGCAGCGACGCTATTGGGTCAGCCACCGGTGGCTGCGTGATCATGCGCCGCCAGTACGCTTGCTCAGGCCTGCTGTGTGCCTCGGCAGCGTCCGTCTGACGCGCCGACTCGGTCCGCTGATCCTGTTGCGCCCGCTGCCGCAACTCGGGCGCCAGCTCCTCGCGCGTGGCCCAGGCGACGGAGGCGGCCTTGATCTCGGCGCGCACCATCTGCCGGGCAAGCTGCACCGCATCCCGCGCCGTCTCCCGCGCGACGAACACTTGTGCCGACTCCCGTTGCCGCGTCAGCGCCACGTAGCTCGCCGCCGCCCGCCAGTGATGCGTGTGGTAGAGGTAGGTATGGTCAAGGGTCTTCCCCTGGCCCTTGTAGATCGTCCCGGCGTAGCCGTGCCGGAATCCGTCGAACTCGGCGGCTGACCACACCACCTCCCGGCCCGGCTGCCCCACCGCGGCGTCCAGCCGCGCCCGGAGAGTGCCGCTCGCCGCGTCGATCGCGATGATGGTGCCGACATTGCCGTTGTAGATCCGCGCCGGCTTCAGCGTGTCGGTGAACTGCACCCGGTCGCCGGGGGCAAAATGCGCCAGCCCGTGTTTCGTGACGAACCGTGCGTCCGGCCCGGCCAGCTCACCGCGCTCGCGCCGCACCTTGCGTAGCTCGGCGTTCAGCGCGTCCATGTCGCGATTGGCGTAGGCGAACACGAACCGCGTGGCCGCCGGATCGGCCGCGGTATCGTGCTTCCACGCGGCGACCAGCGCGGCACGCGCGTCCACGTGGTCCTCGGTCCAGGTGATCGCGCCGGCCCGGTCGAACGCCGTCACCGCCTCGGCGAACCGGCCCTCGGCCAGGTCGCGCGCCGCCTGCCGCTGCCAGTCCGACTGCTGGCGGATGACTTCGGAAATTTCTGCCGCGCCGTGCCGCTGCTTCAACTCGGTGAACAGCCCGCCGCGCTCGATGCTGGCGAGCTGGCGATCGTCGCCGGCCAGGATCAGCTTGGCCCCCGATTTCCGGGCTTCGGTCAGCAGCTCGCCGGTGATCCTGGTGTCGAGCATCGCCGCCTCGTCCACGATGACCACGGTGTCATGGTCCCAGGGGTGCGGCTGTTCTTCAGTCGGCGCGAGAACGCGCGCCGCGCGATTTTGTGGCTTTCTCAATCCACGTGCACACGCGCTGGTTGCTGCATCGGTTGGCGTTCGAAGAGTCGGTGTCAATATCAATGGAGTTCCTCGACGATCCGCATGCAACCGACGCTCATAAGCCTCAGCGCAAGACGCCTCGAAAGAAACGCAGGTCCGGAAAGCTCGGGTAGCTCGTCGGCTGCTTCGTCAAGCCGAGGTCGGCATGGACTTGTAGGAAACGCACGGCGACGGTGGTCCGCCGGCCGTAGCGCAGCGAGCGGACGACGGCTGTATCGGACCGGCCGCTGATGACGGCATCCTCCCAGAACCCTGTCTCCCGAGTTGCGTCGTGCGGCATGGAAAGTCCCGTTGAGGAAGGCCTAGACGATCCACGGGTTGCGGCAAATGGCGCGGCCCCCGAAGCGGTCATGGAAGAAGCCGCGATCCTGAAGATAGTAGATCGGTATCTGCTCAACCCGCCTGAGGCACAGCACCGCCGCGAAGTGCGTCGCGAATTGCCTGGTAGGCATCAATGCCGCGACGTGCCGCGGTGGCAGTCGGCCTGAGTTCGCGTTCGCTGCCATTGTTGTCGGGCGGCGCGTCGGGATGGTCGAGGAAGGTGAACAGGCTGCCCCGCACCTTGCCGTAACGTTTGCGTAGCCGCTGGCCGTGGCGGTTGGTGGGTGCCAACGCCATGATCTTGTCCAGCTCGCGATCCAGCCTGTAGCGATAGGTCCGTCGCGTGCTCTCGGCCAGGTCCCTGCGCCGCCGTGCCAGCACGACCGTCCGTAGCAGCAGCATCTTCATGCGCGGCGCGAAGATCGCGTCGCCCGCGTCGATGGCGTATTGGCAGTCGCGCAACTGGTGCGCCAGGCAGACCTGCCAGAGATCGGCATGGCCCTGCTGGGCGCCGTAGAGGTCGGACACCCAGATGCTTGGCCGGTGGCCGGCCAGCA
>Ga0335075_10019466_pt1 | contig 10036 bp, 7 predicted proteins | sample Lox_Sample_24_FD_206723 | JGI IMG/M metagenome (GOLD analysis project Ga0335075, IMG submission 206723) | Soil microbial communities from Loxahatchee National Wildlife Refuge, Florida, United States - Lox_Sample_2.4 | ecosystem: Environmental > Terrestrial > Soil > Wetlands | place: USA: Florida...
GCGAGCGAGAAGGTGTAGGTGTTGCCTCCGAGGGAGGCCTCCGCTGTGAAGTCCGGAGCCATGGAGCCGTCGGGGAGCGCGGCGCGGGCGCCGGGGGCGCCAAGGAGCACGGCCGACAGCGTGGCAAAAATCGCGGATGCGAATGAGCGTCGCATGGATCGACTCCTGGTCTCGTGCACGGGCACGAATGATTGCGCAATCGCGGGCCGCCGTCATCTGATTCCAGCGGCTCCGGCGCTCGCTCCGGCGTACCCGACCAACTCCACGTACCCCCGCCCCCTCACCGCCCGCCCCGCCCGGGTTCCGGCCACCTCCACGGCTCCTTCCCAGTATCGCAGCGAGCTCAGGAGCTCCTGGTCGGCCAATATCGGGTGCACCGTGAGGTCGAGACCCAACGCCGGCGCGAGCAGTCGCCAGCGCGAGGGATAGCGCGTGCCGCTCCGATCGGTCCAGTGGGCGAGAACCTCGATGCGCACGTCGCTGCGGGCGAGCCGGCGCGCCTGGTCGCGCGCATCGACCCAGGTGCCGGCGCTGTAGGGGTCCTGCGCGCCGTTGCGGTCGCGAAGGGAATAGAACATGAGGCTCGAGCCGTCGTCGAGCTGCAGCCCGAACCAGTCCCAGCCCGCTTCCTGCGGTCCGAGGCTGCCGCTGCCCCACTCCCGGTCGAGCCACGCAAGCCCGCGCACCCGCAGCGGCCGACCGTCGCGGACCAGCGTCCCTTGAACGGCGATGCGAGGAATGGAGTAGTAGTAGGTTGCATCCCCCGGCTCTCCCGACTTGCGACTCAGCCCCTGCTCGCCGTTAGGTACCGGCGGCATCAGCGGCCGGGCCGTAAGCGAGAGGACGTAGCCCCGCTCGGCGGCCTGCAGCCGCCATGCGCCCGCAGTCGCGCCGCGCTTCCGTTCCTGGCCGATCCGCCAATTGCCGACCCATACGCGAAACGGATCCGCCTGCGCGCCCGCGAGTCCAAGGGCCGCGCGTGAGCGCTTCACAGCGAACCGGAACCTGTGCCGGGCGACATCGGTGATGGCGAAGTGCGCGAGGTAGATCTGCCGTGTGCGCCATGCGGAGCCTTGGACGCTTGGCCCGGAAGCCGCGGGTGTCGGCCCGTCGGCTGTTGGCGCGAGCGCAAGCCGGAAAATGGTGAGCTCGAAGCCGAAGCGCTCGCCGCCGGCGGAGTCCAGATTGCCGGTCAGATACCACCATTCCTGGCGGAAGTTGCGATGCGGCCCCTGGTCGCGAGGAAATTCCAGGGGCTCGGGCGCCAACGCCTGTGTGAAGGCGGTCTGCTGCGCCCGAGTCTCACGCGCCGCAAGCGTCACCGCCACCGCGACGATCAGCGCAAGGGCCGCGCGGCGCACGCTCACTCCTCGCGCATCTGCGCGGCGATCGGTCCCGTGGCCGCGCGCCATGCCGGGTACAGGCCCGCGACCAGCGCGGCCGCAAGCGTCAGCGCCAGCGCGTTCAGGAATTGCTCGGCCCGCAGATGCATTTCGATGTGCCAACCGAAAGCGCGCCGGTCGATCACCTTGGTGAGCACGACGGCGATGATGAGGCCCGCCGGCATGGCCGCAAGGAGCGCCGCGCCTCCCATGAAGACGGTCTGCGCCTCGATGAGCGCCATGGCGCCGCGAGGTGTCAGCCCGAGTGCGCGCAGGACCGAGAGCTCGCGTGTGCGGTCGAGCTCCCAGGCGAGCAGCGCGCTCACCAGTCCGATCGCGGCAATGGCGGCCGCCAACCAGTAGAGCACCCGCGTGATGATGAAGGTCCGATCGAAGATCTCGAGCGACAGGGTGCGGATGTCCGCGTTCGATCTGATCAGCAACGCCTGGCGTCCGCGCGCGGCGGCTTCGAGGCGCGGGATCTCGGTGTCCGAACCGATCCCAGGCTCGAGATACAAGCCAACCGCGGTAACCGCGTCGTCGTGCCACAACCGCCGGTAGACCGCGAGGCTCATCATGGCGCTGCCGACGCCGCTGCCATACTCGTGATAGATGCCGGCGATCGGGAAATCGCGCGGACCCGCTGCCGTGGTGAGCGACAGGCGTTGACCCGGCTCAAGGCTCAGACGCCACGCCAGCGAGTCGGACAGCAGCAGCGCTCCCTGAGCGTAAGCACTCCAGACCGTTCGCGGATCGCCGGCGTTCAGCTCGATGCCGGCATAACTGCCCGGTGCGAGGCGCAAGGCATCGAGCGCAATGTCGCCCCGTGACGAGTGCACGATCACCGAGCGGCTCGCGCTGTGGTCGGCGACGCCGGGAGTCGCCAGCAATGCGTCGAGCACCGCCGGGTCGATGCGCCGCTCCGGCCGCCCGCTCCCCGGACCCGGCGCCGCGACGTAGATGTCCGCGCGCATCGTCTGCGCGAGCCAGTGGCGCAGCGAAACCCGGAAGCTTGCCACCATGATCGATACACCAATCATGGCCGCCACCGCCATGCCGAGCGCAGCCACGGCGACGCCCGTGCGGCTCAGGGATGCAGCGATGTCCTCGAGAGCGAGGCGTGCCACCGAGCTGATGCCGGCGAGCGCGCTCGCGACCCGTCTTGCGAGCACACGCAGCACCCACGGGGTCAGGGCCGCGACACTCGAGAGGAGCAGAAAGAGTGCGGCGAAGCCGGCCAAAACGCTGCGCCGGGATCCCGCGATCAGCGCGCACGCGACCAGCGCGAAAGCGAGACCGAGCCAGGGCAGCCGCCGGGTGACGAGCGCCGCGCGGCTCTCGAGCACCGAGCGCCGGAGGCCAAGCTGAGGGACGCTGCCGGCCACTTCGAGCGCCGGCAGGAGGCTCGCGAGCAGCGCCGTGCCGAGCCCTGCGCCCAGTGCTTCGATGACCGCGCTCGCGGGGAGCGTGACCCGCTCGACCGTGACCACGTAGTAGAGATCATTGACCGTCTGCGACACCAGACGCACGAGCCCGTGGCCGACGGCGAGCCCGAGTAACACGCCGAGGCCGGCACCGGCGGCTCCGAGCGCCGCCGCTTCGGCGAGAACGATTGTCAGGATCTCGCGGCGGGTCGCGCCGAGCGCGCGCAGGATCGCGATGCTGCGTCGGCGCTGGACCACGGTGAAACTGACGCTGCCGTAGATGAGGAGCGCGCTGACGAGCAGTGCCAGCAGGCTCATTGCCGTGAGGTTGGTGGAGAAGGCGCTCGTCATGTCGAGCGTCTGGCGCAGCGCGCCGGCAGCCCGCTCGATCCGCAGCCCCGGCGGAAGTTCGCGCCGAAGCGCCGCGAGCGCCACCCGGCCCGCGGCCCCGGGCGGCATCCTGACATCGATGCGGGTGAGCCGGCCCCTCATCCCGAGCCATTCCTGAGCCTGCGCGATATCCGTCAGGATGAGCGCGGCGTCGCCGGGTCGATGGGCGCGTAGGAGCCCGATGAGCCTCGCCGGCCGCCGCACCCCGCCGATGGTCACGGTCAGCGGCCCGCCCACGCTTGCTGCCAATCGCCGTGCCGTGGCGGCGGCCATGACCACCGTGCCGGGCTCGGTGAGCCAACTCCTGAGCGCGGCGAGCCTCCCGCCGGCGACCGTGATCGCCGGTAGGGGATCCTGCGGTCCCTGCAACGCGGCACTGGCGAACGGGTCGACTCCGAGCAGCCGCAGCACCTGGCCGCGCACGGTGACGTAACCCTCCACCGCAGGTGCGTACACCGGCTGCGATTCGCCGCTCAGCGGCGTCGCCGTGAAGAGGCGCGCGTAGACCGCCTCGTCGATGCCTTGCGGACCGCCGGTGATGAGCTGTGTGGCGGGGCCGTTGACCGCCCGCATCGAAAGCTCGAAGGCGCGCCGCGAGCTCGCAGTCGCGATGTTGACGGCCACTATGGTTGCGACGCCGGCGGCGAGCGCCACCAGAGTCAGCCCGAGTTGCGCCGGATGCCGCAGGAAATGGCGGATGCTCGCCGCCCAGAGCGTTGGCACCGGCGTGGACATCAGCTCGGCCCGATGCGCCGCGCCGGAGCTCGCTCGGCATCCATCTCCCGGCCGCCCGCGCTCCGGCGTTCGACTGCAGCGTCGCTCGGCATCAATTTTCCGTCCTGCAATTGCAACACCCGGTCGGCGCTGCGGGCGAGCCGGGCGTCATGAGTGACGATGATCAGTGTCGTCCGCCGCGATCGGGTCAGGGCAAGGAGCACGCGCAGCACCTGTGATGCGGTCTCCTCATCGAGGTTACCGGTCGGCTCGTCGGCGAGCACGACGGCGGGCTCGTGCACCAGGGCGCGCGCGATCGCGACCCGCTGCTGCTCCCCGCCGGACAGTCGGTCGACGGCGCTGCGCAACCGATCGCCGAGTCCGACCTCGGTGAGGATGGCGGCGCTGCGCCGGCGGGCGGGCGCCCCACGAGCGCCGTTCAGCTCGAGGGGCAGGCGTACGTTCTCCTCGGCATTGAGCGTCGGTATGAGGTTGAAGAACTGATATACGAAGCCGAGGCTCGCGCGCCGAAAGAGCGTGCGCTCCGGCTCCGCCATCGAGGTGACGAGTCGGCCGCCGATCTCGACCTCGCCGCTGTCCGGACGGTCGATGCCGCTCACGAGATTGAGCAAGGTGGACTTGCCCGAGCCGCTGCGGCCGACGATCGCGACCACCTCACCCGCCAGGAAGCGGCCCTCCGCCCCATCGAGCACCCGGTGCACACCGGCTCCTTCGCTGAAGTTGCGACAGAGTTCGCGGATGACGATCAAGCGGAGATCTCCGAAAGAGCCGCAGCCGAAACAAGGCCAATATACAATTCCCGGATGAAGCACGTTCTCGCACGAGTCATCACCGGTTCCCGGCCCGCCTTCCGGCTGCGCGCCGGCGGTTCCCACGGCTTCCAGCGCTGCCTCTGGGGGGCGGCTCTCCTCGGCCTCGGCAGCCTCGCGCTCGCCCAGGGGGCGCCGGGCCCTGCCGCCATGCCGCCGCAGAAGGCGGAGAGCCCGGCCAAGATCAAGTCGGAGGGCAGCTACAGCCTCGGCCTCTCCATCGGCGAGAGCCTGCGCCGCACCTCGGTCGACGCCCACGCGATATCGACCGAGCGGGTACTGCAGGGGCTACGCGATGCGCTCGCCGGCAAGGCCACCTTTGGTCCTGCCAACGAGCAGAGCATCCGCACGCTCATCGTCAGTGCGCGGGCGCGGGTCGGCAACGCCAATCACGCGGCCGCGCGCGCCTTTCTCGCCCGCAACCGCAGGAAAAAGGGCATCGTCACCACATCGAGCGGCCTCGAATACCAGGTGTTGAAGGCGGGGCAGGGGACTACCCCGAAGTCAGGTGACACGGTGACCGTCAATTACCGCGGTACGCTCCTCGATGGCACCGAGTTCGACAGCTCCTACAAGCGCGGTCAGCCGGCCACTTTTCCGGTGGACCGGGTCATTCCGGGCTGGCAGGAGGCGCTGAAGATGATGAAGCCCGGCGCGAAGTGGCGCATCTACGTGCCGCCGCAGCTGGCTTACGACCTCAATTCACCGCCGCCGATCCCGCCGGGCTCGCTCCTCATCTTCGATGTCGATCTGCTGACGATTCAACCGCCGCAGCCCGCGCCGCGGATCTCGCCGCCGTCCCCGGGGCAGCCGCAACCTTAGGAGTGAGCGGCGCGCCGGTGCGCCAAACATAGGTACAGGGAGGTGCCGCGCCGGAACGGGCGCGATGCCCGCGTCCGCCGCTTCAAACAAGCGTGTGGAACACCCGCTGCACGTCCTCGTCCTGCTCGAGCTTGTCGATCAAGGCGAGGACCTCCGTCGCCTGCTCCTCGGGCAGCTCCGTCGGCACGGTGCAGATGTATTCGTGCTCCGCCGACAGCGGCGTGATGCCGCGCGCCTCCAGCGCTTCCTGCAGCTTGCCGAAGTCCCCGAAGGCGCAGCGGATGACGAGCTGCGGTTTGCCTTCGTCGCTTTGCGACTCGCCCATTTCCTCGAGTCCGTGATCGATGAGATAGAGCTCGAGGTCATCCTGATCGATGCCGGCGGGATCGAGCCGGAAGACACCCATGCGCTTGAAGAGAAAGCCGACGCTGCCGGAAGTGGCCAGATTGCCGCCGTTCTTGGTGACGATGTTGCGCACCGCGGCTACGGTGCGGGTCGGATTGTCGGTCGCGGCCTCCACCAGCAGCGCCACACCGTGGGGAGCGTAGGCCTCGTAATGCACCTCCTGATAGTGGGTCGCATCGCGCCCCGAGGCGCGCTTGATCGCCGCCTCGATCTTGTCCTTCGGCATATTGACCGCGCGCGCGTTCTGGATGACGCGCCGCAGTGTCGGGTTCGAGGCCGGATCGGAGCCGCCTGACTTCACCGCCATGGTGATGTCCTTGGCGATGCGGGCGAACTGCTTCGCCATGCGGTTCCAGCGCGCAAACATCGTGTGTTTGCGGACTTCGAAGATGCGTCCCACGCGGGACCCCGCCGGTCAGGCGAGCTGTGCCTGCAGCAGCCGCAGCCGGCGGCGCTGCAGCCGCAGGCGATGCTCGAGCTCCTTCAGCCGCTGTTGGAAGCTGGCGTGCTCCCAGTGCTCGATGACGGCGCGCTTTTTCTCCTCCAGCCACTGTTCCTTCACCTTGGCCCACTCCGCGACCGCGGCGAGGAACGTGTCGTACTCGTGTGCGAAGCGCTGGCGCAGCTCGCTCACCCGCGAGGCCGCGGCCGCGGCCGGCAGGCTGGCGAGCTTTTTCTGCGCGCGGGTGAACTGCATCGAGAGCAGCGCGCGCTGCACCTGGAACACGGGCGTGCGCTTCAGGCGTCGCGTGAGCCCGACCAGCTGGAGGGTCGCGATCAGCCATTTCGTCGGGTCCCATTGCCACCAACGCACGCCGTTGCGGTAATCGTGCGCGAAGCTGTGGTGGAAATTGTGATACCCCTCCCCGAAGGTGAGCACCGCGAGCACCGGATTGTCGCGGGCGCTGTTGTCCTCCGTGTACGGACGCTCGCCCCACATGTGCGCCAGGGAATTGATGAAGAAGGTGAAGTGATGGCTCACCACCAGCCGCAGCACGCCCGCGAGCAGGAAGGTGCCCCAGAGATCGCCCAGCAGCCAGCCGGCGAGGAGCGGCAGTCCGAAATTTGTGGCAAGCACGAGCGGCACGTAATGCCGATGCTGGAAGGCGAGCATGCGGTCGCGCCGCAGGTCGGGGATGTTGCTGAAGTCCTCGTGGCCGCTCGGATATTGCCGCACCATCCAGCCGATGTGCGAGAACCAGAAGCCGCGCGGCGCCGCATACGGGTCGCGCTCGACGTCATCGACATTGAGATGATGGCGGCGGTGGCCGCTGCACCAGGCCCAAGCGCTGTTCTGCAGCGCCATCGAGCCGAATACGACGTAGAAGAGACGCAAGCCCCAATGCGCCTCGTACGTGCGGTGCGCCCAGAGCCGGTGGTAGCCCGCCGTGATCGACATCTCATTGGCGCCCAGGAAGAAGCCGAAGCAGATCCAGGCGGCGAGCGAGAAGCCGTGCGTCACTCCGTACCAGGGCACCAGAGTGACCGCCGCCAGAAAAGTCAAGGAAAACAATAATATATTCGTCCAGATGGGCGGTGCACCCGGAACGGCCCTGGCGGGAGAGGCGGGGGTCGGCGATGGGGCGCTGGCGGAAGGCTGGGGCATGGGCGGTGCGCTCGAGCTCAGAAGGACATGAAACCGGCTAAACATAGCATGTCCCCATCGGTTCCACAGCCGGGTATGCCGCAATCCCTCGGGCGCACCCTGGGGGGCCGTGCCGGCGGGCTGCCTGCGCCGGTCCGACTCCGCGACGCTGAAGCTTCAGCGCGGGGCGGTGACGCGAGTGTTAGGGGCCGTGCGAACAGGGGCGCGTCGACTGCCGCGACGCCCTCAGGTCTCGCGGAAGAGACACTACGTTCCATTGCCGACACACTCTCGTGACACTCATGGCGCCCGCTAAAAAGCAGGCGTAATCCTCCTTTGCAGTGGGCTGCGGCCGGGTGTATTCATAGGGTCCGACAACGCAACCGTGCCCGACATGCGTCCCGATCCATGCGCGCCCCGGAGGGTGTCGCTTCCTTCCGTTGTCCCGTGGCGGCGCGTGTCGACCGTATTTCCGAAGAACCAAGAATTTGGAGGAGATATGAGCTATCAGTTCCGATCCATGGCCTCACCGGCCTCAAAAAAGGGGGATATATGAAGTTAACAATTTGGCGCAGGGCATTGGCGCCGGCGGCAATCCTCTTGGCGGCGGGCATGGCCTGCGGAGCGGTTTCCATTGCTCAAGCCCAGGAACCCCAGAGCCCCGATCTATGGGCGTCGATGGGGCAGAACTATGCGCTCGATCGGCATAGCCCGCTGACGCAGATCAATCCGAGCAACGCCCACGAACTGGAGATGGTCTGGGCGCAGTCGACGGGCGCGTTGCGCGGCCACGAGGGACAACCGATCGTCGTCGACGTCGACGGCACGCCGATGATGTTCTTCGTCAGCGCGTGGCCCAACATCGTGCAGGCGCTCGACCTGTCGAATCCGGATCATCCGGTCGAAGTATGGAACTACGTCAAGAAGACGGATCGCGATCTTTCGGCCGTGCCGCGCGCCTGCTGCGACACCGTCAACCGCGGTCTGAACTACGCGGACGGCAAGGTGGTCTTCAACACCCTCGATGGATATCTCATCGCGCTCGATGCCAAGACGGGGAAGGTGGATTGGGAGGTCAAGCGGGCCTATCCCGACCAGGGCCAGACCGTGACCAATGCGCCGCTGATTGCCGACGGCAAAGTCATCGACGGCTTCGGTGGCGATGAGTTCGCGGCGCGCGGCCGGCTCGACGCCTATGACCTCTCGGACGGCAAGTTGGTTTGGAGCTACTACGACAACGGCACCGATGCCGAGATCGGCCTCACGCCGGAGACGAACAAGGCCAATCCGCAGTACGGCACCTATGGTCATGACACCGGATTGACTTATCCGGGCGATGAATGGAAGCGTGGCGGCGGAGCGGCCTGGGCCTGGTACAGCTACGATCCGCAGCTCAAGCTCGTGTACTACGGCTCGGGCAATCCCGGCCTCTGGAGCCCCTCATACCGCTGCGGCGCCAACCCGCCCACGCAGGAAGCGTGCAACGACGGCAAGTGGGACAACAAGTGGTCGATGAGCCTCTTCGCCAGGAGCGTCGAGACCGGCAAGGTGGTGTGGGTCTATCAGATGACGCCGTTCGATCAATGGGACTACGACGGTGTCAACGAGCCCATCCTGGTCAACATGAGGATCAACGGCCGGGAGCGCAAGACCCTCGTTCACTTCGATCGCAATGGCTTTGCCTACGTTCTCGATCGGACGAACGGTGACCTGCTCGAGGCCCACAAGTACGTGGCGGTGAACTGGGCGGAAAAGATCGACATGAAGACGGGCCGACCCGTGAAAGTGGGGGAACACTCGCCGTTGCTGGTCAATCAGATGGCGCAGGCGTGCCCCTCGGCCATGGGCGGCAAGGATCAGCAGCCGGCGTCCGTCAATCCCAGCGACCCGGAAGTCTTCTATGTGCCAACCAACAATTGGTGCATGCAAGATACGCCGCAGACTCGTACCAGCATGCAGCAGGGCGTGGTTTACGTGTTTGCCAACGTGTACATGTACGAGCACGTGCCGGGCGTCGCGGGCCGGTTGAAGGCGTTCAACGTGGTGACCGGGAAGACGGTGTGGAACGTCCCGGACAAGTACCCGAACTGGGGTGGAACGATGAATACCGCCGGTGGCGTGGTGTTCTACGGCAGCCTCGGTGGTGACTTCCGCGCGGTGGATGCCAGGACCGGCAGGATCCTCTGGTCACGGAAGCTCGGCTCGGGAATCATCGGCAATCCGATCAGCTACGAGATCAAAGGTCACCAGTACGTGTCGGTCTTCGCCGGCATCGGTGGCTGGATCGGTCTGCCGGTAACGGCCGGGCTCGATCTCAACGACAAATACGGAGCGATCGGTGCGACGGCGATGGCCAAGGCAACGCACCTGAACGAGATTCCGCAGGGCGGCACGCTGTACACCTTCCGCTTGCCGGGAGGGGAGCAGGTCGCCAATAACAGAATGTGATAGGGTATCTTTTGGCACCCCGCGGCAGCGTGGGCT
>Ga0335075_10019467_pt1 | contig 10035 bp, 11 predicted proteins | sample Lox_Sample_24_FD_206723 | JGI IMG/M metagenome (GOLD analysis project Ga0335075, IMG submission 206723) | Soil microbial communities from Loxahatchee National Wildlife Refuge, Florida, United States - Lox_Sample_2.4 | ecosystem: Environmental > Terrestrial > Soil > Wetlands | place: USA...
GCTGTGCCGCAGGATCTGCATCGCCACCCGCGGGTGGACATCAAGCGCGGCCAGCAGCGACCCGCATGACTTGCGGGTGCCGTGGACGGTAATCCGGCGCACCTTCGCCTTGGCGATGCGCCGGTCGAAGCTGCGGGTGAAGCTGCGCGGCTCGATCGGCGTGCCGAACCGGGTGGTGAACACCAGGCCGGTACCTGCCCAGCCGCTATCAGCACACTCGCGGCCAGCATCCTGCCGCTGCCTGCGGAGCTTCAGCGCGGTCACGCACAGGGTCAGGCAGGGCAAGCGGGGTTTCCGATCCTTCGGTCTTAGTCGGGCGGCGCAGCAGCTGGCGGTACCAAAAGGTGACGCGTGTTTGACACGCCTGGCTGACCAGAGTTCCCACGGCGGGCGTGACGGCGCCTAGTCCTCGAACATCGTGGCATCAAAGGGCACTTGTGGATGCAGTGCGCTGCTTAGGCAGCGAGGGTGCGCAAAGAGTTCTTGCCGCGCGATGTGACCTGGCCGCTTGACGGTAAGCAGCAGTCCTGCTCCCTGGATGCTAACTTCGACCGCGTCGCCGCAGAACGAGCACATGTATAGAAGGTCAGGCTGTTCTGGTTGGCTCCGGTTCACTGTCTAAGGATGGCCCACGCACCCAGGGCGGGATAACGACCTACCCTTCAGGGCGGCCCGCGTCCCTGACGCTGCCCCTATTGCTGTCAACCGTCGACTCATACCTGATGATCATCTGGCCGGGAACTTCTGGGATTCTGGTGACATGGGAAGCGAGGACCCAGGCGGACCGCTGAGCAACCCGGAGTTTCAGGAGCTGACACGCCTGCTCGCGAGGTACGCGGAGCATGAGCTGGATCAGTGGGACTGCTGGAAGCTCCAGACGTCGTATGGGCCGACGTACCTGCAGATGAGCCGGGAGTTGCCGCCAGGCTGGCCGGACGAAGCGTTCACCACGATCTGGCCGCTACCGGCGCACCCGGAAGAGGATCAGCACGGGGACACCAATCAGCAGCAATAGCCATAGCGGCAGCCGACCGGAGCTTGTGAGCTTGTGAGCTCGTCCTTGTGAGAACTTTCTATACAGGTCCAAGGCGGCCCCACGGGCCGCACGCGCCGCCGACACGGCCGGCGCAGCCGGGCTCCCGCTGACGCTCCCGCCCGGCTGCGCCTCAACGCCGGTCAGCTGGCGCGAAAGGCTTCTCCCGTTCGGAGCCGCGGCTGGAACCGCCAAGAGGTCACCAGGGCCGCGGCGGATTTGACAAGGGAACCCTCGCGGCGGCCCCCATCGGGCTCATGCGGGCAGGCCAGAAGCCAGCCCGATCCGCGAGCAAGCGTACGGGCCGCCGCCCCTTGTCAAATCCGCCGCTCTGGTTGGTGCCGGGACTGACCGTTCGCCGCCGCTACCAAAAAGAGAGCTAGCCGCACCAGCCATGAAATTGCAGACCGAAGCGGCTAGCTCTTGACGATTAAGTGTCAAGTTGAGGGCGTCCGCATACGGAAACATGTAGGCACGTGGCCCCCTGCTTACTCTTCAATGTCATCACCTGGTCTCGAAAGCTCAGCATCCCAGCGCCGAATTATTTCATTGCCTTCAGTAATCGCCTGATTACTCTTCTTCGTGAGCGCAAGACATTTCTGAAAAATCCGTCCGTGATGTTTCCATTCATCAAAATTTTGAGTTATGGACAGATCGCCTTCTCTAGCATCCAGAATGTCTTTCTCGTTGATCGCTATATTCTCAATAGCCTCATCAACCGCCTGTCTAATCGGTATAGCAAATTCATAACTCTCGGGATGTTCAGACAAGAGTCTAGCAAGGGACGAAATGAGAGGATCGAGACGGATGCTTCGCTCCAAGTAAATGATTGAGGCATGATTGTCTCGTTCCAGTATAGGGAGCATTTCCTTTGCTGCACGGATTTCCGCTGCCAATAGAGCAGAAGATGAAGAACGAGCTTTCTTTAGTCTCATGATCTGAGTAATGCATGTACTCCAAGTGGCTCTTATCTGAGCGGTCACCACCTTATCTCCCATGACTACATCAAGCCAATCCGGTATCAAATCCATAATCTGTGCGACAATTTCTGATATTCCCTCATCGCCGTCTACGTCAAGATGATCGTTACTCATCTCGTCGTGAAGCTGCCTTTCGGCAACCTCACTAGAAACTACCTGCAGTCGTTTGGCTAGAGAATTAACCGCCTTCCTAAACTGGTGTGAAGACGGATCGACCAGTCGAAGCTCTTGCCAATCTACATATTGAATACTGGCAATGAGGCTGATAGCCTTATCCGGATTTTCCTGAATAAATTCGGGCGGCTTCGCATAGACTATCGGCAATAGGAATTCGGATACGCCAAGGCTATCTACCTTTGAGGCAAATTCTAGTAGTTCCCTACGACATTCAGGGCGCGTAAAGTACCTCGGCGTAATGATGGGAATGAAAAAGGTGGTCTGGATTAGAGCGGAATCTATACGTTCCCGCCACGCGTCACCCCATGCTAGGCTATCTCGGTCAACAAATAGCCGTAGCGGCTCGCCCGTCAAGAGATTATATTCATCCTGAACCAATCGAGCAAGTTCAAGAATTAGCCCATTATCCAACTCGTTATCGCCATGAGCGTAACTCCAAAAGCCAATAGCCGCATCAGAAGACATGCTGCGAATGTTAGCACATCTTATACAGGCTCCGCGCGACGCTCGGGGGATACAACAACCGCAGCCGAGCCTCAAGGCACCGTATCTCTAATTACCACCAAGGTCGCTAACCAAACTCTTAAATGTATATAAACTCGACAAACCATCTTTAGGCGGGTTGAAATGGTCATTGGGTGCCTAAATACCACGATACGGATATGGGTACACATCCCGTTACCCTCGTCGCGTGGCAGCCCGGTGACAGCGCCTTGCCCCAAGATCACTACGCCTAGAAAGGAGAGCCCCGACCAGAGCGCGGATGTCCGAAAATGCAAGCATGGGATTCAACGATGAACTCGCGGCGCTGGTGGCCGACGTGGCGAACCGGGTAGATCGGTGGACTGCACAGAGGAACTGGACGTTCGAGCCGGGCTCCCCGGCTGCGGTCGAGGTAGCTAACAGCGAGGTGAGGGCAGACGGGACGCCATGGGGCGACCGGCCTGTCCGGACTGTGTACCAGTACGTGCAGATGAGCACGACGCTGACGGCGGAGTTCGCGCGGTGCGGCGCGTTGGTCATCAGCGCAGGCCGCCCGGTGCCCGGCATCGAGACGGAGACTCGGTCGGCGCTGGAGGCCGGGTCGGTCGCCTGGTGGCTGCTTGAGCCGGGTCTGACGGCACGGCAGCGTGTCTGCCGGATGCAGCTCCTGCGCCGCAATAGCGCCCGCGAACTCGCCAAGAGCATCAAGGAAGTCGGCGAGGATCCCGCGGTGGCGGGAAAGGAAACCATCGCTGGGATCGAGACGGAGTGCCGCGCTCTCCGCTTGGCGCGTTTCACGCAGGGCGGCGACAAGCTGGAGGACCAGGTACGCCTCGGGTACACCGCGCGAGTGAAAGCGCTCACCGACGAACTCGGGAACCTCGGCGCTTACTCCATCTACTCGGGGGTCGCTCACGCGGAGTTGGCCGGGATCTGGCGGCTGTTCGGCGAGACCGGCATGACACTCGCTGACCGTCAGCCGGTGCACAGCCCTGTCGCTAAGCCGGAGGCGTCGTTCGCAGCGGCCGACAGCATGTTGAAGGCGATGGTCGGGCCGGTTGAGCGGATCAGCGCGCTGTTCGGCTGGACCGTGCCCGGCAGGGGCGAGGAGATCAGCACGACTATCGACTACATGAACGGCGAGATGCAGCGCCTGCACCCGTAGCAGGGCGGCGGCAAGCAACATCGCCGGGGCACATCGGGGGCACACCAGCGCGGGAAGCGCCCGGAAACGCCGAGAACTGCCAAGATCTCAGCAGGTCAGGTAGTAGACCAGATACATCAACCGAGGTCAGACATACCCCGGCACAAGACCCGGCCTACAGGCCGACTCATCAACGGCCTGGGCCTCGCTTCCGTATTACGCGCAGAACCTCAAGGCAGCGCTGGCGTCGTCACGGGTCAGGACGGCGAGACATCACCCCGTCGCGTTGCTGAGCGCGATCAGATTTCCGGCTTGGCCAGCGCCTACGTCGTCAGTGCCCTGGAATCCAAACCCGTCATTGCCTGTGATCCGGATCTGATACGCAACCTGGGCACTCTTAACGGAAGCGGACCAGACGCCTGCACACGCCACAGTGCCATCGGCAGCATACGCATTACCGTGCCAGACAACAGGAACACTAGCGGCTGGGATGTTATCCACTGCGACCGTGACGTGGTAGTTCGAATCCGCCTGAGCTTCCTGCGACTGACATGATTGCCCGGCTGTAAAGCTAGTGCTCAGGTCGATGAACGTACCGTGCAAGTTAACACTCCCACTCCCGCCACAGCCAGCGAGTGCGATGACAGCCGCAGAAGCGACAATGATTAGTGTCAGACGTGGCGACATACCGATCAACGTTCACATCCTTCTTGCGACACTCACGAGGTACTCACCCTTCGTAAGAGTGACGCCCTAGCTCCTCATATGGATGACGCTGCCTGACACTTAAGAGACAACGCGCGAACGAGGGAACGTGCCCGCCGCATGCCCGATCGAGCGGTCAACACGAGAGTTTCACGGTCACTCACAAACAAACGGATATGCCGCTCACCTCGATGGACAGTAGTCAGCAGCCCTCCACCGAAAGCCTTCTAGGCAATAGCTCAGACTGAAGAGAGTTCACAGATCTCCATGAACGTAAGCTGCTTTTATATTCAAGGCCATATGGTAAGCTTGGTGGACTAGAAACCCTTTTGTGTTGTCTACATTCGAGGGATCGTTTGCAAAATCCGGATTGTCGTAAGAGTACGTTACTGGTCCGTCTGAATGCTGGATCATACCAATGAACCCGATCTCGAAAAGCATCTTCACTAGCGGGTGGTACAGGTCCGTCCAAGACGAGTCGCTGGTAGATGACCACATTGGCTCTGAAAGAGTGGTCATCCAGCGAATACCTAGAAAGCTCGGTTCAGAAAGCAGAAGCATGGCATTATCCAAGTACAGGCCAAGCTCGTCCTTTGAGAGCGGAACTTTCGCATCACGGAAAAGACTCAGCACCTTCTGAATATCTGGATATGTCGGCTTCCATTCATCACGCAATGCAAGCAGTCGTTTTTCCGAGTAAGATTTTTCCGACCGAGTTATGTCGTTCCACGTAAGGCGTCCTTGCCCCGAATGGAGGACTAGGCATTCATTGATAAAGGAAATAGTGTCACGCGGCCTCATAAGAGTACGATCGAGGATGTAGTCGAATGCGCATCCTCGCGTGTTATTAGTGTGCGGCAGAAGGTCATCCACTGCCGTTAGGCCGCTGCCATTTCGCATACTGAAGTAACGTACTCGCTCATCTATCAGTTCCTCAAGGTCTCTCTTGGTCCAGCGCATCTGTAGGACGAGCGAGCGGAATTTTTCTTCTTGACCGCCACGGGCGCCGAAGTCGAGTTCGTGGAAGATGTTCGTTCGAAGCGCGACTAGGACCTTCAAATGACGAACTCTTTTCAGGTCCAGTACCGTCTTGAAGAGGCACCGAATTAGGTCGTTCGCCACACGCTCATCGACCCACTCACGGTCGAGGTCGTCGACAATTACGTAAAGCGACTGATGCGGCGTATCCAAGATATCCTCATCTAGGACGTTAAGCATCTTGTTGAGCCGGGCGAGCTGAGTTTGATTTACAATCCGCTGAAAACGATCGGCTTGTTCTGCACGAGACCCCGTCGTAACAATCGTCCCTGAGTCTGAGCCTGCTGACACGCCGACATGCAGAAGCCCGAATTGTGCCCTTGCCTCAGCGTCTATTCTTTCCTCAAAGGTTTCCGTAATCTCGCGTACCCGCTCGTCTGTTTCACACCAGAAGCTGCTGCCAAATTCGTCAAGATACTCAAGGGCTGCCTTCTTTGCTGGGTCACGCTTAATGCGGTCGCGTATGAGTTCTAGGAAGTTCTGCTTTGCGACCGGGGAGTCGACATTGTATCTGCGCCGTATTACCTCTACAAGAAGGACATGCTTCCACAAAGCAGTGTAAAGCAGGTCCAAGTTAACATCTAGAGAATCCAGGTAACGGATAACTCGTAGATCTACAATATAAGGCAGTGACAAGTCTTCCGGTGTTATGCGGATGACCTTCTTACCATGCGTTTCTTCCAGATGCTGAAATGCAGCCGACTTGCCCGAACCCGTCCGTCCTATTATAAAGCATCGCGGATCGAGACGAGACTCAATGGTCTCGTAATCGCCAGATTGGTAAAACACAAACTCGAGAAGGGGATCTGCTTCGGCTTGCTCCCCACCGAGATTTGCACTGCTCTGTGGACGCCTAGCAGCTGACGTCACGTTCCCCCCTAAGCCAAATACTCGTTACCTTCGCCACTGGTAAGTGGAACGCATCGTACGCCCACCAGCTGGCCTGCCACAGCGAAACGGGAAAATGCAATCCTAACAAGTCGGCCAAGATCATCAAGCCAGCGCGAGCACAGAGGCTCACACCCATCCTGCCACCGGTTAAGCGGAAAGTGTCGCTGCAAGTTGCTGTCAGAGACATCGGTCAGCTGACGGACTTTACTCCGGCTATGCATCATGTGAACCGGCCAGCTAAGAGACGGTCAGCCGAACGCCGAGGGGCACCAAGCCGTGAGTAATGGCTAGGCCAAGGCGCGTCTCGTTGGTGATCATCTTGACCGAGCTACTGAGTAATGATCGAACGGTGGACAGCTTCGACCAGTTCCGTCTCTGTTCCGCCAGATGGTGGAAAGACACCAGAACGGACGGGCGTCGGGCCGGTAGCGTGACCATCATGCGGATCGGAGACCATGAGATATCACGCGATGAGGCGCTACTCATCCTGCGCCGTTATGCCGAACGGCACGCCGGAACGGTGCTGCTGTACGACCTTGCCGGAGACAGCAATGGCCGCCCGGGTCCAGGCGGAGCGTCTGAGCCGGTCAATGAAGTCACGCTGGCGGACATCGGGCGCCTGGTCGTGATCAATGCCGGGCTGCGAGCAGATGACGTGCCTTTGCTGCTCGATGTTCATGCTGGCGCAGAGTTCCAAGCCGTTCCTGCCACTGCGCGCCTACAGGATTGTGCGCCCGGAAGCGATCTCTATGAGGCAGCGACACGTCTCTATGACCGCTTCCGCCGCTTGCCAGGCGTGGGCGCAGTCAAACGATCCAAGCTCCTCCACATAAAGCGGCCGTGGCTCATCACGATCTACGACACCCACGTGCACTGCGTCTACGCAAGAACCCGGGATGCTGCTCGCGGCTGGTGGGAAGCCGCGCGCCGGGATCTCATTGACAACTCCGATGACTTCGCCTGGCTGTCAGCAGGGCTACGTGACGACGACGATGCTAGAGTGCGCCGAGCTGGGAGGCTGACTGAACTGAGGCTGCTGGACGTAATAGCCTGGGAGTTGGGCGCGGAGAAGGGCTGAACGCAGGCCGCGATGCATGGCTAGCTGGTGAAGTCTCTTGACACTTGAATGTCAAAACGGCAGCAGTGAACGGCAGCAACTGCATTGCCCTCAGGTGACCGTGATCGACCGCCATCACCGACCTGACCTGCCCAGATAACCCGCATTGACCTTCCTGCCACTAGTTCACACCGAGGAGGTCATCAGTGCGATCCTGGTGTCGGCCACCCAGCAACCGCGGCAGCGCCGAGCATCAGTGCTTGCGCCCAGCCTTCTATTCTGAATTTCCACCTCGTCCAGGCCGTGGTCGCCGGGAGTCAAACTTTCCGGTGACCCCGCAGGCCATTAGAACGCGCCTCGCATACACAGGTGAGCTATTTATCGAAAACCAGTACCACAACCGTGAGTGCGACTGCAACGAACGAGGCAATAATCGTGATCAGGACGGAGTGCGTGGTGGCATAAACTCCGCCGACACCAGCCAGGACACCATTGACGAGGGTAAGAACTGTCCCAGCTCCAGCGTGTCGACGCTGTTGAGGGGGAGGCTCAGTCGGCTGCGCCGGGGTCGGAACCGGAACGGCATCGTGCACGATGATCCCTTCGACCAGGGCGCTCCCGAGTGTCGCGCCAACATCAGTTTGATAGGACGTGAGGCTATGAGACAGATGTTAGCCTGTCAGATTAGTAGCAGCAAGTCCTTATAAAATGATGTAGAGTCAACGACATGGCAGAACCAGAGCTGCGCCCGTCTGCGGTCCTGTTCAAGACAGAACAAGAAGGAACCGACGCCGATCCTGCCGGCGTGGTGGATGAACTGTTCGCGATCCAGGTTCGCGAAACCCGTGACCGCCTGAAGATGTCGCAGGGGGAACTGGCGCGGCAGATGTCGGCCCGTGGGTTTCCCTTCTACCAGCAGACAGTGCGCCGGATCGAGGACAGTCAGCGCAAGGTCAGCGTCGGGGAGGCGAAGGCCCTCGCGGAGATCCTCGGCACCACGATCGATCGGCTTACAGAGCCTCTGCCTGCCGCAGAGACTGGCTATCGTGGGCCGACTGCTTGCGCAGCTGCCGGTATTACCTACAAACAACTCGACTACTGGGCACGTACAGGCCTGGTCGAGCCGAGCGTCCGCGCCGCCCACGGGTCCGGGTCCCAGCGGCTGTACAGCTTCCGCGACATCCTGGTCCTCAAGGTGGTCAAGCGCCTGCTCGACACCGGCATCCCGCTGCAGCAGATCCGCGCCGCAGTCCACCACCTGCGCGACCGCGGCACCGACGACCTGGCTCAGGTCACCCTGATGAGCGACGGCGTCAGCGTCTACGAGTGCACGTCTCCCGACGAGGTGGTCGAGCTGCTCCAGGGCGGCCAGGGTGTCTTTGGCATCGCGCTCGGCCGCGTCTGGCAGGAGGTCGCGGGCGACCTCGCTGAACTCCCCGCCGTCCGCGCTGAAGACAGCCTCCTCACCGCCGACCAGGACGAGCGACTTACGAGGGCACATCCGGGACACACGGCAGCAGGGTCTGCTGCGAGGCGATGAGAAGCACCGAGATCTCAACGGCAGGTCAGACAACCTGCGCAATGCCTTCAGCAAGGTCAACAACACGCCTGCACTAGACCCGCCTATAGCCCGAGCCGCTCAGGTATCGCTGACGCTTAAGCGTCAAACTGACGGGACAATGCAGCAGCAAAGTGCAGCAACCGCACTGCCTTGCATCGTCCTGAACAGACCTTCATAGGCTCGTGACCTGCCCCAATGACCAGCATCGACCTTGATGCAACTAGATGGTAAGGAGAAGGTCTACGGTTCGATTCCGTAATGGGGCTAGGTAATTCGAGCGCCTCGAACGAAATCGGGAGCCATTCCGGGAGCCATGTGATCGCTCCTGCGATCAAGTCAACCTGCTGTGGACTTCACCTGGCCCTTGGGCAACACGAGCAGCGAGCGGCCCACCACGTTGGCCTTGGTCATGCGAATGCCTATCGCAACGATTGAGCACAGCTAGGTGACAGCCAAGCAGGCATTGGCAGGGGCCGGCTGCGGGTCGGACCTTACTGCGGCTCGGGTTGGGCGAGGGCCAGGTCAATGGCGTCACTGGCGGGAAGCGTGGCGCCGTGCTGCCGCTCGGCGTCGAAGCGATCGTGGCCGAGCGCTGTGGTGGCGGCGGAGACCAGTCTTGCGTGGTCCTGCTCGAGCGCTGCTATGAGCTGGGTGCCGCTGGCCAGGTAGAGCGCGTCGGCGGCGCCGAGGAGGCGCGCGGCCCGCGTGTGCGCGCCGGTGCCGCCGGCGATCAAGGCGAAGCCGAACAGGCAGTTCGCTGTCATCAGCGGGTCCTGAATGCGCTGGAAGGCGCGCAGGGCTAGCCGCAGCTGCGTCGTGGCGGCCGGGATGTTCCCACATCTGATCTGGACCTGTGCGATCAGGAGGTGGGAGGTGCCGAGCCGGTAGGGCGCGCCGATCGTCTGCGCCACTTTCAGGGCGGCTTCCTGGAGGGCTTCGGCCTGTTCGAGGTCGCCTGCGGCGTAG
>Ga0335075_10019468_pt1 | contig 10035 bp, 8 predicted proteins | sample Lox_Sample_24_FD_206723 | JGI IMG/M metagenome (GOLD analysis project Ga0335075, IMG submission 206723) | Soil microbial communities from Loxahatchee National Wildlife Refuge, Florida, United States - Lox_Sample_2.4 | ecosystem: Environmental > Terrestrial > Soil > Wetlands | place: USA: Florida...
GCGGCCGGTGTCGCAGATGCAGGTCCTGCCGCCGCCGGTAGCAGCAGCAAACCCATGGCCGTCACGGCGGCACCAGCCAGCGCGCACAGCCGGGCCAGTCGAGACACTCGGCTAGATCGGGAGCTCAAGGTCTTCCTCGCCGAGGGTGGTGGGGGTGGGGAGTCATGAGCGGGCCGCCTCCCTGCGCAGCTTACGGACCTGCCGTTTCGAGAGCTCACCTGGCCGCCGGCCGCCGATCACGCGGGCGATGGTGAACAGAACTACGACCACCAGCATCAGCGTGAAGCCAGCGCCGAAGGCGCGCGCTACGTAGTTCGGGTACTGACCGGTAATCAGCACGCTGTACCAGATATAGGTCGGCAGCGTGGCCTGCCAGCCATGGAATGGGGTGGTGTTCATGTACGGCGAGAACCCGGCGGTCAGCAATACCGGCGCCGTCTCACCAAAACCTCTGGCCATCGCTAGCACGACGGCCGTGGTTAGTCCGGAGCGCGCCGTCGGCAGTATGACTCGCATGACGGTACGCCAGTGGCTGGCACCCAGCGCGAACGATGCCTCGCGCAACGTGCCCGGCACTACCTGTAGCACCACTTCAGACGCGCGCGTGACCGTCGGGAGCATGATGATAGAGATTGCGAGCGCGGCAGCGAGCCCTGATTCGGGTATTCCCAGCGCGAGCACAGCAAGCGCGTAGATAAACAACCCGGCGATGATCGACGGCAGCGCCGTCATCGCATTGATGATGGTCCGCACCGGGCGCTCTAGCCTGCCGCCAACCTCAGCGAGGAAGACTGCTGCAGTGATCCCGAGCGGGACCGAGAAGAGCGTTGCTAGCGCCAATTGCTCCAGCGAGCCAACCGCGGCGTGCAGCATGCCGCCGACGGTCAGCGGACTCGTGGCGGAGACGTTCGCCATCGTCGTGGTCCAGAAATTCGGGTGCCTGATCGCGGCCAGACCCTTGACGAAGCTGTATCCGATCTGATCGGCCACTACCACGCAGGCGAAGATGCCGCCACTGCTCACCAGCACTGCGGTCATCCTGTCCCTGACCACGAGCCGGCTCCACTGCAGCGAGGCAGCCGCCAGGTAGAGGATGACGAAAACCAGGTACCAGGTGAGCCAGAAGCCGAATGCTCCGCTCAGTGGCAGTACCCGCTCATACAGCACCCAGGTCAGCCCCAGCGAGCCGATGGCCGCGCCAACCACCGTCAGCACGTCCTCAGATGCCACCTTGCTCAGCCGGATCGGAACGTCGCCCACGCTGGGCAGCTGATCCGAGCCGACCGGCCGGCTCGAACTGCCGATGGTGGTCACGTGCTGATTCCCTTCATATGACCGCGGCGCCCTAGTCCTGAGTCGCAGCGCCTGACCGCGAACGGCTAATGATGAGGGCGGCCAGCGAGTTGAACGTGAGAGTGATGGCGAACAGGACCAGCCCCGCCGCCATCAGGGCCGAGAGCTGATTAGCGGATGCCGAGTTCCACAGCCCCGCGATCATGGCGGCGATGGAGTTGCCCCCGCTCTCCAGCACGTGCCAGTTGAAGGAATAGATGGTGTTGATGATCATGTACACCGCGATCGTCTCGCCGAGCGCGCGCCCTATGCCGAGCATCGCCGCTCCGGTCGCGCCCCCACGGCCGAACGGCACCACAACGGTCCTGACCATGCCCCAGCGCGTGGATCCGAGGGCGTAGGCGGCCTCCCGTTCGCCCTGCGGCGCCTGGGAGAAGACCTCGCGGGACAGCGAGGTGATGATCGGGATAGCCATCAGCGACACCACCATCGCGGCGATCGCCGGCGAGCCGACGAAGCTCGATGCGCTTGGCTGGACCGTGAGCTTGAAGGGCGGAAACCAGCTCACGTGCCGTGAGATCCAGCCCATCACCCCAATCACCCGTGGCATCAGGAAGAACCGGCCCCACAACGCGTAGACGATGCTCGGGATCGCGGCCATCAGGTCGATGACCGCGATAAGGCCCCTGCGCATGCCAGGTGGCGCGTACTCGGAAATGAAGATGGCCGTGGCCAGCGCGACCGGGATCGAGATCACGCTGGCCATCGCCGCAATGGCGAGTGTGTCCGGGAGCACGCCGCCGACGCCGAACTCGTTGCCAGTGAAGACCCAGTTCTGTTTGGTCAGGAAGCTGAAGCCGTCGGCACGGAAGGCCCACAGGCTCCGGAAGATCAGGAAGATCAGGATCATGGCGGTAATCGCGAAGCTGGACAGGCCGGCGAGCCGCAGCACGTTGCGGAAGACGACGTCGCTGCGTGAGCCGCGCGACACGATCACGCGCGGTGTGTCATCGTCGGCCGGAGCCGGCCTGGCGGAGGTTACCGCGATGGCCATGCCGACGTCCTCCTGTACCAGTAGTGGGGGCAGCATGAAGCAGCCACCACCGCCTCAGGCGAATACATAGTGTTCTACTCGTATTACTAGGGAGCCACCAATAGGTGAACAGAATGCGAACAGCAGATATCGCTACGGCCGAACTGTTGATTGGCTACTAACAGTGAGAGCGTCGCCAATGTAACGCCATTGCGCGAGCCGTTAGCCGGTCTGCAGCACCTGAAACGCCTCAGCCAGCCGGCCCTCCGGCAGGCCACCCTCCGCCGCAGAGCGGCTCAGCCAGCCACGCAGGAACTCGGCCATGCCGTCGGGATCACTGATCTGGCTGACGTGGCAGCGCAGCGCGGCAACCTTGCGCGAGAAGGTGCCGGTGATATCGACATAGTTCGTCGGTGTCGGGCTGCCAGAGACCCAGACCTCTCGGACGGTCCACGGCTCGAGCTTCTCATCCGTCAGTAGCTCGGGAAACGCGAACGGATTACGCGAGTCCGGGTAGACAGCATCGAGCGCGGCCGCGCCGGCGGCGCGATGATCAGGGTGGCTCGCGCCCATCCGGGCGTAGTTGCGCTCCGGCGACTGGCAGAGCACACGGTCCGGGCGCAGCAGCCTGATCACCCGAGCCAAATCCCTGCGCAGCGCGATGGTCGCCTCGACTCGCCCGTCGGGGTAGCCGAGAAAGTGGAGGTCGTGGACACCCACCTGCTTCGCAGCGGCGGTTTGCTCGGCTTGCCTGATGACCGCCATCTCGGTCCTGGACACCGAGCGGTCGCTGCCGCCCGCCTCGCCGCTGGTCACGATGCAGTAGCTAACCTCGAGACCCGCCTCGGTCCACTGCGCGATCGTGCCGGCCGCGCCGAAATCGACATCGTCGGGGTGTGCGGCAATGACCAGGACACGGGAAACGCTTTGCTCGGCAGTCATTGTTAAATCGTACGGTGACGAGATCTGCGCCGATCGGGGGCTCGGGGCCAGCTCAGTGTTACCTGGAGGGTTATCCGGGTACCGGGTCAGCGCATAGGCACTCAGTTAGGGTGGGACCGTGACGACCTTCTCCGCAGATCGGTCATATGCGCAAGCCCTGGACGCTGCCGACCAGCTCGCGCCATTCCGTGACAGGTTCGTGCGGCACGACAGGGAGCTGATCTACCTCAACGGCAACTCGCTCGGCCCGCTACCGGTGCGCACCCAGGCGCGGATCGCGGAGGTCGTCGACCAGGACTGGGGCGTCGGCCTGGTCCGGTCCTGGGACAAGTGGATCCAGCTGCCCCGGGAGGCCGGTGACATGCTGGGCGACCATCTGGTCGGCGCCGCTGCCGGGCAGGTGCTGGTCTGCGACTCCGTCACGGTCAACCTGTACAAGCTGGCGTGGGCGGCGCTTGACGCGAGGCCCGGTCGCGACGTCTTCATCACCGACGACGACAACTTCCCCACCGATCGTTACGTGCTCCAGGGCATCGCTGCGCAGCGCGGCTGCGAGCTGCGGCTGATCCATACCAACATGGACGATGGCATCAGCGAGGAGGCACTGGCCGAGGCTCTGGACGAGCGCGTTGCCCTGGTAAGCCTGTCGCACGTGGCGTACCGCAGCTCGGGTCTGGCCGACATGGCACGGATCACCGAGCTCGTCCACCGGGCGGGCGCGCTGGCCCTCTGGGACCTCAGCCACTCCGTTGGCTCGGTGCCGATCGAGCTTGACTCATCCGGAGCCGACATGGCAGTTGGCTGCACCTATAAGTACGTGAACGGCGGACCGGGCGCCCCGGCTTTCCTGTACGTGCGCGAGGACCTGCAGTCGCTGGTACGGCAGCCGATCTGGGGCTGGTTCGGCCAGGACGACCAGTTCGCCATGGGACCCCGGTACAACCCGGCGCCGGGCATCGACGCGTTCCTGACCGGGACACCGAACATCATCGGCTCAGTCGCGGTCGAAGAGGGTGCGCGGCTGCTCGGTGAGGCGGGCATTGGGGCACTTCGCGCGAAGAGCATCGAGCTCACGAGCTACGTCATAGCGCTGGCAGACGAATGGCTGGCGCCGCTCGGCTGGGCTGTCGCATCGCCGCGAGACGCCGCTCGCCGCGGCGGCCACGTGAGCCTGCGGCACGATGAGGCCTGGCAGATCAGCCAGGCGCTGATCAAGGCCGACATTGTCGGCGATTACCGGACGCCAGACCGCCTCAGGCTATGCCCCGTTCCGATCTTTACTAGCTTCTCCGAGGTTTGGGAGGCGATGGACCGGCTTCGCGACATCACCGCGAGCAAGTCCTACGCCGACATCCCGGCCGACCAGCCCAGGGTCACCTGACCACCGGCGACGGGCGGAGCGATGATGGCTGAGCCGAGCGGGGAGCAGATCACCGCCGTCGACTTCCACTTCGACGTCATGTGTCCATGGGCCTATCAGGCGTCGCTGTGGATCCGCGATGTGCGCGACCAGACCGGGCTGAACATCAGCTGGCGGTTCTTCAGCCTGGAGGAGATCAACCGGGCCGATGGCAAGAAGCACCCATGGGAACGGGAGTGGTCTTATGGCTGGTCAATGATGCGGATCGGAGCGCTGCTCCGGCGCATTGACCCGGAATTGCTCGACCGCTGGTATCTCGCTGCCGGAACCGCCCTGCATGTCGACGGGCGCAAGCCGCACCGCCGCGAGGTCGCCGAGGACCTGCTGAGCCAGCTCGGTCTCGACTCCGCGCTGGTTGGCGAAGCAATTGACGACCCGAGCACGAGTGATGAAGTCCGCGCGGACCATGATCGGCTCACCAATCTGGGCGGCTGGGGCGTGCCGACGCTGGTGTTTGCCGGAGACCGGCCGCTGTTCGGACCGGTCCTCATCGAGCCGCCTGCGGGCGCTGCGGCCGTGCGGCTGTGGCGGCTGCTGACTGGCTGGCTGGAGTTCCCCGCTTTGTATGAGGTGCAGCGGCCCAAGGGCGAACGGGACCTGCAGGCGATCGCGTCGACCTTCAGGCCGTACCTTGAAGCGCGCGACTGGATAACCATTCAGAAGGAGACGCCGTGACCGACCTGGCTACCATCCGGGGCTCGCTTGAGCAGTGCTACGACGCCATCGAGTCGGCGTCCGCCCGGATGAGCGGCGAGCAGTGGCGGGCTCAGTCGCTCTGCCCGGACTGGGACATGCGCGGTGTCGTCACCCACCTGGGCATGATGGAGCGGGTCATGACCGGCTGGCTGCCCGCCAGCGCCGCGGACCTCCCGCCCCTCGACCGCATCGGGCCCTACACCGAGCATGCGGCCAGCCTCGACGACGAGGCCTTCGCCGCTCGAATCGCCGAGATCTTCGCGGATCGCCGCGCCGACCTGGCCGGCCTGCGCGAGGACGACCTGGCCCAGCCGTCGTGGACGCCGATCGGGCCTCGCACCTACGGCGGGTTCCTTGAGATCCGGATCTTCGACTTCTGGGTGCACGAGCGCGACATCACCACTCCGCTCGGCTGGTCAAGCGATGACGCCGGGCCGCGGGCCGAGATCTCGCTCGGTCAGGTCGAGAGCTCGATCGGCTACATCGTTGGCAAGAAGATCGGCCTGCCGGATGGCGCCAGCATCGTCTTCCATCTGACCGGGCCAATCAAGCGCGACATCGCCGTGGTCGTCGACGGCCGCGCCAAGGCGGTGGACCACGTTCCCGATCCAGACGTCGAGCTGACGACCGACACCGTGACCTTCATCCAGCTAGCCGCGGGCCGCATCGACCCAGGGGCCCAGATCGACGCAGGCAAGGTCACCTGGACCGGGAACGACGAGCTAGGCGACCGCGCCGCCCGCAGCCTTCGGTTCACCATCTGAGCACCTGCCTTACCTATCGCGCTCTGCGATGAGACGCGGCACGGGTGCCCGGCCAGCACACTTCACCCCACCGGCACCGGGAGTTCAGTCCCGGACTGGCACGGCGGTACATGATCCTTTTTGATGTAAGTCTGGCATCCGTATAGCACGCCAACCCTTCATGAAAACCGTCATGACGGAGTTGGTCGCCGACAGCGATCCCTGCTGGCCCGAGGCCGGGGGCCAGCGGGGCCGCGCGGGCGGTAAACTTAGTTGCCGTATAGCAAGCATTCTGGCCTGGTCGGCGGGGAGGACCTAACGCATGGTGCAGCGGAGCGGAAGCGCGCGATCAGGTCCTGGCGACCGCGGCTTCTGGCGCACCACGTTCTCCTCGCTCAGCGTGCCGAATTACCGGCTCTACTTCACCGGCCAGTCGATCTCGCTGGCTGGCACCTGGATGCAGATGACGGCCCAGTCCTGGCTGGTCCTCCTGCTGACTCATTCCAGCACCAAGCTCGGCCTGGTCGTCGCGCTGCAGACGCTCCCGGTCCTGCTGCTCGGCCCCTATGGCGGCGTCGTCGCGGACCGGGTGGACAAGCGCAAGCTCATGATCGTGCTGCAGATCGCCATGGGCTGCCAGGCCCTGGCACTCGGCCTGCTGACCGTATTCGGCGTAGTCAGGTTCTGGGAAGTCTGCCTGCTCGCCGTCATCCTCGGCCTGAACAACGCCTTCGAGAACTCCGCGCGGCAAGCGTTCGTCCGCGAGATGGTCGGCAAGACCGAGTTGCGCAACGCGATCACGCTGAACTCGGTCACTGTCAACGCGGCTCGCGCGGTCGGCCCGGCCATCGGCGGCGTGCTCATCGCCACTGTCGGCGTTGGCGTTTGCTTCCTGGTCAACGCGGCAAGCTTCGTAGCTGTAGTCACGTCGCTGATCATCATGAACACCGCGGCGCTGCGGCCCAGCACGCCAGCGCCCCGTGCCAGCGGCCAGCTTCGCGAGGGCCTGCGGTACGCGGCCCGGACGCCCGACATCGCCATACCGCTGGCCATGATGGGGCTGGTCGGGCTACTGGCCTATGAGTTCCAGGTGTCGATTCCAGTGCTGGCCAAGCAGACCTTCCACGGAGGCTCTGAGGCTTACGGCTTCCTGACGGCCGCGATGGGGATTGGCGCGGTCATCGGCGGCCTGTTCACGGCCGCGCGCGGCCGGACCGGCCTACGCTCGATGATCATCGCTGGCACCGGCTTCGGTGTAGCGATCATTGTCTGCGCCTTCGCGCCCGTCATCGGCCTGGCCTACGCCGCCATGCTGTTCGTGGGGTGGGCCAGCGTCTCGTTCATAGCGATCGGGAACTCGACCATCCAGCTAGCCTCCGATCCGAGCATGCGCGGCCGTGCGATCGCGCTCTGGCAGGTGGCATTCCAGGGCACGACGCCGATCGGCGGGCCGCTCATCGGGTGGATAATCGCGATCGCGAATCCGCGGATCGGCCTGGCGGTGGGCGGAGTGTCCTGCCTCGCCGCAGCGGGCGGCGGCTACTGGCTCAGCCAGCGATACCGCCGTGCCGGGACAGCCGGAGCTGGTCAGCCGATCGAGACCGCCACCGACGACGATGCCGGCGACCAGCAGGCGAGCGCGCTGGTAGGCCCGGCGGATGACCGGTAAGCGGGCTCCCTTTACTCCCACTCGATGGTTGCCGGAGGCTTGCTGGTGATATCGAGGACGACTCGGTTCACCTCACGCACTTCATTGGTGATCCGGGTGGAGATCCGCGCGAGGACCTCGTCCGGGAGCCTGGCCCAGTCGGCCGTCATCGCGTCCTCGCTGGTCACCGGCCGGAGCACGACCGGGTAACCGTAGCTGCGGCCGTCGCCCTGGACGCCGACCGACCGAACGTCGGCCAGCAGCACGACCGGGCACTGCCAGATCTCGCGGTCCAACCCGGCCGCTGACAGCTCGGCTCGGACGATCGCGTCGGCCGCGGACACGATCCGAAGGCGTTCGGCAGTGACCTCCCCGACGATCCTGATCGCGAGGCCAGGACCGGGGAATGGCTGCCGCCACACGATCGCGTCGGGCAGTCCAAGCTCGGTACCAACCTGGCGTACCTCGTCCTTGAACAGGTCTCGCAGCGGCTCGACGAGCTCGAACTTCAGGTCATCCGGCAGCCCGCCGACGTTATGGTGCGACTTGATGTTCGCCGCACCCGTACCGCCGCCCGATTCCACCACGTCCGGGTAGAGCGTGCCTTGGACAAGGAAGGTGGCCGCATCATCCGCCCCGGCTATTTCGCGGGCTGCCTGCTCGAACGCCCGGATGAACTCCCGGCCGATGATCTTGCGCTTCTGCTCGGGATCGGCCACGCCGGCGAGGGCGCCGAGAAAGTCCGCGGCCGCATCAACGACTTTCAGCTCGACCCCCGTCGCCTCGACAAAGTCCTTCTCGACCTGCTCGGCCTCCCCGGACCGCAGCAGCCCGTGATCGACGAAGACGCACGTGAGCCGCGACCCGATGGCGCGCTGCACAAGGGCAGCAGCCACCGCGGAATCGACGCCCCCGGACAGCCCGCAGATTGCGCGGCCCGCTCCGACTTGAGCGGCGATCCGCTCTGCCTGCTCCTCGATCACGCCGCGCATCGTCCACGTCGGCTCGCAGCCAGCTGCGAAAAGGAAGTTGCGCAGCATGGCCATGCCGTGCGCGGTGTGCAGGACCTCAGGATGGAACTGCATGCCGTAAAGCTGACGGTCGGCCGCCTCGGCCGCTGCCACTGGGGTGCCCGCCGTCGTGGCTGTGATCGTGAAGCCGGGCGGCGCCGCCGCGCAGGTATCGCCGTGGGACATCCAGACGCGCTGGTCGGCTGGCGTGCTCGCGAGAAGAACGCCGGCGGCATCCTCGGTCCGAAGTGCAGTTGGCCCGTACTCCCCCGTTCCGGTATGCAGAACTTCTCCGCCGAGGTCGCGGACCATGAGCTGGAAGCCATAGCAGATGCCGAGGACCGGGACCCCCGCAGTGAGCAGGCCGGCCGGCGCGGGCGGCGCGCCGGGCGCATAGACCGAGGACGGGCCGCCCGACAGGATGATCGCAGACGGGTGCAGTGCCAGCATCTCCTCGGCACTCATGGAATTTGGCACAACCCGCGAGTAGACCTGGCATTCCCGAACCCGGCGAGCTATCAGCTGGGCGTACTGGGCGCCGAAGTCCACCACCAGCACTGGGCCAGATTCAAGATCAGCACCGGATGCAAGATCAGCGACGCCACGGTGATCAGCATCGGCCATGCCCAAAGTGTAGTGGGAGCCGCTGCTTATCCCGGCGACGCTAGGCTCCGGCCTGCTCGCCCACCGGCTGCGCGGCCGGGCTGACCCGCACGCGGGAGATCCGCCGGCCATCCAGCTGGGTAACGGTCAGGCGCCGCCCGCCCACGCTGGCGAACTCACCCTTTTCGGGCAAATGACCGAGGGCGGCCAGCAAATATCCCGCCACTGTCTCGTACGGACCCTCAGGCAGCTCGAGCCCAGTCTGGTCGGCGAACTCGTCCAGGTTCAGCAGGCCGTCTACCTCCAGCTCGCCGCCATGCAGCTGGCGCGGATGGCTGGCTTCCTCGTCGTATTCGTCCTGAATGTCGCCGATCAGCTCCTCGACGAGGTCCTCCAGCGTGACGATCCCCGCGGTTCCCCCGTACTCGTCCACGACGATGGCCAGGTGCGCGCGATCCTTGCGCATCTCCGACAGCGCCGACAACACCATCTTGCTGATCGGCAGGAACTTGACCGGCCTGCATACCTCACCGACCTGGCGAGAGTCCAGCTCAGACCGGCCATCAAGCAGGTCGCGACTGTGCACGAAGCCGATCACGTCGTCATAGGACTCCTGGTACACCGGGAACCGCGAGTACCTGGCGTGC
>Ga0335075_10019469_pt1 | contig 10035 bp, 10 predicted proteins | sample Lox_Sample_24_FD_206723 | JGI IMG/M metagenome (GOLD analysis project Ga0335075, IMG submission 206723) | Soil microbial communities from Loxahatchee National Wildlife Refuge, Florida, United States - Lox_Sample_2.4 | ecosystem: Environmental > Terrestrial > Soil > Wetlands | place: USA...
CCGGGTGCTCTTAGCCGAACCTAAGGTCTTCAACTTCCCGGCTGCCAGCGTGGCGGCCCGAGCCGAATTGCGCATGCGCACGCCGCCTATCGGGGAATGGCTGCCGCACCTTGCCGTGCTCTATCCCGGGTTTGATAGCTTCGTCGCGTCAAGCGGAGGACCTACCCCAGCGCTGGCGCGAGTTCTCGTTGACGCAGTGCTTTCCTGGGCGGCGGAGCATACCATGAAAGCCGTCTCCTTCCCCTTCGTCCGCTCGGACAGCGTGCTCCCTCAGGTGCTTGCCGAGCGGGGGTTCCGGGCAATTCCGCTCACATTCCGCTCCAAGCTGATACTTGTTGGTCAGAGTTTTACGGAGTATCTCGCATCTCTGTCAAAAAATGGGCGATCTCAGGTGACCAGGGACCGGCGGCGCCTAGCTCAGGCGGGGATCCGAACTGAGCGCTGTTCATTTGATGAAGTGTGGCCAAACATACTCGCACTGCGCTGCGATCTCCTCAAACGCTATGGCCTAAAGGTCGACGAGGATCTCGAGACTACAAACGTGCGGCGGCTGCTCACCTGTTTCGGGGAAGAACAGACGCGCCTGTACTGCTCATTCCTCGATGGTCGAGTCGTCGGCTTCACACTCTTTGTGATCTGGCATAATAGCTGGTACGCGGCCTACACTGGCACGTACGAGGACCCGCGAACGCGGGGCGTGTACTTTGACCATGCCTTTTACGCCCCCATTGCCGACGCTACTGCGGAGGGTGCGGGCGTCGTGGACTTTGGAGTCGGCGCATGGGAAGCCAAGCGTCGTCGTGGCTGTGACCTTACTGCTGTGGATTTGTGGGTGTATGCATTGGATGCCATCATAGAGCGGGCCATTGGCGTCGCAGCCTCGGTAATGCGCCGGGAAGATGGCTGGATGAAAACCTAGGCGATCCCTGTAGCGCAATTGGGGTGCGCTCCTTTATCCGGCCCTGGCGGCATGGGCGAGTCCGGGAACTAGGCTGTCGGCGGTTCAGCCGGTTGGGGTGACTGGTGAGAGCATCGGCGGCGCGGCCGTCAGGCACGAGGAGGCGGGTATGCCGGAATCCGAGGGGAGCGCACGCTGAAGAAGACCCCTTGCGGTGCACGGTGCGCTCGCGGTGCTAGGAGGACACGAGTTCCTAGGCTACTTCCAGCCTATCCCGACGACGGCCCGCCGAGGGATCGTAAGGTACCAGGTACGCTCCCGATCGTCGTAGCAGAGGCGACTCGCCTTCGCGGTCACGCCGTCGTCGGCGTAGCGAAAGATCTGCCGTGCCTGATCCGCCGCCCAGTAATAAGCGGCATCAGTGCCTAGCTCTCGCTCAACCCGGACCAACCCGTACATCTTGACTAGGTACTGGCCCATGTTCCGGCGTGCTTCGTCCGCGGTGGCGCCGGTGACGGTATAGGAGTCGTCCAGGTCCATGACCGAGCTGGTCACGAAGCCTGCCCGAGCGATGCAGTCCTTGATTTCCCGGTACGTGAAATGCTCGAAATCATGCCCGGTCAGCGAGTACGGGTGGGCTACATCGGCGAACCATCGCTCTGCGGGCGAGCCATGGAGGAAGTCGTGGAGCACGAAGATCCCGCCAGGCCGCAGGACCCGGTACGCCTCGTTGGCTACCGTCTGCCGCAGCCCGACAGGAATATGGTGCGATCCGTAAGCGAGCAGCACTCCATCGACCGAGCCTGAGCGCAGCAGGGACTGCTCCGCTCGCTGGATTATCGCCGGCGCCCCCTGCGCCCACGCCGCAGAGACCATGTGCGGGGACGCGTCGCAGGTAAGGACAGAAGCTGCCCTCGGACCGAGTGTCGCGCTGATGACGCGCCGCACGAGGCCATTACCGCCGAGCAAGTCCACGATTATACGGTCACGGGCAGGGTTGGCTCCGGGACGGCCCAGCATAAGCTGCGCGAGTTGTGTTATTCCCACAGCCCGCGCATTGACATTAAGCTCTTGTGCCTGCAAATACTCGACACCGCGCCCGCTTGGCCCGAAATCATCCTGCATTTCTGACCGGTGTGCTAGCTCATCGCGCCACGTGCTAAGGCGCTGCGGATCGATTACTGCATGTAGCTCTGGGTGATTTCTTTCCAGCTCACAGAGCTGCGTCTCAAGGTCGTATCCGCGGACCATGACTGCCACCCATTCACACCCGCCTTCATCGACTTTCATATAAACGCCACAGTAGGCGGCGCCTGCGGCATGGCCCAGGTTACCCGACCAATGGCGGCGAGGCAATGCGCGTTCACCTCGCCATTTGCAGTTCGCGCAGCTGAGTCGCAGCGCGGTGGTTTTCGATCACCACGATGCGCGTGGTACACATGAGTTGAATGATGTGAGGCTGCTTCCTGATACCGAAGGGTATTCAGTGCATGGTCTTATCCCAATGCAAGCGGGTGTCTTAGCAGGGCAAGCAACGGTGCACTGTGGTCCGATGGCCGAGCCAGCTACCGCACGGTTCGGTAAGTCTACTGGAAGCGGTGTATATTTCGAACGTTGTTCCTGGCTTGAATGCGGACGCTTACAAGTCGATCACTGCGGCAATTTCCACTCGCAGCTCGGTCAGTAGCGCAGGTCATCGGCATTTTGAGTCGCGCCACGGACATGACCTTGCTTCTGGGCCTTCTCTTTGCTCACCATTTGTGCCTACTATCCAAGGGCCGATCGTTGCGCGATGCCGAGGATGAGGTGATGAGAATGTCAAGCACGATCAGGGAGTCGGTGCACAGCGCGGGAGCCGCCCGCGCGGTCCGCGAGTCGGTGCACAGCGCGGGAGCCGCCCGCGCGGTCCGCGAGTCGGTGCACAGCGCGGGAGCCGCCCGCGCGGTCGGGCGGTCTTGACAGTGCGCTCTGGTCGGCTGTCGGCGCAAGATGTGCCAGGTCGGCAGCCGACCATCGACGGCTCAGCCGCATTAGCCGACGGCCAACTCCCCGGCCGTGCCCAGGGGGCCGATAAGACATTCTGCGCTTACGAGCACCTGATGAAGCCGGCCGGCATTACTCGCTTAGCGGATATCACTGGTCTGGACATCGTTGGCATCCCGGTTTTCATCGGAGTGCGGCCACTGGCTAAGTCCCTGGTGATCAGCGTCGGAAAGGGCACCAGCCGCTCGTCGGCCCGGGCTGGCGCTCTGATGGAAGCGATCGAGTGCTGGTACGCCGAGGACATCGCGCCTGACCTGCGGCAGATCGCGTTCCGCGAACTGTCCGGCGCGATGGATCCGGCGACTCTCCCGCTAGCGCTCGACTGGACGGGGGAGGACATGTCCGCCTGGCGGGCCGACTGGGTGCGTGGTGCAGACCTCCGGACGGGCCAGCAGGTGTGGGTTCCCTTCGACGTGGTGTCGTTGGACTTCAGATGTGACCGCCTGGGAGTCCCCTGGCTAGCGCGCAACTCCAACGGGCTGGCATCGGGGAACAACCGGGCAGAGGCCGTTCTGCACGGGCTGAGCGAGGTCGTCGAGCGAGACGCCGAGTGGCGCTGGCGCGCGGGCAGCGACAGCCGCCGACTGGATCTCGGGACGGTCACCGATACCACGTGCCGGGATGTCATTGATCGTATTGAGCGCGCCGGCGTGCAGGTCGCCGCCTGGGACGTAAGCAGCTACGCAGGGCTTCCGTGTTTCGGCTGCGTGATGCTCTCGGATCCGGAGCGCGACATCTGGGGCTGTGTCGGCGTTCACGACGGGTTCGCGTGCCATCCGCATTCGGGCGCGGCCCTGGCAGCCGCCCTTCTCGAGGCGGCCCAGAAGCGCCTGACCTATATTTCGGGAAGCCGCGACGATGTGACGCGCGCGGAGCTGGCCAGGGCGTCCTCGCCTGACCTGACTCGCCTCGTGCGGGATGAGCTGGAGTCAGAGCCGGCCACTTACCACTTCGGGTGGATCGCGACCGCTCCCCCAGGTCTTGACGCGGCCGCGTACCAGCAGCTCGCGCTCGATGCCCTGGCACAGGCCGACTGTCCGCCCCCCGTCGTCGTCGATGTCGCGAGCGCACCGGACGAGCCGGCTGTGGTCAAGGTCATCGTTCCAGGCATGTACGGGCCTCACGGCAGCTGCGCGGCTCCGCAGCGGGTCAGCGGGCCGGACGGTTCCGCGGCATGACCCTCAGCGAACGGCAGGGGGGTGACTTCCGGGCGCTGTGGCTCGGCCAGTCCGTCAACCAGATGGGCGACCGGGTATCGGCCTTCGTCTTGCCCGTACTCGTGCTGAGCGCGTCCAGTGGCCGGGTCAGGCTACTGATCGCGGTGGCGGCGATCGGCTACCCATGTTTGGCCTGTTCGCAGGGGTCATCACGGACCGGATCCGCTGGCGCCCGGTCATGATCGCGATGGGCACCGTCCGCCTACTGATCTTCGTTAGCCTGCGGGTCGCAGCGGCGTTTGGCGTACTGTCAATGGTTCAGCTGTTCGTGGCCGCCGCGCTGGCTAGCGGCTGCCAGGCTCACCCGCGGCGACACGAGGCTGGAAGCGTCACAGACCATCGCCTAGCTGGCCGGCGGCCTGCTGGCCTAGGTCTTCGCCGCGAGTTTCGGGACGCGTCTCGGGTTCACCATCGCGCTCACTTTGTGCGGCGTGGCCGCCTCCATGTCGCTGTCGCAGCTCGCTTCGCACCGGGTCCGCGGGGTCAGCAGCATCACCGCTTCAGGCACCGCTGCGCCCGCCGCGTCTCCTACCCGCTAGGGGGCTGATCCGCGTGACCGCCTGCGTGTTCCTCGGGCCCACGCTCGACACACAGACCGCCAGCACGCTAGCCCCCGTCACGCTGCGGCCACCGGCCGCCGTGGGTGACGTGTACCGCGCGGTCCGGGACGGCTTCACGACCGTGCTACTGGTCGACGGCTACTTCCACAGCGTGCCCAGCGTCCAGCACAAGGAGATCATGTTCGCACTCAGCCAGGGCGTCACTGTGTACGGGTGCTCAAGCATGGGCGCCTTGCGCGCCGCCGAGCTCAACGCTTACGGGATGATCGGCGTAGGCGCCATCTTCCGCGCTTACCGTGACGGCACATACATCGATGACGATGAGGTTGCCGTCGCTCACGCTGACAGCGATCACGGTTACCGTGCGCTCTCGGTTCCGATGGTCACCATCAGGTACGCGCTGGCGCGAGCCGACAGCGAGCGCGTGATCACCGGCTGCAGCGCGGCCGTGCTTGCCGACATCGCGAAGGGCCTGTACTACGTCGACCGGCACTGGGCGGCCGTCATCCGGCTGGGCCGCAAGGCCGGCCTGCGGGAGGCTGAGCTGTCCGCGCTCCTCGGGTTCGTGCGAGCCGAGCAGCCCGACCTGAAACGCGACGACGCGGTCGAGGCACTGGGGCTGCTCGCACGCGGCCGTCAACCTCCACGCAGATCCGCTGTGCCTTTCGAGCCCACCTATAGCTGGTCGGTGCTCGTCCGATACGAGACCCCACGGGAGCAGCTAACATGACGATTCACGCCAGAGAGATCGTTGCCCGCGTGATCCAGATCGCCGAGTCGGATCCCGCCGCATTCGTGCGAGCAGAGGCCGCGTTCGCCGAACGGCGCACCGACGCGGGCCTGTTCTACGAGGTCGATGAGCTTAAGCCCGTGTCTCTGCGGCCGATGCCGCTGACTCGGACGGAAGACGCGGAGATCCGCGCCGCCGCCAGCCGTGTCCAGGCGCTACTGGAGAAGACGGCCGAGCTGTACCGGGGTGACCCGGCAGTGCGCGCCTTCTTCCCGGCCTACATGCAGGCGGAACGCTGGCTGCTGCCGGACCATGGCATGCGGCCCTGCACCGGTATCTGCCGGCTGGACGGGCTTCTGACCGATGGCCGGTTCCGGGTCATGGAGGTCAGCACGGGCGGCCCGGGCGGGGTCATAAAGGTAGGCGCCGAGCTCTCGCTTTGGAGGGAGGCCGTCGTCGACATTCTCGGGATGGAACGTCCTGATTTCGGCGACCAGCCATTCGGTGAGGATCCTCTCATGTTCGTCCGTTTCCTCATCGACGCCCACGAGCAGCAGTTCGGCAAGAGGCCTGAGGGCGCGGCCGTCGTAGGGCTGGTAAACGAGTTCGCCAACGAGGTAGCCCTGGTGACCGGCGGTCTGGAGGAGCTGGGCGTTCCCGCCAGGCATGTCGACGCGACGGAGCTGCGACGCGGCTCCGGCTTCGGCGTGCTGGCCGGCGACTTCGCATTCTCGCTGACGTTCAACAAACTGGACCAGGTCAGGCTGATCCATACGCCGGCGGCTAGTGAGTACCTCGACGCGATGGCGGCTGGTGAGATCTGCATGGTGCCGACGCTGCTGGCCCACTGCGTCCTGGACGACAAGACCGTCCTGGCCTTCCTGACCGATCCCTCGAACGCCTCGCTGTTCACGGGGGAAGAACGCGACGCTATTGCCCGGCACGTGCCGTGGACGCGAGCGGTCCGGCCAGGGAAATGCATCGCGCCCGACGGCAGCGTAACCGACCTGCGGACCTACGCTACCGAGCAACGACGGCGCCTGGTCCTGAAGCCGAACGACCGCACGCGCGGCGAGGGAGTGCTGATCGGCTCCGAGACCGAGCCCGCGCATTGGCAGTCTGAGGTCGCCGCCGCTCTGGCGGGCGGAAACCACGTCATACAGGAGTTCATACCGCTGCCGGAGATCGACATGCCGTTCGGCAACCCGCCCAGGGTCATGCGCATGAAGCACGGGATCGACGCCTTCGTGTTCGGCGGCAAGTTCGCCGGCTACATGTGCCGTGCCTCAGTCGATACCGTCATCAACGTCGGCCATCGCGGCCTGCGGGTGCCGGTGGCGATCGAGGAGACCGCCTCCTGATGGCCCGCCCCGACCTGTGGCTCCTGGACCGATTCTCGCAGAGCTGGGAAAACACTGCGATCCGGAATGAGATATCCAGGCGCGGCTACCAGGCGGAGATCGTTGACTGGGCCGAGTTGACGCCTCTAGGCGGCGACACCGGGATGCTCCGGGGCGGGTCGCCCGCCGAACCGCCGCGCCTGGCCATCGTGAAATCACGGGTATTCACCCGGTGCCCAAGCGGCGACCTCGCCCTCATCTACGACGGGTTGGAGGCGATCGCCGACGCGGGTACGCGCGTGCTCAACTCACCCCAGGCCATCCGCCGCAGCCGCAACAAGCTGCGCCAGGCGGAAGTGCTGGCACGGGCGGGGCTGCCAGTCCCGCCCACCCGAGGCGTCCGCACCGAAGCCGAAATTGACAAGTGCATGGCCGATTGGGGCGAGATCGTCCTCAAGCCAGTCTGGGGCCACGCTTCGGTCGACGTCACTCGCATGCGGCCGCACGGGCGGCTGGCCGAGCCAGGTACCCTTCTCGGCATCCGGGAGGAGATCGTCGCGTGGCACCTGCTCGAGCGATATCACCTGCTGTGCGCGCAGGCATTCATCGAGAACCCTGGCCGTGATCTGCGAGTCACAGTCATTGGCTCGGTGATCGCGTCCTGCATCTACCACGTCAGCACCGCGCCCGACGGGAGCGTTCGTCACTTCCTGTACCCGCTGCGGGTGGAGCAGGCTCCCCTCACGCCGGAGATCGTCGGCATCGCGCACACCGCGGTCGAGGCGCTGGAACTCGACTTCGCCATCATCGACATGGTAGAGAGCCCGGCGGGTCCGGTGATCATCGAGGTCAACCAGGGGCTGTCGGTCTGGCGGGACCTGGAGAACACGGGTTACGACCTGACGCCAGGCGGATATACCAGCCTGGTTACCGATCAGCTTGAGGAGATTCTCGCCTCGATGACCGCGTCCAGCAGCGGTCCCGCTCCGAACCGGACCGGATCGGCCGTGGGCAGCCCAGTTTCCTCCGCGACGCGGGCCAGCTCGGCATGAGCCATCGGCGCTGGCAGCTGGCTGGTGTTCAGCGCGATCGCGACCACCTCGCTCGGCACCGCCCGGCCAAGCCAGTTCGCGGCCTGCTCGTTGATTGCGACCAGCTCGCGAAGAGCCGGGATCCGGCACTGCGGCTCGTGCAGCAAGGTGTCCGACGAGCTCCGGTGGCACAAGATCATGGAGTCGGGCGAGGCGCCATGAATGATGCCCAAAGTGACTGGCGAGTAGGCGGGATGATTGAGCGCTCCCTGCCCTTCGACGAACACCCAGTCGTGCCGAGACGCCGCGTCCAGCACCGCGGCTTCGATCGCGCCGGGCAGGAAATCGCTGATGATATGGTCCGCAGGCACCCCGCGGCCCGCGATGAGAATGCCAGTCTGACCGGTCGCGACGAATTCCGAGGACAGGCCCCGCTCGCGCGCTTCCCGCTCGACCTCCAGCATGGTCGTCATCTTTCCTGTCGAGCAGTCCGAGCCCACCGCCACGGTTGTCCAGCTGCCCGCGCGATGCGGACGATACTGGGCAACATCGCCATCGTCCCCCGCACGGCGCAGGTCCCAGATCCTGACGCCGCGCCCTCGCGCGGCCTCGCTGATGGCCGCGTCGTCGCCGAGGATGTAATGCAGGCCGCTGATGACGTTAAGCCCAGTGCCGATCGCCGCCATTACCTGAGCCCGGAAACGCGGCGTGATCGCCTGCCGCCGGAGCGAGGGCCCGACCAGGAAGGTGTCCGGCCGGTAGCTCAGCGCGGCCGCCAGGTCAGCGACGACCGGCTTCGGCTCGGTGGTGCCATCACCGGTAACGTCAGCCGTCGTCTTCCCCGCGTGCATGGCGTCGATGACCGCGACGACGTCGTCCGGGCGGTAGCGGAGTACTCCCAGCGCCAGCTTCGGACCATCTGGGCTGAGGCCCTTGCCCGTACCAATCACGATCCGCATGGTATTGGCCATCCTATCCCTAGTCAGCTCCGCGACTTACCGATATCCCATTGATAAAGAGGGGGCCGCTGTGCACGACACAAGAATCTTTACCTCGATCGCCGAAGTTCCGGAACCGGATATGCGCGCCCTTGCCTCTAGCTCAGGCTTCTATGATAACAGCCAGTGGATGAGATACTGCGAGCTCGCGGCCCGCGGATCGCTGCGCTATCTCGCGTTGACAGATCGCCGTGGGCGTATCACGGCACTCACCGCGGTCCATATCTTCGCTGCGCCGCCAGCGCCCGTACTGCGCCGCCCCGAGACATTGATCGATAACCAAATCAGCGATGCTTCCGTACTGTACCCATGCCTGATGGGCGTCCTGGACGGCACGCACAGCACCATTCTCGTGGCACCAGGACAGGAAGGCAAGAGGACCGGGTGCGTAGCGGAGCTAACCGCCGCGTGCGCCAGGTACGGGCACAATCACGACGTGACCACGGTCGCTTTCCCTTACCTGGCCAGCCAGTCAGACGCGCAGGCGGCTTGCGCTGCGCTCGGCACGGCGGGCCCGGTCGTCAGCGCCGGGGTCGCCATGCTGACCGGCGACTGGACTGACTTCGACCATTATCTCGGGTCCCTCAGCAGCCACCAGCGGATCAGCATACGGCACGAACGCCGCCAATTCGCTGACGCCGGGTATCACGTCCGCGCCGGATACGGTACGTCGGACCTGGACGAATCCACGGCCCTGATGCAGGTTTCCATGCTCGTCCGGCATGGCACGACCAGCAGCGTCCAATCATTGCTGGAAGGCTATCAGATGCTGAAAAGCACGGTGGAGGACAGCGTTATCACCTTCCGGTGCGAGCGCTCGGGAAAGCTGGCTGGAATCGTCATCTGCCTACGTCATGACGACACGCTTTATGTACGGGCTGTGGGAATCCCGGCAGGCGGCTCGACATTCGAGTATTTCAATACAGTCTTCTACTCTCCCATCGAATGGGGAATACAGAACGGCATCCGCAGATTTGGCTTCGGCACCGGGGCTTACAAGGCAAAGCGCTTCCGCGGGTGCGTGTTCGAGCCACGCTACGCTGCGGTGAAGTGGCCAGAAGCGCACGCCAGTTCGTGTTCTGCGAACTCACGCGACGTTCACACGAGGATTTGCGGCGAGCTAGGCATCGCTGAACTTGCTGGAGGGCCGTCGTGAACTGGACTAACAAGTTTCGCGCCTACGTGGCGGAACGTCACGACGAGCACGTCCGCGAGCTC
>Ga0335075_10019470_pt1 | contig 10034 bp, 8 predicted proteins | sample Lox_Sample_24_FD_206723 | JGI IMG/M metagenome (GOLD analysis project Ga0335075, IMG submission 206723) | Soil microbial communities from Loxahatchee National Wildlife Refuge, Florida, United States - Lox_Sample_2.4 | ecosystem: Environmental > Terrestrial > Soil > Wetlands | place: USA: Florida...
CGTGGGCATCCTGGATCTCATCGAACAGGCCGGTGATGATCTGGGCGGCGTGAAAGCCGAGATGGAGCCCGATCTGCATGCTCGAAGGTGAGTTCCCGGTCAGCTCGCGGATTCCGGAGCGAAGCAGGATCCCGGGGGTGGCCAGCGCGCCGCCGGCGACGACGATGACGTCGGCGGTGGCCGCTTCGGTGACGCCGCCGGCCCCGGTCCACTCGGCGCCGGTCGCCTCCAGCCCGTCGCCGCGATCCTCGATGAGGACCCGGTTGACGGTCGAGTCGGACCTCAGGGTCAGCCCGGCGTTGATCACGGCGTCCTGGATGTACACGTTGAACGTGTTCTTGCCGGCGTTGGTCGGGCAGCCCTGCAGGCAGGAGCCACAGCGCGTGCAGTTCACGTCGGTGTAGGAGTCGACCGCGTGCAGCGGCACCCCCGCCCGGTCGAAGGCGGGGGCGACGGACGTCACGCAGCGCTGCCAGTCGGTGCGCGGTCGAACCCCGAGGCGGCGCTCGACGCGCTCGTAATGCGCGGCCAGATCGGCCTCGCCGAGTGGCTCACCGCCGTCCCCCACGATCCCCGTCGCGTCGTGCCACTTGTCGTAGTCCTCGCTGATGATCCGCAGCGCCACCTTGGTGTTGACGGTGGTGGTCCCGCCGATCACCCGGGCGCGGAACATCGGGATGGGAGCCCCGCCGTCCTCGGACTCGGCGAACGCCACCGGGTACCACATCGTGTGGTTCGCGTGGGCCTCCCAGCGGGTGAAGTGGCGTGCGGACAGATGCGGCCCCGCCTCCAGCAGGAGCACATCACGGCCGGCCTGCGCAAGCTCGGCGGCGATGATTCCGCCACCGGCGCCGGAGCCGGCGACGATCACGTCGTAGTGCTCACTCACGCTTCGGCTCCCAGCAGATAGGACCAGTCGTGCTTGACGCGGGAGGCGAGCTCGATCGTGAAGTCGATCTCCTCGTACGCGCTGGGGCCGGGAGCGCCGGGCGCCACGAAGTCGCTGTAGAACGCCTCGACGGCCAGGGCGCGCACCAGCGCGAACTCGGGGGTGCCGGCCCGTGCGGCGAGCGCCTCGGCCGACCCGGCGGCCGGTGCCAGCGCCTGGATGCAGCCCAGCGCGGCGGCCCGGTCGTCCTCCTGGGCGCGAGCCAGGATCGCGTCGATGTAGCGCTCGGGCCAGACCCGAGCACTGCCGGGGACGATGAGGTCGCAGAGATCTCGGACGAGCCCCGCGGTGTGGTCGTCGAAGACGCGCATCCGGAGTCGGAGCGTCCTACCCGCTCAGGCCGCCGTCGAGCGCGAACGTGTGACCGGTCATGAACGCGCTCTCGTCGCTGGCCAGATAGACGACCGCGGCGGCGATCTCGGCCGGCGCGGCGTGACGCCCCAGGGGGATCATCGAGTCGAAGATCTTCTGCGCCTGCGCTGATGACTCGCCGGTCTCGGCCATCTCGATCTCGTGCTGAAAGGCGTTGTCGACCGGCCCCGGGTGCAACGAGTTCACGCGAACGCCGCGGCCGGCCATCTCCTTGGCGGCGGTCCGCATGAGGCCCACCAGCGCGTGCTTGGCGGTCACGTAGGCGGCGATGTTCGGGATCCCGACCAGGCCGGTGACACTCGAGTTGATGATCAGGCTGCCGCCGTCGGTGATCGCGCGCAGCGCGTGCTTGCACACGAGCATCGAGCCCACCACGTTGACCCTCAGCACCCGCTCGAACAGTTCGACGGGGAAGTCGACCAGCGGCGAGGGCGCGCCCGCGACCCCCGCGTTCACAAACGCCACGTCGAGCTTGCCGAAGCGCTCGACGGTGCCGGCGACGGCGGCCGCGACCTGATCCTCGACGGTCACGTCGCAGAGCAGCGAGGCCACCTCCGCGTGCCCAAGCGCATCGGTGGCCGCCGCCAGCCCGGCCTCGTCGAGGTCGGCGAGCATCACCTGGGCACCCTCGTCGATCAGCGCGCGGGCCGATGCGAGGCCGATCGAGCCGGCGCCGCCGCTGATCAGCACGGCCCGGCCGGCCACCCGTCCCGCGCCGCCGGTCACCGCGACGCGTCCTTCACGTTGATCTCCACGAGCACTCCGTTCGGATCGCTGACGAACAGCTGACGCGGCCCGCCGGGAACCTGGTTGCGGACCGACCTCAGACCCCCACGGGTGATCCGGCGCTCGACCTCCTCGTGGTCGTCGGCGTCGAACGCGATGTGATCGACGGCGGCCGCGGCCGGCTCGGGCCGGACGCCGGAGGCGTCGCCGGGCCCGAGGCCGAGACCGGCGGCGTGGGTCCGGTACGCGAGACGGTCGGCGATGTGCAGACAGGCCGCCCGACGCTCGCCGGCGTACAACCAGTGCCCGGGGAATTCCAGCGGCGGCCGGCGGCCGGCGCGCAGCCCGATGATGTCGGTGTAGAAGTCGCGGGTGGCGTCGATGTCGTCGCTGAGCACGAGGACGTGCTCCAGGCCGGTGACGCCCATCAGGCGGTCTCGCGGATCGGGGATGACATCACGGGAATCGTGCGCCGGCCGGGAGGAGCGTGCAAGCCCACCAGAGCCACGATCGTTGACCGTTTGCGCACCGTTTCGGCCGCACCGGCGCGGACTCGGCAGCGCCGGCGCAGCGCGGTTAGGGTGCGTGCATGACCACCGGAGAAACCGCGGCGACGGTCCGCGACGCCACCTTCGACGTGATGCGAGCGCTGGGGATGACCCGGATCTACGGCAACCCCGGAACGACCGAGATCCCGTTCCTGCTGGGGCTGCCCGACGACCTCGAATTCGTCATGGGCCTGCACGAGGGATCGGTGGTGTCGATGGCGACGGGGGCCGCGCTGGTCACCGGCGCGCCGCAGTTCGTCAATCTGCACACCGCCCCGGGTCTCGGCAACGCGATCAATGCGATCGCCAACGCCCGTGACCTGCACGCGCCGCTGGTCGTCGTCGTCGGCCAGCAGGACCGCCGGCAGCTGTCGATCGCCCCGTTCCTGTCGGGCCGCGCGCTGGAGCGGGTCGCCGGCGAGTACCCGGTGTGGTCCTCGCTGCCGGCTCGCGCTCAGGATGTCCCCGCGGCGATCGCCCGGGCCTACTGGGAGGCGTCGACTCACCAGGGCCCGGCGCTCGTGGTCGTCCCGATGGGGGATTGGCGCCAGGCGGCCGGACCGGTCGCGCCGAGCTTCCCGGAGTCGGTGGTGCGGCCGGAGACGGTCTCGTCAGCGCAACTCGCACCGCTGGCCGCGCTGCTCGCCGAGGCCGGGTCGACCGCGATCGTGACCGGCGGGGGAAACGACAGCCAGGCGGGCTGGGACGCGACCGTCCGGCTGGCCGAGCGACTCGGCTGTCCGGTGTTCCACGAGCCGTTCTCCGCTCGAGCGAGCTTTCCGGAGACCCACCCGCAGTTCGCCGGACACCTCGATTGGCGCCGCCGCGGGATCCGCGACACGCTGGCGCCATACGACACGGTGCTCGTGGTCGGAACCAGGGCGTTCCTGGTGTACATCCTCGAGGAAGAGGAGCCGATCGTGGCGCCCGGAACGCGGGTGGCCGTGATCACCTCCGATCCGGCGCAGGCGCACGCCAGCGGCTGCGAGATCGCCATCGTGGGGCCGGTGGCCACCGCGGTCGACGCGCTCGCGGGGCTGGTCGGCGAGCGCGCGGGGTCGGTGGCCGGCGCTGCGCGACCGGCCTCGCTGCCCGCCGGCGCGGGCGGACCGCTGACCGCCGGCCAGGTGCTGTCCTTCGCCGCCGAGCGCTGGCCGGCCGATGGAGTGCTGGTGGAGGAGTCGCCGTCGAGCCGACCGGAGCTGCTGGCGCGCTTCCCGGCTCGGGCGCCGCTCGGATGGTTGAGCAACGGGAACGGTGGTCTCGGCTTCGGGCTCGGCGGCGCGATCGGCATCCGCATGGCCGCGCCCGAGCGCCCGGTCATGGCCGTCGTCGGTGACGGCTCCGCGATGTTCGGGATCCAGGCGGTGTGGAGCGCCGCCCACTACGAGATCGGTGTGCTGATGATCGTGATGTCGAACGGCAACTACGGCGTGATGGACGCCCAGGCGGACTGGCAGGACGAACGGGCGCCCTGGCCGCAGTTCCCCGGCCTTGACATCGCCGCGATCGCCCGCGGGATGGGCTGCCCGGCGGCCCGGGTGGAGACCTACGAGGAGATGGCCGCCACGCTCGGGCCGGCGCTCGACGGCCTGGCGGCCCGCAGCCGGCCGCTGCTCGTCGAGGCCGTGATCGCCCAGGCCGGCTGGTCCTGAGGGAGGCAGCGATGATCGGTGACATCCTGTGGGCGCCGCCGGAGGACTGGCGCGAGCGTTCTGAGATCGGCCGGTTCATGAACTGGCTGCGCGACGAGCACGGTCGCGCCTTCGATGACTACGAGGCGCTGCGGCGCTGGTCGGTGACGGACCTGGAGGGGTTCTGGGGGGCGATCGCGGAGTTCTTCGAGGTCAGGTTCCACAGCCGGTACGAGCGGGTTTTGAGCGATCCCAGGATGCCGGGCGCGACGTGGTTCCGCGGTGCGACCCTCAACTACGCCGAGCACCTCGTCGGCCGTCCCGAGGACCGCGACACGATCGCCGTCCACGCCCGCTCCCAGACGCGAGCTCCGATCGAGCTGACCTTCGGCGAGCTGGCCGCGCAGGTCGCACGGGCCCGTGCCGGTCTGCGAGGTCTCGGGGTCGGGCGCGAGGACCGGGTCGTGGCCTACCTGCCGAACATCCCCGAGACGCTCGTGCTGTTCATCGCGACGGTGAGCCTGGGCGCCGTGTGGGCGAGCTGCGCCCCGGAGTTCGGGGCGCGCAGCGTGATCGACCGATTCGCGCAGATCGCGCCAAAGGTCCTGGTGACGGTCCCCGGGTACACCTACCGCGACCGCCACGTCGATCGCCGCCAGCAGGTCGCCGAGATCCGGGCCGCGCTGCCGACGGTCGAGCACGTGGTCGGCGTGGCGTACGGAGAGGCCGCGCTGCCGGCCGATGTGATCCCGTGGGAGGAGCTGCTCGGCGCGCCAGGGGTGCTCGGGTTCGAGCCGGTCGCGTTCGACCATCCGCTGTACGTGCTGTTCTCCTCCGGCACAACCGGTCCGCCCAAGGCGATCGTCCACTCCCACGGCGGCCAGCTGGTCGAGCACCTCAAGCATCAGGGCCTGGTCTGGGACCTGAAGGCCGGATCGCGGCTGCTGTGGTTCACGACGTCCGCCTGGATGATGTGGAACGCACTCGTCTCCTGCCTGCTGCTGCGCTGCTCGATCGTGATGCTCGACGGCGACCCCACCTGGCCGGACCTCTCCGAGCAGTGGCGCCTGGCGCAGGAGCTGCGCCCGACCAACATGGGCGTCAGCCCGGTCTACCTGATGGCCTGCCGCAAGGCCGGATTGCTGCCCGGCCGCGAGTTCGACCTGAGCTCGATCGAGACGCTGCACACGGCGGGATCGCCGCTGCCCGCCGAGGGCTACCGCTGGGTGTACGAGCACATGGAGCCCTCGACGCTGCTCTCCAACGGGTCGGGCGGCACCGATCTCTGCACCGGCGTGGTCGAGGGGTGTCTCGCCCGGCCGGTCTACGAGGGTGAGATCGCCGGGGCGGTGATCGGGGCCGACGTCAGGGCGTTCGACGCCGACGGCGACGAGCTCGTCGGCGACGTCGGCGAGATGGTGATCACCGCGCCGATGCCCTCGATGCCGGTCGGGCTCTGGGGCGACGAGGACGGCAGCCGGATGCGCCGCAGCTACTTCGACCTCTACCCCGGCGTCTGGCGCCAGGGCGACTGGATCAAGCTCACCGAGCGCGGCACGTGGATCCTGAGCGGCCGTTCCGACGCGACCCTGAACCGCGGGGGCGTCCGCCTCGGCACCGGCGAGTTCTATGCGGTGGTCGAGGAGCTGCCGGAGATCTCGGACTCGCTGGTCGTCCACCTCGAGGACCCCTCCGGCGGGCCCGGTGAGCTGCTGCTGTTCGTCGTCCCCGCCGGCGGGGTGGCAATCGGGGAGCCGCTGATCGAGCGGATCGCCGCCGCGCTGCGCTCACACCTCTCGCCCCGGCACGTTCCTGATCGGATCGTCGGCGTCCGCGCGATCCCGCGCACCCTGACCGGGAAGAAGCTCGAGGCCCCGGTCAAGCGGATCCTGCTCGGAGATCCGGTGGAACGCGTCGCCAGCCGCGGGTCGCTGCTGGATCCGGCCGCACTCGACGATTTCGTCGCGATCGCCGGCCGCGCTGCGCGCGCGTGAGCGCGAGCCGGAGTGGTCGCGCCCGCGCGCGGTCGCTTATGATCTGACGCCGAGGTCGGGCCGGACGGCGGTCCGAGGGAGAGAGCGACAGAAGGGGACAGATGAGCACTCCGCTCGCGCCCTGCATCCATCGAATGGAGCGCACAGGTCCGGAACGGTGGTCGGCGCGCGGAGGCGACGTCGCCAGCCGGCTCGACTCCTGGTCGGAGATCCTGGAGGGCACGCACCTGCACTTCGAGATCAGCCCGACCCACCGGACGCCCGCCGGCTTCCGGGGCAATGTGGTGCGCCGGGCGATGGGCGACATCGTCCTCGTCGACTGCGCGTCGGCCCCCTTCCGCGGGCGCCGTGACCGCAGCACGATCGGCGCCGCCGGCCCGGTGGCCAAGGAGAACGTGCTCGGCTTCCAGTTCGTCTGCCGGGGCGTGGAGACGGTGCACGAGGGCGATCGGGAGATGACGCTGAGCCCCGGCAGCATCGCGATCTGGGACGGTCTGCAGCCGACCGACATCGAGATCGTCGAGCCGTTCCACAAGCGCACGCTGCTCTTCCCGCGCGAGCGGGTGCGGGCGGTGTGCCCGCGGCTGGACGAACTCGGGCAGCTGCCGTCGCTGGACCGGAGCGGTCCCGCGCGGTTGCTGGTGCGGTACATGAACGCACTGGCCGCAGAGCTGCCACAGCTCGACGCCGACGCCGCCGTCGCCGCCGCGAACGTCGCGCTCGAGCTGTTGCGCGCGGTGGTCGAGCCGGAACTGCCCTCCGGACGGGCCGCCGAGCGGGCGGCGCTGCGGGCCCAGATCCGTCGCCACGTCCGCAACCATCTCCAGGACTCGGACCTCGGACCGACGACGATCGCGTTCGCCTTCGCGATGTCGGTGCGGGCGCTGCACGCGCTGTTCGAGGACGAGGCCGAGTCGGTCGCGGTGATCGTGCGCAACGACCGCCTGCAGCGCTGCCTGGAGGACCTGCAGCGGCGCGACGCCGGCTCGGTCACCGAGATCGCGTTCCGCTGGGGTTTCAGCGAGACCGCCCACTTCTCCCGGGTCTTCAAGCGCAGGTTCGGCGCCACCCCGAGCGAGGTGAGGCATCTGGCGCAGCTCGGCGCGCAGGCCTCGCCGGCCGAACCCGTCTAGGCCTTCGGACGCCGGTCGACCAGCCGGATCGCCTTGCCCTCGCTGCGGGGCAGCGAGTCCGGCTCGTGCACGAGCACGGTGATCCGCAACCCCATGTGCTCACGCAGCCGGGCCACGATCTGCTCGGCGAGCGCCCGGCGCCCGTCCTCGTCACCGCGCCCCACGGCCTCGCACTCGAGCGTCAGCTCGTCGAGCACGTCGGGTCGCTCGACCGTCAGCCGGTAGTGAGGCGCGATCCCCTCGACGCTCAGCAGCAGGTGCTCGATGTTCGACGGGTAGACGTTGACCCCGCGGATGACCACCATGTCGTCGATCCGGCCGCGCAGTCCCTCGAGGCGCGCGGTGGTGCGTCCGCAGGCACACGGCTCGGTGCTCAGCCGTCCGATGTCGCCGGTCCGGTAGCGGACGAGCGGCAGCGCCTCCTTGGTGAGCGTCGTGAACACCAGTTCGCCCTCGGCGCCGGGGGCCAGGACGCGGCCGTCCTCAGGGTCGATCACCTCGGTGAGGAAATGGTCCTCGTTGACATGCAGTCCGTGGCGCTGCTCGACGCATTCGACCGCCACCCCCGGTCCACACATCTCCGAGAGCCCGAAGAAGTTGACCGCTCTGAAGCACAGCTCCCGGTCGAGCCGGTCGCGCATCTGCTCCGTCCACGGCTCGCCACCGAACAGACCGAGCCTCAACGGCAGGGTCGCCGGATCGATCCCCGCCTCCCGGATCGCCGCCGCGATCGTCAGCGCGTAGGAGGGGGTGGAGACGAGCACGTCGCCGCCCAGGTCGTGCAGCATCATCACCTGCCTGGCAGTGAACCCGCCGGAGACCGGCGCGATGGTCGCGCCCAGCCGCTCCGCTCCCTGGTGGAAGCCGAAGCCGCCGGTGAACAGCCCGTAGCCGTTGGCGTTGTGGACCAGCATCCCCGGGCGCACCCCGGCGGTGGTCATGCACCGGGCCATCAGGTCGGTCCAGTTGTCGAGATCGGCGCGCGTGTACCCGACGACCGTGGGCTTGCCGTGGGTGCCACTGGACGCGTGGATGCGGACGATCTCCTCGCGCGGGACAGTGAACAGGCCGAACGGATACGCGGCGCGGAGCTCCGCCTTGGTCATGAACCCAACCGCGCGCAGGTCCTCGAGCGACCGGATGTCCTCCGCGGCGGCGATGCCGGCGTCGGTGAGCCGCTCCGCTCCGCGCGGCTGCGCCGCGAGCACGCGCCGGACGGTGGTGCGCAGCCGCTTCAGCTGCAGCTCGCCGAGCGCGTCCCGGTCGAGCGTCTCGACCTCCGGCGCCCACATCCCGGCTGACTCAGGAGCTGCGGTTGTGGGCATCCCAGTGGCGCTCCAGGTTGTCGATCAACGCGGGGCTCAGGTGGCAGAGCGCCTGCTCTCGCGCGTAGGCCGACATGTACTGCCGGTAGACATCGGGCGGCTCGGCACCGATCCGGATCATCCGCCGGTTGCCGACCGCGCTCACCAGCCCCGAGTCGGTGAGCGCGGAGATCCGGCGGCGCATCGCCTCCTCCACCTCACCCGGCTCGACCACCTCGTCCACGAGCGGCTCCGCGTCGGGCTCCCCGGCACGCCACTCACGACCGGCGAGGATCGCCTGGCGGGCGGCGCGGTCGCCGACGAACCGGGGCAGGCGCAGATTGGAGGCCCCGGGGATGATCCCCTCCTTGCGGGCCGGCAGGTTCAGCAGGGCGCCGCGGGTGGCGAGCACGTGGTCCATGCAGTGCAGCAGCTGGCAGTGTCCACCGATCGCGAACTGCTCGACCACCGCGAGCCACAGCTTCTCGTGGATCGTGCCGTCCGAAGCCAGCGTGCCCCGGAACAGCTTGTTGACGTACCCCCAATCGCGCACCAGGTAGAACAGGAAGTCGATCTTCCCCTGGTACAGGTGGGTCAGGTTGATGCCGGCGCCGAACACCCGCTGGCCGCCGTACTTCTTCTGAGCCCGGTCGATCACTCCGCCCCGCAGGACGCCGAGCTGGATCTCGGGATGCATCTGGATCAGATCGACGGCCGCCTCGGTCTGGGCGAGCGTGGTGCAGTCCTCGGCGTTCAGGTGACGCGGGTTGCGGAGTTCGAGGAAGCCCGCCCTGCCCTCACGAGTCACCATGACCGGCCCGAGGTCGACGCGGCCGGTGGCGATGAACTCGTCGAGATGCTGGGACGCGGCGCGCGTCGGCGCCAGCATCGCCTCCAGCAGATGCGTGCCCTCCCGCGGCAGGGCGAGGATCCGGGCCAGGAGCAGACCCTGAGCCAGCTCGATCCCGCTCTTGTCGGCCAGGGGGCGCCGGCGCTCGGCATCCATCTCCTCGGGCGTCGGCACCAGTCCGGGGACGCGCTCCGCGGCCGCGTACAGCAGCTCGTCGATCCTGACCTGCCGGGTGAGACCGTCGGTCAGCTCCCCATAGAGAGCCGCGACGTCGATGTCCTGGCTGAGTTCTACTCCCATTGTGGTTGGGTCCCGGACGCGGGGGTGGGAGGCCGCAGGCTACAGATACGGCGTGAGCTCGGCGACCGCGTCGCTCGGTCCCGCGGCGAGCGGGTAGGCTCTCGGCCTGCTGGGACCGACCGAGGAGGAGAGATGGCTCGCCTGGTGATGGTGCATGGCGCGTTCAGCGACGCTCGCGTCTGGGAGCGGGTGACCCCGGGCCTGCAAGCCGCCGGCCACTCGGT
>Ga0335075_10019471_pt1 | contig 10034 bp, 7 predicted proteins | sample Lox_Sample_24_FD_206723 | JGI IMG/M metagenome (GOLD analysis project Ga0335075, IMG submission 206723) | Soil microbial communities from Loxahatchee National Wildlife Refuge, Florida, United States - Lox_Sample_2.4 | ecosystem: Environmental > Terrestrial > Soil > Wetlands | place: USA: Florida...
CGGCTTTCTCCAAGTAAGAGCGAACTTGAGCCCAACCCTTCCGGTTTGCTCTTTCTACCTAGTAGTGAGCCTGAATCCACTTGTACCGCCTCCTTATCTAAGCCCGCCACCCACCACATCCCTTTATACCCGCATGGTACGCCTCAAACAAGCAAAAACCAGCGCGAGCAAGCAATCCAAAAAGACTTCATGTCCAATCTCTCTGAGCACCAACATAAATACATGGATCAGTACGTCGGCAAAGAGGTCTTCTCATACGCTGAGTTCACGGAGCGTCAGAGTGGCTCTAAAGTGAAGCTTAACGGGGCTAAATTCTTTCAGGCTAAAGCAGTTAAAGCGGCTAAAGCTTACTCTAATATGAAAGAACGACTGTCCAGGACAAAGTCAGACGCGACGATAAATCGCACGAAGAAAAGCCGGGTTGAGAAAAAAGCGCTTTCGAGTCATAGGCAGAGGGTTGGGGCCGGAGATGGAGGCGCGGATGAGTGATGAAAGGTACGATTCGTTCGTCGGTCTTCGTTCTTGCTTTTTTTTCTGTTTGATTCTTTAGATGATCAGTCAGGAAGGATTGCCGGTGATAATAATCGAGCGCGATGCACGAGTGTTATTTTCTCTCTGGGGAGGCGGAAAGTCGGTCGGTGAGGTAAGTTTAGTGATACCTTAATAATCTAACCCTGAGTTGTTGTTAAATTTGACTATAAATTTTGCTTTGACTTCATGTGACCTTCTAATTCTTATTGCTTGCCTGTACTAATTTCGTTTATAAGTTACTCTTCAGCTCTACCCGTTGCTAGAAAGGTGATAACAAATTTAGGCTTTGCGATTTTATCAGGTACAAGATGTAAGGAGTTGATAAATTTAGACTACGTCAGTCTGCAACGAAATCTGGGAATTTCATCATCTTTAACTTCAATTTCATCTCATGAATTCTGGCTTGGCGCCCCAATCCTATGAGTCGCACCCATAGCACAAAGCTGCAGCTTATGCAACAATGTCCCCGCTTCATAATCGTCTATCTCGAGGTCTATATACCCCTCCTTCACTAGTTTTCTCGGCACGATTCCCAGAGTACGACCTAATTATGTTAATGCATTATTGTTCAGAACAGAAGTACGTAAGTTTCACCATTGATAGTGGGATCAGCAGCAACTCTCAGCACAGCTTTAGCAGAGTCCTGAGCGAGGGCCCAGTCCAGATCAAACTCTCGGAATTTTTGTGTCAGGACATCGATAGCTCTCTCACTCATTATGGGTGTGGCAATAAACCTACGCATGATCAGCACTTGTACCGCGAGTGATGCTGCCGGGATATCTAGCCACGTACCATGGCGCAATAACGTTAACCCTTAGATAACCCAATCTCCTCAAATTATGCATCAAGCCTCTAACACCATACTTGGCCGCCTGATAAAGTGGTACTCCAACGACATCTATGTATCCCGCAAGACTTGACTTCAGTATCAAACAACGATCTCGCTCACGATCATCACGCTGTTTGTTAAAATAGTGCAGTGCGAGTTTGGCGGTGTACATTACGCCGAGGAGGTTAATGTTGAGGATCTTGAAATCGGGCTCGGCAGGGTCTTCGTTTTCGTCTAGTTTTGGATGTTAGGACATGAGTTTTAGAGTGATCTAGGGGGCATTTGGAAAAAAGCGTTGTTCAAGTACCTATTTGGAAGACAGGATCGAGGTCTGAGATGCCAGCATTGGCGACTACGATGTCTATGCTCTTGTGAGGGGAGTTCTCTTTCGCTGCTTTGAAGACAGCGAGTTGCTCCGTCCAGATGCGGACATCGCATTTTAGGAAGTTATATCTATTCAAAAAAGCAGTTTGTGAGCTTTGTGTGACTGAATGTTGCATTATCATACGTTGCCATACCCGTTGGAAATTTTAGAAGCTTCATCTGTTAGAGGAACTAGGTCTGCATTTGTGACATATGCTCTGTTCGGGATCAGCGAGCGATTCTAAATTTGATCTCAACACAGACAAACCCGGCATCTAGGAAGGCTTTTACATAAGCCAAGCCGAGGCCGCTGCTTCCTAATTACCATCGTTATCAAGCTTTGTCAATTTTATGGGGTTCTCTTACCTCCCGTAATAATCACACTCTTATCCTTCAGTTTTGTTATATCTGGAGTAATGCTGCTGTCAACTGGCCCTGCATCCCAATACGGAACAGGCATCTCCGATGACTTTCTTATGAACAGAAACGATAGATAAGCTTCTCTGGCCTGCGAGACTGTACTGAGTTGTGAGGTTGTACCGTGGTTGAATTTATAAGGTCGCCAAATTACTACCCCGCACGCGGGGTCAGGTCATCCTGAGGCCAACATCCACCCCTGGAATACTTATTTGTTGGAATATTAGGTTTCACCATATCGGAAGCGCCAATGCCGTGCCGATTAGTAGTCTATGGTCTATGGTTTCATGCGGCGAGGCGGGACAGTACAAAGATCCAGATGTAGCCACCTACTTGGTGGATAACCAATCCAATTCCGCTACGCACTTATATTTCCAACACTTATGTATACTATACTATATGCAACTAAAGAGAAATGAAATCTAAAAACTTAAAATAACCCTCCTAATTCTATATCATGTTGTGACAAGTGATAACGAATTGATACTAAAAGTTAGTTGCGTTTCGCCTACGACACCATCCCAGGTCAAAGATGTCACAGCTAAACCCATCGCTCCCAATCCCTTAAATCCACACCCCTTTCTTCCTGGTGTGCACTATAATTATGTCAGTCACTCTGTCCGACACAGCATACACATTTGAAAGCACATTCCCCCTCAGTCTCCGCGGAAAGACACTCGCATCCACATTCCTCTAAATTTCCCCTGCGTGCCCAACTAGCCTTGCATCAACAGCACCACTTCTATCTCTCGGACCCATTGCACACGTCACATGGTGATGGAATTTCGACATGGATGTCTCTCACCTGACCCGCCATGCCGCTTCTACCTCATAGTCATTGTCGTTTTCAAGCGTCTGGCGCTGGATAGAGCAGCCATTACGTTCGAAATTCGCGGCTAAGGGCGAAGTCGCGATGAGTGTGTGAGATATTGGGTGCGCCGATCTAGAAGGTCGAGACCGAGAGGAGGGATATTTTTTGCAATACTTGTACTGGAGTTCAAAATTAAGCTTTGAAAGAAGGACATATGTATTCGCCTGTTGATTTGATTACCTTTGGTAGGTCCCTAGTTCAGATCATCTCAGTCAAGAGACTTGCATACTAGATCCCATCTCTGTAGTCCTGAAACCCGAATCAGGTCGCAGTTTCCCCCATTCGCATGACACCCCCTTTGGCGCCGTTACATTTCTTGCTCGTCCTCCCACTATGCAGTATGTCAGTGGTTCAATGAGGCATCTTTCCATCAATGTCCGTGGACTGATTTGAAGCTCTGAGAGATGAGTCGCAACTACGATAAGACAAAGCTTCCCGCACGGTACGTCGTCAACTAGGAGCCAACTCAGTAAAAGAGAAGATCTGTCGTAGATCATCCATTGACCAACTGGTGAGGATCTTTAGAGTCACGCGCCTTTAATGAAGGGTATTTTATATGCTTAATTTATAAGGCAACCACAAGTGTTGAGTGGAGAGCTAAGTACACAAGACTCTCGTACTTTCACTGTTTATCTTATCGCTTATCTTATCTTCTGAACCTCATCGTCCCGGCAGAACGGCAGCCACTCGGGAAGCCCCAGGCTAGATGGGCCAATCAGATAGCAGATAACTTGCTCAAATGCACTTTAAACTAATGCACGACCCCAAACAAACCCTAAACAACTGCAGAAAAGTGACAGAGGACGAGACGTGGAAACTTGCTCAGGCTAAGCCGAGAAGGGCACACTGAGGAGGGAAGAGGGAGGAGGAGGAGGAAGAGCAGTAGCAGCTATGGAACCACCACATAAGAACCCGTTCTCTTCCCTTTTATCCTAAGTACAGTTGACATTATATCCGCCCTCCGCGCGCCAGGAATCACCGCGACGCCGGCAATCCTAACGACAGAACCCCCCCAAAGCCGATCCGATTCGGCACGTCTATTCTACCCTTCAAGATGGATATGTCTATGGATAATTCATCATCGACGTCGATGACCATAACCCCACTGAACGACTCGGGCGTCGACTTTTCCAACTTCACCCAGGCCTACAACTTCCAGCAAGAGATCCTAAACGACTCGATCCTGCAAATCATCGCCAATCAATATGCCACAGACTTCTGGTACGGAATCGTCGTGGTGATTGGCATTGCAACCATCTTCAATGTTACGCGAAAGATTCTCCTGCGGATGAGGATTCGAGCCGCAGCGGCAAATAAAACCCGGCCGGCAAGCGCCAGGAATACATTCACCAAGATCTTGGGCGGCGTCACGGCTATCTGTCGCGAGGCGACTTATCCTCAGTTTAGCCCGGCAAGGACCTATTGGTGGTTCAAGGTCCCGCCCTTTGGCATTATACTCCTCCTGCTGAGCTATCTGGGATTCATTCTCGCGCTCGAGTTTACTAACAACAATATTGAGGGTGCGCAGCACTATCAAGCACTCGCGGTAAGAGCTAGCTGGCTAGCCGTCTCTCAAATCCCTCTTCTACTCTTGCTCGCGGGCAAAGCAAATCTCATTAGCGCCTTGGTCGGAGTCTCTTACGAACGCCTCAATGTCCTTCATCGATGGGTTGCCCGGAGCATACTTCTCTGTGTTACCCTGCACTTCGGATATGAGAGTTATGGCTGGAATCTGTATGGACTGATGCAGCTAGAATGGGAAACCGATACCTGTCCACCCACGGGTATTGCAGCTTACTCGCTTCTCTTGTGGCTCAACCTGACTACTTTGGCGCCAATTCGCAATCGGTTCTATGAAATTTTCGTTGTCCAGCATATTCTTTCCTTTATCGCTTTTATCTACCTCGTAATGGCACACTTACCATCGACAGCCCTGTACTCTCGGACATACGTCTACATTGGAGTGGGCATATACTTCCTCGATCGATTAATTCGCACAATCCGTTATGCCTACCACAACATCCGTCCAGGCCGAGCCAGTCTGACCGCATTAGAGGGTGGCGTGACTAAGATTCGCGTCCAAACCAAACAAGTCAAATCGTGGACTCCGGGCGCTCATGTGTTCCTGTCCATTCCTCGTCTCGGCTTTGGCCAATCTCATCCCGCAACAATCGCTTCAATTCCCTCTTCACACAACGGGGATCTTGTATTTATCCTAAAATGCCACAAAGGATTCACCAGCCGCATTCTAAAGGCGGCAAGCATATTCCAAGCCTCCCAGCCCCGGGACTCCAAACAAGAACTTGAAACAAGCTCCTCAGCCACTCCTGGAAAGACATATATCACTTTAATAGGCGGCCCCTACGGCGCCAGCCACTCCGACCCCGCCGCCTTCGACACCGTACTCCTCATCTCCGCCTCCACCGGCGTAACATTCATGATCTCAACGCTCCTCTCGCTCGCCCACCGCGCCCAAACCACCCCCAGCCGCCTCCCTCTGCGACGCGTCGACTTCATCTGGGTCGTCAAACAAGCCTGCTGGACAGCTTGGATCGCCGACGAGCTCACGACCGTAGTCCGCGACCTGCAAGACAAGGGCATCGAAGTCAAAGTCGCCATCTACGCCACCTGCGATGATAACTTCACGTACCTCCCGCCGGCGGGGAAATCCAACGCCGCAGGAGCTGCGTGCATGTGCGAGGGATCCTGCACTTGCTGCGATGCGACTGCGCCCGCGGACAAAGAGCTCGCAGGCGGCGACAACGTGATCATGTTCTCGCCTAGCGTGAGCGCGAGCGCTAGCGGTGACGAGAATGGCAAGAAAGGCGCTGTGATGGTGACTGCGACGGAGATTGCGGAGTGCCAGCATCTGCCGTTTGCGACATTTGCATGCGGCCGGCCGGATATGGAGGGGCTTGTGTGGGAGCTGGCGGAGCAGGCGGAGGGGGAGATGGGGATTTTTGCGTGTGGGCCGTTGGGGATGGGCATGGAGTTGCGCAGGACGGTGGCGAGGGTTAGTGATGAGAGGGCGGTGTGTATGGGGACTGGCGCGGAGGGGATTTATTTGCATGTGGAGAGTTTTTCGTGGTGATTGCAGGGCCTAGAATATTGTGGAAGTTGCGAGTGGGGTGGAGAGGGCTCGTTTGGTTTTAGGATGGGATATTAATGGACGCTGGGGTTGTTTTTGGTAAAATAGTGAGCGGTGTACGATATGTTGTGGTGGGCTATTTTAGTTTTGTGCTTGTGAATATAGACTACTTGTTGTTTCTGGTGCTGGACGGAAACCTGGAGATTGAGGTAAGTAAAGTCTGCTAGATTTGCTTTCTAGACTTTGCTGAATATACATCCTTCATGCCCACCTATCCACTTCATATATTCATTTCGGATCCTGAATATCTCAAGATTGAGATCCTATCTGGCCCAGCTGCCGTTGCAAAATCTCGTAGTATTTTACTTGTATCCGTCATCTGTTGCTGCAGTTCCAGTACTCATTGTTGCATGTCTGATCTCAAATCTGCTCCATGGCCCTTCAAGGAATATGGACGGCGATCCAGTGACCTTCTTGCGCAGAGTAGCAAAACCACAGAGGCACGATTCTGTCCGGCCAATCCTGTGTCGCGAGAGTTGGATCATAATGTCGGCACAAATATCGTCAACTACAAAGTAGATTAGTAAATGGTCGTTTCTTGGCTGTAAATATCTTTCCCATACTTTCCTCTCTTCACACTTTCTCCATCGATCACAACAACGCCAACCCCGGCCTACGGAACCCTTGGCACCTTCTTCCCCCCCATAGAACTCGACCGCTCCGCCCCAGGCACCTTCATCCGCCACACCTTCCTTATCAATAGCGCCTTCAACATCCTCGACGACCTCACCATGCTCCTCATACCCTCCTACCTCCTCAGCTCCCCCACCTGGGATCAGCCACGCCGTACCATGGCTGTTGCAATGCGTCGGTGCCTTCACGCTTGACTTAACGTTGCAATTGTTCCTCGCTCGCCGCAACACGCGATTCGCGATGGAGAGCCGCAGAATGGTGTATTACACGCTTGACGCGGTGGAGTTGGCGCTCATGCCGGTGATGTTGTGGCAAGCTTGGGTGCCAAGTGAGAGGCAGAGTTTGAGCCCGATGGCGCGGGCGCAGTTATAGTGTTGTCACTGGTTTTCGAGAGGCTATGCGTTGTTTGGAGATCCAAGTTTGATTAGGAGGTATCGTAATATAGGGAAGACGGAGTGATTTGATGATTTTTGGAAGAATTAAGGTGCGGCGTTGTGGCGCCAGAATCGATGGATCGGGCAATTACAGGCCCTAGAGCTTATCTTGCTGATGCGGGCCTCGGTGTTGATTCTCGACAGGACCATATGGAGAGAAATCCACAATAGTTGGGCAATTCTAAAGGCTCAGAAGCTGCTTCGGATTAATTGAAAGGAATCCTTGGCCAGGCATGATGCGTGATCCTTCTCTTAAATTCAAGGTCCTTCCTTGATCGCCGAAAGGAGAAGACGAGCTTCTGACTGGCTCCTGTTATCTAAAACACATGAGCCAAAAGGTCAATTAAGGTTAAACGAATAACTGGTTATTCGTCTGGCTATCAGCAGTTTAAATAGCTTCCAAACTAAGCTAGTCATCCGAAGATGACACTCCTGAAACTACCAGTTATGCATTGACAATACGAAATTCATTCGCTACGAGAGAAATCAGTTACTTCGCCTCAAATAGAGGTCGATTTTACGTGAGCCCTGCTAACAACAAGGATTCCTGGGCTTTAATTCCGCTTCATTTAGTACGTACTGTAGTACGATAACGGTAATCGCTAACCCTTACATGCTGTTAGCGGCAAGTCCCCAATGTTTCATCCTGCTTGATTCTAAAAGCCCTAGAAACATATGCCCAATCCTGGAGTTGCCTCTCCACGATCCATGCTAATGGGAGCCGAAAGGAACAAACCCAAATATAAAGACGACAATGTTCGCAATAAATTGAGCTGTTATTGTATTGTGGCTGACGAAGAGGGTTGAGGCACTCGCCGCGGAATTGTTGCAAATATGAAGCTCCCTGCGTACTGCGTTGCCGCAATTCTCGCACACACTGCCAATGCGATTCCTCAACACATTGGCGGCGGTAAGTCTTGGAACATCTCGACCAGCCCTTGCGCGGTTGTCAGTAGCAACGCAGCAGCGATATTAGCAGCAAAACCGTCAGGTATAAATCTAATTGCTTTATATGTTACTAATTCACGGCGAACCTTATGAACTCAATATAACGTCTTCTAACCCATGAAAGATAGTCATTAATATGTAAAGAACCTGCTAATTTATTTAAAATTTCTAGCTACCGTCGAGGTTGATGGCCAGCTCGCATATGATTGCCTCAACTCGGTCCCTCTCCACGCTGAACAAGCAGTCAACCTAGTCGAAGCAATCCTGCCTTATGTGCAATGGCAGACTAGTAAGCCAACATGCATTTCTCCTGTAGGAGATCAAAATTGACTGAATCATGTCTATAGACACTGCGTATCTGAAAGCACCTCCTGCGGGAGGCTACCTCGAACCCGCAACAGATCTTCTTACCGGGTTTTCTAACATTATAGCAAACATTAAGAGTAGGAAATATCCGAATGAGTACCAGTTCATGGCAGACTTGTTGAAACTGGTCAATTCTGCGAAAGATGGACATTTCAGATTTTTGCCTGACATTCTGTCAAAAGCTTTCGCGTTTAATAGAAATGTTGCTATAGTTTCAATCAGTATAGATGGAGGAGCGCCTAAGATATATACACACCGTGAGTGTTTCTTCTAGCAAACTTTCAAACGGGGTTGAATTTTGTTTAAGAAAGCCAATGCTGAATCATTCTAGATGACGTCCTATCGGCCTCAGAGACTAGTTTCGTACCTTCTGCAGTCACGGAAATCAACGGTGAAGACGTCTACCAGTATCTTGAAACCTGGTCACAGCTAGGCCAGCAGCAAGATCCCGATTCTCTATACAACAATCTCATGTTTTCCCTTCCATTTGCTGCCGTGAGTAAAGGTTGGCAAGGTTATTTCGGAGGATCTGGGAAGTATGGCTTCGAGTATCCGGGGAACAGTACGGTGCTTACTTTTGAAAACGGCACGAAGATAACTTTAATTACTACTGCGACACTTCTTGCAAGTTTCAGCGGAGTCACAGATGGAGAATCATTTTACCAGACATTTTGCACTGGTCCAGCACCGACTGTCACTGCTAGCAATGCAAGCTCTACAAATTCTTCTGCCCCTACTACAACAGCGGCATTCTCAACAACGCCAGCCACGGGATACCCCCAACCACGGATAATTAGCTCTGACAAAATTGTCTCAGGCTATTTTTTACCCGCTCCACATGGCGATGTTGCTGTCCTTGCAATGAACTCCTTTGAGCCCCAATCACCTGGAGAGTTTCAGTATGTTGTGCAGACCTTCCTCGCCATGGCCAAAACATCCGGTAAGAAGAAGCTTGTTGTAGATGTCTCCGCAAATGGCGGTGGCAACATCCTTCAAAGCTACGACACCTTCCGTCAGCTATTCCCTCACACCGTCCAATACGGCTACAACCGCTGGCGTGAGCACGAAGCATTCAACATTGTCACCCGGCAATTTGCCTCACTAATCCCCGCTAACTATAGCCCCGACACGGCATCTGATTTCATCATCAGCATCTTCGAGAGCCCGTTCAATTGGCGATTTGACTACAACGTCCACGACAAACCCTTCAGCAGCTACGCCGACAAATTCGCGCCCCACCGATACAAAGGCGACAACTTCACAGCCATCACGCGCTGGAACCTTAACGATCCCCTCGTAACTATTAACGCAACCTTCGGCATCGGTATAGAAATCACCGGCTACGGCAGCCGAAAGAACTTCACCAAGCCCTTCGACGCCGACGATATTGTCCTCCTCTACGACGGCTACTGTGCCTCAGCCTGCACGCTCTTCAGCGAGTTCATGCGCCTCCAAGGGCCCGTGCGCTCCATCGCATTCGGAGGCAGACATACC
>Ga0335075_10019472_pt1 | contig 10034 bp, 6 predicted proteins | sample Lox_Sample_24_FD_206723 | JGI IMG/M metagenome (GOLD analysis project Ga0335075, IMG submission 206723) | Soil microbial communities from Loxahatchee National Wildlife Refuge, Florida, United States - Lox_Sample_2.4 | ecosystem: Environmental > Terrestrial > Soil > Wetlands | place: USA: Florida...
CAAGATACAAAGCACGGCGAGCGTGACGCCAATCTCGAAAATGGCGGTCGCGAATTGTTTGCCTTCGCTGTTGATGCGAGCTTTTTCATTGACGCCGGCACTCGTTTGAAACTCCTAGTTCTGAGTTTTGGGTCTGCCACCACTTTCTAGTTTTCGAATTCTGTTTCGGGAATTGGCAGCACATCGCTGGGACGTGCGAGCCAGACATATAGCGTTGGCAGCAGGAAGATGCTCATCACCAGATCGGCAACCAGCCCACCAACGATCACGATGGCGAATGGCCGTTGTGAATCCGAGCCGATGCTATGCGACATGGCCGCCGGCAGCAGGCCGAGGGTAGCGACCAGCATTGTCATCATGATGGGGCGCAACCGAAGCACCGCGCCTTCCACTGCAGACTCCTCAATCGAATTTCCGCGTGCGCGAAGCTGATTGATATATTCCAGCATGATGACGCCGGTTTGCACGGAAACTCCAAAAAGAGCAAGAAATCCCACTTCCGACGAGACGCTGAAGTTAGTATGCGTAATTAAAAGCACCAGCAATCCGCCGATGCTCGCCATCGCCACGGTGGCAAGTATCAACATGGCCCATTTGAACGAGCTGTACATCGAATAGAGAATGATGAAAATCAACAGCACGGTCAACGGGACGATAACCGCCATGCGCGCCTCTGCGCGGACTTCGCTCTGGTATTCTCCCTCCCATGCAATGTGATATCCGCGCGGAAGCTTTAATTGCGCATCAACTTTTTGAATGGCCTCTTTAACGGCGTCGCCTAGCGGACGATCGCGAACGCTGTACTTGACTGCAACGTACCGTTGGTTATTCTCGCGATAGATTTCGGAGCCCTCGTCGGCTTCCTTTACTTTGCAGAGCTGCGCCAAGGAAACACGTTCTCCCGAGGGCGATAACAGGCGAATATTATCGATTGCTTGTTTCGTGTTGCGATACTGCGGAAGATAGCGCAGCGTGAGATTGTAGACTTGCTCGCCCCTCAATACTTGCGTCAGCGCAGTTCCTCCAACTGCCGTCTGAATTGCATCTTGAATATCTGCCACGTTGATCTGATATCGCGCAGCCGCCTGGCGATCGACGACATAATCCAGATCAGGCTGCCCGGTCACATTCAAAACCCCCAGGTCCTTGATGCCGCGGACGTGACTCATAATTGCAGCAACCTTGTCCGCCTCGTCCTCAAGCACGTGCAGATCGCTGCCATAGACCTTGGTTGCAAGCTCGCCTTTCACTCCGCTGACTGCCTCCTCCATGTTGTCTTCAATCGGCTGCGAAAAACCCCACACCACGCCTGGTATCTTCTTCTCGAGCTCGCTGTTCATGGACGCGATCAGGTTGTCTTTGTTCTCGTGGAATACGAGGCGCCACTCTTCCTTCGGTTTTAGCCCGACAAAGAATTCGGTATCGAAAAATCCCGTGTGATCGGTTCCGTCATCCGGACGGCCAGTCTGACTCGTACATTCGGTCACTTCCGGAAATGAACAGAGCAGGACCCTGGCCTCGTTGGCGACCCGGACGCCGTCACTCGGTCCTGCACTTTGCTCGAGTGTGCCCCGCACCCACATTGACCCCTCATCCAGGTGCGGAAGAAATTCCGATCCGATGATCCCGCTGAACGCAAGGTAAATTGCAAGGATCAAACCGAGCACGCCGGCGCCGATGGTAAATCTGTGATGATGGATGGCCCAAGTGGCGCCCTTGCGATAATGCGCCCGAAGAAACTCCATCACCGGGTTCTTCCACTCCTTCGCGCCTTTACTGAAGAGAAAACTGGAGAGGACGGGCGCGACAACCATGGAAAAAATCAGAGCGCCTAATAGAGCGAAGGCCACTGTCCACGCCATGGGCCGAAAGAGACGCCCTTCTACAGACTGCAGTGTGAAGATAGGCAGATAGGCTGTGATGATAATAGCGATCGCGTAGAAAACAGGCCGCTGCACTTCATGAGCAGCTTCCCGAATGCGTTCATACGGGGATTTGTCATCTTCTTCTTTGCGCCCGAGACGGCGGACGATATTTTCGACCATCACGACCGTGCCATCCACGACCATGCCAAAATCAAGCGCGCCCAAGGAAAGAAGGTTCGCGGGAATGTGTTTGAGGCTCAAGCAAATTGCTGCGAACAGTAAAGAGAATGGGATAGTGAGCGCGACAATGAGTGCGCCGCGAGCATTTCCGAGAAAGAGGAAAAGAATGACGACGACCAGTACGATTCCCTCTGTCAGATTGTGCAGTACGGTATGCGTCGTGAAATGGAGCAAGTCGCTTCGATCAATGAACGGAACAATTTTTACGCCCGGCGGCAGTATGCGATCATTCAGCTCCTTTACCTCTTTATGGATTCCCTCCAGTGTGGGCTGCGCATCGGCGCCCTTTTGCATAGCGACAATGCCAGAAACCACATCGTCGTCATCGATAATTTTTCCATCCTGGCGGCGAATCGCGCGACCGAATTGACCCAGCCTGATTTCCGGGCCCTGAGTCACCTCCGCAATATCCTTCACGCGAAGCGGGGTCCCGGTTTTGGTTGTAATAACCGTATTCTCGATGTCCTGAATGTTTCGAACCAGGCCCACTTCGCGAACGTTGATCTGCTGCAGCCCCTCCTCAATGAAGCTGCCGCCGGCATTTGCATTGTTTGCCGCAAGCTGCTGTTCAACCTGGCTCAGGCTCAATCCGTAATCAACCAGTTTGTCGGGATCGAGCCGCACCTGGTATTCACGCGTGGGACCACCGAAAGGGTTGACGTCCACCACGCCCGGGACGGATTTCAAATTCTTCTCCACCACCCAGGTTTCCAGCGACTTCAGGTTCATTACGTCGTATTCAGGATTGCTACTCTCCAGCGTGTAGAAATAAATCTGTCCTACTGGGCTCCAGTCTGTGCCCATCTGCGGAACAACTCCGGGCGGCAGGCTTACCTGCGACAGCCGCTCTAACACTCGCTCGCGATTTTCAAAATCTGTGGTGTCGTCGCCAAATACCATCTCCACAGTCGAGAGCCCGAAGATCGACCATGAACGCACATGGACAACTCCAGGAACACCGTTCATCACGGTTTCCAGAGGAATCGTGACCTGTTGTTCAATCTGTTCCGCGGAAATGCCGGGCCATTGCGCGATCACATCCACGTAGTTGTTCGCAACATCCGGATAGGCTTCGACGGGAAGCCGATGGAAGGCAACGATTCCCCAGGCAAACAGCAGGATTGCACCCGCCAGAACCAGGAAGCGGTTCTGCAGCGCAAAATCTACAAGCCGTCGAATCATTGCGCCTCCAGCGTGGCTTCCAACTGGAGAACATTCGAGACCACCTGCTGGCCCGGCGCGATGCCGGAAAGAATTTCCTGCTTGTTCCCAGGCAACATATCTCCCGTGTTCACCTGTACGCGTTGAAATTTCTTTCCACCCGCCGGGATATACACCCAGTCAAGGTCGTGCAGGTGCAGAATCGCGTCCGCAGGTATCACGGCGTAGGTTTTCTTCATGTTGCTTTCAAATGTCGCGGTAACAAACATGCCCAGCCGGAGTATGCCGGGATTTTGAAGTTCAATGCGAACTTTTGCGGTGCGGAGATTGGGATCCAACACCGGGCCAATGTCACTAATGTGGCCGATCAGTACTTTGCCTGGATAGGCGTCGATGCGGATGAAAGCCTGTTGACCGAGCCGAACCTTCGGAATGTCATTTTCATAGACGTCGCAGATGATCCATACCGTAGAGAGATCGGCAATAGTGAATGCTGTTGACGAGCCCGCATACGTCATACCCGTGGCGGCCGCATTGGTTACGTTCTGCGCAACCACTACGCCAGAGATGGGCGCGTAGACATTCACGATGTTCGATGGATGATTCTTGTTGACGCCAAGCGTATCAAGTTGACCTTCAGCAGCATGCAGGTCCGCGACGGCATCCTGTTCTGTGTCCTGAGCCTGATCAAGTTGACTTTTCGGAATGGCTCCGTGCTGATAGAGGATCGCAGCGCGGTCGAGTTGAGTCTTCGCCAGGTGCTCGTCATTGACGGCCTTCAGGTAGGTGTCGAAGGCATTGGTAATATCCGGGCTCTGGACCTTTAAGAGAAGTTGGCCTTTTCTTACGTTGTCATCCAGGCGCGTCAGGATATCGACGACACGACCGCTTGCCAAAGAGATCACGGGAACTTCTCGGGCAATATCCGGATTCACCGTACCTGTGACGTTTAACTTGGAGCGGAGATCAACCTCGCCCGCGGGCACCAGCGAGAATTGCTCTGGTTTGGCAACTGTCACCAGGCCGGTGTTGCTGGTTTCAATCACCTGCGCCGCTGGCGCCTTTCCGGAGGCAGGATTGAACTTTTTGCCACAGGCCATGACCAACAGGCACAGCGCAAGGGTGCCGGCAGATTTCAGAATGGATTTCTTGATCATTGGATCACCTCACGGCCTACGGCAAGATTCAACTGGGCTGCAGCCGTCAGATACGAACCGATCAATTGCACATAGGCCAACTGAACATTCCGGTAATCGCTCTGGGCGTTCAAAAAGTCCATTAAAGAGGCGCCCCCGTGCTGCCAGGAAAAAGTGATCGTGTCCCGCACGCGAACTGCCTGCGATAGATATTGAGCCTTGTACGGCCGCAGCAAAATCAGATTGCTGTTGACCTGTGCGTATGCGGAATCGACGTCGGCAAAGACCTGCGCACGAGTCGCATCTTCCATCTGCTGGTTGCGGCCGATATCCAACTCCGTACGCTCTTTCTCGCCCTGGTTGCGATCGAAGATGCGGAGCGGAATACTTACGCTGGCTCCTAACGTTTGCGTCGCGTACGGATTGTTCGTCGAGGCATTCCAGGTGTACCAGCCGCTGAACGTGGGGTCGGTCGACCCATTTGCGATAGCGAGCTTATGATTTGTCGCGGCCTGTTGTAGCGATTCCAGCGCCGCGCGCAAGTCGGGCCGATTGTCGAGCGCGATCTGTCGAAACGTTTCCAGCGGCGCTAACTGATCGTTGAAGTTAAATGGGCCTTGAATATGAAACTGATCGACCGGGGTTCTGTCGTCCAGCAATTGCAGCAACTGGATTTTTGAAGTCCGAAGATTCACTTCCGCCGTTTGCAGATCCGACTCGTACTGCACCCGCTGCAACTCAATTCGATCCAGATCTACCTGTGCCAGGTCGCCGGCCTGGAAGCGAGCCTGACTGATATGGATGATGCGATCGTAGTAGTCGAGTTCCTGCTGGGCCACGGCCAACACAGCTCTTGCCTGAAGCGTCTGCACAAAAACAGAGCGCAGATTAAAGAGAAGATTGCGCTCCAAATCAGCATGCGCGCTGGTCGCAATCTGAGTGCCCTCCTGCGCGCTTTTCAGGCGCAGTTCCCGCTTGTGGTCGCGCTCATGCAGGTAACTGATGGAGGGTACGACGTACGTGCCGCTCAATGGTTTCCAGACGCCATCGTGCGGAGCGATCTGCGTGCCGTCCTGCGAAAGAGTGAACTGCGGATTGGGGCGCAGGTCCGCTGTAATTTCATTGGCCTTCATCTCCTGCACGTTGGTTTCATCGGCTTGCAGCGTAGGATTAGCAGCTTCGAACTTAGCCTTGATCTGTTCCCAAGTGAAGCTGGTTTGAGCATTCGCAGGCTCGCTCATACACATGGCGACGAACGCACACAGAGACAAAAGCAGGGAAAGCTGTGGTTTTCTGGCAATCATGCGATGAATTTCAGGTCGTGGCGATCGTGAATTGTGCTCAAGCCTTCCTGAGGGTCCAGGCGATGCGCACATTACTGATGAATAGGCTTCTTCCTCCAGCTTAGGGGTGAACGGCAATACTGGCAACCCTATCGATCAGGCCCAAAAGGCTATCTTTTGGCCAAATGCGCGACAAGGATTCGGGAATGCGGCACGATGTTTCATGAAGATTCGGTTTCAGCTGTGCCGTTCGAGATGAGAGCACAATAGATTGAAAGAGTTGGATTCCATCCCACGGCCAAGGCGGCCAATGATGTTTCAGTCGCGATTCCAAGGCAGCAAAAAATTCGCGTTGTTCACTTCCGGCGCATTGATCCTGGCAATCGCCCTGATTGACTGGCATGCCAGCAATGAGCTTCCGCTTGGTTTTCTCTATTTGTTCCCCATGCTGATCGTGGGCAGAGCTCTAGAGCCTTGGCAGATCGGTGCGGTCGCTTCGTTGTGCACTTTTCTGGCAGAGAGATTCGACGAGTTTGTCTGGAGCTTTCGAGATGGGGTACCGCGAGACGTATTGTATTTTTCAGCGTTTCTTTGTGCTGGACTTTTCGTCTACGAAATCAACCAGAGTCGCCGCCATGCCATTGCAGCGCTCCATGAAATTGAGAAGCAGAGAGACGCAAGACAGGATGCGGAGGAGCAATTGAAGGTGCTGGTGGATAACAGCCCTGCCGCCATCATTACAGCGGACTCCACCGGTTGCGTGCTCATGGCAAATGAGGCGGCGCATCGAATGCTGGCTCTCCCGCCTGACATTCTTCCCGGCCAATCGATTCACCAGTATTTCCCAACGTTGGGGAATCTATCCCGGCAGGTCGTGCCCAGGTTGTATCGTACCGTCATGCAATCCAGGGGACAGCGCGCGGACGGAGAGATATTCCTCGCCGAGATTTGCTTTTCCACGTACCCAACCCAGGGCGGATCACGCCTGGCCGCCATGATCCTGGACACGTCGGAAGATCTCCGCAGCCAGGAAGAAACCAGCCTGCACCAGATGCTGGCTGGATCGCGCATCGCAGCCGCCGCAGTTTCGCACGAAGTCCGCAACGTATCTGGCGCCATTGCCGTCGTGCATCAAAACCTTGAGCGCAGCGGCTTGCTGTCTCAAAATAAAGACTTCGAGGCACTTGGCAATCTACTTCATGCACTCGAACGCATCGCCTCTGTCGACCTGCGGCGATACACAGATCAAACAGCAGAGACCGATCTGACCGCTGTCCTGGATGATCTGCGGATCGTTGTCGCTCCGGCGCTCCGAGAGGCCGGTATTGAAGGCAGATGGGATATTCCGTACGAACTACCATCGGTCTGGACCGATCGCCAAAGTCTTATGCAGGTGTTGTTAAACCTGACTTCAAATAGTATTCGCGCCCTTGCCGATCGAGACTCCGGGATGCTGTCTATCTCCGCGAAGGTCTGTGACCTCCGGGTGTTGGTTGAGGTTAGTGACAATGCTGGAGGAGTCGTCAATCCGGATCGGCTCTTTCACCCCTTTCAACAGGAGGCGGAGGTGACGGGACTTGGTCTATTCTTGTCGCGGGCATTTATGCGCGCATGTCGAGGAGAACTCCGGCACAAGCCGCTTCCGGATGGATCGAGCTTCATTGTTGAAATGCCAATCGTGGAACAAGCAAAGAACCTAGTATGAAGACTCCAACGCGCATTCTGCTGGTCGACGATCACAGTCTCTTTCGCGAAAGCGTTGTGCGCCTGCTCCAGTCGGAACCTGATTTTTTGGTAGTCGCACATTGTGCCGCAGTTACCGAGGCAATCCGCATTTTGCACGACGGAACAATCGAGGTTGTTTTACTTGACTACGATCTCGGTGAGGAACAAGGAACCGAACTGCTGCGGAACCTTCAATCCAGCCATCATCCTGCGAAGGTTCTGATGGTCACCGCAGGGATGAGTGATCGGATCACCATGGATGTCCTCCACGCCGGTGTTGCGGGGATCATCTTGAAACATAGCAGTCCTGCCCAACTGATTGGAGCGATCCGAACCGTTGCGCGCGGAGGAATTTGGCTTGAACGAAACCTTCTGCGGACTGTGGTCTCGGGAGTGAAGGATCAACTTTCCGAGCCTCGATCTGCTCGACCTCTCACGTCGCGACAACAGGATGTGCTTTCAGGAATTCTCGATGGTCTCACCAACAAAGAAATCGCATGGAATTTGAAGGTCTCAGAAAGCTCTATCAAGGCTGTCGTTCAGGAGCTATTCCACAAAGCAGGCGTGAGAACCCGCAGCCAACTGGTGAGGATTGCCATTGAAAAACATGGTGTTGACTGGCTGGGCAACAACAAGCTGGCATAGACTGAAGCGATTACCTCCACGAATTCACGGTCGTTGGCACCTGAAGGCCTTTACCGGCTCGCCCAACTTTTCCGCGATGTCATCCTCACGGAAACAGGCGCTGGCTACTGGTATCGCTAAAAAACGTCGTAGAATGCGACGCAATCAATTCAATCAGTTGTTCGCAGATCGCATACGCATGCATTGAAGCACTGCGCCCTGTGACCCGGGGACAGGTCCATACCAACGAATCAAAAATCTCTAGCGACATTTTCCTCTTAGCAAAATCTTGTCTTTTTCCATAGCCACCATCCTGCGCCGACAAAAGTCAGCAGGAGAAGAAGCAATAGTCCGTTCGCCCAGAACATGTGCATGGGCATAGGAGGGCGCTTCGCTCGCAGCGCGAGAATGGCGAAGATGCTGCACGCGACCAGAGCAATCGCGATATCCCACCAGCGTCGGCGTGTTGCGGCAATGGCTCCCGTGTCCCTGCCAGTCTGCGCCCTCAGCACCCCTGGATAGTCCAGAGAGTAGCGATGACACTCCCGCAGGATGGCCTTGCGTGTTGCATTGTGCTCCTCGCCGCCGGCCGCCGATGTACTGATCGCTAATGTGCCGAGCAACATCACAACTGACCCGACGACGACAATCACATGATGAAGGATTCCCGTAGCAGCCAGGCCTCCGAAAACCAACGCACCCCAGGCCAGACCCCACAGCTGATTGGTATTGGAGAGAGGAATGGCCCGGCCAATCCCAATATACTTGGTCGAATATTGCTGAAAAAGATCTCCGATTACCCAGCAAAATCCCCCTAGAAACAGCCAGAAGATTGCCGCATGCGCAACTTGCAGTTCCGCCAGGAGAGGGTGAACTCCTCCGCGCAAACCTAGAGCGAGTAGCAACATCGTACCCAACTCTCCCACCGTAAAAACGGTCACAAAGGAGAGTGGATTCATGCCGCTCAAATAAGCCTTACGGTATGGAACGTACATGGTTCCCCACATCAGGCTGGCGCCGAGAGCAGCGAGGATACCCTCATGGGCATGCGTCGGGGCGATCCGTGAGCCGTGCACCGAACTGTAGGCCAACATCACAGCAGCGAACAAAATCGCCAGTGTTCCGCCCAGGACTTTCAGCCAATTTCTGGCACTTGCTCCACGCAATTCGTTGAATAGCAGCCATCCCCAGAAAATTCCCACTAGGCAGTTCGTATTCCAGAGAGGAAATGCGATGGATAAGCCAACGTCGCGGATGGCAAATACCGTTAATGTGTTGGCAACCGCCCACAGGGCACCCGCCAATACCCCCCACACGATCAGGTGCTGGTTCTCCCGCAGGTCCGCAAAGACATAATTGCTTCCCTTCAGTACAGTTGGAATCGTCCATCGCGCGACGAACACTCCTCCCACCATACAAAGGGAAACTGCAAACGGAGACATTGCCGCGCTGGCGATCTTGGCAGGAACTTCAGCCCCACCGAGCCACGCACCTGCAGCCAGTCCACAAACTACCCCAACCCCGTGAGCAGATTGCAGCGAAGAGAGAGCTCGATTTTTCACTTCTGTGAGCAAGTTGCTTCTCTCTAGCGCAGATATAGCAACAAGCCGATCCCAACCATCAACACGGCTACAGGAATCCAGAAGTGGCTATCGGTTAGAATCGCTTTCAACATAACGCCTCTTGTTGAAGGGTCTTTCAGGAGATCGATCACCGTCAACCCAACCAGTTCCGTGCGCGCCATTTTCAAACTTTACGGCATCGCTACCGTAGACTACGTTAGCCGCGTGCTTCTCGTCATGTCAATTCCGCATGGACACCGCTGAATGACAGACCCGTGAAAGCTCGCCGACCAATCATTTGAAAATAAGTTGCGATTACGTTTCCGGTACCGTAATATGAAAATACCCTGTCGCCGGAGTGTCACAATGAACCGCCTGACCACAGAAAATCCGCTCAAACGGCTGGACGATTGGGACGACTTCGTTGCCTCGAGATAT
>Ga0335075_10019475_pt1 | contig 10034 bp, 8 predicted proteins | sample Lox_Sample_24_FD_206723 | JGI IMG/M metagenome (GOLD analysis project Ga0335075, IMG submission 206723) | Soil microbial communities from Loxahatchee National Wildlife Refuge, Florida, United States - Lox_Sample_2.4 | ecosystem: Environmental > Terrestrial > Soil > Wetlands | place: USA: Florida...
TGGTGTTCCACCTGGCTCCAACTATCGATCCACAGAACCGAAATCGACGTGGCGATCCACTTGCAGCTTCATTGGCCGGTCTGAGTTTCGGTGCCGGTGCGTTGCTGTTCGCGGGGACGCTCGCTGCGCACGGCGACAGTCCTTGGCCTGGAATTCTCGTCGGCTTCTTAGCGGTCGGTTTGGGCCAACGTGCGTCGGGTCCGGTCATAGCCCGCGCGCGTCAGCGTCTCCCCGACCGCGGTGCCCGCGAAGCGCTGACCGTCTACCTCGACGCCGCCTCGCTGCTGCTGGCGGCGCTCGTCACGCTGCTGCCCCCGCTTGGGTATGTGGCGGTCGTATTGCTGGCGTGGTTTGTTTGGCGGGGCCGTGCCCGTAGTGGCGAGAGTCGCTATGCCGGCCTGCGCATCCTCGGTCGGTGATGCCGTGAGCGCCCGCCCGCCCAAGCTCGTGTTGTGCGTGATCGACGCGATGGCGCCGGAGATGCTGCGGCGCACGGTCGAGTCCGGCGCCGCGCCGGCGCTCGCAGAGCTGATGCGCCGCGGCCGTTATATCCCCGACTGCGTCTCGGCGTTTCCCTCGGTCACGTCCGTGTGCGCCGCCTCGATCGTCACGGGCGCCACCCAGGACGAGCACCTGATTCCCGGCATGAACTGGTACTCGCGCGCGGAATCGCGCTACGTCGAGTACGGCTCGAGCCTGCGCGCCGCCCAGCGCTTCGGGATCGCCCGCCAGCTGACCGACACCGTCTACAACATGAACCGCGCTCATCTGTCCCCGGACACGCTGACCGTGTTCGAGTCCCTCGATGACGCCGGCGTGCGCACCGCCGGCACCACCTACCTGATGTACCGCGGGCGCTACCGCCACGATCCCCAACGCGACACCGCGCTGATGCGGTTCGCCACCTCCGCGCTGGCGCGCCATCCGGTGATGGGGCCGCGCGAGCTGTTCTACGCCGACCTGTTCGCCTCGCGGCGCACCGGCTGCCGCTCGACGCTCGGCATGCCCGGGGTTCGCGACCGCCACTCCGGCTGCGTGTCCGCCTACATGGTGGAGCACGACCTGTTCGACTTCCTGCTGCTGAGCCTGCCCGACAACGACTGGCACTCCCATCGCCGCGGCCCGGAGTCGCAGCTGATCTCGATCGCCGCCGCCGATCAGCAGCTCGCGCGGGTGATGGAGGCCGCCGGGGGGATCGACGAGTTCCTGGCCGGCCACGCAGTCATCGTGATGGCCGACCATTCGCAGGCGCTCGTCACCGACACGATCGACCTCCAGGGCGAGCTGGCCGACCTGGGCGTGCTGCAGCCGAGCGGCGGCTCGGCGCTCCTCGGCGTGCTGGCTGGGCTGGGTCTGCCGGGCGCGAGTCGCCCGGGCGTGGAGGATGGCGAGGAGGCGCTCGAGACGGCCGGCCACGCGGCGGGACAGGCGGCGGGACGCGCCACCCGGTCGGTGGACGCCGAGCCCCGCATCGCCGTGTGTCCCTCGCAGCGCGCCGCGATGGTCTATGCGCTGCACCCCGAGGAGCGCGACGCGATGCGCGCATCGGTGCTCGCCCGCGCGATCGCGATCGAGGGTGTCGACCTGATCGCCTGGCTGGCTCGCGACGCCCACGACACTCCCAGCGAAGGGGTGCTATGCAGCCCCGCGCGCGGTGAGCTGCGGTTTGCCCCCGGCGGCGATCTGCGCGATGCGCGCGGCGAGAGCTGGCACGTGGACGGCGAGCTGTCCGTGCTCGGCGCGACGGTCCACGGAGGCGATAACGCCCTGCGGACGTCCGACTACCCCGACGCGCTGGCGCGACTGTGGTCGGCGCTGAACTGCCCGACATCCGGCGAGATCCTGCTGTCGGCCGCGCCCGGCTGCGAGTTCATCGACTGGGGTGGCGCCGCGCACCTGGGCGGCGGCTCGCACGGCTCGCTGCACGTAAGCGACTCGCTCGCCCCGCTCGTGCTGTGCGGCGTGGATCCGCCGGCGAATCCGCCGGGGCAGTGGGCGATTCGCGACGTGGCCCCGCTCGTCAACGGTCACTTCGGCGTCGGTCCGGCGTGAGTGGCGCTGTCAACGCCTGGACCTGCCACGCCGTCGCCCGGCCCGCGGGCACGGCGCAGCCGTTCGGGCGCCTGCGTGGCTGCCGTCGGAGAAGCTGAATTCGGCGGCGAACGGAAAGCCGCCGGGTGGGCAGCTGTCGGGCAGCAGGATGCCCTTCGGCCGGTAGGCGAGCGTCGTGCCACCCGCCTGTTCGTAGTAGGTCACGTTCTCCGGCCCGATCGTGGCGTGCAGCTGAATCACCGATATGTAGGGGGCTCCGGGCAGCGTCGGCACCAGCGGCACCCCGACGCTCACCAGACCTCCAAACGGCGCCGGAGCGGGCAGCAGCAGGCCGGGGAAGACGATGCGCGTGTCCACGGGTGTGGTTCCTTCCGCGGAGAACAGCACCGCGAGGCGCCCTTCCTGATCGGGTGAGCGCAGGATCGTGATCGGCGCGCTCTCGGTGATGGTCGTGGAGCCGAGCACGATGCCGGTGAACGCCACGCCGTAGCCCATCACCGAGTTCGGCGGGCACCCCGCCGGCCCGGAGGCTTCGAGGGTCTGCGCCGTGCAGTCGGCCAGTCCCAGGCCGCTCAGCGCGATCCCGAGGTTGTCCGGGTAGCGCAGCTCGATCCGGGTCAGCGGGGGCGGAACCTGTCCGGGGGGCGCCGAGAAGGAGAAGCCGAAGTCGAGCGTGCCGCGCCGGCCGAGGCGCTCGGGGGTGAACGCCGCGCTGAGGCTCGCCCCCGGGGGCGCCGCGCGCGCGCCGGTGGGCAGGGCGCACGCCGCCAGGCACAGGCCGAGCAGCACCGCCGCCACGAGCGCGGCCCGGGGCACGGTCGTCGTGGGACTCACTCGCGATCCTTCAGTAGAGCAGCGTGCCGGTCGTCTGCACGACCAGGCTGTAGTTGTCGCGGTCGAACGTGCCGTACAGCCCGGCGCGTCCGTGCGCGTGCGCGTAGCGGCCGCTGCCGCCGCTGACCGTGAGCGACCCGGCGAAGCTTTCGTACACGCCCGATCCGTGGGGTGTCGCCGTGCCATGACCGGTGATCGTGCCGCCGCGGGTGTAGATCGTGAAGCTGCCGGTGAACGTGGCGCCGACGTCGAAGTGCACGTGCATGCTGCCCGGGAGCGTGCCGGAGGCTCCGCCTTGCTCATACAGCAGCGAGCCCGAGGCCGAGATGTAGTGCAGATGGGCGGTGTCGCTCGCCTTCAGCGCCCGTGCCGCGATCGCCGCGCCCGCAAGCGTGAGCATTCCCAACCCCGCCGCGACGATCGCCGCGGTGATCCCCGACTGCCTTGCCCTCGATCTCACGCTCTCCTCAGCTCCGGCCGATTCACCCAAGACGATACACCCGCAACCGCGACCTTTCGCCACCGCTTGGCCAGACGCCAACCCCGCATCAGCGCCAGCGTGGGCACGATCAACGGCCGCAGCTGCCCGCACACCGCGACCATCGCCGGCTTTACCTGCGGTCCGCGCGCGGCCGGCGCGGAGGCGTAGTAGGCCACCACGCCGGTGAGCGTCACCAGGTGGTGCGGCGCGTCTGGTAGCGCTCCCGCCCTGCTGCTGGCCACGCCGGCCAGGACTGCCAGGCGCCCGGCCATCTGCTCGGGAGAGTCGTAGAGATCGAGGTAGTTCAGCTGGCCCGTGGCGCGGTCGTGCTCGCGGTCGAGCAGGCTGTCGAGCATGCTCAGCGCGCAGATCGGCAGGTAGGCCGCGTCGATCGCCTCGGCGTCGCGGCGCGTCGTGTGAGGGTTGGCGGCGGCGCCGATCAGGGCGTGCACCGCAAGCACGGATGCCGCGGCGCCGGCGAGAAACTCCTGCCATCGCAGGCTGTCTGTGTGCGTGGCTTGACGCGCCGCCCAGTCCGTGGCCTCGGCGATCGTGCCCGCCGTCGCCGTGTGGCTCAGAGCCTGCGCTTGGGCGCAACGCCGTGCCGCGCCCAGCGCGACCTCGGCGACCATGTCCGCGGCCGGCAACCGCGCGAGCGCGCGGCGCACCGTGACCACCAGCTCGTGCAGGTAGCCGCCGTCCGGCGGGTAGCCGTCGTGGCGCGGGCGCTGTTCCTTCAAGCGCTGCTCGGGCATCAGCGCGTCGAGGAGCGCCGCGAACCGGCGAGGACCGCTGTCCGCCCGCCCTCCGCTCGCCGGCTGCTCGGCGAGCAGGTCCAGGTAGTCGTAGGCGACCTGCAGCGCGACGATCGCCTCGACAGCGTCACGGCGATGGCGCGGATCGGCCGGCGTCGCCAGCGTCGCCGCCAGCTCGACGTTGAAGCGCTCGTCGTCGAGCTTGCTCAGCGCGAGAGCGCGCAGAACGGGATCCTCGATCGTCTCGGCGCGCCGCTCCCAACGGGCCAGCTGTCCGCGCACCACGGGCGCGACGGTGCCCCAGTAACGGACGTTGGCGAGCAGCAGCGCAAAGCCAGCCCGCCGGGGATTCGCGGCCCTCCCTGCGCCCCTAATCATCGAGGGCTAGGGTCGGGGAGACACGCGAGGCCCGCCAGCCGGGGACGGCCACGATCGCGAGCACGACGACGATCACCAGCGCGAATATCTCCGGCGGTCTCGCGCCCTCGCCCAGGCGTGCGACCGGAAAGCCCGTGACGTGCTGTAGGTAGCCGTCGATCACGAGCTGGCCGTAGAGGCCGGCGAGCGCCCCCGTCACGCAGCCGGCGCTCAGCATCAGCGCCGATTCGACGAGCAGGATCAGCCGTACGCGACGGGGCTTGACGCCCGAAAGCCGCAGCGCGGCGAGCGCCGTCCGCCGCTGCCAGATGGCCGAGGTCAGCGCCGCCGCCATCGCCAGAATCGCTGCGATCAGCAGCAGCGTCGATATCTGCCCGAGCTGGCCGAGGCCTTCGTCGGTCAACGCGTCGATGCTCGCCGCGCGTTCGCTGGAGCTCACCGCCTGCAGACCGCTCGCGGCCCCGAGCGCCGACTCGATCTCACCGCGCACGTGCGCCACGCCGGCTCCGGGCACGAGGGCGACCGCGAGTGCAGTCGGTGCGCTCGTCTTCCACAGGCGGCTGTAGTCGGCGGTGCTCATGAAGATCACGCCGGGACTCCAGGCGAGGTTGGTCGTGGTGGCGGCGATCCGCAGTCGCGCCGGCCCGCTCGGGGTCGGCAGCACGAGCGCGTCGCCGATCCCGACACGGCGTTCTTCGGCGATCTGCTTGGAGACCGCGATCCAACCGCTCCCGCCCAGACGCGCGAGCGCGCTCGCCGCGTTTCCGCCGGAGATCTGGCTGCGCAGCACTTCTCGCGCAGCGCCCGCCGGACGCGCGATCACCCACACTCGCCGTCCGTCGAGCGTCAGGAAGCCTCCCTGGAAGGCACGCACGCTCGCGACCCCTTGCAGCCGGGCGATGCGCCGCACAAGGCCGCCCGCGCGAAAGTCGACCGTCGCCTGGTTATCGCCCGGCGCCCCGACCCAGATGCTCGCGTCGGCCGAGTAGCTGTGCGCGAAGCCTTCGATCCCGCGCAGCAGATCCCCCCGCGCGCCGCCCAGCGCGATGCTGCCGAACAGCGCCACCGCGCCGGTGCCGGCGAGCGCCAGTGAGCGGATCGTGGTCGAGCGCAGCGAGGACAGCGCCACCGGCAGGATCGTCAGCTCCTGAAAGCGGCCCGCCAGCGCGCGGGCGCCCGCCAGCACGCCGGCGAACGTCAGCGGGACCGTTAGCACGCTCGCCAGCGCCAGCAGCACACAGGCGCTCAACGCGAGCGCCGGCGCGCTCGCGAACAGCACGGTCGCGGCCACCAGTAGGACCCCGGCGGCGATCGCCGACCCCAGCCGTGCGCTCCGGGAGAGCGTGTTGCCGGGCACGCCGTCCTCGCGGTAGATCGCGTCCAGCGCTCCCGCCCGGCGCAGGTCGAGCAGCGGGACCGCCGAGGCCAGCACCGTGGCGAGCACGCCCGCGGCCAGGGCCAGCAGCAGCGGCTGCGCCGTGAGCGTCGTATGCGTGCCGAGCGTGAACGCCTCGGAGAGATAGCCGGTCGATTGGTGAAAGACCCCGCGCGAGAGCGCGTAACCGCCCAGCAGCCCGACGAGCGAGGCGGCGAGGCCGAGACACAGGGCCTGGAAGAAGAGCATCTGCACGATCGCCGAGCGCCTGGCGCCGACCAGACGCAGCTCGGCGATCGCCCGGCGGCGCTCGGGCACCGTCAGCAGCAGCGCACCCGACGCGAGCAGCACGCCGAGCAGCACGCTGATCGCCGCGAACAGAGCGCTTGCCTGATCGCTCGGGCGCAGCGCCTGTCCCAGCAGCGCGACGTCCTGGTCGGCCGCCGCCACTTCCAGGCGCCCGGCCGCGAGCGCCCGCAGCTCGCGGCGTACGGCCGCTTTCCGTCCCGGCGCGGCCTGCACGAGGATGCGCGTGATGTGTTCGTCCAGGCCGGCGAGCCGCTGCAGGTCGGCCAGCGGCATCACCGCCACGTTCGCCTGCGACAGCGCGCCGAACGTTTCCGGCCCGAGCACGGCGGAGACCCGCAGGCGCGATGCGCGTCCGCGGACCAGCAGCGATACGGAGCGTCCCGCCCCGCCCGCGCCCGTGCTCGCGGGGATGCCGATCGCCTGCGCGCTCGTTCGCGAGAGCCCGACCCCATCGGCGGTGAGCGTCGCGGTCGGCAGCGTGTGCGCGAGCCCGTCCAGCACGACCAGGCTCGTGTCGGCGCCGGCGAGGTCGACCGTCAGGCGCCGCCCGCCGACCCCCACGATCGTCGCCGTCTGCTCCAGCAGCGGCGCTGCCCGGCTGACACCCGGCAGGCGTTCGACGCGCCTCAGGTAGCGTTCGTCAAAGCCGTCGGCGCCACGCGCGCGCAGCTGCAGGGTGGCCGGGCCCGTTACGGCTCCAACCACTTCGGCGGCCGATCCGGCGACGCCGGCGCTCACGAGGATCGTCGCGAACACGAGCGCCACCGCGATCGCCACGCCGAGGCCCGCGAGCAGCTCCTGCACGGCGTGCACGCGCAGCCGCCGCCGGTAGAGGTAGAGCAGCGCGCCGGGACGCATCAGCGCCCGCGCCCGCGAGGTCTCGGCCCTTGGAGCGCTCACCCTCGCGCGGCGACCGGGTGCGGGCGCTCGGGAGCGACAGGCTCGGGACGAGCGTCCACGAGCCGTCCGTCGCGCAGCGTGAGGTGGCGGTCGGCGATGCTCGCCGCCTCCAGATCGTGGGTGACGAGCAGCACGGCGGCGCCGCGCTCGTGGGCGATCGAGCGCAGCAGCTGCACGATCTCGCGACTGCGGGCGCTGTCGAGGTTGCCGGTGGGCTCGTCGGCGAGGATCAGCCGCGGCTCGCCCACGAGCGCGCGCGCGATCGCAACGCGTTGACGCTCCCCGCCGGAGAGCTGCTCGGTGCTCTGATGCGCCTGGTCTGCGTCTGTGAGCCCGACGCGCGCCAACCACGGCAGCGCCTGCGTCCGCGCCTCACGCGTGCCCATACCGCCGAGCAGGAGCTTGATCGAGGCGTTCTCGAGCGCCGAGACACGGGGCATCAGCCCGGGGTTTTGGTAGACGAATCCGACGTCGGCGTGCAGGTAGTCGCACGCCTGGCTCTCCGACATGCTCGACCGCGCGCGGCCGTCAAAGCTGATCACGCCCTCGTCGGGTGAGAGCAGCGTGGAGATCAGCAGCAGCAGGGTCGTCTTGCCGGAGCCGCTCGGCCCGTGCAGCGCGAGCATCTCACCGGCTCCGAGCGTGAGGCTCACGCCGTCGACCGCGTTGACCTGCTCGCCGCCGCGACGGTAGCGCTTGACCACCCGCTCGAGCTCGAGCATGACGCCTACTCTACGGGGTCGGCCGGCCCGCCGTGGACCTCGCCCTCGCTGCTTGCGCCCTCGCCACGGCGGTCACTCGCGGGCGGAGCGCTCACGCGCTCGCCCGGCGGCGCAGCGGCAGCACCGTCGCCAGCTCCGGTGCGCAGCTCCCGCGCAGCTCGCCTTCGGTGAGCGACAGCGCGCGATCGGCGCCGGACAGCGCGGTCGCCTCACCGGTGGCGATCAGTACCGCGGCGCCCTCGTCGGCGAGCGCGCGCAGCAGCGACAGAATCCCGTCGCGCGCCAGCAAATCGACGCCCGCGGTCGGCTCGTCGAGCACGAGCAGCGACGGCTCCAGCACGAGCGCGCGCGCGATCGCCGCGCGCACGGTCTCGGCGGTGTCGAGCTCGCGCGCCGTGCGCGCGGCGCACTGCTCGGCGCCGGCCCGTTCGAGCGCCGAGAACGCGCGCGATCGCGCGACCGGTTGGGGAGTTCCGCGCGCCAGCTGAGCGAGCAGCAGCTCGTCGAGCACGTCGCGCCCTTCCATGCCGCCGCGCCCGCGGCGGCAGTAGCCGATCCCGCCGCCGAGCGCGCCGCCGCCGGCCAGGTCGCGTCCCGCAAAGCGCACCGCGCCCGTGTCGGGAGCTTCGATGCCGGCCGCCACGCGCAGCAGCGTGGAGCGCCCGGAGCGGCGCAGGCCCCACACGACGGCCAGTTCGCCGGCGTCGAGCTCGAGCGTCACGTCGCGCAGCACGACGCGCTCGTGCCCGTCCTGGCGATGGCGCCGGCCGACGCGCTCGAGCTGCAGCAGGGTCATCGTCGTGGAGCGCGATCGTGGGTGGCGGCACGGAGCTCTCGCCGCGCGTATGCGATCCATTGCAGGCGCGCTCCCATCGCCAGGCGGTCCTGCTCGCCGACGAGCCGAGCGGCCAGCTCGGAGGCGGAGTCGGGCGGATGCTCGCCGGCGCCGGCGAGCGGTGTGCCGCGTGCCTGCAGCAGGCACGCCTGCTCGTAGCGCTCGATCACCGCGAGCGCCACCGGCGGTGTGAGCGCCGCGAGCTGGCACGCGAACAGCCGCGAGCGCCGGCGCTCGTCGCCCAGATGGGCGATCAGCCACTCCTGATAGCCGTGCACGCCCTCGGCGGTGGCCCGGTAGTGGGGCTTGGGCTGGCGCACCACCGCGGGGGCGTCCTCGCCGCACAGCTCCTCGACCAGCGACCGCCGTTGCAGGGCGTCGAGCGCCGTGTAGATCTGCGAGGGACTGGAAAGCTCGATCGCGTCGGCGTAGGTGCGCTCGAAGCGCTGCACGAGCTCGTAGCCGTAGCTCGGCCGCTGGATCACAAGCCCCAAAAGCGCCCAGTTGAGCGGCGAGCGCATCGCCTGGGCGCCTCTCTCTGTGGCGACCTCAGCTCCCATTGGTCAGCCCAGCGTACCAAGCCGCACGCAGAATGTTTCAGCTTCTTGGTGACCAGCTTGAGCTGGCCGCACGGGCGTGGCGGAACCGAAACTACTCTAAATCTAGAACCCTCTAAACGTGGGTTACATCGCGCGCGCCGTGGGGTAAGGATGGCCCCCATGGCGGGTAGAGGGATCCGACGCATATGGGGCCAGGCGGGCCGGTTCGGCGCCGTTCGCGCACGCGGGGGCACGGCGAGCACACCGTTCGCGTACGTGCCGCGCGGTCCGCGAGCAGCGGGCGGTGTCCGGTGCGCTGGGTGTCTGTGAACGCGATGGCGTTTCCCCGATCCGGCCCAAAATGTGTAACGCGCAATATGGTCGTGGTCGGATGTGTCCAGTCGCGGGCGCGGGGCCGGCGCGGCGCGGAGGTTGCGCTCCGGCGTCAACAGGTCGATCTGGCGTGCAACGTCGATCTTGGGGAGCGGCGGGCGGACGGCTCCCCGCGCAAAACCTGTCTCCCTCCCAAGGAGTCAGGCGGGCCGCACCGCTCACATACCCCTCTGGCGGTGGAGCTCGTAGAGGATCAGGTACGTGCCTCGGCATGTCTCCCTCCCTCCCGGAGGGCCGCGCTCCTGTCCACAACACGGATAGCGGTCCTCGCCTCCCACCGCGCCGCGGTCTCGCTCCCCTGGGGGCCGCGGCGCGGTCTCGCTCCCCTGGGGGCCGCGGCGCGCGCTTCGTTGTACGCACCCGAATCGGGCCGACGACGGCCAGGTGTGGCCTAACTCAATAACTCAAGAGAGAGAGCAAGGGTTCGAGGGAAATTCCGTAGCCGACTGGCAGGGTGAAAC
>Ga0335075_10019476_pt1 | contig 10032 bp, 12 predicted proteins | sample Lox_Sample_24_FD_206723 | JGI IMG/M metagenome (GOLD analysis project Ga0335075, IMG submission 206723) | Soil microbial communities from Loxahatchee National Wildlife Refuge, Florida, United States - Lox_Sample_2.4 | ecosystem: Environmental > Terrestrial > Soil > Wetlands | place: USA...
TACCGGATTTCCGGCGTGCACTGCGCTTAGACGTTGCAGAGCTCGCTCGGAAAGCATGGATACGCGCGAAACGAAAAAATTGTTCCCAGTGCGCGCGCGTCATCTTCAATGAACGATCTTGGCAGTTGAAAATTCCCTCAACCATCCGGAATTCGCATCAAATTTTCCCCGGCCTACGAATTTTCGTAGCGCGGAACTTTCACAATCCGTACGTCGTATCACTTAGTGACGCTCGCAGTGACGCCATTTGTCCCCGGTTTGACACTCCGGCGGCGCTAATCAATAATCGCAGGACATGATTGGCTCGCTGCGCGGCAAGCTCACCGAAAAACGGCCGAACCAGATATTGCTCGACGTGGGCGGCGTGGGCTATCAGGTGCAGATTCCGCTTTCGACGTTCACCAGCCTCGGCGCGCTCCACGAGGAAGCGACGCTGCTGATCCACACGCACGTGCGCGAGGACCAGCTCGCGCTCTACGGCTTCCTGACGGCGCGCGAAAAGCAGTGCTTCGAATTGCTGATTTCCGCCTCGGGCGTGGGACCGTCGCTCGCGCTAAAGATTCTCTCGGGCATGGGGCTCGAAGAGCTGATTCCGGCGATCCGCAAGAGCGACCTCGTGCAACTGGTGCGCATTCCGGGCGTGGGACGCAAAACAGCCGAGCGAATTGTGGTCGAGTTGCGCGACAAACTTGCGGTGGTCGACGTGGCCGAGGCTGGAAAGCCGGCGACGCGCTCGCAGCTCGAATCGGACGTAGCGTCCGCGCTGGTCAATCTCGGCTACGATGTTCGCTCGGTCGAAAAGGCCGTCGAGAAATCACGCGCTGCGGCAAACGGAAACTTCGAAGCCTTGTTGCGCGCAGCGCTGCAGATTCTAGGAAACTCCGCGATGCAAAAGGGCGCGCGAGCAGGCGGCGAAGAGTAGCGCTTGGAGCAGCAGAGATTCCTCGCTTCGTTCCGGATCGCAAGGTACCGGGCGAGACTGCCTAGGAACGCATAAGACAATGACGGACAGACAAAATCGGATCGTTTCGGGGAGGGCGTCCGACGACGACGCGCGCATCGACGCGAGCGTCCGCCCGGACAGCTTCGCCGATTACATCGGGCAAGACCGCGTAAAAGAGAATTTGCAGATTGCCGTGCAAGCGGCGCGCAATCGCGGCGAAGCGCTCGACCACGTGTTGCTCTACGGGCCGCCCGGTCTCGGCAAAACCACGCTCGCGCAAATTCTTGCGAACGAGATGGGATCGTCCATCAAGATCAGTTCGGGGCCGCTCCTCGAAAAGAAGGGCGACATGACCGCGGTGTTGACGGCCCTCGACCCGCGCGATTTTTTCTTCCTCGACGAAATTCACCGGCTGCAACCGTCGCTCGAAGAAATCCTGTATCCCGCGATGGAGGATTTTCGCGTCGACCTCATCATCGGGCAGGGGCCAGGCGCGCGCGTGCATCCGTATCAACTGAACAAATTCACGTTGATTGGTGCGACCACGCGTGCCGGGCTGATCATGGCGCCGTTGCGGTCGCGCTTCGGCATCGTGCACCGCCTGGAATTTTATTCGCCGGAGGATTTGCTGCGCATCATCGTGCGGTCGGCAAAAATTCTGGGCATCGCGCTCGAGCAAGACGGCGCGCGCGAAATCGCTCGACGCAGCCGCGGAACGCCGCGCGTGGCCAACCGCCTGCTGCGGCGCGTGCGCGATTACGCCGAGGTGCGAGCCAAGGGACACGTCACGCTGGGCGTGGCGCGCGATGCGCTCGCGATGCTCGGCGTCGACGAGCACGGCCTCGACGACGTGGATCGCAACCTGCTCCTCACAATCATTCAGAAATACGGTGGCGGCCCGGTTGGACTAAACACGATCGCGGCCTCGCTGAGCGAGGACGAAGGAGCGATCGAGGACATCTACGAGCCCTACCTCATGCAGCTCGGCCTGCTCGACCGCACCCCCCGCGGGCGCGTCGCCACGGCGGGCGCCTACAAACACTTCGGGCTGGCCTTCGACAAGGAGAAGAATAACAACGATTCCGGGCGGTTGTTCTAGAAGGCGGCCACAACTGCGACTGGCACGTCCGAACGTTTCGAGGAATTGGCGTACATGGCGTAATTCAGAAGCGTGACCAGCACGGTTACAATAATCAGACCTACGACCGAATAGATAATCACCCGCCGCATTTCACGGTGCTTCTCGACGACCCAACGACTGTCCACTGTTCCCTCCTGCTACCGGCCTTCTCCTATTGGATTCGAATGCCGAGGCCAGAGTTGCGCTCCCGAATTTACCGATACGCGGACTCGACCAGCGCGGCCGGGCGCAAGCTCGGTTCGCGCCGCGAGAAAACGCGCTGAGGTTTGCGCGCTGCGTGCGAGAATGCACGCGAGTTCGATTCGCCCAGACGATGACAATCGTTCCAGTGATGGTCGCGCTGAAGCCGACCGCGGAGCGGCAGCTGCGTCGATGGCTCTTTCACCTCGGCGGCGTCGGCCTGATCCCTCTTGGCCTGCTCGACAGCTCGCTCATTCCCCTTCCCGGCAGCGTGGATGTGGTGACGATTCTGCTGGCGTCGCGGCAGGGAAATTGGTGGCCTTACTACGCGCTGATGGCGACGGCCGGGTCGGTGCTGGGCGGCTTCGTCACCTACCGGCTGGCGCGCAAGGGCGGAAAAGAAACTCTGGAACGCAGATTTTCACGCGCCCAAGCGGATCGGGTTTACAAGCTATTTGGCCGATGGGGATTTGGTGCGATTGCCGTTGCGGCGTTGCTGCCGCCGCCCGCGCCCATTGTTCCCTTTCTGCTCGCTTCGGGCGTGATGCAGTATCCGGTCCGAAAATTCCTGGCTGCGCTCACGCTGGGCCGAGCAGTGAGGTACACGATCCTGGCTTATTTGGCCGAGCGATACGGGCCGCACATCATAGGGTTCGTCGCACACCACGGGCGTCCGGTCGTGTGGGTGATCGGTGGGCTGCTGTTTGCCGCCGCCCTCGTAGCTCTTTTCGTCACCTTATTGCGCAAAGCCAAACGGAGGAAACCAGCGGCGAATTAGGCTAATTGCCCGGCTCGTAAAGTTCTGCGCTCGCGATCGCGCCTGTGGAATCCGAGCCGCCCGCGATCAGCACCGCCCCTTTGTCGAGCATATCTTATGCGGCGATCCACATATGTTTCGGCACATGCCCTCGTGATTATGTACCGAGCACGTGCAGGACCAGCTTGAGAGCTCGCTCCGCCGGGCGTCGGCGCGTCCGTTCAAAACAGCCTTCGATGGACTAAAATAAGCTTCCTGCAATGAAAACGGTGTACTTATCGCTGGGCTCGAATATCGGGGACCGCGCGCGCAATATTGCGCAGGCGCTCGAAGCGCTCGGCGAGCACGGCGTGCGTGTCACGCGGGAGTCGTCACTGTATGAAACCGAACCCGTGTACGTGCGCGGGACCGGCTGGTTTCTCAACTGCGTGGTCGAGGCGGAAACCGAGCTGATGCCGCGTCAATTGATGAACGCCCTGCTGGCGATCGAGCGGGCGCTAGGGCGGCGGCGCGCTCCGGTCGCCGAGGGCGGCCTGAAGGAATCGCGCACGATCGATATGGACATTCTCTTTTTCGGCTCGGCGGTCGTGCACGCGCCCGACCTCGAAATCCCGCATCCGCGGATGGCGGAGCGAAAGTTCGTCCTCGTGCCGTTCGCTGAGATCGCGCCGGGCGCCGAGCATCCCCTGCTGAACCAGACCGTAGCCCAGCTGCTCGCCGCCACCCCTGACCGCAGCCAGGTCCGCGCGTGGCGTGCCCCGGGGTCGACTTCCGGAGCGGTTTAAGGGTTGAACGTAGCGCCGGCCTGCCCTGACGGAGGAAGGGGTCCTTCTGGCCCGGCATCTTGCCCTCGAATCGTGCGAAAGCCGGCCTTTTCCGTCCATTTAGGCCGAGTTAAGCCCCCGCTAGGGGAGTCCTCGACTCCCCTCTTATTGCAGAAAAAACTGCACCATTTCAGTGCAATCACCGCGCGACGCGCAGCCAGTGCAACGTGATCGGTTTCGGCGCCAGCGCCTCGAGTTCGATCTGCGTCAGGTCGTTGACCGACTGCTCTCTCCACGTATAAACGCCCGGCTCGGTGTCTTCCTCGGTATGTCCGGTGACAGGACGGAAGAAATCGTGCGCATCGTCGAGGGTGGCGGCTTCGCGAACCGCGGGGCGCGTGAGCGCCTCGACCACATAGCTGCGCAGCAGCTTCGGCCAATACGTCTCGAAGAGCTGCGACGAAGCGAACACGTCGCTCCACGCGACCTCGTCGCCGAACGCCACAATTACTCCGACCACATGGCCGCCCTTGATGCCCGACGTCGCGCGATCGAAGCGGCGGCCCATTTCATCGGCGAATCCCTCCACTGAATTTTGCACCATGGGCGACTGGTAGATGCGGCGATAGGATTGCGTCGGCGCTTCCTCGATCACGCCGCCAATTGCCGCGCGAGGGATCGCGGCGGGCGCTGGTGCGCCAGCGCTGAAGCCGGCGCCACCGGCCGCACCGTTGACGGTGACCGATTCACTCTCGCCGACCTTCGGGGTTTCGTCGCGCACCGCGGCCCAGACCTGGCTCTGATCCTGCTTGACCGCAGCTTGCTCGCGCACGGTCGGATGGACCATCGTTTCGGCGGCGCTGAACTGCATCGACGCCCCGGTCCAGCGGCCGTGCTCAACGCAGAAGACGTCAAGCGGCAGCGGCGCCGAGCCGATCGGCACGATGCGATCCTTGCCAATGATGCGATCCTGCTTTCCGCCGGAGACAACTTCCCCCGCGAGCAGCAATAACGGGCGCTTGCCCCGATTCACGAGGACGAGCTGGTTCACCTGCGAGCCGCCCGTGTAGATGGGCACGGGTTCGCCGTCGCGCGTGCGGCGCATGTAGCCGCCCTGCTCGCTGATCACGGCGTCGCCGGAGCTGAGCGCTTCGTCGAGCGTCTCGAATTCGCTCGTGTCAACATTTTGCGAGGAGATGACGGGGAAGATGGTGAGGTCCTGGTAGGTCACAGGCTCTCCGATTCCCCAAGGCTGTGCCGACCCGCCACCGGCGGGCGCGGCGGCTACGTCAATCTGTGGCCCCCAAATGGGCTTCAGGAGCGTGGTGCCGCCGAGAATCAGAATCGCTGCGAATACGATTGCCACCGCTCGCTTCGTTTTGCTGCACATGTTTCCCCTCCCTCGCGGCCGGCCGATAAGCGCGCAGCCCGCCGCACTATGGTGAGAACGGCGAGGGGAGATTTTTCTTGCAGGGCACAGCCAAAGATTCTTTTGTCCACCCAGGGAGCGAAGAACCTCAGAGCAGCCCGGCGGTCAACAGAAAATCTTTGGCAGTTGGTGTTCGTGAGTGTTGCCTCTGAATGAGTTTGATTTTCTGTATAATGCACGCGATATTTGAAGGTGCCCTCAAGGTCACCCATGACAGTACTTGGCACTTGTCGAAACTGATCCACCCGGAGGAGGCGCCGTGCCATCTCGCCGACCACTAGACCGTCGCGAGGTCCCGAGATACGGGATCAAGGAGGCGGCACGCTGTTTGGGAATGTCTGTCGCCACGTTGGATTCGTGGGTGAACGGCAGGACTTACCCTACTGCCGCCGGAACTAAGTTTTTCAGACCTCTCGTGGAACTCACATCGCCCGGCTTGCTCTCTTTCTACAACCTAGTCGAAGCGCACATTCTTCTTTCGACTCGCAAGAAGCATCAAGTGGAAATGCCAGCCATTCGCAGGGCGATCGACTACGTTAAGAAAACTTACCCTTCCAGTCACCCTTTGTTGAGTGAAAACTTCCTAACCGATGGGAAAGACTTATTCATTAAAAAGATAGAGACCACGCTCGGGGAGCAGACGATCAACGTCTCGATGTCGGGGCAGCTCGGATTCGGGCCCATTCTAGATTTTTACCTGCGGCGAATCGAGCGCGACGAGAAGGGCTGGCCGATAAAACTATTCCCGGTAAGAATGAACTGGCCTGGCGATCTTGACAGCGATCCACCCCGAGTCGTCGTTATAGACCCTGGGGTTTCTTCGGGCAGGCCGGTAGTGAACGGCACAGGTGTCATGGCCGAAATTATCGTCGGGCGGTTTAACTCCGGGGAAGGTATCGAAAGCATTGCCGATGACTACGGCTTGCAAGTGAGCCAAATAGAAGAGGTCATTCGCTACGCTCCAGCAGCCTGAGATCAGAATATTTTTCCTCGACCGCAACCTCGGGAGTAAACAACTGGCGGTATTGCTGGAGAATGCGGGATTTGTTGTCAAAGTCCACGACAATCATTTTAGGCCTGATGAGGCGGACAACGTATGGCTGGCATCGTGCGGCCAAAAGGGCTGGATTGTGATTACCCCCGACAAACGTATCCTCAAAGACCCGCTAAGTATGAGCGCCATCGGCGCGAACAAGGGCCGCGTTTTCTTTCTGCCGAAGAACAATAAGAATCCGCAGGTGTGGGCACCGATCCTCATTTCATGTTGGGAGCAGATTCAGCGAACTCTTTCCACCAGAACGCCGCCATTCATCGCAAATATCTCTCCGAACGGCGTCTGGGGAGTTAAAGAACTGAGTTCCCGAGACACGGAGAAGAAGAAACGCAAATACCGCAAGTGAAATCCCGTTTCTTCACGCCGATTGATCGAGGAGTCCGTTCATAGGAATTAGAATCCGGAGCCGTAGGGTTGGTCCTTCTGACGCTTTTTGCGCTGCTGCTCTTCTTCCTGGCGCTCGTATTCGGCCATTTCTTCTTCGGTCATGTGGTAATCCTCGCGGGCGGCGAACATGGCGCCGGCGCGGGTGCCGCGGCCGAAACGCTGTTCGCGGCGGCGGACCTTGCGTTCGGAGAAGCCGCCGACGCCGCGGATCGGTTCGGCGATGGCGCCCGATTCGAGCAGCAGTTCGCTGACGCGTTCGAGAAAATCGTGCAGGTGATAGGGCTTGGGCGAGTGCGGCAGGGCCTCGCGCTCGAGGATCGGCTGGACGTCCTGAGCCATCAGAAGCGGCACGAGAAACAGGACGCGGATGCGCTTCCTGGGGGCGGCTTCCGAGCCGTCTTCGGCAGGAGCAGGGGCTTCTGGGGTTTCCGCCTGGGCCTGGGCAAGCTCTTTGAGGATCGCGAAGAGAGGCCCACGCACGTCGGCCAGCGCCACGTTGACGATGGCGAGATTCCACTCGCCGGTGGCCAGTTCCGCCAGCGCCTCGGATGTTTTCGGCACAATTCGGACGCGCCAGCCCTCGGAATCGAGGACGCTTTTCAGCGCTTGCTGGCTCGTCACGTCGTCGTCGACGAGCAGAATACCGACCTGTTCCACCGGCTGGGCCCCTTGTTTCCCCTGTCAGTATAGCGACTGGTGGACGAGCCCCGCCCGGTCCCGCGGGCCAGGGTTTCCAGCCGGAACCCTGTTCGCCGGTGCAGGCGAAATAAAAGCGAATAATAATTCTTGACATGGCGAAGATAAGGCGAATATAGTGCGCTGGTGCGGCGAGACCGATGGCCACTTATCCCATACTTCGAGCAGCTCCGGCGACGCTTCGGCGTCGTTCCGGACGCCCGAAGGAGGCCAGTCTCACACTTTTCCCCACAGCCGCTTGCCCCGGCACTCGTGAGTCCCCGAACGGTGCTTCCGCGCCCCCTCCGGAACCTGCCCGGAGTGAGAAGCACCCGACGGAACTGGTCGGCATTGCGCGCCTCGCCGCATCCTCCCTCCGCGCCGAAGCCAAGCGCGGGACGGAGTACTTTCTCCTACCCGTCAAATCGATCCTGAACGAATGCCATTCGGAGCGGGTGCCTTTCCGGTGGACCGTCAATCCCTACCGCGGCTGCGAGTTCGGCTGCAAATACTGCTACGCGCGGTACACGCACGAGTACATGGAACTCGACGGCGGCGCATTCGAGTCGAAAATCTACGTTAAGAAGGACGCTGGGCCGCTGGCTGCGCGCGATCTCTCGTCCGAGGCCATTTGGGGCGAGCACATTGCGATCGGCACCGCAACCGACCCCTATCAGCCGGCCGAGCGCGAATTCGGAGCGACGCGCGCGATCCTGGAAAAGATGGCTGAGCGGGACGGGCTGAGCCTTTCGATCACCACGAAGTCGAATCAGGTGGTGCGCGATATCGATCTGCTGAAGCGCATCTCCGAGCGATCGTCGATCACCATTCATATGACCGTGACCACGCTGCGGACGCGGCTGGCGCGGCTGATCGAGCCGCGAGCGCCGCGTCCTGATTTGCGCCTCGAGGCGGTGCGAAAGCTGCGCGAGGCCGGGATCAATGCGGGCGTGAATATCATGCCGATTCTGCCGGGAATCACCGACCGCGAGGCCGATCTCGATGCGCTGATTCGCGCCGCGCGCGACGCGGGGGCGCAGTGGGTGGCGGCGAGCGTCGTGTTCTTGATGCCGGCATCGTGGAAGACGTTCATGGGATTCCTCGAGGATAAATTCCCGCGGCTGGCGGCGCAATACCGCGAATGGTATCGCGGGTATGGCTATGCGCCGGAAAGCTATCGCAAGGAGATTGCGGCGCGCGTGGAAGGGTTACGCCGCAAGCATGGAATTTCGTCGAGGCCGTTTAATCCGATGACTTCGCCCGAGCGGACTTGGAAATCACCTCAGCTGCAAATCGACTGGAAGAATGGAGAGTTGGCATGCCCCAAGTGAATGCGCAGCGAACTGGACCCGCGAGAAGGACAACGACACGCCTAGCCGAACGATCGGAACGGGGCAAGATTCGGGCAAACGGTGCTCGGACGTCCGCCAAGAGCAAGAGAAAAGGCGTTCACCGCAGAGACGCAGAGGGCGCTGAGAAAGGCGGGAGACTCGCGCTTGGCCCTGTGCTTGTTCCTGCGGCGCCGGTGAGGCCTCCGCGGGGGATGAAGCTGAAAACCGTGTCGCGGATTATCATGCTTTTCGCGCTGGTGTGCCTGGGCGCGTTCCTGGCGGGGCGTCCGCCTGTTTCGGCTGCGCGGATGGATACGGCGCCGCTATCTAAGGAGGCTGTGCATGTTTCTCGGGCTAAGAACCGTCGTGTATCAGGTGCAGGATCTCGCGAAGGCCACAAAGTGGTACGGCGAAGCGCTGGGATTGCAGCCGTACTTTGATCAGCCGTTCTACGTAGGCTTCAACGTGGGCGGGTACGAACTCGGGTTGGTGCCCGAACCCGAGGCGGGGACGAAGCGTGCTGCGTCTGGCCTCGCGTACTGGGGCGTAGCGGATGCGCATGCCGCGTACAAGAGATTGCTCGATCTGGGAGCGACGGCGAATGAGCCTGTCCAGGACGTCGGCGACGGAATCCTAGCGGGGAGCGTCCACGATCCGTTTGGGAACGTGGTCGGCATCATCGTGAATCCGTATTTCAAGCTGCCTGCTGATTGAAATTTGTCTGCGGAGTGCCTGGCACGGAGACTCCGTAGCGCATGCGGGGAGAGCGGCCGGGCAAGCCCGGCCGCCAAGCGGCGGGAGCCCTTCGAAACTCAGGGCAGGCGAGTTCCCGCACTCCGCGGCGTCAGCGCCGTCTCCGCTACGGCATGATGATGCGCGGAGTCTCTTTCGTCGCTTCGGCTGGGAGCGGGAAACGGGCGCGCAGGAAATCGAGGAACGCGCGCGAGCGCGGGCGGCCGTTCGTCTCCTGCTTGCCGACGCGCAGCAGGAACACGAGCAGGTGCGAAACGTCAGTGTCTTTCAGCCGATTCATTCCGGCGCGTGCCGCGTCTTCCTTGCGAAATTCCTGGAGGAATTGATTGATCTCGCCATAGAGGGCGCGCGCGAGCGGCGCGTCCGGTGGATGCTCGTAGTAAATTCCGGTGCCGAGCGTGCGATACGTTTCGGCCAGAGCTTCGATGGCGGATAGCGCAGCGCCGTCGGCCAGTTCCCTGTTCTGGAGCTGGAAGTTGAGAATCGCGGTTGCTACGCCAGCGACCAGCGGCCAGTGCTCGTAGACGAAATCGACGGGAACCTTCAGGTCGGGATACGGCAGTTCGGCGGCGGGGATCGGTTTGCGGTGCTCCGATTCGTAGCGGTGAGCGGCGATCA
>Ga0335075_10019477_pt1 | contig 10032 bp, 5 predicted proteins | sample Lox_Sample_24_FD_206723 | JGI IMG/M metagenome (GOLD analysis project Ga0335075, IMG submission 206723) | Soil microbial communities from Loxahatchee National Wildlife Refuge, Florida, United States - Lox_Sample_2.4 | ecosystem: Environmental > Terrestrial > Soil > Wetlands | place: USA: Florida...
CGGCCACCGGCGGAAGGAAGAATCCCGGCGATCGCCCGGAGACACGCCGCTGTGCTTGGAATCACGGGGCCAGTACATGTATTGTCCTGATTGTTCTTCGCAGATGTTTTTACAGAGGTAGTGTGATCTCTCTCCTGTGCAACCGAGCCGGCAAGGCTCTCGGATTTATCTTTCTCGCGGCGAGCCTGGGCCTGGTCTGCGCGGCGCAGGAGCCCTTTCCCGGAGAGCCTGCGAATCAGCCTCAGCAGCAGCCGGCGCAATCGCCATCTCAACCCCAGCCCGCCGCACCCCCGCCGATTCCCGAAGATCAATACCATGCCCCGACCATCCACGTGAACACGACCGTGGTGCTGGTTCCCACGCTGGTGGAGAAGCCGTCCGGCGATGTGGTGTATGGCCTGCGCCCTCAGGACTTCTCGCTCCTCGACAATGATGTGCCGCAGAAGGTGCATGTGGACGAGGACCTGGATACGCAGCCCGTCTCGCTTGTGATCTGTGTGCAGCGCGGCCGCGATGCCGCGCTGGAGTTCGATAAGTTCGCGCGGCTGGGTCCGCTGCTCCAGCTGTTTCTCGGCGATGGGCGTGGAGAGGCCGCGCTGGTGGCCTTCGATTCACATACCGTGTACCTCAACGGCTTCGATCAGGACACCACCGATCTCCAGCGGCAGCTGCAAAATCTTCCTCCCGGCGACGGCGGGGCGGCGATTCTCGATGCCGTCGGCTACTCGGTCAATCTGCTTGCGGCGCGGCCTGACAATCACCGGCGCGTGCTGTTGCTGATCAGCGAGACCCGCGACCACGGCAGCCGGCATGTCACCATTCCCGAGCTGGTCGAGCGCATCGGCGAGAGCAACACCCTGGTGCTCAGCCTGGCATTTTCACCAGGGAAGGCCGAGCTGCTCGACTGGGGCAAGGGCAATCCTAGCGGCGGCGATCTTTTCGCGCCCTTCGTGATGGCGGTCAACGCCATGAGAAAGAATGCTCCCAAGACGCTGGCCTCCATGAGCGGTGGCGAATACGCCTCGTTCAATCTGGACAAGGCATTCGAGAATGACGTCGCCGAGGAAGCGAAGCACGCCCGAAACCGGTATCTGCTCAGCTTCCGTCCGACCGATCCATCCCCTGGATTGCACTCCATCCAGGTGAAGCTGACGCAGGACTACGGCGCCCACGTCGTCGCCCGGGCCAGCTACTGGGCCGTGAACGACGCAGCCAAGACGCAGAACTAAGCGATGATTCGCGCCCCGGAAATCCGCGCCTGCCGCCGTTCATGGCTCGCATCGATCGCATCGGCCCGGTTTTTCACCGGGCATTGATCTGGCTGCAAAGAAAGAACGCTGCTTCTCGATCTTCATGCTGCCGGGGATTTTGTTGGCGCCGTTCCTCGGTTGCGCCGCATCTACTTCTTGTCACAAAATGCATAGACATTCATTTGCTTTCTCGCCGCCGCAGCGTTCGCGGTGAAAGAAATGCAGGAGATCGATGGCAGCATCTGCGGCAACGGCCGACCCTAAACTGATTGCGCAGGAAAAGTGGCGGCCCCGGGTCAATCCCTGGATTATCGCGGCCACCGTTGCCATGGCGGCTTTCATGGAGGTGCTCGACACCTCGATTGCCAACGTCGCGCTGCCCCACATCGCCGGCAGTCTCGGCGCCAGCCAGGACGAGAGCACCTGGGTGCTCACCGCTTACCTGGTGTCGAACGCAGTGGTGCTGCCCATGGGCGGCTGGGCGGCCAGCGTCATCGGACGCAAAAACTTCTTCATGCTGTGCATCGTGATTTTCACGGTGGCGTCGTTCTTGTGCGGCATCGCCACAACCCTGCCGCTGCTTTTGCTCTTCCGCGTGATCCAGGGCGCCGGCGGAGGCGGCCTGCAGCCCATGGCCCAGGCGATCATGGCGGACTCCTTCGAACCGGCGCAGCGCGGACTGGCATTCTCCCTGTATGGATTGGTCGCCGTCCTCGCTCCTTCGATCGGCCCCACGCTGGGCGGATGGATTACCGACAACTACAGCTGGCACTGGATCTTCTATATCAACGTGCCGGTAGGCATCCTGGCCCTCTTCCTCACCCAGCGGCTCGTCGAAGATCCTCCCTGGAATATTCCCGACCGGAAGAACTTCTTCAAGCTGGATTACGTGGGAGTCAGCCTGCTGGTCATCGCCATGGGGTCGCTGCAGATCGGGCTCGACAAAGGCGAGGAAAAGGACTGGTTTGGGTCGCACTTCATCGTCGGTTTTGCAATCGCCTTTGCCATCTCTTTCATCGCGCTCATTATCTGGGAGTGGCGATCCAGAAATCCGGTCATGGATCTCAAGCTCTTCAAGCACTCCAACTTTGCGATCTGCTGCTTCCTCATGCTGCTCACCGGCGGACTGCTGAATGCGACGACCGTGCTGCAGCCGCAGTTCCTGCAGGCGCAGCTCGGTTACACGGCCACGCTGGCGGGACTGTCGCTCTCCGGCGGCGGATTGATACTGATCTTCCTCATGCCGGTGGCAGGGCAGGCGGTGGGGCGTTTCCCGGCGCGCAATATCATCGCCTTCGGCTTCATCTGCTTTGCGATCGCCTACTTCATGAGCGCGACCTACATCAATCTCGGATTGAGCTTCGCGGTCTCCTCATGGCTGCGCGTGGTGCAGGTGGCGCCGATTCCGTTCGTCTTCATCTCGGTGACCACCGCGGCTTACTTCGGGCTGCCGCGCGAGAAGAGCAACCAGATTTCAGGACTGATCAACTTCGTGCGCAACATCGGCGGCAGTATCCTGATCTCCGTGACCAATGCCATGGTGACCGAGCGCGGGCTGTTCCATCAGGATGTGCTGCGCAAGCAGATGATTCCGTCGGGAGCGAATTTTCAGCAGCAGGTGCAGGCTCTCTCCGGCTACTTCAGCGTTCAGAGCGGCCCCGCAAACGCGAACGGCCTCGCCCAGGGGCAGCTCTACAACCAGCTGCTGCAGCAGTCGGCGACGCTGGCTTATGTCGATGTCTTCTACATCCTCTGCGCGGCGTCGCTTCTCATGATCCCGGCTTCCTTCCTGCTGGCCAAAAACCATCCCGGCGCCGGTAGTGGCGAGATCGCTATCCACTGATCTCCCCGTTTAGCAAATAGTAGGTAGCCAGGAAGCAATATTATTTTTTGTATTTCCGACTCCGCAATGACGGAGAAACCTCTCCTCATGCCTACACTAAGGCATTGATTTCACTGAAAATTTATGGAATGGCATGAGGGTTGCAACACCATAACCACATTGCCAACATACAAATTCTGACTTTTACCTAACCATTTCACTCAACCATGGGAGATCGTACTGCTTTGAGGAACCCAATGCGTAGTTTCATCGCCGTGCTTCTGCTGTCGTTTGCGGGATCATTTCTGGCCTTCGGCCAGATGGATACCGGCCTTCTGACCGGAACGGTGACAGACCCGAGCGGCGCCGCGGTTGCCGGCGCGACGGTGCATATTCACAACACAGCCACGGCGGTGGACCGCACGGCCCAGACATCGGCCGCAGGCACCTATCAATTCACCGACCTGCGCCCGGGGCCGTACCAGTTGGACGTGACCGCTGCCGGCTTTGGAAAGTACACGACCACGATCGCGGTGACCGTCGGCGGCAGCACCACGGTGGACGCCAAGCTGAACGTGACGGCGACGACGCAGGTGGAAGTCGATGCGTCAGAGGACGTGGGCGCGCAGGTGAATACCAGCGATCAGCAGATTTCGCAGGTCGTGACGCCCAAGCAGGTTCTCGATCTTCCTTCGCTCACTCGCAATCCCTATGACTTTGTGGAACTCTCCGGCAACGTGGCCAGCGATCCGAACGGCTCGACCGGGCCCAACGGCGTGGGCCAGAGCTTTAGCGGTCTGCGCTCCGCCTCGACGGAAATCCTCCTCGACGGCGTGGAGAACGTCGATCTCTACAGCGCCTCGGTGGGGCAGCAGATTCCCCTCGACTCGGTGGACGAGTATCGCATTATCACCGACGGCTTCACGGCCGAATATGGCCGCGCCTCCGGCGGTGTCGTCAACCTGATCACCAAGAGCGGCACCAACAAGTTCCACGGATCGGCCTACGAGTACAACCGCGTCTCGGCGCTGGCGGCCAACACTTATAACGAGGATGCGCAGAACGCATACCTGCGCAGCCAGGGTCTTTCGACGCTGCCCTCGGATCATTTCACCCGCAACCAGTTCGGCTACTCCGTCGGCGGCCCCATTCCATTGATGCGCGACAAGCTGTTCTTCTTCTCGAACACGGAATGGAATCGCATTCGTAGTAACGGCATCCAGCAGTTCGTCGTGCCGACGCAGTCCTTCATCTCGTCCAGCGCCGCGAACACCCAGCAGTTCTTCTCGAAGTACGGAACCCTGGCGGCCGGCACCACGCTCGGCCAGACCATTCCTGTTTCCGGCTATGCCGCCAATCCGCTGCAGATTGCCAACGTGCTGGCTCCGATCGACGCCGGCGCCGGCTCTCCGGTGAATGCCTGGGATACCGACGCGCGCTTCGACTACAACCTGAGCGACCGCACCAATATGTTCTTCCGCGCCGCGGTCTACAGCGATGACTACACCGCCGGCTTCGTCTCTCTCAGCCCATATAGCGGCTACAACACCGGCCAGACCGATTTCAATCAGAGCTACCTCTACAGCCTCACCCATGTCTTCTCGGCCAACCTGGTCAGCGTGAGCAAGGTGAGCTTCAACCGCTTCAACGAGAGCGAGCCGCTCGGATCGGCGGGCGTTACACCGACCCTCTACCTGAGCCACAACAACACCGCCAGCGTGGATACGACCACCGGCACGGCGATCGCCATGCCCGGCTACCTGCCCACCTCGCCCGGCAACGCACTGCCCTTCGGCGGACCGCAGAACCTCTACCAGTTCGGCGAGGACATCAGCTGGATCAAGGGCGCACACACCATGCACTTCGGCGGCGGCTTCATCCAGCTGCGCGACAACCGCACCTTCGGCGCCTATGAGACGGCTCTCGAGCTGGCGGCCAAGAACGGCACCGCGGAGGATCTGGCCCTGAACCAGCTGCAGGCCGGCAACCTCTACCAGTTCGAGGTGGCCATCGATCCGCAGGGCAAGTTCCCCTGCTCGCTGAATCCCACCAGCGGTACGCTCACCCAGACCTCGGGCTGCACTCTCACCACGCCGCTCAATCCGCCCAGCTTTACCCGTGAGAACACCTTCAACGACGGCAACTGGTATGTCCAGGACTCGTGGAAGATCACTCCCCGCTTTACCTTCAACTACGGCATCCGCTGGGAGTATTACGGCGTGCAGCACAACACCAATCCCAACCTCGAGTCGAACTTCTATCTCGGCAGCGGCTCCAACTTCTTCCAGCAGATCCGCGCCGGGCAGGTGCTGACCACGCCGAACTCTCCCAACGGCGGCCTGATCGAGAAGAAGCTCAACAACTACGCGCCCCGCATCGGCTTCGCCTATGACATCTTCGGCGACGGCAAGTGGTCGCTGCGCGGCGGCTACGGCATCAGCTACGAGCGCGATTTCGGAAACGTCACCTACAACGTGATCCAGAATCCGCCGAACTACGCGGGCGTTCTGCTCACCACCAACCAGCTGGGCCAGGGGCAGCTCACGGTGTCGTCGGACAACCTGGGACCGTTTGCGGGCACGGGTGGGTCGATCCCGTTCGCTCCCTCCTCGCTGCGCGCTCTGCAGCAGAACATGCCCACCGCCTACGCTCACCAGTACGACCTGGCTCTGGAGCATGAGATCGCTCCGAACACGATGCTGGGTGTCGAGTACAGCGGAACGCGTGGCGTCCATGCGTACGGCATCGCCAACGTCAACTCGGCCTACTACGGCAACGCCTTCCTGGGCGACCCGCTGAACGCGGCCGGCACCGGCAACCCGATCAACTACCAGTACGGAGCCATCAACATCCGCGAAGCCAATGGCGACAGCTACTACAACGCCATGAACATCCGCTTCGAGAACAACAACTATGCGCGCTACGGGCTGCAGATCACCGCGAACTACACCTATGCGCACGCGATGGATAACCTGAGCTCGACCTTCTCGCAGTCGGGCAACAACTTCAACCTGGGCTATCTGAATCCCTTCAACCCGGCGCTCGATCGCGGCAACTCGGACTACGACATCCGTCACCGCCTGGCCATTGGCGGCATCTACGAGCCGTCGTTCCTCGAGTTCCGCAGCAACCACCTGATGCACACCCTGGTCGGCGGCCTGGAGTTCGCTCCGATCGCGACGCTGCGTTCTGGCAACGCCTTCACCATCTACGACTGCACCAACGGCTACTCCGCCTGCCCGCGCATCGTCGATGCTCCGGGGCTGAAGTTCCACGGCACTCCGACCGCAACCGGCGCGCCCAACGGCTACAACTACATCAGCCTGCCCACGGCATCGGCGAACCCCTTCACCAATGCCTTCGGCTGGTCTGATTTCCCGTCCTGCCCGAACTGCGGACAGAACCCCGGCCTGGGCCGCAACCAGTGGTATGGTCCCAACAACTACCAGTTCGACATGGGTGTCTACAAGAACTTCCACATCGGCCGCAGCGATCGCTATACGGCCCAGATTCGCGGCGAGTTTTACGACATCCTCAACCATCACAACTTCTACCCGGTGGTCGGCAATGCCGACTACGCGGAGACCTCGACGATCAGCGCGCTGAAGGGTACTCCGAACGGGTCGCCCTCTTCCGAAGACGAACGCCGCAACGTGCAGATTGCCGCGCGTTTCAACTTCTAACGCCGGAGAGGTTGTTCCTACCGCGGGACCCTTCGGGGTCCCGCTTTTGTTGTTGGCAGCAGAGGCCTCGTCGTCCGTCTTTCATCGTGGCTCTATTGGTTGAGATAGAGCGTGATGGTGCCGTCGTTGTTGTTGGCGGTGATCAGCTCGCCTCGTCCGTCGCCGTTGAGATCGGCGATGGCGATCCCGCCCCAGCCGCCGGCCGCGGGCTGACTGATGCGGGTGAAGGTGAGGCCTGCGCCGCCGAGGAAGATGATCACGTTGCCGCTCTCGGCGCAGGCCACGGCAATGTCGCGATGACCATCGCCGTTGATGTCCCCGGTGGCAATGCTGTTCGGGCCCTGGCAATCCTCAAGCGGGAGAGGCTGGGTCCGCATGGGCGCGAAGCCGCCTTTGCCGTTGCCCAGCAGCACGGTCACGCCTACCTGGTGCGGGTCGGTCACGTCCCGCGCGTAAGGAATGACGGCGAGGTCGGCGTTGCCGTCTCCGTTGAAGTCGTCGATGGCGACCTGCCATGGCTTGGCGCCCGCGGGGAACGGCGAGCCCGGCGCCGGCTCGAATCCACCTTTGCCGTCACCGAGCAGGATGGTTACGGTGTCGTCATCGAGGTTGGTGGTCACGATGTCGGGATGGCCGTCTTTGTTGAAGTCCGCCGATCGCAGCCGCTCATACGGGCGATGCCCCACGGGGAAGTAGCGCCCCGGCGTCTGCAGGCCGCCCTTACCGTCGCCCTTCAGCAACTCGATCTGGTTGTTGCCCCAGCTGTCGGTGACCACGTCGAGGCTTCCCGGGCCGCTAAACGCTCCTACGGCCAGGCCGTGCGGATGGGGATAAGAGTGGACGTCGAAGGGCGAGCCCGGAGCCGGGCGGAAGCCGCCTTTGCCGTCGCCGAGCAGCACGGTGATGTACGGTGACTGATGATTGGCGATGACCAGGTCCGGATGGCCGTCGTGGTTCATGTCGGCGATGGCGATGTCGTTGGGAAGGTGGCCGGCAGGGAAGGGCGAGCCATTGGAATTGCGAAAGTGGCCCTGGCCATCGCCGAGCAGCACGGAGATGGTTCCGGCATCCTCGTTGGCCACGACCAGGTCGGGCTTGCCGTCGTGATTGACATCGCCCACGGCGATGAACCTCGGTCCCTTGCCCGTAGCAATGGAAATCCTGCGAACGGGAGGAGCCTGATCGCTGGAGGCGGCGAGCGCCAGGCCAAGACAGGTGAGGGCAATCGCGGCAGGAAGCTTCATTGGACCTTCCTCGTGCGCAGACAGTATGAGCAGCGGGCGAGGCGGTGTCCAGCAGGCGGCGGAAGATCGTGGCGGAGATCTCCGAATCCGCGGAGTTGGCGTGGCATCCAAGCATGGGATGAAAATAGGGGAGATGAACGAATCCGTGATGCCGCGCGCGTGGGGCCTATGACGCTGGAGGCCGGCGCCAATGAAAAGAATGTAACGGAAGTGACTCCGGCCACGCCGGGGGCCGCGCCGCCTCCGTCGGGCCGCGACTTTTCGCATGCCTGGCGGGCCTTGCGGCATCGCAACTTCCGCCTGTTCTTTGGCGGCCAGAGCATTTCGCTGATCGGCACGTGGATGACGCGGATTGCCACGGCGTGGCTGGTGTACCGGCTTACGCACTCGGCTCTGCTGCTGGGCACGGTCAGCTTTGCGGGGCAGATTCCCACCTTCCTGCTGGCTCCTTTTGCCGGGGTGCTGGTGGACCGGCTCGACCGCCGCATGGTGCTGGTGTGGACGCAGACGCTGGCCATGCTGCAATCGCTGGCGCTGGCGTGGCTGACGCTCACCGACCGGGTGACGATTCATGAAGTCCTGATCCTGAGCGCCTTTCAGGGCGTGATCAACTCCTTCGACATGCCCGGACGGCAGGCCTTCATGGTGCAGATGGTGGAGGATCGCGCCGACCTTTCGAACGCCATCGCGATCAACTCGTCGATGGTCAATCTTGCCCGGCTGATCGGCCCTTCGCTGGCGGGACTGGTGATCGCGGCGACCAACGAGGGCTGGTGCTTCTTCATCGACGGCATCAGCTACGTCGCGGTGATCGTGTCGCTGCTGCTGATGCGAGTTCACGTGGAGGCGGCGAAGCGGGCGGTCACCTCGATGACGGTGCAGATGCGCGAGGGCTGGGATTACGTTTCGAGCTTTGTGCCGGTGCGGACCATCCTGATGCTGTTCGCGCTGGTCAGCCTGATGGGCATGCCGTACGTGGTGCTGATGCCGGTTTTTGCCGCCCAGGTGCTGCATGGCGGGCCGCATACACTGGGGTTCCTGATGGCCGCGGCGGGTGTGGGCGCGCTGGTTTCGGCGCTGTCGCTGGTGCTGAGAAAGTCGGTGCGCGGGCTGCTGAAGATGATCCCGATTGCCGCCGGGATGTTCGGGCTGGGGCTGGTGTGTTTCGGCATGTCGCATTGGATGTGGCTATCGCTGCTGCTGATGGTGGTGGTGGGCTTCGGCATGATGCAGGGAATGACGGCCAGCAACACGATCATCCAGACGCTGGTGCCGGAGGACAAGCGCGGCCGGGTGATGAGCTACTACACGGCGGCGTTCGTGGGCATGGCTCCGTTCGGAAGCCTGCTGGCGGGCTCGCTCGCCCACCTGATCGGCGCGCCGCGCACGGTGATGGCGACCGGAACCTGCTGCATGGCGGGCGCGGCGTGGTTCTGGACGCGGATGAAGACGCTGCGCCAGGGGATGCGGCCGATCTACCAGCAGCTGGGGATCCTGCCCGCGCGCCCGAGCAAGCTGGTCGAGGAGCAGGCGGGGAATTGAGGTCCGCGGCGGTTATGATCTTGCTGTGGACTTGAGCGTGGAGCGGGATTATCCGGCGGCCTGGGTTCGGCGGCGGGCACGGCGGCGCATTGCGCTGCGGTTGGTGGCGATCGCCGGGATTCTGCTGGCGGCCGGGGTGGTGGGCATGGTCCGGGATTCGACCTGGGCGCCGATCCCGATCGGGCTGATCTTTCCGGTGCTGGTGATGGCCAACCTGGTGTGGATCTGGAGCCTGTTCCTGCGCTGCCCGCGGTGCGGGAGCCAGTTCGGGGCCGGGCGCGGGGAGCGCAATCCTTTTGCGAAGAACTGCCTGAACTGCGGGCTGGCGATGCGCGCGGGACGTTGATCGGCTCTAGCGACGAGCATTCAACATCCTCTGGTATCTTCTCTCGCAGTTCTTTTCCGTATCCATCCGCTCCGATTTCAAGAGGTGTCTTATGCCCTGCGAGCCTGAAGAGTTAAAGCACGTCCCGCTGTTTGCCCTGCTCGAT
>Ga0335075_10019478_pt1 | contig 10032 bp, 10 predicted proteins | sample Lox_Sample_24_FD_206723 | JGI IMG/M metagenome (GOLD analysis project Ga0335075, IMG submission 206723) | Soil microbial communities from Loxahatchee National Wildlife Refuge, Florida, United States - Lox_Sample_2.4 | ecosystem: Environmental > Terrestrial > Soil > Wetlands | place: USA...
TGCTGATCGAGCCGGGCGACGTCATTGTCGCCGATGGCGACGGAGTGCTGCGCATCCCGCTCGCCGACGCCTCTCGCGCCCTCAGCCGCTGGGCCTTGCGCCGAGCCAGCTTGAGCGGCGAGTCCTCGGCCCGGTGGCCGTCCCTTCGCCAGGTGAGGTCGTCGCCGCGGAGGACGCCCGAGTAGTACTTCGCTCTACCAGGTGCAGCCGCCGCTGACCGATAACGAGCAGAGCCGCCTCATGCCACTTGCCCTGGCCGTCACGGAACTCGAAGTTGGACCAGGCGCGGAACGGGTCCAGCTGCGGCAGGAGATCGCGGAGCTCAGCCCAAGGCCCTCGGCCTCGCGGCTGAACTGCGAAGGGGTCACCTCGCTCCAGCGCTGCGGCGCTCGCGCCACGCTTGCAGCCTCCATTCCGGCCTTGACGCCGCCGGCCATCAGACTTCCATCCGGCCCGGGCATCCGGGCTGTGAACCGTACAGAATACTGACGCGTCGAACGAACTCTTGGTTGTCGTCTTGCAAGTACCTCTCGTGGCGGTATAACACAATCATTGGCGCTACCGCAGACGGACAAGGGTGCTACGCGTGCATTTGGAGACGCACGAGTGTGACCTGGACCTCGGTCAGCCGCAGCAGCGCCGGGCTTGGATCCTGGCTTACCCGGTAGGACTCATGGTCCACGAAGATGGAGATCGGCTTTATGCAACCAGGCGATGTACTTAGGGGCGGCAGGTATGAGATTCAGCGGCTCCTGGGATCGGGCCTGGACAAGAAGGTCTACCTCGGAGTGGATCTTTCTCTTGGCCACCAGGTAGCTATCGACGTCTTCAACAACAACAATCCGGTAACACCTGGCGGAATGACCGTCAGCGCATGGGAGGCGCGCGTACTCGGCCGATTGGGCAACCACCCGAACATAGCCACCGTGCAGGAGCACTGGGAGGACGACGGGACCGCGGTCATGGTGACCCGATACCTGCCGGGCGGAAGCCTCCGTGACCGTATCGTGCGCGCACGAGAGTCCGGCGAGCCCATCACCCTCGACGTCATCGTGCGCATCTCAACCGAAATCGCGCGCGGGCTCGCTTACATTCACGGCCGGCGGATCTTGTATCGCGATCTGCAGCCACGGAACGTGCTCTTTGACGAATGGGGCACCGTTCATCTCGTGGACTTTGATACCGCTGTGTCGCTCGACGACGAACATATGAGCGACCTTTCGGAGCGTCCGGACGTCGACTACATGGCCCCTGAGGTTGCCGAGGGACGTCGCGCTGATGAACGGGCTGACCTTTACTCGCTCGGTGTCACCATGTTCGAGATGTGCGAGGGGCGGGTGCCGTTTGGTACGCGCGACGAGATTCCCGCTGGGCACCACGGCGTACCGGTGCCGACTCCGGCTCGTTCTGACTTGCCAGATGCAGTGCGCAGGCTCGTCCACCAGCTGCTCGAACCAGCTCCTGAAGCACGTCCGGCCAGCGCCACCGACGCTGTCGACGCCCTGACAAACGTTCGAACCATGCGGGAGGACATCGGTCGGCTCCTAACGAGCGACGAATCGACAGTCCTTGAGTTCAAGGCCACGCTACGAGTACCCGTCGGCCCGCCACTTCCCGGCGACAAGCGTCCGGCCCGCGAAATCGAGCAGCGGCTTGAACACGAGGTTCTCAAGACGCTGGCAGCTTTCCTCAACACCGACGGTGGCACGCTCATCATCGGGGTAGCGGACGACAAATCTATCGTCGGCATAGAGGAGGACTTCCCCCGCACAAAGGGGTCGGCTGATGGCTGGCGTCGAACGTTGGACGATGTCGTCTCACACCGACTTGGCCACGAGGTCATGAGTTTCATCGACCTCCGGCTGGAACCATGGGATGGGAAAACCATTGCCCTGATCCGCTGCTCGCGCCGCGACGAGCCGACATGGATTGATGACGAGCTCTACATAAGACGCACGGCGTCGACCGAGAAGCTGTCATCGCGACATGCCCTGGCGTGGTGGCGGCAGCATTGGGCGAGCGATCCCTCCGAGAGCGCAGCTTTCCGGCGGTAGCGGAAGCCGGGTACAGCGCAGAGGGCTGCTCCCACGTCCGCTCTAGTTCCCGCTGCAAGATCGGTCTGGCTGCCAGCAACCCGAAACACGCCTCTGAGTTGAGTTGTGCACTAGTTTGGCTGGAGTCGGGATGCCGCCGTGGACAAGGCGCGCGTCGGCGACGGGAGAGGATCGCTACCGCTTCTTGCGCGTCCTCGCACAGGAAGTGATCAAATGTCTCCTGGCGGCGGTTAGCCGGTGGCGATGACTTCGAACTGGCCGTCGCTGAGGGTTGCCTGGTCGAAGTCGCCGTCGTCGGTGTCGGTCGCGGGCTGGAGCGTGACTTCCACAAGGTAAGTGCCGCTGAGGTTGACTTCGAGGACAAGTCCTTCCGTGCCGCGGGGATGGCTCGCTCGCCGAAGTGGCTGGGCACGTCGATGGTTGCGGATTACGTCGTTCGGTGCGACGCTAGTTCATTCCTTTGGGCGTGCTAGCGCCCGTCGCGGTCGGCAGTCGGGCGTGGGAAGCACGGGAGTCTGCCCGCATCTTCAGTGTCAGCTAGCGGGAGCAGTTTTCCAGTTAGGTCCGATGAAATCGGGGCAGTCTCTACATTCATGCCGGTGCCGACTGGCAGGATTCTCTACGTGGACGCCAAGACCTATCCCCTCCAAGACATTCTCAGACCCGAGCGCCGGTACATCATCCCCACCTTCCAGCGGGACTACGAGTGGACCCTGGAAGGCCAGTGGAGATTGCTCTTCGAGGACTTGGAGTCGACTGCTGATCGACTCCTTGACGTCCGCACCAGCGGCCCAGAAGGATCGATCCTGAAGTCCAGAGAACAGGGCATATCACCCCACTTCCTCGGTGCCATCGTCTGCGCCAGCCTCCCCTTCGCCACAGGTGGCGTGGCCCTGCGGTCAGTGATCGACGGCCAGCAACGGCTCACGACAATCCAGTTGCTTATCCGGGGTCTACTCGACGTCCTCATCGAGACGGAGTCCGATCGCACGAAGTCGGTCCGCCGGATGCTTTTCAACCCGGACGATGTCGTTGAATCGCCCGAGGAGGTTTACAAGCTGTGGCCGCGCCGAAAGGATCGCGAACTGTGGCCAGTTGCACTCGGTGATGCAGTCCCGTCCTACAACGACAAGTCAGACCACCTTTACCTGAAGGCGCGGAAGTACTTCTCGGACGCGGCGCGCGAGTATGCGACGGGTGACGACAGTGCAATTGACCCGGGTCGGCTGGTGACGTTGGCCGATGCGCTGTCGGGCCTGTTCAAGCTCGTCGTGATCGATCTGGACGACAATGACGACGCCCAGGTAATTTTCGAGGTGCTCAACGGTCGCCAGACCCCGCTCTCGGCGATCGATCTCGTCAAGAATCTGCTCTTCCTCCGCGGCGAGTTGGCCGAGGATGACGTTGAGGACCTCTACGACCGGTATTGGTCGCGGTTCGACGAGACGTGGTGGAAGCAAGTGGTCGGTCGCGGTCACGCTCAGCGTGGTCGGCGTGACGTGCTCCTCTCTGTGTGGCTGACCGGTGTGACCGGGACCGAGGCCAATGTCGGCCATCTCTATCGGGAGGCGCGGGAGTACCTCGATAAGGGTCCGGCAACCGAGGAAGTGCTGATAGAGCTGAGCAGCTTCGCAGGCGCGTATGAGGCCATCTACGGGGCGGCACCGGTCGAGGACAGGCAGATCGCTGTAGCCTATGAGCGGGTCAGAGCCTTGGACATCACAACCGCCGTGCCGCTGCTCGCATGGTTGCGAACGCTTCCTGCCGACGTCCTCTCACCTGGCGATCACACGAGGGCCGTCAGGGCCGTCGAGTCGTGGGCGCTGCGACGTGCCTACACCGGGGCACAGACCCGTGGGTACGGCACGCACCTGACCCGCGTCCTGCGGGAGGCGAAACTCGCTGCCGAGAAGGAACACGATGTCGCCGACGCCGTCGTGAACGGTCTCAGGGGCGGCGTGCTGGATTGGCCGAGCGACCAAGATGTCGAGGATGCGTTCCTGGCCAGCAAGTTCTATGGCATGACACAGTCAAGGATTCGGCTGCTTCTTGGCGGCATCGATCACCTCCTTCGGACCGAAGACCCGAGAGAGCCACATGCCGTCGTGGTATACGAAGATCTCCAGATCGAGCACGTCATGCCGCAGTCGTGGGAGGAGCACTGGCCGCTTTTTGACGCGGACGGAAAGGTCATTGTCAAGGACGAGAGCAACCCGAACTGGATCAGCCTGAACGCAGAGCGTCGGCGGGCAGTCGACCGGATCGGCAACCTGACGCTGGTCACGGCCAACTTCAATCGCGCTGTTTCGAACCTCGGCTGGCAGATCAAGAAGCCGGAGTTCGACAAGCAGAGATCGCTTGTGATCAACTACGGCGTCGCCCAGAGCGCCGACTGGAGCGAAGCCACGATCGGTGAGCGTGCGAAGCAACTTGCCGCTGCTGCTGCCAGGCTATGGCCAGCCGCCGAAACTCTCCTGTCGTGAAGTCATAAACGGGGTCTCCCAGCCCTTGCCCTGGGCCTCGCGCTGTCCCGGCTCGAAGCAGGCGGCGTCATCCCCACCATCCCGCTTCTGGGGCAGCATCTCCGCAGCACTCGACGTCGACCTCGTCGCCGTGATAGCCCCGCGCGCTGGCTAGCTCCGGTTAGTCCAACAGCACTGAGAGCGAGATGAGTGGCCGGTTGGGCTGACCGTCCGGTCGCAGCGGGCGCACTCGCGACTGTTCTGTCCAGCAGGCTCGTGCCTCGGTGGCGCAAGCGAAGGCGATTGCCTCGGCGGGATCCTCGGTCCAGATAGCTTCGCCCCAGCCGTAGTTGCCGTCGGCATCGTAGCCCGCGAGGTACCAGCCGACGGGGAGGTCGTTGGTACTGCCGTCGGCGCGGCTTTGCAGTTGGATCCGGACCGGGCCCTCGGCATCGGTCGTACTCATGGCGAATCACCTGCCGGAATCATGTGCTACGGCCAGTATCCGCTCCGCCGCGTGGGGAAGCATGGTGGCTAGCTGCCGGCTTCGAGTTCTACGAATCGCTCGGACAGCCGGACGAGCGGCCGCGCGCGTTCCCAGCGGCGTGCTCAAGTCGCACGCTGCCAGCAGCCGGGTGACCAGCTCGGCTGGCACTGCGCGAGGCAGCGCTGCCAGCCCCCAGCCGGCCGCCGCGGGGACCGCACCGGTCAGCGGGCGCGGGATCTGGCCGGTCAGGTGCAGGTAACGCAGCAGCGACCGCAGCGCGGTGACGCTCGCCTTGGTGCCCCACTGGCCCAGCCGTCCGGCTTCGGCCAGCAGGAACTCGGCGATCTGTGCAGCCGAGATTGTCTCCAGCTCTCCCGATGTCACAGGCGCGGGCAGCCCGGACACGAACGCCCTGGCGATACGCAGGTAGCGCTGCACCGACAGTGGCGCCAGGCCGCGCTCATCGGTCAGGTAGGCCCGGTAGCTGGCCAGCAGTTCCTCCGCCGGCCCGTCCGGCACCACGGCAGCAGGCTGCGGCACCACGCCCAAACCGCGCAGGTAGCCCAGCAGCGGAGCCATCCCCGCAGCGAGATATGTAACTGATAGTCCCCGGCTCGCCGCACTGCCACAAACGCGCCTACCACCTCGTCCGTCAGCTGAACCGCGCTCAGCCGCTGTTCCAGCAGCCACGTGCTCAGATGAGCCATCAGGTGCGTGTGCTGCGCCACGATCCACCGGGTGTATCCCTGCGCGGTCAGCCTCGTCCGGAAGCTCTCCGCGAACGGCGCTAACGGACCCGCTACCACTATCCGTCGTCGGCCACCTGCCAGCAGCGATCCCTTGCTGCGCATCTCGTCTTTTCCTATCGGATCTCGTACCGATAGAAACAGAAAAACGCGCGCATCCTGACACCGGAGGCCGTCGGGATTATGCCGGCAGCAGCCGGCCCGGCCCGCGCAGGACCAGCACGCTCGTCAGCTACCCGGCATAATCACGGCCTCGGCATAACGCGCGTTTATCCCGAGTTCGGGATAAACGCAGCGTCTTGCGGTCCACCAGGCTCTCGGCCATCTCGTTCTTCGACCGGCCCGCATGCCAGTGCATCAGAATCTCGCTGACGTCGATCACGTCGAAACTCCTCCTCGCCATCAGCCTCCCGCCCTCGTCCCGGACGGGAGGAAGGTTGCCGTTACCTGATGGCCAGGTCCACCACGACACGCACGCTATCCCCATGGGGAATTACGTGATCGCGGTGAGGAAATACGTGATCGTCACCCGCTCACAGCTGGGGAATTACGTGATCGCCGACACCTGCCGGGCCGCGGCGGCGTCGGCGCACACCCTATCTCCGCGGCCGACCGCTCGGGCTCACCGCCGCAACGAGTCAGCGCTGGCGCGCGTGCGGCGTGAGGGTGCCATCCCTCCGGCGCCCGATCCTGAAGCGGCGCCTGTAACGAAACTTGGGGACACAGCTGGCGCGCGGCAGCGCCGGCGGAGCCGGCTTGATGGCCCGCCGGTGAATTGGGGTGGGTCAGGCGGCCTGGGCTGGTGGCGCGCTGCCGTCGCCAGGTGGGATCAGGGTGACCTGGCGTCCTGAAGCTCTTGACGAACACCTTCCGCTCACCGGCTGCCTCACCCGGCAGCCGGACCGCGACCCAGACAACCTTCTTGTGCACGTCGATTCCGGCGACGCGCGGATGGACGACATCCATCCCGACCTCCCTGCTGATCCATGCGACCGAATGGCGCGCGGCCCGCAGAGCCCGCAACAAGATCGGAATCCTGTAACACGCGCTCACAGCAGCAATCCGGGGCACTCACCGGGCGGGCTCCATCTATCGGACAGGCACACAGCGCCAAGGCGCAACGACGTCAGCGGGGGCGCACCCCAAGTTTCACCCATCCGCGAGCGTCACAACAGTGACAAGGCATCTATCGGAGGGATGGGGAGGACTGGGCGTACAGCTCGCTGCAATCAGCAGGAAGTCCTTCTACTAGCGATGGCAGCATGACAAGAATTGCTCCGGCGAGCACTCTCTCGCCGTTGGACAGCGTCGGCTCGGCTCGATCTATTCTTGCCCGAGCCAGGGCACCCTCGACGACAGCATTGAAGAGCAATGCGACATCGAGCCATGTGAAACCCGCTTTCAGCTTTAGGCCATAAGCCATTGTGATCTGCTCATACAGTCTTGCCCACGCAGGCATGAGCAGGTCGTACTGTGCTTGAATGAAATAACGGACTCGGGGATGGTTTGGCAGAGCTGCTTGCACGATCGTCTGGAGACTGGCCAAAGGATCAGCCAGCATTGCTTCAACCTCAGCTGCGGCAAGTAGCTGCACCAGTTGCTTAAGGCTCGCCTCAGTTAGCAACCCTCCAGCAGCTTCTGCCATCTCCTCCACATGTCTCTTCTGGGGGCCGAGCCGGAACAGGTAGGAGATCAAATCCTCGGTGTAGCGATCTTTCCTGTCCCATCTGTGGCGGAACATGTTGACAGTGAGCAGCTTCTCCTTGCCTGGGTCCATCCCAGCAGCGCGCGCAAGGATCCGTTCGCGCGACAAGGACTCAAAGAGTCGAGACCGATCGCCTTGATCAAAATCCGGGCCGGTATGCCTCAGCAGGTCATCCTGGAGAAGGGTGAGTCCGATCTCCAAGAAGTCACGAGTAGGTGTGGTGTTCGCGAGCTTAGCTCGGGTCGCGGCAAGGCTGCCATAGCCAATATTAGCCAAAATAGACGAAAGATCCTCATCGTCAGGTGCCGGCGAACCAGCCGTTACAGGCATACCCGTCACTCCTCGTGAGCCATTACAGACCCCCCAGCTTAGGGCCCCCAGCCCTGGTGCACCTCTCCTTTAGCGCCTGTTTTGGGCGGCTCGTCGCGGCGCCCAACAGCGAATCCACCTACAAAGGCCGGCTTAGACGTCCGTTGCTTGTACCGGTCAAACTGCCTCTAGCGAGATTGCAAAGGAGCAGGCTCCATTGGGGAGAAGAGATGAGGGAAATGCAGGCAACAGCTTCTCGAAAGGTTTACCATCAAGGTGCCCGCCACCTCATGGGCAGCGCCCTCCTACAGCGAGCCACCGGCAGGCATCATCGCCGCAGTGGCAGTCAGCCTCGGCATCGGCCGTCGCGGTTGCGTGTCATGACGATTGCCGTGGGCACAGCCCTAGCTGCGGCTGTCACGATTGCTGCACTGCCGCCGCATGCCGGTGCCCCTAGCACGCCAGTCGCAAGCGGGGTCGCCGTTTCGGCTCGTCACCTAACTGCACCCCGTCTAACATCGCTGCGCGTGCGCGAGATGCGTGATCTGACTACGGCGCAGCAAGAACGCATCGAGAGCGAAATCAAGCGAGGATTCAACAAGCTCGGCTTCCACGTCGGATTCGGAAGGTCGGACTCCGCCACCCCAGCACGTGCGAGCCTCACGGCGTATGACTGGTCCGGCGGAGTCACCTGGAACCATGCCTGGCTCACAGCTTCTTACGCCAATCTGGCCGCGGCCGCTAACAGCGTCAATGGTTTCACCAGCAAGTACCACAATCTCTTCGGGCTCGTATCCACTATCGGATGCGGCTTCGTAGGCGGCTGGGTAGGCGGCATGATCTGCGGCGAACTTGCTTACGGCATCTCAGAGATCGCAGCCGAGCTCAGCACACTCCCATACATCACGAATCATGGCATATGGGCTGCCTACTACTGGTTCGGCGGTTACTGGACGGGCGGCTATTGGTAGCCGACAGTCCGCAAGTGCTACAGGGGGTCCCGGCGAAGTCCGGGACCCTCGCGCGTTCCAAAGGGCAAGCATTCCGGTGCTGCAGGCCAGCGGCAGCCCGACAGCGCGATCCAGAAGGCCGCGCTGGGGTCGAGGCCGCCGTTCTCAGCCTTAACGACACCGGCCTCACCCGGATGGGTGAATCCTGCTCCCTGCGATCGGTCTACGTCCACATGATCGAGGAGTATGCCCGCCACAACGGGCGTGCCGACCTGATCCGTGAACTCACCGACTGGGTCGGTCGGCTGGTAGGTGGTAGATGATGCTGTCTGTCGCCCACGCACGGAAAGAAGTACTGGCTCATAGCTCAGCTCAGGCAAAGTCATGCCGAAGTTACGAGACGACGCTTGCGCTCCGGTGTCGCACCACGCGCGGCACGAGAGTACGTTGTCGGCGCGAGACAGGGGCGCTCGCTCGGTCATGGCAAGTCGCCAGTTAGCCGAGTTCACCCTCTCCGTGGGGGCGGATTTGATCGGACAGTTCGTCGACAACGCGGGCAGCGGCAGCCACCAGATCCCGGCCAGCTGGCGCGCCGAGCTATCGCCGCGCGAGCGAGCGCTTGGCACGAACCCGCTCCTGCGTCAGGTCAGTCCGCCAGAAGCCATCAGGGACTCTTGGCGATGAGGGCGAGCCAAGGCAGCGCGTCATGATCACGAGGAGTGAGAGGGGCCGTGATCCAGACAGGTTCCGTAAGCGTCAAATACTTCGCATAATCGAAGCACCGTCTGCTGGCGGCCTACTGCGGAGCGGAATGCGTCGCGTGTGCGCGCATTCCCGAGGAGTTGAGCCGGACAGTCTGATGTGGGCGACCTCTCTCTATCTCCTTTCGGATGTTCCGATCGTGTGACTAGCCGTGAGCCGCCCACTGTCTCATCTTCTTGTGGAGGCACCTTCGATGTCATCGGGGCGCGGGCAGACTAAGGAACTGGTCCCGCTCGCGCTGGAGGTTCGAGCGCGCCCAGTCGGCGACTTCATCCTCCTGAGTGAAAAGCACGACCTGGCGCTCCTCGCTGAGCAAGTGGAGCATCTGCAAGATCGCGGTCGTTCGCTGCTGGTCGGACTGGGCGGTGACGTCATCGAGGATCAGGGGCGCCGTCTCGCTCTGGCCCGAAAGCGTCTGCGCGAGTGCAACTCGCAGGAGCAGGAACAGCTGCTCGGTCGTACCCTGCGACAGAAGGTGCGCGTCCCGGATCGCCCCGCTGGCCTCGGTGACCTTCATTCTCAGGTCGCTCGGGTCGACCTCGACATCCAGGTAGCGG
>Ga0335075_10019479_pt1 | contig 10031 bp, 10 predicted proteins | sample Lox_Sample_24_FD_206723 | JGI IMG/M metagenome (GOLD analysis project Ga0335075, IMG submission 206723) | Soil microbial communities from Loxahatchee National Wildlife Refuge, Florida, United States - Lox_Sample_2.4 | ecosystem: Environmental > Terrestrial > Soil > Wetlands | place: USA...
CCGCCTACGTCTACTCGCTGGACAACAAGCGGCTGTGGTCCAACCTGGACTGCGCGCCGTCGAACGAGACGCTGGTCAAGACCTTCGCACCGGGTGAGCAGGTGACCACCTCCGTCACCTGGACCGGAATGGGCTCGGCGCCGCATTGCCCGCTGCCGCGGCCGGCGATCGGGCCGGGCACCTACAACCTGGTCGTGCAGCTGGGCAACCTGCGTTCGCTGGCGGTGCCGTTCATCCTGGCCCCGCCGCCGCCTCCGGGCGCCGCGCCGCCGCCTCCGCCGCCAGGGATGCCCGGCCCGCCGGCGCCGGGGCCGCTGCCCGGTCCGCCGCCCGCACCCGGCGGCTAGCAAGCATCAGTTGAGTGGGTCGGCGATCGTCGACTCGGCCAACTGCGACAAGCCTTCTCGCACATGGCGGGCCCAGATCTCGCCGATCCCCTCGACCGCCTCCAGGTCGCCCGCGCTGGCCGCCAGCAGGCCCTGCAGCGAGCCGAATTCGCGGACCAGCCGGTCGGCGTGGGCGAACTGCAGCCGCGGAATCTCCGACATCGCGCGGTAGCCGCGCGAGCTCACCGCCGATTCCTGAGCCTCCGCCGTCGACGGATAACCGAAAACCTTTGCCATCGTGGTGAGTTCGAGCAACTCGGTGTCCGACATCGCATCCAGCTCGTCGAGGGTGGCCGCGACCTCGGCCTTGGACAGCGGCTCGGGGTTCGCGTGGTAGTCGCGCACGATCAACTCCCGGGAGGCCTCGTTGCCGCCGAGCAGTTCCTCGAGCTGCAGCCGCAGCTGGCGACCGTCGGTGCCCAGCTCGACGACCTCGTAGTCGAGCTCGAGGCCGATCCGGCGGACCAGTTCGAGCCGCTGCACGACCGTGATCACGTCGCGCAGCGAGACGAAGTCCTCGATCTCGGCGCGGGACAGCTGCCTGCTGACCTCGTCGAGGCGGAGCTTGTAGCGCTCCAGCGTGGCGATGGCCTGATTGGCCCGCGACAAGATGGTGGCCGAGTCGGCCAGCACGTGCCGTTCGCCGCTGAGGTAGACGGTCACGATGCTCATCGAGTGGCTGACCGAGATCACCGGATAGCCGGTCTGGATGGCGGCCCGCTCGGCCGAGCGGTGCCGGGTCCCCGATTCGTCGGTGGGTATCGACGGGTCGGGCACCAGTTGCACGTTGGCCCGCAGGATGCGGCTGCTGTCGGTGGACAGCACCACCGCGCCGTCCATCTTGCACAGCTCCCGCAGCCTGGTCGGCGCATAGCGGACGTCGAGGGAGAAGCCGCCGTCGCAGATCGCCTCGACGCTGTCGTCGTAGCCGAGGACGATCAGCGCACCGGTGCGGCCGCGCAGGATCCGTTCCAGGCCGTCGCGCAGGGCCGTGCCCGGCGCCAGCCGTCCGACGGCCTCACGCAGGGTGGGACGCGGCGGTGGGGGCCCGCCGTTCGTCGTTGATTTGCCAACAGCCATCAGTAGTCATTCTGCGCTACGTCCAGCCGAAGTGGTGGGGCCGCCGCCTTGGCCTGGTGCTCGGCGATCGCCAGCATGTGCTCCAGAGCAGCGACGATGTTGGGCGCCTGCAGTGCCCGCAGGCCCGCAGGGACCGCCCCGCAGCCCGACGGGATCAGCGCCGTGGTGAAGCCCTGCCGGGCGGCTTCGGCCAGGCGGCGTTCCATGCCGCTGACCCGCCGCAGATCACCGGCCAGGCCGACTTCGCCGATCATCACCGCGGTGGCCGGCAGCGGCAGGTTCACGTACGCCGACGCCAGCGCGATCGCCACCGCCAGGTCCGACGACGGGTCGGTGAGCCGCATGCCCCCCACCGTCGACAGGTACACGTCGTTGACCGCGATCGTGAGGCGGGCGTGTTTTTCCAGCACCGCGGCGATCATGGCCGCCCGGGCGTGGTCGATCCCGCTGACCGCGCGCCGCGGTGAGCCGCCCGACGGCGTCGCCAGCAACGCCTGGACCTCGCCGACCAGCGGGCGCTTCCCGTCGAGCGTCACGGTGATCGCGGTACCCGCAACGGGCTGCGGCCGCTGATCCAGGAAGAGCCCGGACGGATCGGTGACACCCTCGATCCCATTGTCCTGCAACAGGAAACAACCGACCTCGTCCGCCGCGCCGAAGCGGTTCTTGACGCCGCGCACCATCCGCAGCAGCGAGTTGCGATCGCCTTCGAAGTGCAGCACGACGTCGACCAGGTGCTCGAGCGAGCGGGGGCCGGCGATGGCGCCGTCCTTGGTGACGTGGCCGACCAGGATCAGCGGCACGCCCGTTCGCTTCGCCGCGGCGGTCAGCGCGGTGGTCACCGCGCGCACCTGCGTCACCCCGCCGGCCACCCCGTCGGCGTCGGAGCTGGACATGGTTTGCACGGAGTCGACGACGACCAGCGTCGGCTGCACGGCCTCGATGTGGCCGAGCACCGCGTGCAGATCGGACTCGGCGGCCAAATACAGCTCGCCGTCGCTGCAGCCGGTCCGGTCGGCGCGCATCCGGATCTGGCCCCGCGACTCCTCACCCGAGACGTACAGCGCGCGGTGTCCCGACGCCGCCCACTGGTGGGCCACCTTGAGTAGCAGCGTCGACTTGCCCACCCCGGGATCGCCGGCGAGCAGGGTCACCGAACCCGGCACGACCCCGCCGCCCAGCACGCGGTCGAGTTCGTCGATGCCGGTGGGGCAGTGCCTGGTGCCGTCGGGTTCGACGGAACTGATCGGGACCGCGGCAGTGGACGGGCTGAGCAACGGGCCGCTGCGAACGGCGCTGAGCACAGCGACCTCGTCGACGGAGCCCCAGGTGCCGCATTCCAGGCAGCGACCCACCCATTTGGCGGTGACATGGCGGCATTCGGAGCAGCGGTACTGCGAGCGTGCCTTGGCCACCCCGTGACGGTAACCGGCCGATACGACAGATTCGGGGAGGTTAGGCCGGTGCCGGGGCTTTCTCGTCCCGCGGGCCCTCGGGCGCCGAAATCGGCACCGGCACAGTGACGCTGCCGGCCTTCTCGAAGTTGAAGGTGAAGTCGTAGTTCGGGCCGTTGGTGATCGGCTTGGACAGCTCGACGGTCGCCTGGACCGCGCTGGCCCTCTCGACGGAGTCGACGGCCTTCGTGTTCTGGCCGTTCGGCGAACCGACGAACAGCACCCCGCCGGCAGGCAGCGTCGGGTCGCCGGTCACCGTCACCTTGCCGACGTCGCTGGTGACGCCGACCAGCCTGTCGCCGGCATCCGACGACTGGTTGACCACGACCAGGACCAGGTCCACCGTGGCGCCCGGACGCAGGAAGTCACCGGTCTGCGCCGCCTCGATGTGGACGTTGCGCAGCGCGACGTTGTTGATCACCGCGGCGTTGCCGTCGACGGCCGATTCCTGCTGGGCCGTCTGCGAGAGTTGCCCGGCGCCGCAGCCGGCCAGCGCGCCCGCGGCGATCAGGCCGGCGGCGGCCAAGGCGGCGAGCCGCGCCGAGCGGGGTTTCGCGTCGCGATAGTCGAAGCGCTTCACTCAAAGCCTCCTGCTTGGCTACTGGGACGCCACTGCGGTTCGACTATGCAGAGTAGTAGGTCCGCGCTGTGGGCGACAGCGCAGGGCACAGGGAGCCGCCGGTACCGGGATCAGACCAGCGCAGTAGCATCTTTACCGCCTCGAACGGTAGCCATCCACAGCCCTGCTGGCGGCGCCGAACAGGTTCTAGATAGGTCGGTGCCTTGCATGAATTTTCCCGTCTGTCAACCCCCTCTCCGCATGTGCGATGCCCCTGACCTGCGCAGTTGTTCCCCACGTGTCGGCGTGGCGTGTTAGCATGGAGTAACGAAAGGGGCTCGAAACTGATGAATTTTGCGGTCGGAGACACCGTTGTCTATCCACACCACGGTGCTGCGTTAATCGAGGCGATCGAAACCCGAACCATAAAAGGGGAACAAAAGGAATATCTCGTCTTGAAGGTGGCGCAGGGAGACCTGACAGTTCGAGTACCAGCTGAAAACGCCGAGTACGTCGGCGTCCGCGACGTGGTGGGCCAAGAGGGCCTCGACAAGGTGTTCCAGGTGCTTCGTGCACCGCACACCGAAGAGCCGACCAACTGGTCCCGTCGCTACAAGGCCAACCTGGAAAAGCTTGCCTCCGGTGACGTCAACAAGGTTGCCGAGGTCGTCCGTGACCTGTGGCGTCGCGACCAGGAACGCGGCCTGTCCGCGGGCGAGAAGCGGATGCTGGCCAAGGCCCGTCAGATCCTGGTGGGCGAGTTGGCGCTCGCGGAAAGCACCGACGACGCCAAGGCGGAGACCATCCTCGACGAGGTTCTGGCCGCCGCTTCCTGAACCCGCTGACGGCCTAGGACCGGGGTGGCAGGCACAGTCGCAGTCGTCCCGGCCGCCGGGTCGGGCGAACGGTTGGGCGCTGGAGTGCCCAAGGCTTTCTTTCAGCTCGACGGACGCACTCTGGTCGAGCGCGCCGTCAGCGGGCTGCTGGAGTCCGGCGTGGTCGACCATGTCGTGGTTGCCGTGCCCGCCGACCGCACCGACCGGGCCAAATTGATCCTCGGCCGCGAAGCGACCATCGTCGCAGGCGGCGCGAATCGCGGGGAATCGGTCAGCCGAGCCCTGGCCGCGGTCGCAGACCCTGAAGAACCTGACTTTGTGCTGGTGCACGACGCCGCGCGGGCGCTGACGCCGCCCGATCTCGTGGTGAGGGTGGTCGAAGCATTGCGGGGCGGGCACCCGGCCGTGGTGCCCGTGCTGCCGCTCGCCGACACCGTCAAGGCCGTCGACGCCAACGGTGCGGTGCTGGGGACGCCGGAGCGGGCCGGCCTGCGTGCCGTGCAAACCCCGCAGGGCTTCTCCACCGACCTACTGCTGCGGGCCTACCAGCAGGCCGCGACGGTCGAGTTCACCGACGACGCGTCGCTGGTCGAACACATCGGCGGTCAGGTCCAGGTGGTCGACGGCGACCCGCTGGCCTTCAAGATCACCACCCGGTTGGACCTATTGCTGGCGCAAGCGATCGTGCGCCAGTGAGCGTTCGGGTCGGTCTGGGCACCGATGTGCACGGGATAGAGCCCGGTCGGCCCTGCTGGCTGCTGGGCCTGCTGTTTCCCGACGCCGACGGCTGCGCGGGCCACTCCGACGGCGACGTGGCCGTGCACGCGCTGTGCGACGCGTTGCTGTCGGCCGCCGGACTTGGCGATATCGGCGACGTGTTCGGGGTCGACGACCCTCGGTGGGCCGGGGTCAGCGGGATGGACATGCTGGGCCACGTCGCGGACCTGATCGCGCGGCACGGCTACCGAGTCGGCAACGCCGCGGTGCAGGTCATCGGCAACCGGCCCAAGGTCGGCCCGCGCCGTGCCGAGGCGCAGCAGGCCCTATCGCAGGTGCTGGATGCGCCGGTGTCGGTGTCGGCGACCACCACCGACGGCCTCGGGTTGACCGGGCGCGGTGAGGGCCTGGCCGCGATCGCGACGGCTTTGTTGGTCGAGACGGGCTGACTACCGCGCTTTCGCATCTCGGTGATCGATTTCCTTGCGTCCCCGGAAACGACCTGACGGCGTTGCGGTGGTCATCGGCAAGGTATCTGGCCAGGTAAGCTGGCACGTCGTGACAGATCGGGGCCAGCTACGGCTACATGACACGGCGACCGGTGCCGTGCGTGATTTCGTGCCGCTGCGGCCCGGGCACGTCTCTGTCTACTTGTGCGGCGCGACCGTGCAGGGCCTGCCGCACATCGGGCACGTCCGCAGCGGCGTGGCGTTCGACATCCTGCGTCGCTGGCTGACGGCGCGGGGCTGCGACGTCGCGTTCATCCGCAACGTCACCGATATCGACGACAAGATCCTCAACAAGGCCGCCGCGGCGCACCGGCCGTGGTGGGAATGGGCCGCCACCTACGAGCGGGCGTTCACCGCCGCCTACGACGCGCTGGGCGTGCTGCCGCCGTCGGCCGAACCCCGGGCGACCGGTCACATCACCCAGATGGTCGAGCTGATCGAGCGGCTGATCGAGACCGGCAGCGCCTACCCCAGCTGCGGCGACGTCTACTTCGACGTGCTCAGCTACCCCGAATACGGCCAGCTGTCCGGGCACCGGATCGACGACGTCCATCAGGGCGAGGGCGTGGCGACCGGCAAGCGAGACCAGCGCGACTTCACGCTGTGGAAGGGCGCCAAACCCGGTGAGCCGTCATGGCCCACGCCGTGGGGCCGCGGGCGCCCGGGCTGGCACACCGAATGCGTCGCGATGGCACGCGAATACCTCGGCCCTGAATTTGACATCCATTGCGGTGGAATGGATTTGGTATTCCCGCACCACGAGAACGAGATCGCGCAAAGCCACGCGGCGGGCGACAAATTCGCCCGGTACTGGCTGCACAACGGCTGGGTCACCATGGGCGGCGAGAAGATGAGCAAGTCGCTGGGCAATGTGCTGTCGATCCCGGCCATGCTGCAGCGGGTGCGACCCGCCGAGCTGCGCTACTACCTCGGCAGCGCCCACTATCGCTCGATGCTGGAATTCTCCGAGACCGCGCTGCACGACGCGGTCAACGCCTACGCCGGCATCGAGGACTTCTTGCACCGGGTCCGCGGCCGGGTCGGAGCCGTCGAAATCGGCCAGTGGACACCACGATTCGCCGAAGCGCTCAACGACGACCTGGCGGTGCCGGTCGCGCTGGCCGAAGTACACCGCGCCCGCACGGAGGGCAACCGCGCACTCGATGCCGGTGACCACGACGCCGCGCTCACCAACGCCGGCGCGATCCGCGCGATGATGAGCATCCTCGGGTGCGATCCGCTCGACGAGCGCTGGGAGTCAAACGACGAGACGTCGGTCGCGCTCGACGCCGTGGACGTGTTGGTCCGCGCCGAGCTGGAGCGGCGCGAGCAGGCCCGCGTCCAACGCGACTGGAAGCTTGCCGACGAGATCAGAGATCGGCTGAAAGACGCCGGAATTGAGGTCACCGATACCGCCGACGGGCCGCAGTGGTCGCTGGGCACCCAGGCCGATGGCCGGTAATTCCCAACGCCGCGGGGCCGTCCGCAAACCCGGTACCAAGAAGGGCGCGACGGTCGGCTCGGGCGGCCAGCGCCGTCGCGGGCTGGAAGGCCGCGGTGCCACCCCGCCTGCGCACATGCGGCCCTACCATCCGGCCGCGAAGGCCGCGAAGCGGCAGAAGGCACAGCAGACCCGGCCGGCCAAACGCAAGGGTGACGACGTCGAGACAGTACTCGGTCGCAACCCGGTGCTGGAGTGCCTGCGCGCCGGTGTGCCGGCGACCGCGCTGTACGTCGCACTCGGAACCCAGGCCGACGAGCGGCTGACCGAATCCGTCACGCTGGCAGCCGATTCCGGCATCGCGATCCTGGAGGTGCCGCGCACCGATCTGGATCGGATGACCACCAACGGCCTGCATCAAGGGATCGCGTTGCAGGTGCCGCCCTACGACTACGCACATCCCGACGACCTGATCACCGCGGCCATGAACAACCCGCCCGCGCTACTGGTTGCGCTTGACAACATCTCCGATCCGCGCAACCTGGGTGCGATCGTTCGCTCGGTGGCGGCGTTCGGCGGGCACGGCGTGGTGATACCGCAGCGGCGCTCCGCCTCGGTGACGGCGGTGGCGTGGCGGACCAGTGCGGGCGCGGCCGCCCGTATCCCGGTCGCACGTGCGACCAATCTCACTCGGACGCTGAAGGATTGGGCCGATCGCGGCCTGCAGCTGATCGGGCTCGACGCCGACGGGGACACCGTCGTCGACGATCTCGACGGCGCAGGCCCGGTGGCGGTGGTGGTCGGGTCGGAAGGCAAGGGGCTGTCGCGGCTGGTGCGACAGAACTGCGACGCGGTGGTGTCGATCCCGATGGCCGGCCCTACCGAATCGCTGAATGCGTCGGTCGCCGCCGGCGTGGTGCTGGCCGAAATCGCCCGTCAGCGCAGGAGTTAAGGAGCCCGGTCAAGGAGCCGTCGATGCGAACGATCCATCTCGAAACGACTCTCCCGACCAGCGCGCAGCGCGTGTGGTACGCGATGCAGTCGCCGGCCACCTTTCTGTATGTGTGCCAGGGCCTGTTCGGCATCCCCGCGCTGGCCGGACGAGCGGAGCCGTTACGACCCGGCGAACGTGGCACCGCGTGGCTGTTCGCCTTCCACGTCGTACCGGCGTATCGGCACACCATCGAGGTCGCCGAGGTTGACGAAACCACCAAGACCATCCGCAGCCGCGAGCACGGCGGCGTTCTGCGGGCCTGGAACCACACGCTGCATGTCGAACCGATCGACGAGAACCTTTGCCGCTACTCCGACATCGTCGAAATCGACGCCGGGTTTGCGACGGCGTTCGTCGCGGCTATGGCCGTCGGCATATTCCGCTACCGGCAGCGGCGTTGGCGCAAACTCGTCCGCCGACATCTATTGCCGCAGGGCACGGCCTATGCGAGTTAACCGCTGGGCCCTGCTCTGCGCTCCGCTGGCTGTGGTCCTGCTGGCCGCGGCGCCGCCGATGGCCTTGGAGTTGCCCAGATTCGACCTGCAGGCGCACGCCGGTGGCCGCGGCCAGGCGACCGGTGAGTCTTTACGGGCGTTCGCCAAGTCGCTCGAACTCGGCGTCAGCACACTGGAACTCGACATCAACATCACCAAGGATCACCAACCGCTGGTGTGGCACGACCCCATCATCGACCCGCAGCAATGCGACGATACCGGGCCGGCGTTCGCCGGCGACCCGTCGTATCCCTATGTCGGCAAGCGGATCCACGACCTGACCATGCCGCAGATTCGCACGCTGGACTGCGGCAAGCCGAACCCGAAATTCCCGGGCGCTGAAGTGGTGCGGGGCAACAAGATAGCCGTCTTGCCGCAGGTGTTCTCGCTCGCCGACTCGTATCACGCCGACGTGCGCTACGACATCGAAACCAAGGTTGCGGCCGACCGGCCGGGTGTATCCGCTGCGCCGCAGGAGTTCGTCGACGTGATACTTGCCGCGGTCCGGGCAGCAGGCAAAGTCGACCGGGTCGAGATTCAAAGCTTCGACTGGCGAACGTTGCCGTTGGTGCATCGGGCCGAGCCGTCGATTCCTTTGGCGGCCTTATGGGCCAAGGACACCTGGGTCTCGGGTTCACCCTGGCTGGCCGGTGTGGACCCTGCGGTCGTCCGCGACCCCGTCGTCGGTGCGACGAAGGTCGGCGCGACTATGCTCCTGCCCGAATACGTGTTGGTCGACCGGACGATGGTTGAGCACGCACATTCGTTGGGGCTCAGCATCATTCCGTGGACGGTCGACAGCGCAGATGACATGCGAGCCCAGATTGCGCTCGGCGTCGACGGGCTGATCACCAACTACCCGGCCCGACTGCGGGCGGTGCGAGCCGACTTCGGTATGCCGGTACCGCCGGCCTACCACCGCTAAAGGCCAGCCGCGGCGGACGGATTCAGTCATCGCACTTTGAGTATTTTCACAGGTTACAGGAAGTTGCCGCACAAGTTCCGTCGGATACATTCCTGGCACTGTGGATCTTCGGAGGGCTGTGAAGACTCGACGATGGCGCTTGACGATCGCAAGCTTCGCCGCGCTCAGCCTGTTCGTTGCCCTGGTCGCAGGATCCTCATTGCGTCAACCATTCGCCGCGGCCACCTTGCCGCTACCCGCGGCGTGGACCCACGCATCCCAACATCTCCATCCGCATGTCAACCAGACGCAACGTCATACAGTCGCTCGGTTCGTCAGCGATCTGGAACACGGCCTTTCCCCTGGCTCTATGCCGACGAACAAGAAGCCGTTCCGCAACATATGGATGACGCATGACCGGCCGACCAGTTGGACCCCATTGTCGCCCCGACTGGGCTGGACGGCGTTGCCAACGTCGTTTGCCGCAAACGAGTTTCGTCCGGGCGGCGTCCCGTGGTCTTTACCTCCGACCGCCCCGGTCGATCGAGATACGTTGACGAAACTCTGCGTCATCCGCTGCTGAGAAGCCGGCACGGAATCCTTACTTCACCTTTGCCGAAAGGCGCTGTTAGCAGTCCGCTTCCGCACCGCGGCTAC